>Ga0326727_10022709_pt1 | contig 12079 bp, 12 predicted proteins | sample MB2enrmetagenome_FD_207643 | JGI IMG/M metagenome (GOLD analysis project Ga0326727, IMG submission 207643) | Lab enriched peat soil microbial communities from McLean, Ithaca, NY, United States - MB29MY | ecosystem: Environmental > Terrestrial > Soil > Wetlands > Peat | place: USA: New York... | reverse complement strand
GAGCAGGAGGGACTTAATGGCGACAACCATGCAGGCCGCAATCCTCCATGGCCGGCAGGATATTCGCATCGAGCAGGTGCCGGTGCCAAAGGCCGCGCCAGGCGAACTGATTCTCAGCGTGGGCGCGGCGCTGACGTGCGGAACGGATTTGAAGGTCTTTCGCCGCGGCTACCATGCGCGCATGATTGTTCCTCCCGCGCTGTTTGGCCACGAGTTGGCCGGGATGGTGGTCGAGGCGGGAGAGGGCGTGACGGGCTTTGCCGCCGGCGACCGAGTGGTGGCGCTTAACTCCGCGCCCTGCGGCGAGTGCTACTTCTGCGCTCATGGGCAGGAAAACCTGTGCGACGACCTGCTGTTCAATAACGGCGCCTATGCCGAGTTCATCCGCATTCCGGCCCGCATCGTGGCCAAGAATACGCTCCATATCCCCGATCATGTGCCTTTGGAGCACGCGGCGCTGACCGAGCCGCTGGCCTGCGCGGTGCACGGCTTTGAAGACTCCCACTCGCATTCCGGCGACACGGTGGCCGTAATCGGCGATGGGCCGATGGGACTGATGATTCTGCATGTGGCCGCGCTGGCCGGCTGTGAAACCATCGCCATCGTCCGGCAGGAAGGCCAGGTGGAGGCGGCGCGGCGGCTGGGCGCGACGCACGTGGTAAAGACCATGAGCATTCACAAGGCCATCCGCGAGACGCGCGCGCTGACGCCGAACCATCGCGGCGTAGACATCGCCATCGAGGCGGTGGGCACGCCGGAGGCGTGGGAGGAGGCAGTCGAACTGGTGCGCAAGGGCGGCACGGTGAATTTCTTCGGAGGATGCGCCGTGGGCACGCATGTGAAACTGGACACCAACCACATCCACTACAGCGACATCACGCTGCGCGCCACCTTCCATCACACCCCGGCCATCTGCCGCCGGGCGCTGGACCTGATTGCCGGCGGACGCTTTCAGGCCGGGACCTTCATCACCGGCCACGCCCACCTCAACGAACTCAACCGCGTTTTTGAGAAGCTGATGAAGCGAAACGGCGAGATCAAGACCGCCATTGTTCCCTGAGGCCAACCGATGACGACGGCGACCCTGCAACCGACCCTGCGGAAATCGGACAATGACGCGCTGATCGCCCGCGGCTGGGCCGCGCTGCCTGCCAGCTATCGCATTCCCGAGGTTGCGCCCACGCTCGGCGAGGCCCGCGCCTGGTGCAAGCGGCTGGCCGAGTCGCACTACGAGAACTTCCACGTCGTCTCGTGGTTTCTGCCCCGGACATTGCGGCCCCACTTTCACGCTATCTATGCCTATTGCCGCGTCGCAGACGATCTGGGCGACGAGGTGGGCTCAAAAGAGCAGGCCCTGGCGCTGCTCGACCTGTGGGGACGCGAGCTGGATGCCTGCTATGAGGGGCGCGCGAGGCATCCTGTATTTGTCGCGCTGGCTGAGACGATTCGCGTCTGCTCCATTCCCAAAGAGCCGTTCGCCGATCTGCTGACGGCCTTTCGCCAGGACCAGACGGTACCACGCTACGCCACCATGGAGGACGTGCTGGGTTACTGCCGTTATTCTGCCAATCCCGTGGGGCGGCTGGTGCTCTATGCCTGCGGCGAGGCGAGTGAGGAGAAATTCAAGCTCTCCGACGCGACCTGTTCAGCGCTGCAACTGGCCAACTTCTGGCAGGATGTGCGCGTGGACTTTGCCAAGGGCCGTGTTTATATTCCGCAAGCCGACCTGCGGCGATTTGGCGTGACCGACGAGACCATCGCCCAGGGCATTGCCACGCCGGAGTTTCGCGCGCTGATGCGCCATGAGGTCGATACCGCGCGAAGACTTTTCGAGCAAGGTCTCCCGCTGATCGGCATGGTGGGCCGCGAACTTGCGCTGGACCTGGACCTCTTCAGTCGCGGCGGGCTGGAGATTCTGCGGGCCATCGAACGGCGGGATTACGACGTGCTGAGCGGCAGGCCGGCCATCTCGAAGAGCACAAAACTCAAGCTCTTGATGAGAGCGGCGGAAAGCAAGCTGCTGCCATTTCTGAGTCTTGTCAGCGGCGGGCATTCGACTGGAAAAACGGTGTGACGCGCGAAATCACATTGGATGAAGCCTATGCCGCGTGCCGGGCGATCGCCAGGCGCGAAGCGAAGAATTTTTATTATGCCTTCATCGCGCTGCCCCTGCCGCGGCGCAACGCCATCTGCGCCATCTATGCCTTCATGCGCCGGGCCGACGATCTGGCCGACGACGAGAGCCTTTCGCGCGAAGAGCGCCGCATCAAGCTGGACGCGTGGCTCAGGGAGTGGCGCTACGTTTGCGAGGGCGGCGAGAGCGCCGACCCGGTATTTGTTGCCGTGCGCGATGCGACAGAGCGCTTTGGGATTCCACTCGGGCTGCTCGACGAGCTGGTAGCCGGCGTTACGCTGGACCTCAAACAGGCGGCAAGCGATGCGCCGGACACCTATGCCACCTTCGCCGATCTCTACCGCTACTGCTACCTGGTGGCTTCGGTGGTGGGGCTGGTCTGCATCCGGATATTTGGTTACACGGACAGCCGCGCGGAGAAGCTGGCCGAAGAGACGGGCATCGCGTTCCAGCTCACCAACATTCTGCGCGACGTGGCCGAGGATGCGGAGCGCAACCGCGTGTACCTGCCGCTGGAGTATCTGGCGGCTCATGGCGTCTCGCTGGATTCTCTGCTGCATCGCGCTCCCGGCGCGCCGCCAACCTGCGAGGAGCGCGCGCTGCTCAAGGATATTGCCCGGCGCGCGGAGAATTATTATCGATCCGGGCAAGCATTGACGCCGCTGATCGATCGGGAGAGCCGGCCTGCGCTATGGGTGCTGGTTTCCATCTATCATGCGCTGCTCAGGCGGATTGAGAGAGCGGACTACGATGTGTTTTCGCGCCGGGCGAGCGTGCCGATGGCGGTGAAGCTCTGGATTCTGGCGATGGGTTGGGCGCGGATGGGTTGGGCGCGGCTGCTGAATTGATCGTTTTGCCTGAGATTTCTTGTTCAAACACGATGTCATCCTGAACAAAGTGAAGGACCCGTATTTTATGCGGCGCTTCAATCGTTTATAAATCAATTCCGGAGTTAAAATGCAGGTCCTTCGACTGCGGTCGCAACGGCGACCTACGCTCAGGATGACAGCATATTTGGGAAGATGGATGAGAGAGTGAGCGGTTTGCGGCAGAGTTCAGAGAAAACCGTTACCGTGATCGGCGGCGGCGTGGCCGGCATGAGCGCGGCCTGCGCGCTGGCCGAGGCGGGGTTGCGCGTGCAGTTAGTCGAGCGGCGCAGCTACCTGGGCGGGCGGGCCAGCTCCTATCCGCATCCGGGCGTGGGCGAGGTTATAGACAACTGCCAGCACGTGCTCTTCGGCTGCTGCACCAATCTCATTGGCTTCTATCGCCGCATCGGGGTCGCGGAGCGGATTCACTGGACCAGTAAGATGACGATGATCGAGCCGGGCGGGCGGCGTTCGCGCTTAGGGCCGTCGTGGCTGCCCGCGCCGTTCCACGGCCTGCCGAAGCTCCTCTCCGCACACGCATTCACGGTTGCCGACAAGCTGGCGATGGGCCGGGCATTCAGCGCTCTGATGAGGCCGGTTCCGGCCGATTCGACGGAGGCCCTGGGCGCGTGGCTCAAGCGCAACAGGCAGACGAAGGGCGCGCTCGACCGGTTCTGGCGCATCGTGATTGCCAGCGCGCTCAATGCGGATATCGAATCCATCGCGCTGACATACGCAGCCAAGGTGATTCGCGAGCTGTTCATGAACTCGGCGGAGGCGGGCAGCATGGGCATGAGCACCGTGCCGCTGAGCGAACTCTACGCGGGCGCACTGGCGTTCCTTGAGCTGCACGGATCACGCGTTCACTTCAATGCAAATGTGGAGTCGGCGGAGTGGGATAAGAGGACCTCGCAATGGACGGTTCGAACGCTGTCGGGCGAGCTGACTTCGGATTTGCTGGTGTTGGCGCTGCCGTTTGAAGGGATGCGGAAGCTGCTGCCGCGGATGCCGCAGGCCGAGGGCGCCGATTCGCTTGCGCGTCAGCTTGAACGCCACACGCACTGGCCGATCTGTAGCGTGCATTTATGGTTCGACCGCAAGATTACCGAGCTGGATCACGCCGTGCTGCTGGACCGCGAGATTCACTGGATGTACAACAAGAGCCGGTTGCAGCCGTGGCGCAAGGGTCATTATCTGGAACTGGTGGTCAGCGCCTCGCGCGCCTTTGCGGCCTTGCCACGGGAGGTTGCTATCCAGCAGGCGCTTCGCGAGCTTGTGGAATTTTTCCCGCGTATGAATGAGGCGAAGTTGGAGAAGGCCGCGCTGGTGAAGGAGATGCGCGCCACCTTCGGCGTGCCACCGGGGATCGATGCCGCGAGGCCAACGCTGATCTCGCCGTGGCCCAACTGCTTCCTGGCCGGCGACTGGACGGCAACCGGATGGCCTTCGACGATGGAGAGCGCGGCGCGGAGCGGGCACCTGGCGGCCGAGGCGATCTGCAGGAGCATTGGAGCACCACGAAGTTTTCTCGTTCTTGACCTGAAGCCGCGAGGACTGATGCGTTTCGTTCGTTGAAGCCGGGTTGGAGTAGTCTGATCTGATTCCGAGAAGAGCCGAATAAGGACATACAAGAGTGACGCAACCGAAACCGCAAGATCGATTCACAATTGGCCGTACAGTGGGCGCGGTCAGAGCAACCGCCGCGGCTTTCGGCATTTACGCAGGGATTCTGGGGATGGAACACGGCTTCTTTGAGATGCTGCAAGGAAATATCGCGACGAAGGGCCTGAAGATCATGGCCGCTGGATTCGAGCTGCCGTTTCCGTTCGGCCACGAACCGGCGATGACGCTGATTCCAAACTTTCTGGCTACAGGCATCGTCGCGATGATTATTGGCCTGGCGATTGTTGTTTGGTCGGCGGCGTTTGTTCAGAAGAAGCACGGCGCAAAGGTCCTGCTTCTGCTCTCTATTGCGCTTTTATTATTTGGCGGAGGATTTGGGCCGATCTCGCTGCTGATTATTGCGTGCATCGGGGCGGGCAGGATCGGCAAGCCGCACACGTGGAACCAAACCCATCTTTCGGCCGGCCTGGCGCGATTTCTCGCGATGCTCTGGCCCTGGTCGCTGGCCGCCGCTTTGCTCTGGGCGCCGGGAGAGTTCATCGCCGGGCAAATCTATCATCTAAAGAACGATCATAGCCAGACGCTTGGAAACCTCAACCTGGTTCTCAGCTATCCGATGCTGGGGTTGTTCATATTGACGCTCATCGCAGGGTTCGCGCATGAGATCGAGAAGCAAGAAGTACAGGGAGTAGGAAGTAGGAAACAGGATTAGTGTGCCAAAAGGTAGACGCCGATACAGACCAGAATTGCGGCGGCCCAGCGGCGGCGGTCCACGTTCTCCTTGAGAAAGAGCTTGCCGGCGATGGCGTTGGTGACCAGCGTGAGCGAGGCTGAAGCAGGCGCTACCAGGCTCAGGTTGAGGTGATTCAGGGCCAGCAGCAAGGAAAAGAATGCCAGGGCCAGAAAGCCGACTCCGGCAAAGAAGAGCGGGCAGGTGAGAACGGCGCGAATGGCGCTCTTCAGGCCGGAGCGGGCGCGAATCTTGTCCAGATCACCAATGGACTTCATGGCCGCCGCTGTAAAAACTTCGCCGGCGGTGGAGCACAGCACGATGGCTGCGATCATGGCTGCCGCGGTCCAGAGTCCGGGATGGGGGGCGAGGTTGGGAATGGTCATCGCGGCAGCTCCCGGTCGTTTTGCGCGGCGGTTTCCGGCCATTCGGCGAGCGCCGTGGCCGCAATCGCCCGCTCCTCGATGGTCAGAATCTCGTGGGTTGGCCGTTCGGTCAGGGGAGGGCCTTGCGCCACGAAGCCCACGCCCAGGGTAATGAGCGCGATTCCCGCCCAGCGCTCCATCGAGATGGTCTCCTGAAGCCAGAAGCGGGAGAGCAGGGCGACGATTACGTTGCCGAAGGCAGTGGCGGGGAGCACATAGGTAAGATCGGCCCACGACAGCGCGGTAAGATAGCTGGCGAAGAAGCAGATCAGCAGCGCGACGCCCAGGGCGATCCAGGGAGTGAAGACCGCGACGATGAGCGTTGCGGGGTGGTCCAGCGCGATGGCCGGCAGTTTAATCATGCCGCGCGACAGGCAGGCATCGGCGAGCGGGGCGCACACGGCAACCAGCCCCAGGATCATGTATTGCCACGCCGATAGTTTGTGATGAGCCATCTGGTGTTTCAGTCCTGACGAACGGACGAGTCAGGCGTCGGCGCTCGCGGGGGCGGGCGGTTCGGCCTGTTTGCCGCGCGCGACCTTCACCATCTTGTTGCGCTGCGCGCGCAGCTTGAGGAACGATTTGGCCTCGACGTAGAGCCGGGGCAGATCGCGATTCACAAACGCCTTCCACACCACGCGGAAGGCGGCCCTGGGCCGGAAGTAGTACTCGTCGTAGAAGCGGTGGACCATCTCAAGAACGTAGTCGGTAGGCAGGCCGGGGTACTCGATGTGCGCCATCTGGTGGCCGCCCTCATCGCTCATGGAGGCGGAGTTGACGATGAAGCCGTTGGCCTTGGCGTAATCGTAAAACTCGGTGCCCGGAAAGGCGTGCGCGATGGAGACCTGGATGGTTTCGCAATCCAGGGTCTTGGCGAAGTTGATGGTGTTGCGGATCGACTCTTTAGTTTCGCCGGGCAGGCCAAGGATGAAGTCGGCGTGGATGGTAAGGCCGAGCTTGTGGCAGTCGCGGGCAAAGTCACGGGCGCGCTCGACGGTGGCGCCCTTCTTGATGTTCTTGAGAATCTGCGGGTCGCCGGATTCGAAGCCGACGATGAGCAGCCGGCAGCCGGCCTCGCGCATGGCCTTGAGGGTGTCGTAGTCCGTGGTGACGCGGGAGGTGCTGCTCCAGGTAAGGCCGAGCGGCTTGAGCTTTTCGCACAATTCGATGGTGCGGGCCTTCTGGATATTGAAGGTGTCGTCGTCGAAGAAGAACTCCTTCACATGGGGGAAGTTTTCTTTGGCCCAGGCCAGCTCGGCGGCGACATCATCGGTAGAGCGCTTGCGCCAGGCGTGGCCGCTCAAGGTCTGCGGCCACAGGCAGAAGGTGCACTGCGCGGGGCAGCCGCGCGTGGAGTAGAGCGCGATGAAGGGATGGAGCAGGAAGGGCACGGTGTAGCGCGTCACATCCAGGTCGCGCTTGTAGATTTTGGTGGCCCAGGGCATCGCGTCCAGGTCTTCAACCTGCGGGCGGTCGGGGTTGTGGACGATTCGGCCGTCCAGCTTGTAGCTGATGCCGAGAATCTCGTTGAGGGGCTTGCCCTGGGCGAACTCGACGGTCGCAAAATCGAACTCGCGGCGGCAGATGAAGTCCAGCACCGGGCACTCGTTCAGGGCACGATCCGGATCGGTGGTTACCGGCGGGCCGACAAAGGCGATGCGGATGGAGGGGTAGGCCGCCTTGATAGCCCCGGCAAGGAGCTGATCGCTCTTCCAGCCCATGGTGGAGGTGAACAGCACCAGGAACTCATAATCCTTGCAAATCCGGATGGTTTCTTCCGCGGAGACGTGATGGGGAGAGGCGTCGAGCACGCGCGAACCCTCCAGCAATCCGGCCGGGTAGGTGAGCCAGACGGGGTACCAGTAGGACTCAATCTCGCGCGTAGCCGGCCAGCGCGAACTCGCGCCACCGTCAAAATTCTCAAACGAGGGGGGATTCAGAAACAACGTTTTCAGGGGCATAAGCATCCCTTCAATTCTAACATTTTGCGGTTTTCTTCGGTTTCGGCAGGGTCTATCGCCGCGGTCGTACGCCGGGAGTTACTTTGCGTGCAGTTCGTGCAGCCAGTCTTCCATGTGGCCAAGGGCGCGCAGCAGGCTGAGCCGCGTCTTGCTTAATTCAATTCCCGCGTCCAAAGCATCCTCGTATTTCTGGCGCTCGTCGATACGGGCCAACTGTTCGGCCTTGGGAGTGAGTTGAGGCTGAGCGGCGGGCCCGCTCCCAGCGCCATTGCCCAACTCCAGTTGAGCGAAAACGGCCTGGAGCTGCTGATCGGCAATCTGCTGCTTCAGGCTGGCAATCTCAGCCAGGGTGTCCAGCTCGCGAAGGCTGCCGGTCAACTCCGCGATCTGCACCTCGTTCTGGCGTTGGGCCTGTTCGGCCTCGACCGTGGCTCGCAGCGCTTCGGCGGCGGATTCCCGGGCCCTGGCGCGATGGGCTAAATCGAAGAGCGGAATTTGAATCGTGACTCCAACGCTGAGGTTGTCGGCCTTGTAATGCTTGGGGAAGTAGAGAGCCCAATTATTGAGCGTGGTGTCGCGATTGTATTGCGCCCCAAAAGCAATCTGTGGACGAAGAATGTTCTCGCCGTCCCCATGCGCGGCCAATTGCTTTGAGAGGGCGAGTTGCTGAACCGAGAGAATTCCGGCAGTAACCTTCACAGCCATGTCGGCTTTGATTTCCGGAATCTCCGGAATGCTGGCGCGATCGGGCGCGATGGAGCCCGTGGGCAGGCCGGTCAGCGAGGCAAGCTGCTTTGAAAGTGTTGCAGCGCGCGTTTCCAGATGGAGCCGCTTGAGCTTCAACAGGGCCGCCGTCAGCCGCGCCTGCAACAAATCGCTCAAAGGGTCCACGCCAGCCTCGGCGCGTTCCTGCTCGATAGCCACCAGCCGGTCCGCAAAGTCCTGCTGTTGGCGCGAGGCTTCCAATTCGCGGTTCACGGCATCCAGTTCGATGTAGGCGGTTGAAGCATCAAGCGCAACCTGTTCACGCGCCTCTTTGAGAGCCATCGAAGCGGCATCCAGTCCCACATGTGCCGCGCGGATGTATTGCAACTGGGAAAAGCTGAATACCAGCGATTGCATCGTGGCGTTTCCGATGGACGGCTGACCCGCAGGAAAGCCGATAGTGGGCGGACCGCCTGTCGATCCAACTGTCAGGCTGGGAATGTACACATCATGAGTCTGCGTTAGCACGGCCTGGGCCTTTTGCAAATCGGCTTGGGCCAGCTTGACGGCGCTGGAGTTGCGCTGGGCCAGGTCCACCACGGTGCCCAGCGAGACCTGGGCCGGCGCGTGGGCGGGCAACGCCGCAAGCGCCATTCCGATGAGAATCGGCGCCCAGCGCCGATGCGGATTGTGGGTGACCTTCACCTTTACTTTTCCCGTCAATGTTTCGTTTCCTGAAACTTAAAATCCTGTGCGGGCCTGTACTCATGCGCCAGGGCCAGCGCCGCCGCCCGTTCCCGATCCGCGGCCGCGGCGTCGCCGAGTTGCTGCCTGAGCCGCGCCAGCCTGGTGTGCGCCACAAACGCTGGCGCCTCCTCGCTTTTTGCAGAGCCGGCCAGATACTCTTCAAGCATTTTGGCTGCCAGCTCGGGGTCTCTGTGCGCCCCGATCAGCACGGATGCCCCATCATAAAGCGCAACCCCCGCGCGCTTGTCATGTTCCACCGCGTTGATGGTGCTGTGAATCGCCGACTCCATCTCCGTCCATCGTTCGCGCTGGCGATAGAAGTTGGCCAGCGTCACCCATTGGTAGGCGGGATGAGCGCCCACCGCGACCGCCTGTTTGAACTCCCGCTCGGCCGCGTCATAATCTTTTAGCGCAACGTCCATGCGGCCCCGCAACTCGTGGGCGCGCGCCGCATCCAGTTTATCCAGGCGCGCGGCGATTGCTTCGGCCTTGGCCGAGCCTCCGCCCACAATGCCTGGGGCCGCATAGTAGAACTCGCCGAGATCGGAGAGCGCCTCGGCATTGCGCGGATTCAGCCGCACTGCCTCTTCAAACTCCGCCAGCACCCTCTTGGCCAGGGTATACGCGCTCCAGAATCCGGCGCGGTTGGCTTTCTCGCCCAGCGCTCGTCCCAGCCATAGGTGATAGTCCGCGTTCTGCCCATCCAGGCTCACTGCTCGTTCGCATTTATCCGTTGCCGCATCCCACTGTTCGAGCGTGAACCGCACGCGGCATTCAAGGTTCTGCGCCTCGGCCAGGCCGGAGCCCGACTGGGGAAGAGAGTAGAGCAGAGCCAGCGCCTTGTCCGCCTCGCCGGCCTGCAAGGCAGCATTGACCTGGGCCAGCAATTCCCTGGGGGGTTGCGCGGACGCCGCGACGGCCGCGGCCAGCATCCCAGCCAGCAGGATTCCCGCAGCGGCATGAAATAGCCTCACCGGACGACCTTGATTGGAATGCCCTCCTGCAAGGGCTGTCCATTAGCTGAACCGGTGGCCACCCAGTCCCCCTGATCGAGTCCGGAGAGAATCGATACCTGAGTCAGGTTGATGGTTCCGGTGGTAACAGGGGTTCGGACCAGCCCGCCGTTTACGATCCTGAAGACATAGGGTTTGCCGTTTTCAGAACGCAGCGCCTCGCGGGGGATGCTCAGAGTGTTCGGCTCGCTGGATGTGGTCACCGTCACGGTCACGTTAGTATTCGGCAGCAACTCGCCGTCCGAATCGTCGATGGCCACCAGCACCTCGCCTACATTGCGCGTGCCGTAGGTAATAACCGTAACCGGTATGCGAACGATGTGGCCGTTCCAGAGGCGGCCGGGCTTGGCGTCCCACTTGATCTGAATCTTCTGTCCGAGGGCCAGCCGTCCGATCTCCGGCTCGTCGAAGTAGGCGCGAACGCGCTCATGGCGCAGGTCGGCCAACTGGAGCAACAGCTCGCCCGCTTCGGCAAACTCCGTTGGTCCTGTATTCAGGCTATAGACCGTTCCGGTCACGGGGGCATGGATGGATGTCTGCTCCACCACCTGCCGCGCTGCAGCCAGATTGGCTTCGGCATCGGCAAGTGTTGCCTGCGCCCTCGCTACTTCCGCCGGCGAATAGCGGCTGCGCGCGCGCTCCTCGGAGGCTTTCAGGCTGCCTTCCGCCGATTCCAGCCGCTGCCGGGCCTCGGCTACCTCGCCGGGCGAAGCCGCACCGGTGGAGTTCAGCTTGACGAGCGCATCCAAGTCGCGGCGCGCCTGATCACGGTCCAGCCGGGCGCGGGCCACATCGGCTGCCGCCATCTGCCGCTCTTGCAGCGTTCCGTTGTGGGTGGCGGCTTCTACCGCGGCCTGGGCTGCCTTTACGCCGCTTTCGGCGCTGGCCAGCCTGGCTCTCGCCTGCACGCCGTCGAGCACCACCAGCAGCTTGCCGGCCGGAACCACATCGCCCGGCTGCACATAGACCGCCTTGACCGTGGTCGAAAGAGGGCTGTGGAACTCGTAGTTCACCTCCGGCTCCACTCGGCCATTGGTGCTCACCTTATTCACCAGTTCCTGGTGGCTCACCTGCGCTTCATGCACCGGCAGGCGATCCCTCATAAGCGATCGCGCGACGAAGAAGACGATGATAATGAGGACAGGCGTGCTTCGCCAAAACCATAGCCGGGCCGATTGGTTTCTCTGTTCTTTCATGCACCTAACCAGAGTCAGTATATAGGACTTAAGGAGATAGCCGAGGGGAGCGGAGAAAAAGAGTCCGGCCAGGCAGAACCGGCAAACAGCCTCCAGGCTCGTACAATATCGCTATGGCGCCGCAACCTCGCTATACCGACGATCACGCCAAAGCCGGCCTCGACTTTGCCTTTCCCGCCATCGAAACCTGGCAAAACCAGTTTCCCGGCTACGAAATCTCGATTGACGACCCGGAGCTGACCTCGGTTTGCCCCAAAACCGGGCTGCCCGACTTTGGCGTGCTGACCATTCGCTACATGCCCCGCGACCGCTGCCTGGAGCTGAAATCGCTGAAAGAATACCTCTTCAGCTACCGCAACCTGGGCATCTTTCAGGAGAACATCGTCAACCGCGTGCTAGAGGACGTGGTAAAGGCCTGCGACCCGGTCTGGGCCGTGGTGAAGGGCGAGTTCCGCCCCCGCGGGGGGATCGTGACCACCGTAGAGGCGCGCTGGCCGAGGCCGGAAGTTGACCCTGGACTGTGATTTGCTAAATGGAATGGCGGTAAAGGGTCAGTTTTCGGCGGCCAGATTCACCGCATAGCGTGCGTGCTTGCGCTCCCCCGTTCGGATAAGCACGCCTTTCTCAACAAGGTCAACTAGGTCACGGGTCGTGGTTGCCGGAGAAGCTCCGGTGA
>Ga0326727_10022708_pt1 | contig 12080 bp, 7 predicted proteins | sample MB2enrmetagenome_FD_207643 | JGI IMG/M metagenome (GOLD analysis project Ga0326727, IMG submission 207643) | Lab enriched peat soil microbial communities from McLean, Ithaca, NY, United States - MB29MY | ecosystem: Environmental > Terrestrial > Soil > Wetlands > Peat | place: USA: New York... | reverse complement strand
AAAAACCGTGATACATACCCTCGAAGCGGATGATTTTTAATCGGCGCGTGTAAGCGCGGGCAAGGCGCACTGCGTAAAGGACGGCTTCCGTCCCGGTGTTTGCGAGGTGCACCTGCTCGACGCTGGGTACCGCGTCAATGATCTTCCGCGCCAGTTCGATCTCATCGGCCACGGGCAGGGCGAATACGGTCCCCCTTCGAGTTATGAAATCGACCACGGCCTTGGTTACCCGTTCCGGCCGATGGCCAAGGAGCATGGGGCCGAGCCCCAGCAAATAGTCGATGAATTGGTTGCCATCGACGTCGACGATCCGGGATCCTTTTCCGTGGTCAATAAAGAGAGGATAGGGTGACCAGCCTGAGAAGGGAGCGCGCGCGGTGCTGTTCACCCCGCTGGCGATCACCTCTTGCGCTTGCGCGAAAAGGCGCGCCGACTCTACTGTCGCTTTCAAACCTGCAACCTCGTTCTCCGCTTTCATGTTAGGTCCTCGTGATCAAGATTCTCCGCGAAATCTATCTCGCTTGCTCTGGAGCTGAATCTGCTGCGGGCTTGAGCCGCTAAGGAGAGGCACTTTGCCAATGTAGTGAATGCCCAGCGCGATGGGCAGCGCCACGGCGGTGGCTCCGAGACCGGCCCATAGCACCGAAGTCGAAACCGCCCGGGTCAAGACCGCTTCAACCACTACGGCGAGAAGAGATATTGCTCCGAGCGCCGGCCACAGACCTCCGAGAACAAAATTGCCGGCGTTTTTGAAGAGCACGGCTCGATACTGCCAAACCGCGGCGATGGCTGTGAGGGCGTAGAACAGAGACGAAATAATGCCGAGAGCGCCGGCAATGTTGGACAGCACTTCGCGCGTGCCTCCAGCCTCAAATGCGGTCAACAGGAGGAAAACCAGGTTGATGCCACCCATGAACAGCGTGACCGCCCAAGGGCTCCCGGTTCTGGGGTTAACGATCCTGAAAAATGCCGGCATTACACGGTCCTCCGCCATGGCGAACCCCAGCCTTGACGACGACACAATCGCGACCTGCAGGCATGCGACCGTCCCCAACAAGACGACCACACTCAGCAGCAGCGAACTCGGCCCCGGCATCAACCGTTGTGCAATGACAGCCAACGCATTCCCAGCCGAATTCTGCAACGCCGCTGGATTCAGGACGCCCTGATAGGCGAAGGTGATCAAACCGTAGACAAACAGCAGGATAACCACGCTGGACAGGGCTGCGCGGCCAGGGTTCGCTTCCTTATCCTTGGTCTCCTCGTTGACATAGATCGCGGCGTCCCAGCCTGAGTACATAAAAACGGCAATGAGAATTCCGGCCGAAAACCCTTTCATTCCGCCCGCGCCAGAGAAGCTAAACCATGCTGGTGTAACCCGCGCCGCGGCGCGGCCCGAAATCAGTGCTCTTATGCCGAGCATGGCAAAGAAGAAGAGCACCAGATACTCAAAGACCGCCAAAACCCGTTGCAGACGGGCAGCGATTTCGATGCCTGCCAGGAGCAGGAAAGTTACCAGCAAATTCCAAAGACTGCCCACAGCCACGGCTGCCAGTTTGTTGTTCGCCATGCCGGGGGCCAGCAGTTGAAGTGTGTATATACCGGCCGGCACCGTCATACTGGTGGTGCCGAGGGTGTAATACATCAGAATCATCCAACCAGCCACGAAGCCCAAGTAAGGATGCAGCGCTTTGGAGACCCAGGTGTAAGTAGCGCCCGCACTCTGCTCCCAACGATTCAGGCGCTGATAGGCAAGAGCAATGCCCAGCATGGGGACAAAAGCGCACGCGATGGGCAGCAAGCCGGCATAGCCACTCGCTACCATCAACGCAGGCAGCGCCACCGCCATCGTCTGGGCGGGAGCGGAACTGGCTAATCCCAGGATGATGGCGTCACTCAGGGAGAGCGCGTTCGCTTTCAGGTGGCCGCTTGGCGCCATCTGCTGTTTCGCCGGAGACTCGGTATCGGTGGAATTTATTCGCATAGATTAGTTCGCTTGCGGACACACTTCAGGCGGTCTCCCAACTTGTTTCTTGAGTTACGTTTTCTCGCGATTTCAAACCTTCCTACGGTTGCCAGTCTCCATGGGCAATAAGATACCCGTCGAGTTCTGCTTTCTTGAGGATTTCGCTTACGGCGGCGTGACTCAAGTGAGGCGCAATCGCTTGTTCCCTCTGCGCAATCACATAGGCCAGCACGGCCACGATGGCGCCGTCTGTTTTGAAATATGCCGGGTCAACCTTATCCACCGTATCGCTGGACTTATGATGAACCAGGTTGTAAGGCACATCGTCAACCCAAAGATCAAAGGACGGAATACCGTGGAGCATGAACGGGCCCTGGTCGGTATCGAAAGTGGTTTCCAGCGAGACCTTATCTGCGCCGTATCCCTTCAGATAAATCGGAACCAGTTCCGCCAGAGCGGCTTTCAAATCCTCACGGCCCTCGACTATCCATCCGCGCGGCCGCCCCGCTCCGTTATCGGTATTCACCACGGCCACACAATGATCGAGTTCCGTGGCGTGCGCTTTCACGTAGGCTCGCGACCCGAGTAAGCCAGGTTCCTCTCCAGTCCAGAGAGCGAAACGAATGCTTCGCCGCGGAGGATGCGGCAGCGCAGCAATCGCGCGCGCGGCCTCAAGAACCATGATGGCTCCGGTGCCGTCGTCTTGCGCGCCCGTTGCCAGGTCCCAGGAGTCGAGGTGGCCGCCCACGACGATCCACTCATCGGGTTTCTCGCTTCCACGGATTTCCGCGATCACGCTGCTGGAAGAAACCGGACCCGAAATCCGATTCTCATAGGAAAATCCGATGGTCACGGGGCCCTTCAACAAAAGGCGCCGGATGAGCAGAGCATCTTCCATGCCCAGTTCGGCGATCGGCAAAGGCTGGATTTCGCCCGTGCCGTTGTCGATGTCAAGCCAGTCGCCCAGTACGTTATTGGGAACCGCGTCGGGCAGCACGAGAGCCTGCGCTCCCAGAGCTTTGAAAATCGGATACGAGGCAATCAGCTTGGCGTAAGTCTTGTTGAAGCCATCTGCGAAAACGCGCTCGGTGTCGAAAAGAACGATGCGATCCTTGATGGCGGAGGCACTGGCCCGCAGAGCAGCTTCCGAGATGTCGGAAATAACTACGACTTCGCCCTTCACTCCGCCGCGGGGTGTGGAAGGAGTCCAACTCACGGTTTCGAGGTGCAGTTTGCGTTGGACGGGAGAATAAATGTAACTCTCTGCCCAGCCGCGCTGCCAGCCATTGGGAAGCGTAATCCGTTCGAACTTGACGTCTGGAATGCCCGCGGCACGAAACTGGGCCGCCGCCCACTCGGCCGCTTGATCGTGAGCCGGTGTTCCGGTCAGGCGCGCGCCGAAACGGTCACAGAGTTCCTCGAGCTTCTCCACGGATGGGCCCGCAAGAACGGATGCCGCGACTTGTTTCGCTTCTTGTTGGAGTTGAGCTTCGGTCTGGGCGTTCCCGTACAATGCGGAAGCGCTAAGAACCATAGAAACCAAAGCAATTCGGTTCCATCTCATGAACAAACCTCACTTCCGCAGGTCGAGCGCCGAGGGACGGCCGTCTTTCCCCGGAGAATCCGCCGGTCTCCGGGGAAGGACACCTCTCTTAGAAACTGAGCCGCAGTCCGAACTCGATCGTTCTCGGCGCCCCCAAAGCGAATGTGCCCGTTCCGAGTCCAATTCGGTTTGTGGCGCGCTGCGCGAGACCAGTGGTCGTACCATTCAGCGATCCTACGGTTCCGTCCAGCGTCCCGCTCATCAGATTACCTGCTCCATCGAAGTTGGCGAAGTTAAACAGGTTATAGAACGCGATGTTGGGCTCGAGTTGGAGTCGCTCTTTCACCTTGAGTGTCCAACCCATCTTCAGGTCGAGCGCATGCAGCCAACCCAGGTTTGCCTGGCCGGCTGGGGCAGGCTGAAGGGTTGGTTGCACTCCTCCCAGGGCCTGGAGTTGTGCCAAGTTGAAGAGTCCGTTTTGGATGAGCACCGTCCCAGCCGGGGTCGGTTGCCCCGCATCGTTGGTGTTGTAAGTGCCGATCAATTTGTTCAACGAACCCGCGTGCACGCTGCGGTCGTACGCTCCGATATTCGTACCCGGCACAAGATCGCCCGTCGGGTAGAGCACGCTTCCGTCGCCGGATCCGTCTCCGGTCACATCGCTTACGAAAATTCCGCCCGCACTTCCCGTCACAGGAAGATACAGACTGGACGGCAGCGGACTATAGAAGTGCGAAACAATGCTGAGCTGGACGTTGTAGGGAAGATCGGCGGTCCCTCCGAAAGAGATCTGGTGGGTGCGATCGAGTGCATTCGGACCAATGTATCTCGTCGGATGGTCATTGTCCGTGGCCGAGTTCGCGATGTCTGCATCCCGCGTCATCGCCACGTAGCGCGACAGCGAGTAGGCGATCTGGAGGTTCAGCTTCTGCACCACGGGAAAGGGATTCGAGACGACTTCGTGCAGTTTCATTTGCAGCCCGTTATACACGGATCTGCCGCCCGGCATCAGCATCTGGTTCGCGCCCAGGTTCGGGTTCTTGCCAGGAAAGGCCGCATTGGGACAAGGCGCCCCGCCGCACAGGAAGTTCCCCGAATCGAGCCCGTTCTGCGCAAAGTCCGAAATCGTCGCTGGACGAGGTGTATAAGGCGCTGTATTTTGCGGCACTGGATTCGAGGGACACAGAATAATTGCCTGCTGAACCGTGCTCACACCACAATTGCTGAGCGTGGTCTGGACGGCCTGTTGGGCGTTAGCCAAGTTGAAGTAGCCAGCGTCTCCGACGTGGTTGACATCGACGCCAACCAGACTGTGCGTGCCTACGTTGCGAAGGTAATCGACGTTCAGCACCAGACCTTTTCGGATCTCGCGCTGCACTCCGATATTCATCTGCGCTGCGCGCGCCGACTTGAAGTCGGGATTGAAGAGAGCCGTGCCGGTACCGCCTATGGTGGCCGTCAGCGAATTGCCGATGAACCCGGCGTTCGACGCCGCGCCCGCCGCCGCCGTCGCTGCCTGATACTGCTGCTGCAACTGCACGACCTGATCCTGCACGCTGCCAATCGGCTGCCCGCAGAAAGTGGGCGTAACGCTGGTATTCGTACCCGGCAGCGTGTAGGTTACGGGCGTGCCTCCCACGCACGCCTGCTGGAAGTTCAGAAACAATCCCTTCGGCAGCCGAACCGGCCGGTCGAAGAAAAGGTTGTTCCAAATGTTGTTCTCGTACTCGATGCTCGCTCCGCCTCGAATCGAGGTCTTGCCGTTTTTCCACGGATCCCACGCAAAACCAACTTGTGGCGCAAAATTCAGGTTAGGCTGCTTCACCCGGTTTCCGAGTCCTGCGCCAAACAAATCAAGGATGTTACCCGTGCAAGGCGTTCCGGCTGCAGCCAGGTTCGCCGCCAGTGTGGCGTTCAGCTCCGAGCAAGGAATCGGGGCGAGGTCGCTGTCGGTCCTCCACGTATCCCGGTCGTAGTGAAGTCCATAAATGACGGTTAGATTCGGCTTCATTTTCCAGCTGTCGCCAACGTACGCACCGATGCGGTTATCCGGCCCCAGTCCTCCTCCTGCGAAACCAAATGCCGGATTTTCCGAGGTAAATCCCTGGCCATTGCCCAGGACCACGTTCGTCGCTGGGTAGAGTAGCGGGTTGCTGGACGTACCAGAGTCCGCCGGCGCATTCACTTCCGGCCCGCTGGCCAGAAACGACGCAAACCCGCCGCCATTGATCCGGTTGTAGGCAAATCCATAGCGCAGAATATGATTTCCAAGCACGTCGCTTCCGTCATACTTGATTTGCTTGTTGGTTTGGAACGTCGCCTGCGGTGAAAGATAACTCGGTCCCGAACAAAAATCGTCCATGCCCGCGATCTGGCAGGTCGGATCGCTGCCGATGGAAAGCTCGAGCTGGGGCGCGGGATTGTAAATGCCCGTGCCGGCACCATTGGAAATGTTATTGTGGAACTTCAGGTATTCCGCGCGAATGCTGTGCGTGAAATGGCCGGACGTGAAATCAAATCCGCCGACGTGCGATGGCGTGCGATCCCCGTTCCTGAAGGGCTGAAATGTCGGCAGCACGCCCGCCAGGCTCGAGTTCTGTTCAAACGTAAACCGGTAAAAGACGTGGAAATTGTTGGGCTTCACCTGCCAATCGATTCTTCCCAGCGTCTCCGTCTCGCGGAACGGTGACGAATAGCCCCCTTCGAGTGAAGAGAACGCACCCGCGGGAAGCACCAAGGAAAATACGTCCTGCTTGATGCGCTCCGCATCCAAAAAAAAGAACAACTTATCCTTAATGACAGCCCCTCCAAACCGGCCCCCAAACTGGTTGCGCTGAAATGGCGTATCCTGCCCTCCCGGCTGGGGCGCAGCGAACCGGTGGTCGCGGAACAGATAGAATCCTTCGCCGTGATACTTGTTCGTCCCGGACCTGGTCACGACGTTCACGGAACCCGAAGACGTGAGTTCCGTCGAAAGATCCAAGGTGGACTGCGCAATTTGGAATTCCTCAATCGCCCCTGGCGGAATGTTTTGCGCCGTCGTTCCTACGGTTTCGTCGCTGATGTCCAAACCGTCTACTTCAATGCGCGCATTTCGCCCAAACCGGCCTCCAAAGGAGATGGACGAGTAGCCGTTCTTGGTCGGGTCGAAGTTAGTGCCGTCCTGGATCTGCACCCCTGGCTCCAACTGCGCGAGGTCCAGGAAGTTCCTCCCGTTGATCGGGAGCGTATCAATCTGTTCGGCCGTCAGCACTCCTTCCACTGTCGATTGTCCCAACTCGACCGAAACCGCCGCCCCCTGAACGGTGACAACATCGCTTACCGCTCCCACCGTCAGCTTTGCATTTCCGGCCGCGAGCACGCCCACTTGCACCGTAAGCGATAAGACCACAGGGCGAAAACCTGCCGCCGAGATCCTGACCGTATATTCTCCGGGCGCTACTGTGCCTGCACTATATGCGCCCATCGAGTTCGTCACTAAATCCAGGGCCTGACCGGTATTTTTGTTGGTGATCGTGACCTTCGCGCCCACGACTGCAGCGCCAGACTGATCCGTTACATTGCCGACAATCCCGCCCGAGGCGATTGTGGTTTGTGCATGGGCCGGTGCAGAAATCGTGCTCCCAGCGATGCAGAGAATGAGCAGGCAAGAGGCCAGGTGGAAACACAAAAGCGACTTCGAGGCGGACATACCCTTTGCTCCTTTCTGGAGAACTGCACTTAAAGACTTTTTGCGCTCACCATACTTTCTGCTGCATTCATCGAAAGAGATTCGCGCAATACCCATGAGACTAACGAGATCCTTCAGGCATCGACACCGGTGCCAGTTTGACATCTTGAATGGCTACGCTTATCAGGTGATCTGACGATCGTTCTGCTGCGGCAGGGGACCGAAGGTTGCAGTTGAAAATTCCACAAAACAAAGTATCATTGCTCATATCAGGCAGCAATACGTCGTAATGTTGCGCATTTAATATTAAAATGAGCTCACTGTCAAGCCAAAAGTGATAGAGGTCGCCAAAGTCGCCGTCCTCCCTCCATAATCAGGAAGCGAGGGGCCAGTGGAAGCACAAACAGCTGCCAAACAACGCACTGAAAAAATCCTGCGAGAGCTGCGCTTTGCGGGGAAGGTCAGCGTCGACGGCCTCTCTCAACGCATTGGAGTCTCCCCGTCGACCGTCCGCCGCGACCTTCAAGACCTGGAAGTTCGGGGCCTTCTGCGCCGAACGCACGGCGGCGCCATGATCGTGGAAACTCTCTTCTATGAACCTTTCCGGCACGTCTCTTCCTTTTATTTGCAAGAGCAATTCATGCAGGAAGAAAAACGCCGGATCGGGTTGGTCGCTGCCGAACTCATCTTCGATGGGGAAACCATTTCCATCTGCGCAGGAACAACAACGACGCAGGTCGCGCGCAGCATTCGCCATCGCAAAGGAATCAAGATTTTCACCAATTCTGTGAATATCGCGATGGAATTGAGCCGCCGTTCCGATCTGGAGGTGGTTCTTTCCGGAGGCTTGCTGAGCGGGGAGTGGTTCGCCTTGGTGGGTCCAAAGGCCATTCAGCATGCCGGCGAGCATTTTGTGGACAAGGTATTTGTCGGTGTGGATGGTTTCGATGTGGATCGCGGGATCACGGATGACGACCCGGCTGAAGCGGCCGTTCACCACGCCATGTTGGGTCAGGCGCGGCAGAAGATCGTCGTGGCGGACCACACAAAACTTGGCAAGATCGAGAGTTCGCTGATCTGGCCAGCTAAGGGCCTCGACATTCTGGTGACGGACCGCCAAGCTTCAGAGGAAGCTTTGGAACCCTTCAGAGCCAATGGGATCGACGTTCGTCTAGCATAGAAGAACGGTGTTCACCACGCTCTTTGTCGTTCATATTATGGAAATCGAGAAGCCGCTGAAACAAAAGACATTTAGCTGATTGCTGAGCAATCAGTAGGTTTAAGGTTCAATTGTGCCGGCTCAGGCCGACTGGGATTCGTCCGTGCGCCGATTAGAAGCCTTCCACGAGAATTGAGCGCAGCCCTTTGCGCGGTGCGGGTTGCGGACGGTTCGAGAAACCAGCTTGTAGGTCATTCCTGCGAGACTACCCTCAGGCAAGGCTCTCTGGGACCTATAGGCTCGCGGAGCCGGACACCGCCCGGTGATAGAATTGCCGCACGATGAAAAACGAGACTCGCCGTCTCAACAAGCTCAAAGACACGAGCCATAATCTCGCTAAGCGGTACAGACTCCCCCAGGCAGCGCTCAAGATTATTGAACAAGCCGGGAAGATTCACGGACAGCAAAGCCGCGCGATTCAGGTGGCGGTTGAGCTCTTATGGGAGAAAGTCGGATGGGCGGTGCCGGATAGCGCAATGTCTTCTATCTTTGATTCCCCACTCACCGCCAAGACCTACAAACTCCCGCCTCGAACCGTCTCGCTCATTGAGGTGCTCTCGCATGAGTACGAGACGCAAGGTAAGGTCCTAGCCGCCGTTGCCTACATGCTGTCCAAGCCGGACCCGCGTGGGGGCTTGACCAAGGCTCCCGAGTCGACTCCGGCGCAACAGGGAATTGACGCTAACGAGACGAAGCAAGCAAAGAAAGCGAGGCTCGCCAGAACTAAGCAAGTGTTGCGGGAGACTCTTGGCGGGGCGAAGCGGAGAAGGTGAAGGCTCGCGAGGGGAGTCATTCGCCAGCGCGACTGGCGTTACAATAATCGGTTGCCGAAGTTCATGCCATTGCAGCTGACGAAAAGGGGTGAGGTTTCGGGCGACATTATTATAGCTTCGGAAACTGTAGGTCTGTTTCGTATACTGGTCCGTGTCCTGCCAGAGTGCCGGACGCACTTCAGATTGTGCCGTTTTTGTGCCATGACTTTGAGGGATGAGCAGTGAGAGCGTTTCAAGCGGTATCTCGAATGAATAAGTTACGTGTTATCAATGCGGACCGCGGGTTCGAATCCCTCCCTCTCCGCCAGATCTGTCAAGTCCCGTAAGCATAATCATTTCCGAGTGTTCGTTCTTCTCCCGATCACTTCAACTGCGACTTCTGCACACCCGAGAGGTGCGCATTAGGTGCATATTGCAGAGATCTGTGCCTCGCCACAATCGAAACCGTACCCTGAGCGATGCATCCTGGCATCAACGACCGGCTACTGCGCGGGCGTTCGCGATCATCGACAAAGGACTTGAGATTACGGATAATGCGGTGAAGCAGTAGAGCCCGGTTAAACATGGACTATTCTTCTATCCCCTCGATCGGTGACGGGCGGCCTGCGATTGCTGAGATTTATCGTAACTGCGACGATCTGCTTGCTGCCGGCTGGATAAGAGTGGAAGTCACTACGCAAACCACAGTCGAGGGTGAAGATTTGCCGATTTATGCTTACTTCAACTCCGACCGTGTTGACTATGTTCTGATCGGTGGAATCCACGGCCGCGAACCGGCGGGAGCGATCGCGAACTCGCGCTACGCTGGGAAGTTGCGCCGCCTTGGCCAGGACCGGAAGATTCTGCTGCTGCCGTTACTGAATCCCTGGGGTTATTTTCACCACCTCCGCTATGGGCCGAACAGCCAGAGCGTTTCCGACAGCGACCACTTGCTGGGCCGCCTTCCGGCCGCGGCCTCCCCGGAAGCTGCCGCGATCACCTCATTTGTCCTGAATGCCATGACCATCAATCCCGGCGCCGCGGTGCTCGACCTTCATGAGGATCCGGTCTATGAAGCTCCGGATTATCACTTGGAGGGTTGGGGTTCCTATCTTTATATCTCCGGCGAAAACTGTTTGAGCCACCCCATCGCGAAGCGTGTCGTCAGTTGTTTGAAAAACAGTTCACTACCACTCATCACGGACGGCACCACCCGGTTTGGAGAACAGCTCACCGACGGAATCATCGTCAACACCGCAGACGGCTCCATTGACGAACTCCTGTACAAACTGCGCGCGTGCTGTCCGGTGATCACGGCGGAAAATATCTTGCATTCGGAGAATGCGCCGCCATTGCCGGAGCGCGTCGCTACTTACTTAAAAGTCTTAGACGCCTTCTTTGACGCATCAGAATAAGTTCTGGAGTCCATACATGTGTACGACCATTGTTGTGGGCAAGAACCGCAGCGCCACCGGTTCTGTGCTGGTGGCTCACAGTGAAGAGCTGGGGCGGAATTCCGCGCATAAGGTTGAAGTCAGCCCACGCCGCCGGGCCGCTGCCGGAGAGCAGTACCCGCTGTATTCCGGAGGCGGGTTGCAGCAACCGGAAGAACTGCCACGCTATGTGGCCACAAAAATCTTCGCTAAGCATCATTATCCGGGCGAGCATACGGCAGGGATCAATGAATACGGGGTCACGGTCGCCAACAACATGGCCCTGATGCGTGGAATCCCGGAAGCGCGAGCGTACGACGTCGTTCCCGGTGGCGTCATCTGGACGGAATTTGTGCAACTGGCGCTGGAGCGCGCAACCTCAGCCCGCGAAGGCGCCGCCCTGATTGGCGAGTTGTGCAGCGCCCACGGCCTGAGCTGCGATTCCGGCACCATGCTGGCCGTCGCCGATTACGACGATGCGTGGTGGGTCGAACTGGCGCGCGGCGGCCAATGGGTTGCCAGAAGAGTCGGTCCCGACGAAATCGTGATGCGCGCCAACTCTTACCGCATCGGCGCCGTCGATTTCGACGATCCGGACAACTTCATGTGCTCGGCCACCCTGGTGGAGTATGCCCGCAAACAAGGCTGGCATACGGACGGCGCTTTCGATTTTGCCGCTATCTACGGGGATCCCGCGAACCAGAGCGACGCCTACAATTGTGACCGTCATGCCGTGCTCGAAAGCCGCTACTCGAGTCTCGGCCAAGTGAGTGTCTTCGACCTCATGCGGTTTATGCGCGACATTTTTGAAGGCACGCCGCAATTCAAGGTGGGAGAAAACGGCTCCCCCTTTCGTACCGGGGTGCGGACCATCGCCCGCATGAACACCGAGGCCAGCGTTATCGTGGAACCACGCCGCACTTTCCCGCCACATATCGGCAACCGGATGTGGTGCGGCATGTCGACTTCGCTGACCGGTGTTTACGTCCCATTTCACCTGGGAATCGGCGCGGTGGAGCCGCATTTTGCCTATGCCTCCGCTTCCTATGATCCGGCTTCGGCCTACTGGCTATTCACCGAACTGGCGAAGCTCGCCGATTACGGCTACAGCAAGTGCATCGAGACGATTACTTCCACTTGGCAGAAGTTTGAAGCCGAAACATTTTCGACCGTGCCGGCTGTCGAAGCGCGCGCCGCGGCTCTCGATTACTCCGCCGCATGCGCACTGCTGACCGAATACGACCAGCAGCGGGCGGCTGCTGCCATCCTCCAGGTGCAGCAGCTTTTGCCCGAAGTGAAAACCAAGGTATTTTACGAATTCTGAAGGACTGAACCTGGCGCAGTCGAATTGCGATTCACCTTAGGAGCCGAACGGCGAGGGACCCATGCAGACTTTTCGTCAGCGGTTTTTTGATTTCATGAGCAACATTAATCCCCTGGTCATCGTGTTCCTGATGTGTGTCGCATTTTCCATTCTGACTTACATTATTCCGGGTG
>Ga0326727_10022707_pt1 | contig 12081 bp, 7 predicted proteins | sample MB2enrmetagenome_FD_207643 | JGI IMG/M metagenome (GOLD analysis project Ga0326727, IMG submission 207643) | Lab enriched peat soil microbial communities from McLean, Ithaca, NY, United States - MB29MY | ecosystem: Environmental > Terrestrial > Soil > Wetlands > Peat | place: USA: New York... | reverse complement strand
TCCCTGCGGATTTACCCAGCGTCAGCCTCACAGGTTGAGGGGTACAGAATGGAGACGCCGGTCCGACAAACGATCGAAAACCATGCCGGCGAAGCTTGCGTTGAGCAATGCAGGTGAACCCGCTTCGATGATAAGGAAGTGCCTCTTCTGGCCATGCGAGAGGTTTTCCTGTGCAACCTGGATTCGGCGACACAAAGACACGTTGTCTTCAGCCACCAGACCGGAGCGTGCATGGAGTGTCTGCGCCTTCCCGGCGGTGGGTTCAGGAATCGAAGATGATTCCTGAAACCGCAGTCTGGGAGGAGAACATCGTTCAGCGGAAACGGCAGCAGAGCGTTCATTACGTGCCAATCGCGCCAGAAAATCCAACAACCGGCCAAGTCATATAGATGACTGGATGTATGCAAAACTAGCCGGGGTCAAACCAATTGTCAATGAAATTCTTGTAAAGAATGCATATTTCGGCGGATTTCTTTGCGAAATGCCGCCTCTGGGCTCACCGGTGGCCCGGCCGCCTTCTTGCTCCTTGCTCCGTAAGTCCTTGCATCCCTGGTCCCTACGTCCCTTCCTTCTCGTTCCCTTGTTCTCTTGGCCCCCCGTTTCCTGCCCCTAACACCTTCCTCCACAGCCTCTCTTCCGCCAGGTACTCGAGCGTTCTTCCCTTCATCGGCACCACGCCGTACACCACTTTGCAGCCCATCGCCTCTGCCACGCGGCCTAACGACCGCAGAGTGATCGTCCCCTCCAGCTCCCTCCTCTCCAGATCAGTGACCGTCGAAACCACCACTCCCATCTTCACCGCAACCTCGGCCAATGGAATCCCAACCGTCTGTCGCACCGCTCGCAGAAGCCCGTCTGTCGGGCTCGGCTCCCTTCCTGCCGCTCGAAACGGCTTCAACTCCTCATCCAGCCTCCTCCGCTCCAACTTCCGCTCCTTTTCGCGCATCTCCGCAGCCTCGCTTTCCACCCCTGATCCCACAGTAGCGAAAAGTGCGTAATTATCTGCAAATCGCGGTCCCGGAAGTCGTTCTTAGTGGCGATTTTTCACTTTTTCGCCCGCATGAAAGCCGTCAAACCGCCCCAAATCAACTGCCTATAAGCGGACTTCTGCCTTCCAACTCGATTCCCTCCCTCAATTTGCAGCCGTAGAACCCCACGGATTCCCGCTCATTTGCCCTCTTACATGCAGTCAAATCTTCGCGCGCTGCCGGCGAACCAGCCACATGACTGGCAACCCGCTAAAAATCAATGCGGTACCAAGCAAAGAGTCCTTCAGATTCCCGGCAAAACTTGAGACCAGCACCGCGGCGGCCGACCCCACGAAGATGGCCGGAAGCACGGGATAACCCCACACCCGGTAGGGCCGAATCGCGTCCGGTAATCTGCGACGGTATACAAAGACCGTGCTGGCCGCAAGCGCGTAAAACAGCCATTCGGCAAACACCGTCAGGTCCAGGAGCTTCTCAAACTGGCTCAGGAACAGAAGTAGCAAAGTCGAAACCAGCCCCTGCGCCAGCAGCGAAGTGGAAGGGGAGCGAAAGTGCGGATGCACGTGCCCGAAACGGCGGAAAAACAGCCCGTCGAGAGCGGCGGCATAAGGTACCCGCGCGCCCGACATCACCGTTCCATTCAGGGCCACCAGGATACTGAGGGCCATGGCCGCAGCCACGATGCCTGCCCCGCGCGTTCCGGCTACAACCCTCAGCGCCGCCACCGCCGGCCATTCTGAGCCGGCAATCGCCTGGGCGGGAAGAATGTACTGAATCGCCGCGTTGGTGGCCATGTAGAGAAAGGCGACCGCCAGCAGGCCTCCGATCAACGCCAGGGGAAGATTGCGTTCGGGACGCCGCACCTCACCCGCCACCATGCTCAAATCGCTCCAGCCGTCATAGGCCCATAACGTGGCGATCAGCGCCAGCATGAAGCCGGTCCAGCCGCCCACCGCATGAGGCAACCGGGTCAGGAAGTGGCTCCACGACCCGCTTGGGGACTGAAAGCAGAGCGCCACCACAGCCAGAATCAGAACCGCCTTCAGCACCGTAAAGACCAGCTGAAAATCTCCCGCCTTTTTGATGCCCAGGTAGTTCAGCCCGGTCATCAGCCACGTGACGGCGATGGCAAACACCTGCGACCAGTAGACCGGGAACGGTAGGCCGGGAATCGCATCGGACAGGCGGGAAAAGACGGGGAAGAACTCGAGCGTGCGTGCCAGGCCCACGGCCACGGTGGCAATCGAACCGGGCTTGGCCACCGTAAACCAGGTCCACATGTAGAGGAAGCCCGCGGTGTCTCCGTAGGCGCCGCGCAGGTAGACATATTCCCCGCCTGCGTACGGCATCATGGTGGCCAGTTCAGCGTAGGTCATGGCTCCGAAGAGCGACAGCAATCCACCCACGATCCACGCCAGGTACACCAGCAGCGAGGAACCGGTGTCGCGCATCATCTCGCTGGGAATGAGAAAAATCCCGCTGCCGATCACCGTCCCGATTACGATCGCAATGGCTTCGCCCGCGCCCAGAACGCGCGGCAGGCCGAGGGAAGAACCATCCTTCGATGCGTGCAGAGATTTCTCCATGCGTGATTGCGAGAATAACAGGATAGGTGGACTGCAAAAAGTCCGCCTATACGGCGACAAATTGAAAGTTTTTGGGCCGCTTATAGCGCGACATTCTGAGCGGAAGAATCAATCTTGCAGAGAGTGTCCTCTTATAAGCGGACATATTTGTGCGAAATGACCAGTTAGAGGCGTACCGATCCTTGAAAAATGACCGCCTGGAATCCTACGAAAAATTGAAAAAGTGCCACTAAAACGGCGTTCAGGGCACGCTTTTTGCACGTTTTGGCACACATTTACGCAGCTTCGGCGAGGGGTCGCTGCCGCAGCGCATCCTCGCCCGGCGCCCTTCGGTTGTATCAATATATACAGTCGAGCGGCCGGCCAACCGACCGGAAAGGCGGTGAATCATCCTCTGAGTCGGTGTCCTCGGCACTTTTCCGACTTCTTCGGTGTCTAAGATTATTAAGCCTCCTTGCCCCGGCGATAAGCCTCGCGCTGAATTCCTTGACCACGAGGGTGATGGTCACACAATGCCTTGAATGGAGGTAGGGATGCTGCGTCGGAACATGCTTCTGGTGAACTTTATTGTTCTCCCTGCCGGCCTCTTAGCCTTTCAGGCTGGAACTTCTCAAAGTCCCGAGACGGTTCCTCAACATTCGCCGACTGCGACAGTAGATCCAATTCGCGCGTCGCTCGTGCTGGAATTGGATCGAGCCGTTTTTGTCCTGAAGCGAGGATTAAAGGAAAATTGGGCAACTCGCGATCAATATCTCTCTGCATTTGAGAAGACACCGAACACAGACCGGACAGGCCGACCGGTGACGGATGCAAAGCAATATGTCGAATGCCTAATTAGCGAACATCTCCGAACTCATCAGATGTGGGATGAGGGTCTCCCCATCGGAGTTGAGGTGCAGCGAACGATAACCGGGTTGATTGAGCGGCGAGAAGGTCAATTCGATGGATTCCAGCTCTCCTACTGCGCTGTCTCACCGCCGCGGAAAGTCGTGGTTTCAGCCGGCGTAGCGCTGCGGATGCTCAAGACCAATGTAGTTCCTGTCTATCCCGCCGAGGTATTTAAGAATCATGTCTCCGGCACGGTCGTTCTTCATGCCACGATTAGCACCAAGGGCAGAGTGGAAGCGCTCCGCGTTATCAGCGGCCCCGCGTCGCTGCAGCAAGCCGCGCTGGACGCCGTCCGGCAGTGGACCTACCGGCCGTACCTGCTGAACAACACGCCGGTCGAAGTCGAGACCACCATCAACGTTGTCTTCGCGCCGAGTCGTTAGCTATGGGCCCTGTTTGTGAGAGATCCTGAAGTGCCTGGGTTTCGCACTACTCGTGCGCCGGCGCTGGGGGCGGCGCGGTGGAAGGCGGCACCGGTTTGCCGTCGGCGGTTTGCGCTTCCATCAGTTCTACGCGCGTTCCATCCGGATCGTAGAGATTCACCTGGCGCTTGCCGTTCTTCCCCACCTGCACCGTGAGCGGCTTCGCATGGGTCAGGTAGTCCTGGTACGCGGGCCGGGATTCGATCTCCGCCACTGCTTTCTGCACATTGGGAACCAGGAGCGACACATGGTTCTTGGTCCCGAACCCCGACGGCGTTTTGTCGTAGAGCATCAACTCGATGTAATCCTTGCCGTCGGGCACGCGCAGATTCACCCAGCTCAGCTGTTGTCCGTTGCTGCTGCCGCGCCAGGTCTCCGTAAAGCCCAATACGCCCTCATAAAACGCCAGCGACTTGTCCAGATTCCCCACCAGAAAACCCACGTGATAAATCGCGTCGGCAATGCGCGCGGGCGGCATGTATTTGCCCGCGTCCCGCATCTCGATGCCCGTGGGCAGGCTCTGGACAAACTCCACCAGCGTGCCGTCGGGATCCTTGATCTCGAAGGCGTAGTCGCCGGTGCGGGTCTTGCCGCCGTTGCCCGGCTTCACGTCGAAGCCCTTCGACCGCAGATACGCGCGCATCTGCTCCACGTTGCTCACGCTGAAGCAGTAGTGGCTCATCATGTTGGGCGGCGAAGGCGGCGCATCGGTAAACAGTTCGATGTGCTGGTGGTCGTTGATCTTGATGAAGGCGATGCGGATCTGGTCCGTTCCCGGCTTGTTCAGCGTCGTGTACTCGTCGAAGCCCAGCAGGTCGTGCCAGAACGCGAGGGTCTTCGGCAGGTCCGTCACAAAATAGCCCACGTGCGAGACGCCTGTGATCTGCGGCCGCTGCGGCGCGGCGTCCTGCGCCCTTGAAAAAGCGGGAGTCAGAGCCACGGTCAAAACGGGAAGCAGGAAGAAACGAAGATTTCGGGTCGGAAGCATGGGCATCGCAGGTCCTTTTCGATGAATGTCGCGCGCGGTCGTGCGTCGCCGCCGATTATACGCGGTCCACCAAAGTGAAGATTTCCGCGCAAATCGGTCATACTTCTGGTGTGCACGGAATCCTGCGTTCGCTTGCCGTTCTCGCGGCCTCCGGCGCTCTCGGCGCCTCCTGCCAAACGCCTGCGTCCGCCTGGCAATCGGCAGTCGACCGCGCGGCGCGCCAGGCTCCCGAGGCGCGCGTCGTTGTGCTTGATATTGCCAGCGGCCGCCTGCTGGCGTCGCATCGGCTCTCGGACGCGGCACGCACCGTCGCCGCACCCGGCTCCACGCTCAAGCCTCTCGCTTTGTATGCGCTGGTGCGCGCGGGCCGCTGGAATCCCGCGCACCGCGTGGCCTGCGACCGGCAGCTTGTCGTGGCTGGTCATCGTCTGGCATGCACGCATCCGCTCGCACCGCCTTTCGATGCGCAGGAGGCGCTCACCTGGTCGTGTAACAGCTACTTTGCCGCCGTGGCGCGCAGTTTGCAGCCCGGTGAATTGGGCCGCCTTCTGCGCCCCACCGGGTTGCTGGGACTCACCGGTCTTGCGCCTCAGGAAGCCGTGGCAGAATTTCGCGAGCCCAACTCTCCGGACTCCGAGCAGTTGAGTTTGCTCGGTGTCGACGGAGTGCGCGTTACGCCTCTCGAACTGGCCGCTGCGTATCGCTGGCTCGCGCTCGAACTCGCCGCGCATGCCGATTCCGATGCGGCGCAGGTGGTGCGCGCGGGATTAGAGGACTCGGCCGGCTTCGGCATGGCGGGCCAGGCGAGCCTGGGCGGCGTTGCTGTGCTGGGCAAGACGGGAACCGCCGAAGGCGCGGCATCGAGCCGCACCCATGGGTGGTTTGTGGGCCTCGCGCCCGCGGAAAACCCTCAGGTGGTGATTGCCGTGTTTCTGCCCGCGGGCCGCGGCGCCGATGCCGCGCACGTAGCCGGCGAGTTACTTGCCAACGCGCCCATCAACGCAGATCGGAAGCGGCCGTGATCCGGCAAGTGTGGTTGCGATGCGCGCTGAGCCTCGTGGCTGCCGTCGCCGCTGCGCTCAGCAGCGTGCAATCCGCGCCGCCAGCCGCGGCCATCGCTGCTCCTGCACCGCCGGCTCCGCGCGAAACGCTGCGCGTCGGCATGTGGACGCTTTGGCACGACCGCGAGGTTGCGCTCACGCCCGCTGCTGCCAGCGCCTCCACGCTCCTCCGCACTTGCGAGCGTTGTGCTGCGGCAGCGTTGCGCACTCCCGCGAAAATTCGCGCGGAGAACAACGGATTGACCCTCGCCATCGCCGGTCAAACCACGCATACCGACAAAATCTGGCTGAGTGGCGCTGTCACCCTCACAGCGCACGGCGAATCCGTGACTTTGCACGATTCTGTCGCCATCACCGCGCAGGCCGGCGTGCTGGTCATCGTGGTCACGCTGCCCGTCGAGAGCTATGTCGAGCGCGTCGTCGCGAGCGAGAGCGGCCCCGGCGACAGCTCTGAGTCGCTCAAAGCGCTGGCCATCGTCGTGCGCAGCTTTGCGTTGCATGAGGCGCACGGCCACGCCCAGTACGATCTCTGTGATTCCACTCACTGCCAGCTTCTGCATTGGAGCGGCAACGGCGATCGCCGAGCCGCGGCGCATGCGGCCACGCTGGCAACAGCGGGCGAGACCCTGTGGTTCCACGGGCAACGCGCCCTGGCCTACTTCGGCAAGGATTGCGGCGGCCGCACCGCTTCTCCCGACGAAATCTGGCCGCGCGCCAAACCGGGGTCCCCACGGACAGGTCTTCGTCCGTGGGGTGACAAGCCGCTTCCCTATCTTCCTTCGCAGCCCGACCGCTTCTGCACGGAAACCGGCGCGCGCGAGTGGGCTTCCGAGATTACGCGTGCGGAGCTGGCTGCAGCCCTCGCCGCGCACGGGCTAGCTCGACCGGGCTGGCAAAATCTCACCGTCGCGCGACGCGGCGCCTCGGGGCGTGCCGTCACCTTGCAGCTCGACCGCACCGAAATTTCCGCCGAAGACTTCCAACTCGCTGTGGGCGAGTCGCTGGGATGGAACCGGATTCCCAGCACATGGTTCGAAGTCAGCCGCCAGGGAGATACGTTCGCCTTTCATGGGCGCGGCTGGGGGCACGGCGTCGGTCTCTGTCAGAAAGGCGCGGCGGCCATGGCCGCACAGGGGCACACTTCGCGCGAAATTCTCGCCCAGTATTTTCCCGGCGCGGAAGCCGCAGACGAATCGGCGGGACGCGCCTGGCAGACCTTCGCCGGCGATGGCTTCGTTCTCGAATCCCTCGACGCCGGCGACGCCACATTTTTGCCCGCGCTCAATCGCGCGCGGGCTGAAGCGTCGGAGCGTTCCGGCTTGCACGCCGCGGCTCCGTTTACCGTGCGCACCTTCGCGTCCACGCCTGCTTTTCGCGAGGCCACGCTCGCGCCGGGCTGGGTAGCAGCCTTCACCGAGGGAAACTGGATCGGCACGCAACCATTGCGCACGTTGGCGGCGCGGCAACTTCTGGCCGGAACCATGCGCCACGAGTTTCTGCATGCGCTGGTGGAGCGCGAGGCTGGCCCGAAGGCTCCGCTCTGGCTGCGCGAAGGGCTCGTTGAAGCATGGAGCGAAAGCGCCCCGGCAAAGACGCCCGCCGCCAGACCCACGCTCACTATCGACGAAATCAACACCGCTCTCGCGCACCCCGCAAGCGAAGCCGAGTCGGAATCCGCGCATCGCGCCGCCGCGTGGTACGCCGCACAGCTCCTCAACCGCTACGGCCGCGCGCAAGTGCTCGATTGGTTGCGCTCAGATGTTCCCGCGGGCGTCGTTGCCGCTATCGGGCAGCGGTAACTTCACGGAGTCCTCTCCAAGCGGCCCGGAACCGACAGGCGCCGCAACCAGCGCATCGTCGCCCGGTGTTTTGGGTCTGTACACTGCACGCGCCAACAGCACCGCCGCCCACGCCAGCAGCAGAACCCAGCTCGCCACGGCCAGCAGATACGCACCGGCCAGCTTCAGACTCACGGCCCACACCTGGTGCGTCACCGTTCCATGCGGCTCGCCGTTGAAGAAGTAGCTGGGCAGCAGTACGCCCAGCAGCGCCGCAATCACCGCTCCCAGCCACCAACGCCAGTTGAGCATCATGTGCAGCAGTTTTCGCCACGGCAGCCGCCATCCCCACTGCGCCGATGCCAGCGCGTGCGGAATCACCTTCGCCGGAACCACAATCCAGCGGAAGATCCAGACGAGAATTGTGAGCCAAAGCTGAATGTGCTCGTAGGTGAAGACCCTTGCCCGCGCGTGCGCGGAGGCGCGCGAATTCAAATAGCTCGCCCAAAGGTAAGTCTGATCGTCGCACCAGTCGAGGATGAGCCACGCAATCCCAACCACCGCAATCCAGACCAGGAGCGTGAGCGCGCCCCAGGCAAACCGCACCCGGCGCTCGTCTTGATGGAATAGGCCGCGCATGGTTCCGGCCTCGAGCACGAGCGTCGCGGCCAGCATCAACAGCGGCAGCAGCAGCGTCAGCCCCACCTGCCACACGTGCTTTTCGGGTACGCGCGTCCACCCCACTCCTGCCAGCACAATCAGCAGCGTCGCCCAGAACTGCGCAGCAATCCATCCCAGGCTCGCGCGCAGGCGGCGTAGCAAATCGTTCAATGTGCTCATGGCTGTACCTCCAAAGTCGCGGGATCGGTGGTGGTCTCAATGTTCGGCTGGTACATGGGTCCGGCATCGGCCGGGCTGATCTGGAATTTGCCGGGATTGTCGACCTTCAGCAGGTAAACGTACTCGCGGTGAACGGAAAAGTCGGTGTTGAAAAAGGCCGCGCGGTCATCGTGGAATTCTTTGCGCGTAAACCAGTCGGCCCACCAATCCGGCTTGTGGTTGATGGTGTAGAGTCCGCTCTCCGGCAGGAACTCCGTGCCCGCAGGAATCGGATCCTCGGCCAGCAGATATTTCCAGCTCGTGCCACCCAGCGCCAGGCGCACCGCCACAATGTCGCCGACGTGCACCGGGCCTTTCAGTGGAACCAGGTCGTAAGTGATGGGATCGGTCGGCTTGTCCTGCCGTTTTTGCAACAGGTAGTAGTCGCGCGTGATGTTGAGCGACAACTGGCCCTGCTGGAAGGACCTGCGGTCAGCAGACCACCAACTGTTCTCGGTGGACCAATAAGTGATCCCGTTGCCGCTCTTGCGGATCGTCACCTGTCCACCGTTGCCCACTTGCGCCGCCGAAACCTTGACCTGCCAGGGTGCGGCAAACGCGTCGCTGGGTCCGAAATGCCGCTTACCCACGCTCGCGCCGTTCACCAGCACCTCCACGTCGGACGTGTTGGCAAGCTCGCCGCTCAGCGCCAGGTAATCGGTCAGCCCCTGGATCACCATCGACGTCTGCTTGGTCGAGTACCAGTAGTCTCCGTCGCGATGTTCCGCGAGCCAGCGCGCCGCTTTTGGCATCAGCCCGCTGGAGCGATCCTCGACGAGCAGCAACTTCAGCGCGAAGGCCGTCGTCTCCGGCGAAGTATCGTCCCAGAAGTCGAGCAATCCATCATACGTGCCCACCCAGTACGCATCCACGTCGGTTGCGTGCGCCTTCTTCTCGAGCAGATCGGCAGCCTGCTTCGCGCGGCTGTCATTCGACGCCGCCAATGCCAGCCCGGTCAGCGCCAGTCCCTCGTCGCTCAGTTTGTCGCGGCTCGACCATGCCTTGTCGAGCGCGTCCTTCGGCGCGCTGCCGGTCGTGGCCAGCGCGTAGACCGTGTACGCGCGCAGGTCGGGAATCATGTCGGGATGCGCGTTGAGCATCGAGGTGAGCCAGACTTCGGCCCTTCCCATCCGCCGGTCATCGACGGCGTAGCCCGCGGACTTGGCCTGCGCGAGCCCGCTCACCACATACGCGGTCATAAACACCATGCTCTGGTCGTCGGGCCACCAGCCCCAGCCGCCGTCGTCGTGCTGGAAGCTGTAGAGCCGTTCCAGTCCCGCCTGCACCATGTCGTCCAGCGTCTTGCGATCGATGGGCGATTTCAGGTGCAATTTGTCCACGGCCTGCGCCACGATCAGGTCGGGCAGGAAGCTCGACATGGTCTGCTCGGTGCAGCCCCACGGGTAGCTGGTCAGGTAATCGAGCGCGTCAAACACCGTGCCCGCCACCGACGGCGCAACCGTGACGGTCAACCCCCGCGAGTTCACGTCAGTTCCCGCCGGATAGCTGAACGACCACTGGTTCTGCCCCGCGCCGGAAAAGACAATCCCCACGCCGGCAGCCCTTTGCTTCACGCCGTAGGGCAGAACCGGCAGCGTCTGTTCGAGCGCGTCCGACTCCTCGTTGGTCAGCGCCTTCGCCGTGAACGTGGCGTTGCCCGTCACGCGCGCCTTCACCCGCCAGTCCACGTAGCTCTCGCCCTTGGCGGGAATGTTCACCTTCTGCGTTTGCCCGCTCACGACGTCCACTCCGCTCACGTCGAGCGCGAAGGTCACGTCCTTCGACGTCTCCAGGTAGTTGTGCGCGATCACGCGAATCACCGTCTCGTCGCCCTGGCGGAAGAAGCGCGGCGCGGCCAGGCGGACGATCAGGTTCTTGCGCACCAGCACCCGTGTCACCGCTCCGCCGGCCTTACCATCGTCCGTCATGGCGCGGATCGTGGTGCGCCACGTGGTCAACGCATCGGGGAAGTTGAATGTGACGCGCGCGTGCCCGTCCGCGCCGGTGCGCACATCGGGATTCCAATACGCCGTGTCGGGAAACGCCTTGCGCACCTTCGGCACCACCAGGTCCGATCCCGGTTTCACCTGCGCCATGCGCGGATGGTAGAGGCCGGCCAATCCGGCCAGCGCGGGGCTCTTGGTTCCCGCTTCGCCTTCGAAATAAAACTCGAACGAGGTTTGCGGCTCCAGATACACCTCGCGCTGGGGATAGAATCTGGCCACGATGTCGCCCGTTGTATCGGGCCGCACCGAGTAGAGCGCCTCATCGACCACGCCGAAACTCAGGTCGGCCTGCACGGGTTTGCCTGCGGAATCCACGGCCTTGACGTCGAAGCTGGCCTTGTCGCCGGGCTCGTATTGCGTCTTCTGCGGCGTCGCCGTAATCGTCAGCGTGCGCTCCGTCAGCGGAACCTTCAGGCTCTTTTGCGCCGTCATGATCTGGTCATCGTGAACAATGATCGCGGAGACAACCAGGTTCGGCTGCGCTTGCTGCGTAATCGGCACGTCGAACGCGGCGCTGGTGCCCGTCACATGAATCACCCGCTGCGATTGCACCGAGTCGCCCTCGGTCGTCACCACCGCCCAGGACTCATCCAGGCCGGTCACGAGCAGCAAGTGCGCGGTGTCGCCCACTTGGTAGCTCTTTTTGTCCGCTACGATTTGCGCCTGTGCGTTGGGCTCGTACCACGCGCCAGCGCCGTTCCAGATCCACACCCACGTCTGGCCCTGCACCGTACGATTTTCCGGCGTCTGCGCGCTGGCGGTGATCTGGAAATCCCCGCTTCCGCCCAGCGGCAGATCCACCAGCACCGTTCCGTCGGCGCCGGTTGTGGCATCCTTGCCGGCCACGGACGTCTGGCTCCGCTGATGATTTGTCGCATCCCACGTCTGCACCGCGGCAATGTGCACCTGCGTCTGCACCGGCTTCCCGTCGTAATCCTGCGCCGTCACCTTCACGCGCGCCGGTTTTCCATTTTCGACCACATAGCTGGTCGGTTCCACGCTCACGCGGAACGATCCATACGTGGCCAGCACCGTGGAGTGGCCGCTCACCTCGCGGTTGGCTGCGTCGGTGACGCGCGCCTCAATGCGATAGTCCTCGTCGTTACTCTTGCCGTCGACCGTCGTGGGCAGCGTTACCGTCAACTGGCCATTCGCGTCCAGCACGCCCTGGTGTTCCTGCTGCTCGGTCTCGCCATACCCATAATCGGTTTCCTCTTCATCGTTGGCTTCGGCAGACGCATCGCCCGCGCCGTTCTCGTCTTCCTGGTCTTCGTCCCACCAGTAATGCTGCGAGGTGTGCACCACGTAGGTCACCTTGGCTCCCGCAACCGGCTCGCCAAAGAAGTACCGCGCCTCGATCGTGGCCTGAATGGTGTTGCCCTGGAGCACGCGCGGCGCCGCGGGTTTGACGGTCACCTGGTACTCGGGCTTCTTGTACTCCTCAACGTAAAAACTGCCGCTGCCGCCCTCATACTCATCGTCGT
>Ga0326727_10022704_pt1 | contig 12082 bp, 9 predicted proteins | sample MB2enrmetagenome_FD_207643 | JGI IMG/M metagenome (GOLD analysis project Ga0326727, IMG submission 207643) | Lab enriched peat soil microbial communities from McLean, Ithaca, NY, United States - MB29MY | ecosystem: Environmental > Terrestrial > Soil > Wetlands > Peat | place: USA: New York... | reverse complement strand
GAGAGCGCGACCCTGGCGGCAACGTGGTTCAAGTACGCACGGGCGGCCTCGACCTGTGGTAAATCTTTGTCGGCGTTTTTCCAGGCAGCCAGGAAAGCCTCATAGGCGGCCGAGGCCTTTTCGCGATTGCCCTGCCGATCCCACGCCAGCGCGATGCCATAGAGATCGAAGCCGCTTTTGGGGCGCTCCTCCAGGACCTGCCGGAAGGCCGCGCGCGCGTCATCCCATCGCCCGGCGCGGATGCAGGCGAAACCGAGCGATTCCTGCGCGGGGCGGGAATACAGGGGCGGCTCGGAATAGCCGATATCCTTCTCCTTCCTGGCGGCTTCCTGCAGCATGTCGTGCGCCGGTTCAAACTGGCCGCCGGCGCTGGCGATGTTGCCGCGCAGCTCCAGAGACGCGACGCTGAGAATCTTCTCCACCCGCCCCTGCATTCCCTTCTGATTCTCGGCGGCGTCCTTTTGCGACGCGCGCCACAGCAGGGCATCCAGCTTGTCCGATTGCGCGGCGGCGCCATCGACATCTTTCGCATCCAGCGCCTGCATGCCCCGCGCACAAGCGATCAATCCATCGCGCCACGCCAGTGCGAAGGGATTCACTTCGGCATCGGGAACTCCAAAAGAGATGGGACGGTCGATCACGCGCTGCCACTGAGCGAAGCGGATATCCAGGCGCGCACCGGTGGCGGCGATTTGAAACACATAGAAACCGGGGCTGTCGCTGTGGTCCGGGTTGTCGGAAAGACCTTCCAGCCGCGCGAGCAGCGTCTGCGCTTCATGCAGGCGGCCTGCCTCGGCGCACGCTGAAATCAGATAGCTGATGTTGTGTGCGTAGTTCCAGTCGTCCTTCGGCGAGACGTGCTGGCGCTGCATGTACTGCTGGTCGACATCGAGAGCGGAAAGAAAGCTCTGCCGGGCCTTCTCGTAGTCGCCGACGCGATAGTAGATGTGGCCGGGCATGTGCACCATGTGGCTCGACGCCGGCGCGAGATTCCCCAGCACGCTGGCGCTGTCGAGAGCCCACTCGGGATGCGCGCCGGACTCCACCGCGTGGATGTAATAATGATGGGCCGCCGCGTTCTGCGGATCGGCGTGAATCATTTCGCGCAGCATCGTCTGCACGTAGATGGTGTCGCGCCGGGGATCGCCTTGCTCGTCGTAACCCCACTCCAGACCGCCGTCGATCAGGAACAGCTTCGCTTCGACATCGTCCGGATACTTCACGATCAGCTTCTGCATTTCGTCGCGATAGGCGGTGGATTTGTTGTTGCCCTTATCCTTGTCCTCCTGCTGCTTCGTGGCCGCGCGAATATAGTACTGCTCGTGATCGCTCGCTTTCGGCATCAGCTCCTTCGCCTTGGCGAGCTCGGCCTGCGCGGCTTTCTTTCGATCGGCGAAATCGAGAGCGCGGTAGAGGCCCCAGTGGCACATGGCGCAGTCGGCATCCAGCCGAATGGACTGCTCGAAGGCGCGCATCGCCTCGTAATCCCAGAAGCAATGCAGCAGCGCGATGCCCTGGTCGAACCACTGCTGGGCCTCCTTCGATTTCGTCGTGATCTCGATGTGGCTGTGGCCGATTCCATCCATCCGGACCGGCGCGGGGAGCTTCGCGAGATCGATTTCCGGGGCCGTTTGATCGGCCTGATGGTGGTGCGCCTGGGCAACGGCGAAACACACGAACAGAGAAGCCGCGAAAAGCAGCCGCAGGCAGCGCATGGGGGCCTTTATCGCAGGACAATCGTTTCCGGCGAAGCTTCAAATGATCGGCAACAGTTGCCTGACGAGCCGGCACTGTACCTGTCGCGCGTACGCCTCCCTGGCGAGAGTCCGCTCATCGCGAGTGATCAGGACACAACCGTGGCGGGCCGCCAGTTCGATTAAGCCGGTGTCCGTCACGCCGATCTCGGGAAGACAAAGCCGCAACGACTCATCCGAGGCAAGATCGAGCAGCCTCACCAGTTGTTCGTCGATGCGCCATTGCGTGAGCAAATCGACGCTCGTCCGCCAAGAATAGCTAAGATCGGGCTCGTACAGATTGAGCCGTGCTTTCTCCAGATGAAATAGCTCGACCGTCGCATGCGAAGTCGTGAGCTTTTCGGGAATGCTCGCCAGCCTGGCAAGAAACGCCCGCTGCCAGGCTAACTTCTGCGGAGCCTCTATCCTGGAGGCATACCTCGATGGGCGCCCAAGGCCGGCCCGCCGCAGGTCGTAGTTCAGGACAAGTGCATCGAACAGCGGGCCCGAGTCAATGACGGCCTTCCGGAAACACTCGTTCATGCGCCGGCGCCGTTGCCGTCAGGTGGGATTAACGGGACATCGTAGCGAAGCGATAGTTCCTGCCGCAGGTTCCTGAGTCGCGTCTCAAGGTTGCCGCTGGCGCCCTTGAGACCCTCTGCCGCCTCGACAACAGCGGTGTACCGCGCCGTTACCCGCGGGAGCCGTGTCAGGCACTCCAGCAGAGCGTCACGATGGCCGTTCCACAGCTTCGCGGTGGCATAATACGCGGGCAATTCGCCGGTATTGTTGACCACGTACTCCGCGATCAGATTGTAGCGGGCGTCGGGACGATACGCTCCGAAGACTTCACTTATGTCGAGAATCCCCAGTTTCCCCAGGTTCTCAGGAGCGAGGAGAGAGTCGCACAAATCGACGAACTCGCGATCCGCAACCAGATCGTCAAACAGAGCAGTGACAGAGCTCTGCAGTTCCGCGACCAGCGCATCATGCTTATCAAGCTCGGATGCCGCCACTGGATTCATCTCTCGAAACTGTTCGAGATTAGCGCTGTGAAAACGCTGTCCGAGCGGTTGGATCAACTCCAGCGCTCGAGCGGAAAATGCGAAGGTCCAGTTTCGTCGCTGAAGGAGCCCGCGTTCAATATCGAGCGCGCGAATCGCCGGATTAAGCACGGTGTCGAACCAGGCACGCACGATGTTAGGCCCGATCCTCGGCGATGCCTGCACCTGAGCTGATCCCGTTTGCTTGAGCTCCCTCAGCACATCGCTGATCGAGTCTGGTGAAAGGCCCTCGCGCGACAGGATCGCCTCGATGTCGTGAACCGTCAGCGATTGCGCGGCACAAGCGAAACCCGCCTCCTCGCCATGGCGGCCGGCATCGATCAGATCGTATCGAGGATCTTCAGGGAGACTTTTGACATTCCTTTCAATGTGTAGAATCCTCAACGCGTGCACGATGCTAACATAATGTGCGCATTACGACCTCCTGTTCTCACCGCAGGATCAACCCCGGTTCGTAACCCCTGCCGCGCGGGTTGCCCTCCGCGCCTGCACGCTAGAATGGTAGTTACGCGCCATGATTGGCCTCGATAAGATACTAGCGAAAGTCTTCGGCACTCGGAACGAGCGCGAGCTGAAGGCCATGATCCCGCTGGTCCAGACCATCAACAGTCTGGAGCAGGAGATTGAGCAGCTCTCCGACGAAGAGCTGGCCGCAAAGACCGCCGAGTTCCGGCAACAACTCGAGCAGGGCGCGGCGCTCGACGACATTCTTCCCGAAGCGTTCGCGGTAGTACGCGAAGCCGGCCGGCGCACGCTCAACATGCGCCATTTCGACGTGCAGCTCATCGGCGGCATGGTGCTGCACCGCGGCAAGATCGCCGAGATGCGCACCGGCGAAGGAAAAACGCTGGTGGCCACGCTGCCGGTTTACCTCAACGCGCTCGAAGGCAAGGGCGTCCACGTGGTTACCGTCAACGACTACCTCGCGCGCCGCGACTCGGAGTGGATGGGCCGCATCTATAAGTTTCTCGGCCTCTCAGTTGGCGTCATCGTGCACGATCTGGACGATGTAGAGCGCCGCGCCGCCTACGGCTCCGACATCACCTACGGCACCAACAACGAGTTCGGCTTCGACTACCTGCGCGACAACATGAAGTTCCGGATCGAGGAATGCGTCCAGCGCCCGCACCATTACGCCATCGTCGACGAGGTGGACTCCATCCTTATTGACGAAGCGCGCACGCCGCTGATCATCTCCGGCCCCAGCGAGGAATCAACCGACAAGTATTACAAGGTGGACCGCATCATCCCACGGCTGATTCGCGGCGAGGAAATCGAGGGCCGCGAGCCCGGCGAGAAGTACCTGACCGGCGACTACACGGTGGAAGAAAAGCACCGCGCCGTCGCGCTCACCGACGAGGGCTTCGATAAAGTCGCCAGGCTGCTGGGCCTCGCCAATATCTACGACATGAACACCATCGAGTGGAAGCACCACGTGGAGCAGGCGCTCAAGGCCCACGTGCTCTTCCACCGCGATAAGGACTACGTCATTCAGGAAGGCCAGGTGGTCATCGTCGATGAGTTCACCGGCCGTCTGATGCCCGGGCGCCGCTGGAGCGACGGTCTGCATCAGGCCGTGGAAGCGAAGGAAGGCGTCAAGATCGAGCGCGAAAATCAGACGCTGGCCACCATCACCTTCCAGAACTACTTCCGCATGTACAAGAAGCTGGCCGGCATGACCGGTACGGCGGAAACCGAAGCGGCCGAATTCCAGAAGATCTACAATCTCGACGTCACCGTAATTCCCACCAACCGGCCCATGCGGCGGCTGGAGAACGCGGACATCATCTACCGCACCGAGGAAGAGAAGTTCCGCAACGCGGCGAAGGAAATCAAGGAGCTGAACACCAAGGGCCAGCCAGTGCTGGTGGGCACGGTCTCGGTGGCGAAGTCGGAAAAGCTCTCGGGCATTCTCAAGCGCATGGGCGTGAAGCATGAGGTGCTGAACGCCAAGAATCACGAGCGCGAAGCGATCATCGTGGCGCAGGCGGGCCGCAAAAGCCAGGTTACGGTGTCCACCAACATGGCCGGCCGCGGCACCGACATTCTGCTGGGCGGCAATCCGGAGTTCATGACGAAGGAGTATCTGCGCAAGCAGAACAAGGACCCGGATATGTTGCAGATCGCCGCCGTGGGCACCGCGGAGCGCGCCGAATGGGACGCCGTCATGCAGCGGTTCCGCGCGGAGACCGAGAGCGAGCGCGAAGAGGTGAAGAATCTCGGGGGGCTGCACATCCTCGGCACGGAGCGGCACGAATCGCGGCGCGTGGACAATCAGCTACGCGGACGCGCCGGGCGCCAGGGCGACCCCGGCAGCTCGCGCTTCTATCTCTCGCTGCAGGACGATCTGATGCGCATCTTCGGCGGCGAGAAGATGCAGAACCTGATGCTGAAGCTGGGCATGGAAGAGGATGTGCCCATCGAAGGCAAGTTCATGTCCAAGCGCATCGAGGCCGCGCAGAAGGCCGTCGAGGCGCAGAACTTCGCCGCCCGCAAACACCTCATCGAATACGACGATGTGATGAACAAGCAGCGCACGGCGGTGTACGGCATGCGCCGGCTGCTGCTGGAAGGGGCCGATCAGAAGGAACGCGTTGCCGATATGACCGCCGGCATTGTGGGTTCGTTCATCGACCTGCGTTGCCCCGAAAAGGTTCACCCCAGCGAATTCGATCTTACCGGCATGCAGACGGACGTGCTCACCCAGTTCGGCGTCAAGCTGAACCTGAAGGATCTCGAAGGCCGGACGCGCGAGGAAGTCGAAGACTTCATCAACGAGCTGCTGACGAAGCGCTACCTGGAGAAGGAATCGCTGATCGGTCCGGATATGATGCGCCAGGCCGAGCGCATCATCATGCTGAACGTCATCGACCAGCAGTGGAAAGACCATCTGCTCTCGATGGATCACCTCAAGGAAGGCATCGGCCTGCGCGGCTACGGCCAGAAAGACCCGCTGATCGAATACAAGAAGGAATCGTTCGTCCTGTTCCAGGACATGATGGACCGCATCGAGGACGAGAGCGTCCGCTACCTCTACTTCCTGCAGGTTTCGACGGGCGAAGGCGCTCCGCCAGCCGGGAGTTCCAGCGGGCCGGGCGATGGTGGCAGACTGCCGGGCGGTGGCGGCTATCTGCTGGGCGGCGATGGCGGACCCGGCGGACGTCCTCGGCCGATTCTGCCGTTTTCGCCCGATGGCGAAGACGAGGAGGAAGCCGAAGACGAAGGACCCGAGCCGGTGGCAGCGGCGGTTGGCAGGGAGGAGCACCGTGCCCAGTCGGCGGTGCTCGACGTGACCCGAGATATTCATCGTCGCAAGGACAAGGAGATGGCTGCGCTGCAGTTCGCCGGCGGGGACGCCTCCGGCGCCCCGAACAAACCGGTGCTCAAGGGCAAAAAGCCCGGCCGCAACGATCTCTGTCCCTGCGGGAGCGGAAAGAAATACAAGAAATGCTGCGGCGCGGCCTCTTAAGTAAACGCCGGCACAACGGAGCGGACCGCCGGCTTTACTCGGCTCGCACTGTAGGCGGCTCCGCCCTGTGCCGGCTAGCCGTCCTGGTTCTCTTCTTCATCCCGGTTTCCGCGGCGGCGTGGCGCGGCGCGCGGTCCGTGACGCCCGTCGAAGCCCCCGGTAATCCATTGTTGTGGAAGGAGTTCGGTCTGAGGAGCGCGGAGCAGGCCGACTTCGGAGTGCGGCGAATTACAGCGTTTGGGATGCAGGACGCCACGGGCGCAGTCGCCGCGTCGGAGTGGCTGCAGGGATCGATCAGCATTGGACACATGGTACTGAGCTGTACCGGAAAGTGCCCGGCCGAGGCGAAGGAGTATTCGCGTTTTCTATCGGATGCGGGATCGGGCTCCCCTCCTTCCTTACCCGCGTACCTGCCCCGTCGCGATGTGATCCCCGGCACCGAGCGCTATGTCCTGGGGCCGGTCGGGCTAGCCGAGTTCGCCCCGGGCTTTCCCTCGGCGGCCGTCGGCTGGCAGTTTTCTCCCGAGGGCGACCTGATGCATTACCGCACCCCGGCCGGTGAGGCCGTGCTGGCCGTTTTCTCTTACCCAACCCCGCAGATCGCGCGCCAGCAGGCGGATGTCTGGAGGAAGGTTAACGGCGCGTTTGTGAAGCGCACAGGCCCCCTGGTGGCCATCGCATTCGGCATCGCGGACAAGAACGCCGCCTGGGGGCTGCTCAACCAGGTGAATTATGAGGCCGACGTCACCATGAACGAGGCCGCCAAAAAGAACCAGGCAAAGAGCCTCGCGAACATGATACTCAGTATTTTCGCCCTGGCGGGCATACTGATTCTGTTCTGTCTGGTGTCTGGTTTGGTATTCGCAGGGGGGCGGGTGATGCTCCGCCGGTTTGGCCTGACGCGTGCTGGCGAGGCGATGATTGCGCTTCACCTCAGCGACGTCTAAAGGCCCGTGTTTCTCGCGCCTTAGAACCTGGGAAGATACCTCCAACCACCGCCCGGCGGTAGATTTCCACAACCGGCCCGATCTGTGGAAATCTGGCAACGTGAATCATTATCAGTGGCTTACAGTCATTTTCCACAGCTGGGATTTTTGGCTTGACTCATTCTTTCCCCAGGCCCTATGATCCAATCACAAACAGGTTTTGACGGCGGTGTTTCCGTCGAATCTGATTCTCCCAAAAACATCCCCCGGCAGAACCGGGGTTCGAAATGCTCACCTCCCCAAAAGGTGAGCATTTTCGTTTTGGGGACGTGCTCGCGGCGGTCGGCGACAACTACAAGTGTAATTTCCGGACCTTGAAGCGTTCTACACAGGATTTCCACAGGCTCGATGAAATCCGGGGTACCCGCTCGCTATGCTGAAGGGTTGATGGCGGCCAGCAAGGATCGTGACCAGCGCGTGACCCGCATCGTGCGCCGGTTCAGGCGGCGGCGCATGCGCCGGTTCGAACGGACGTTCGCGGTGACCACCGAGACGCGCGTACTCGACGTCGGCGGGACCGCCATGAACTGGGAGTACCTCAGCGTCCCGCCGCGGCTGGTGATCCTCAACGAGGAGCGGGAGCGGCCCGACGCGGATGACGTGAGGTGGGTTGCGGGCGATGGCTGCTCGCTGCCGTTTTGCGACGGCGCGTTCGACATCGTCTTCAGCAACTCGGTCGTCGAGCATGTAGGAGGGCCCGAACGCCAGCGGCAGTTCGCGCGGGAGATCGCGCGTGTCGGAAAGGCGTACTGGGTGCAGACGCCGAATCGCTGGTTTCCCGTGGAGCCGCATCTGCTGACACCGTTTCTGCACTGGGCCCCAGCTCGCCTGCGCGCCGCCATCGCCCGCAGGTTCACCGTCTGGGAGTGGATCACCCGGCCTTCGCCGGATCGGCGCGAGTTTTACATCGAGCACTTCCTGCGCGACGTGCGATTGCTGGGTCCCGCCGAGATGAAGCGGCTTTTTCCCGGTGCGCGGCTGATCCGGGAAAGATTGCTGGGGATCGCGAAGTCGCTGATCGCGATAGGATAAAGAAGGAGTTTTTCCCGGCATGGCGACCACTACATCGATGACCGGCGCGCAGTTCGATGCCCTTCCGTATGACGAAGGCCGGCGCTGGGAGCTGCTCGATGGAGAACTGATCGAAGTGCCCAGCCCGACGCCGCGACACCAGATTCTCGCCGGTAGACTCATCACCAGCCTTGGCAATTACTTCGCAGGGAACCTGATCGGCGGTGTTCTCCCCGATGTCGAGTTCGCTCTGAGTAAACGGGATCGTCTGCGGCCAGACGTCTGTGCGTTGCTGGGCGACCGGTGGAGCGCTCTGGACCTCGACCGCATTCCCATTCCCGGCGCCCCCGATATCGCCTGCGAGATCATCTCCCCCAGCGAGCGCACGGCCGAGAGCACGCGGAAGGTCCGCAGATATCTGGCCGCCGGGGTGAAGGAAGTCTGGCAAGTCTTCCCGGAAGACCGCGAGATTATGGTTTACACACCGGACGGCCTGCGGTCCATCGATTCCGCTGGATCGCTGTCCAGCGAGGCGCTGCCCGGATGGCAACTTCCGCTGGACGAATTGTTCGCATAACCCTGCTACGCTGAACACTTGATGACCGATCGCAAACTGCGGATCATTCCGCTGGGCGGGCTCGGCGAATTCGGCATGAACTGCATGGCCTTGCAGTTCGGCGACGACATCATCGTCATTGATGCGGGGATGATGTTCCCCGAAGCCGAGTTGCTGGGCGTTGACGTGGTCACGCCCGACTTCACTTTCCTCGAGCAGAACCGCGAAAACGTCCGCGCGCTGGTGCTCACGCACGGCCACGAGGATCACATTGGCGCAGTCCCGTTCCTGATCAGCGAGCTGGACATCCCGGTGTACGGCACCGCCTTCACGCTGGCGCTGGTGGAGCGGCGTCTGGAAGAGCACGATCTGCTGGAGCGCGTGCGATTCAACAGGGTGAAGCCGGGCGAGCGCATCGAAATCGGCCCGTTCGCCATCGAGTTCATCCACGTCACGCACTCCATCGTCAGCGCGGTGATGCTGGCCATCACCACTCCCCTGGGCGTGGTCATCCACACCGGCGATTTCAAGGTGGACCCGACGCCGGTGGACAACGTGCCCTTCGATCTGCACACGCTGGCGGCGTATGGGAAGCGCGGCGTGCTGCTGCTGCTGTCTGATTCCACCAACGTCGATCGGCCCGGCTATACCGAGAGCGAACGCGCCGTGCAGCCGAGGCTGGAGGACATCTTCAACCGGGCGGAGCGGCGGCTGGTGATTTCGTGCTTCAGCTCGTCGGTGCACCGGTTGCAGGCGGTGCTGGACCTGGCGGCGGAGTACGGCCGCAAGGTGGCGCTGCTGGGCCGGAGCATGCTGACCACCACCGAGATCGCGCACAATCTGGGCCTGCTGCACATTCCCGACAACATTCTGCTGCGGCCGCAGGACATCATGCAGGCCGCGCCGAACAAAGTCGCCGTGCTCGTCTCGGGGACGCAGGGCGAGCCGATGTCGGCGCTTTCGCGCGTCGCCGTGGACAATCACAAGAGCCTGAGCGTGGAACCGGAGGACACGGTGGTGCTGAGCGCGCGCATCATTCCGGGGAACGAGAAGGCGATTTACCGGATGATCAACCATCTGGCCAAGCGCGGCGCGGATGTGATCTACGGGAACATGAATCCGCCGGTGCACGTTTCCGGTCACGGCAGCGCGGAGGAGCTGAAACTGGTGCTGAACCTGGTGCGGCCGCGCTATTTCATGCCCATCCACGGCGAATACCGGCAGCTTGCGCGGCACGCTTCGCTGGCGCAGCATCTGCGCGGCGCGGGCCTGGAGCAGACGTTCATTCTGGAGACCGGCGACACGCTCGAAATCGACAAGATGGGCGCGCGCAGGGGCGAGAAGGTGACGGTTGGACGCGTGTGCATCGATTCGGGGAGTCTCGACGATGTGGTGGAGGACCTGGTGATTCGCGACCGCCGGCATCTTTCCGAAGACGGCTTCGTGATTCCCATCATCGCCATCAACAAGCACACCGGGCGCAGCGAAACGCTGCCGGAGATTGTGAGCCGCGGGTTTGTGTCGTTCGAGGAGGACGGCTCGGGCCTGCTGCAGGAAGCGCGACTGGTTGTGGCGCGCACGCTGGAGACGTCAACGGAAGAAGAGCGCACCGACTGGGGCGTCATGAAGGAGAAGATCCGCGCCGATCTGAAGCGGTTTCTGAACAAGCAGACCTCGCGCAGGCCGCTGATCACCCCGGTGATATTGGAGGTGTGAGGGGGGGACAGCGGACAGGCCAGCGAGCAGGTCACGGCGCTGCGGCTGGGGCGTCGCCTCCATCTGGCGCTTCGCGTTCTCCGAACTCTTTGGAGAGCTTGATCGATTCACGAACCATGTCGGCTCCAGGCTTCGTGATCACATCGCGAATGACCGATCGTTCTCGCTTGCCGAGTCCTCCAACTACCATCACCATTAATGCTGTCGGATGCGCGACTTTGGACTGCACTCTGTTTACCTCTTGGAAGAGTGAGTGCTGGCTGATTTCCTTGGCCGCTGTCTCCACTTTTGTGTAGCGTGCGCTCGAGTCGTTGGGTGCGAGTCGTTTGGTCAGCCCATCGCGCGCTTTGTAAAACTCGGAGAGGCCGCCGACCTGCGAAGCGGGGACGAATGCGAGTAGATCATCCATGTCTCGGGCAGCATCAACGATGAACCGTTCGGCGTTTTCGGGGGTCTTGAGGCAATACTCCACCCATACACGCAACTCCAACGCGTTTCTCGCGGCTAGAGCCAGCGCTGAGAGCGAACGTTGTTCCCGTGCTTCCGAGCTCTTTGATAGTGGAGTTGATTGCGGTAGAGAGCTTCTCCAGAACCATGAATTGTATGACTACGCCGATAGCTGTGTCTTTGTTCTCCATTGGCCGCCGAACACCTCTCGCAGAGCATAGCGCGTCCTTTCAGCATTCGACGCTCCGTTCCTCCGCTATGGCTTTTTCAATTGGGCTGGTCGAATCTGTCGAAAGGAGGTCGGCTCGGCTAACGAATAGCTCGTACTCCGTCCGCCCTCGGGATTGCGGACGAGGACGCCGTGATCGAGCAGCGCAACAATGTCGCGATGGGCCGTGTCCTGCAAGCACCTGGCGAGCTTTGCATATTTGGAGCGTTCAACACGGTTAGTCGGATAATTAGTCCATGGTGACGGCCTATATCCGGGCAGCCATGCGCCAGGCTCGCTACGAGATTGTAGAGGATGACGGGTCATTCTACGGCCACATTCCTGCCATCCCGGGCGTCTGGGCGAATGCCAGGACCCTGGAGGCCTGCCGGGAGGAGCTGGAGAGCGTGCTGGAGGGCTGGGTGCTGGTGAGCATTGCAGATCGCTGGCCGATTCCCGATATCGACGGCCAGCGCATCGAGATCCCCGCAGTCGCCTGAATGCCTGCAATCGGTCCAATCAAGCGCAGGGACCCGATCTTTTGTCTCCGAATGCTCGGCTTCGAGCCACCTGTCTCCGGCGGCGATCACCGGTACATGAAGGGACGCGGAAGAAGGCTGCGCATCCCGAAGCCGCATACCGCGGAGATCAGTGTGAGCTTTCGGTAGGCTTGCGTAGCTGAGCTAGCCTGAGCGGATGAGTTCCGACCCCGTAAAACGTGCCCACCTCCAGAGCGGCTGCCGAAACTACTGACCCAGGGTCGCTGAACGGCCCATTGGTTTGTTATGCTTTCCATGATCGCAGATCCGGGGACACCAAATGCGAACGTTGGGGCTCCTTCCTCTTTGCGCCTTCATCATCCCAGGAGCGTTTGCGCAGTCCACTTGCGGGA
>Ga0326727_10022703_pt1 | contig 12083 bp, 5 predicted proteins | sample MB2enrmetagenome_FD_207643 | JGI IMG/M metagenome (GOLD analysis project Ga0326727, IMG submission 207643) | Lab enriched peat soil microbial communities from McLean, Ithaca, NY, United States - MB29MY | ecosystem: Environmental > Terrestrial > Soil > Wetlands > Peat | place: USA: New York... | reverse complement strand
GAGCATCTGGCTGATAACAAGGCCGCCCACTATGGAAATACCCAGGGGCCGCCTCAGCTCCGAACCCATCCCGGAGCCCAATGCCAGCGGAAGAGCGCCCAGAATAGCGGCCATGGTTGTCATCATGATCGGCCGAAACCTCAGCAGGCAGGCTTGATAGATAGCCTCGACCGGTTCTTTTCCCTCTTTTCGCTCTGCCTCCAATGCGAAGTCGACCATCATGATTCCGTTTTTCTTAACGATTCCTATCAACAGGATAAGGCCGATCAGCGCTATAACGCTGAATTCAGAACGGAAGATCAGCAGGGCCAGGAGTGCTCCAATACCTGCCGAAGGCAGCGTAGAAAGGATCGTGATCGGGTGTATGTAGCTCTCGTATAAAACTCCCAGTACTATATAGACGGTAATCAGCGCAGCCAGTATAAGGAGCGGCTCACTCACGAGGGCGGCCTGAAAGGCCAGGGCGCTACCCTGAAAGCTTCTCTGAATGCTGGCTGGCATGCCCAGTTTGGTAGCGGCCGCCTCGATGGCGTCCACCGCTTCTCCCAGAGAGGCCTTTGGACCCAGATTGAATGAGACGGTCGTTGCGGGAAATTGCCCCAGGTGATTGATGACAAGTGGACCGGTCGTTCTTGAAAAATGCGTGATCGCGCTCAGGGGGACCTGCCCCAGTGCTCCGGTAGTGATCGGGGTAATCGTGGTGGTTGCGGCCGAGGCCCCTGTCGGGGTTGAGGTTGCGGTCGCGAATATGACAGTGCTTGCTGTCGTGTTCGGGGAGGGGGTCGCCGACGTTGTCGTCGTCGTGTTAGTTGAGTTTGAGGCCAGGGAAGGGACGTAGATATCTTTAAGCTTATCCGGGCTTGCCTGATACTCCGGTTTGACCTCGAGAACGACCCGGTACTGGTTCAACTGAGTGAAGATTGTAGCCACCTGCCGCTGGCCGAAAGCATCGTAGAGGGTATTGTCCAAAAGCTGAGTCGAAATTCCGAACCTCGAAGCAGTACTGCGGTCTATTTCCAGGTATGCTTCCGCACCTTGGTCCTGTTGATCGCTGCTCACATCGCTGAGAACCGGCGATTGTCTGAGCAACTCGAGAAACTTGGGGGTCCACGTGTTTAACTCGTTAACGTTAGGGTCCTCGAGGCTGTACTGGAACTGCGTCCGGCTGACGCGGTCTTCAACTGTGATGTCCTGCACCGGCTGCATATATAGCTGAATATCATTGAGTTTTGCGAGTGCGGGCTGGAGGCGGCGGATCACTTCGCTGGCGCTTATCCGCCGTTCTTCGAGCGGCTTCAGGTTTATCAGGACCCTCCCGGAGTTCAGGGTGATATTAGTTCCATCTATGCCGATAAAGGTGGACAGACTTTCTACTGCGGGGTCCTCAAGGATTATCTTTGCCAGGGCCTGCTGCCGCTCCGCCATTGCCGCAAAAGAGATCCATTGCGGAGCTTCCGAAATACCCAGAATGACTCCCGTATCTTGAACGGGAAAGAAACCTTTGGGAACGATGACATACAGGAATACGGTCAAAATGAGGGTTGTTGCCGCCACCATCAGGGTTGCCGTTTGCCTGTCAAGCACCCAGCGCAACGTTCTTCCATAGAGATGGATAATCCTGTCCCAAGCTTCCCCTGATCGCCGGTAGAATTTTCCCTGCTCTGCTTCAGGTATGTGCCGCAGCAGCCGGGCGCACATCATGGGCGTCAGTGTGAGAGAGACGATGGCGGAAATCAGGATTGTCACGCCGAGGGTGACGGCAAACTCGCGGAACAGCCTTCCCACAACGTCACCCATGAAAAGCAGAGGGATGAGAACGGCGATGAGGGAGATAGTCAGTGACATGATCGTGAAAGCTATCTGCTCTGAACCCTTCAGGGCGGCTTGAAGCGGGGAGTCCCCCTGTTCGATGAAGCGTGCCACATTTTCGATCATGACAATTGCGTCGTCTACAACGAACCCCGTTGAAATAGTAAGCGCCATCAGCGAGAGATTATTGAGGCTGAATCCAAGCAGATACATCACGCCAAAGGTGCCGACCAGAGACAGCGGGACGGCCACACTGGGAATGATAGTCGCCGACAGATTCCGCAAAAACAGAAATATCACCATCACAACGAGCGCAACAGCCAGCAGCAGTTCGAACTGAACATCGTCGACCGAGCCGCGGATGGTTGTGGTGCGGTCAGTGAGGATCTGCACTTTCACGGCCGCAGGCAAAGTGCTTTGCAACTGGGGCATCAGCCTCTTTATCCTGTTTACCACCTCGATTACATTGGCTCCGGGCTGCCTCTGAATATTGAGTATTACTGCCGGGGTGGTATTCATCCAGGCTGCCAGGTTTACGTTCTCGGCGCCGTCGATCGCATCGGCGACATCGGACAAAAACACGGGGGCGTTGTTGCGGTAAGCGACAACCAAAGGAAGGTAATCCTTGCTGGTCAGCAACTGATCGTTTGCCCCTATAATCCAGGATTGCCGAGGACCGTCGAAAGATCCTTTGGCCTGATCGACAGTGCCGGCTGCAATTGCAGAGCGAAGCTGCTCAAGGCTAAGACCGTATGCGGAAAGCGCCGTCGGGTTGGCCTGAATCCGTACGGCGGGCCTCTGGCCGCCGCTTATGCTTACCAGCCCCACGCCGGGCAACTGAGATATTTTCTGCGCGAGTCTGGTGTCGGCCAAATCTTCGACTTTGGGCAAGGGAAGGGTTTCCGAGGTGAGGGCGAGCGTCAGGATCGGAGCGTCGGCGGGGTTGACCTTGCTGTAGACCGGCGGGGTCGGAAGGTTAGGAGGCAAAAAAGAGGCCGCGGCGTTGATGCCCTGCTGCACCTCCTGCTCGGCGACGTCCAGGCTCAGGTCAAGGTTGAACTCTAGGATGATCACGGAGCTGCCGTTCGAGCTGTTGGAGATCATCTGTTTCAGACCCGGCATCTGCCCGAACTGGCGCTCCAGAGGCGCCGTAACCGTTGACGCCATTACCTCAGGACTGCCGCCAGGGAAAAACGTCAGTACCTGGATAACCGGATAGTCAACCTGGGGCAGGGCGGAAACGGGCAATTGATGATACGCCACCGCGCCTGCAAGCAGAATGGCCACCATCAGCAGGGTGGTCGCAACCGGCCGGAGAATGAAGGTTCGTGAGGGATTCATTATTGACCCTTACCGGAAGAACCCTGGCTTTGCGTTTGCACATTGACCCTGCTGCCTTCTTTCAGCCTCTCGGCGCCTTCCACCACAACCAGATCGCCGGGAGAAAGTCCTTCTTCGATGGATACGCTGTCTCCTTCGTAGACCCCGGTCTTGACCCAGCGCACAGTGACGGTGTTATCCTCCTTCACAAGGAAGACGTAGCTGCCCTTGGGACTTCGCTGTATGGCTGCGGATGGAATCAACGTCACTCCTTTCAGAGTTTCCATCAGCAGGCTGGCATTGACGAACTGGTTCGGAAAAAGGGCGCTGTCTTCATTTGTGAACAGAGCTTTCAGCCGAACCGTCCCCGTGGTTGTGTCTATCTGATTATCGGCGGTCAGCAGTTTCCCCGTGGCTATTTTCTTATTCTGCGCGCGATCTAAAGCATCGACCTGCAGAGTTTCTCCTGCCCTGAGTTTCTTCATGACGGCCTGCAGATTGTCTTCAGGAATGGGAAAAATGACCGTAATCGGTTGCTCCTGCGTAATGACGGCTATTCCGGTGGTGTCGGGTGTGTACACGATGTTTCCAGGGTCAACGAGCCGCAGTCCGACGCGCCCGGAAAACGGGGAAGTGATGCGCGTAAACCCAAGATTTATTTTGGCGCTTTGAACCAGTCCCTCATCAAGCTTGACCGCCCCCTCGTACTGATGCACCAGGTAGAGCTGATCGTCCCTCTGTTGCAGGGCAATAGAGTCCTGCTTGGCAAGGGTATCGTACCGCTTGAAATCCGTTCTGGCCTCTTCGAGCAGCGCCTTGTCCCGTTCCAGTTGACCCTGTGCCTGTAGCAGGCTGGCTTCGTACGGCCGTGGATCGATCTCCACCAGAAGGGCCCCTTTCTTTACCACGTCACCTTCCTTGAATGGGACCTGCATGATCTGCCCCGTAACCTGGGGAAGTATGGTGGCGGTGTACAGAGCCGTCACCGTGCCAAGTCCCGTTATGTATACGTGGACTTCTCCCTGTCTTGCTTTTGCGGGAACCACCGGAGCGCTTGGCTGGAAACTGGGGGCCTGCCCGACGGCTCGAGTTCCATTGCCCGTAAACATCCAGCCGGCGTAAATGCCTAAGATCCCCAGAAGCAGTGCAATTACCACAACCCAAGATCTTCCTGCGGCACGGATTTTTGCCGCCACCGCCTTCGGTATATCTCTATATGATGGGAACGACATGATGCTTGCCTCGCCTTGGTGTCTTCCGAAAATTGGATTTCAACCCTTGAAGGACCTGTGCTGAATATATGCAATGCTTAACCGGTTCAACCGGACCGGAACACAGCGGTGACGAAATATCAAAGCGCTTTTTACCATCTTCAGCTATCGGACCGCAAGCACAGTCATCGGACCTCGGAAGCAGTGCCTCGGGTGACTGCTGACCGCAGAATTCTTGTAAAGAGTTCTAAGGCTGTCAATTTGTTTTACTTTTCTTAACAATACTTAAAGGAAGGAAACTGTGAAATGGAACTTTGCCCGATGACGGCCGGCGCTCTGCCGCGCTGAGATCCGGCAGGGCCGAGAGTTTCTTTGCGCCGGCCGCCCTCATATAAAAATATCCCCCCGTACCAATGAATGATACGGGGGGCCATAAAACAACCCGACAAGATGAACCTTTTCGCTTTGCCTCGAGATCAATTCATATAATTACATATTTATCAACGTTTGCCACCATGGCCGCCACCATGGCCGCCACCGTGACCACCACCGCGGTGGCCGCCTCCGCCATGTTTGGCGCCTCCGCCATGCTTACCACCGCCATGCTTGCCACCACCGTGTTTGGCGCCGCCATGTTTGGCGCCGCCACCGTGTTTGCCACCGCCACCGCCGCGCCCTGCGTGGCCGGTGCCTCGCTTACCGCCGCGTCCCGCATGGCCGGTGCCTCGCTTACCGCCGCGTCCCGCATGGCCGGTGCCTCGGCCTTCGCCGTGCTTACCCCCGCGCCCCATCCCGGCTCTCCGGCCGGCTCCTTTTCCGCCTGCGACATTACGGGCGTTTGTAGTCCTGAAGTTTCTGTTTCTATTGATATTCCTGTTGATATTGATATTTCGATTCACGTTGACATTCATGGACCTGCCTGCCCAGTTCCAGGACCCCCAGCCCCAGCCCCAGGCGGCTCCCACTCCCACAGCCCCCCAGAAGCCGATTCCAAGCCCGATTCCAACGCCAACGGCCACGCCGGGCCAAACGGGATAATAAGCGTAGGGGGGATACGAAGGCCACCACCAGGTCCCGTATACAACCGCCGGGTCGTACCTGGGTACATAGACAACCCGAGGATTGACAGGCGCTATCTCGTAGACCTCACCCTTGACAACAACGTTCTGTTCCGAGGTTGTCTTCAGATTGCCTGCTGTATAGGCTTTTGCGCGCAATCTCTGGATCGATGCCATGACGTCGGATTCCTGGGCCATGAATGCCTCGCCCATTCTTTGCGTCCAGGCCGATTGCTCCGCCATCATCGCCAGTACCTGCGGGAAAGGCGCCAGTGCTTTTACGCTCAGGTCCCAGCCCATTTTGTCAATTGCATCATTTAGCGCATCACCCTTGAGGTTCGGGTTGTCTTTCAACCACCGGTTCGCTTCCGCAACCTGATCAGGAAAGGTTGCCGCCAACAAGACCTGCGCGAGCAGCGCATCCGGGTAAAGCGCAATCGGGGCAAGCATCTGGTCCAGTTCCGCCTCGCCGAATGCCTTCCCGGAGCTTGTTGTTTGCTGAGAAAACGCTCCGTACGGCACCATCATCACAACGAGCAGCCCAACCAAAAATCGCTTAACAAATACATTTGTTTTCATGATTTTCCTCCTAGGGTTGCAAGACGAATTTTGAAGATAAATTAAGTATGCACTAATCCGCAAACAATCAGAATAAACGCGGAATCAATCGGCCCTACCCTGGGCATAAAATATAGCGTAGAGCTTTCAAGCCCATGATGATGGAGAAGGGATGTAACAGTAGATCATTAATACTGAATCAATACTGATAAAAACCACCATATACTAGAATTAATCCAAGAATTTTGCAAATGGGAATGCCGGTTATAAATATCCCCCCTGCCAAGCGTCGGCAGGAGGGCACAAATCTTCAGGCGGCCGAAGGATTGATCCGGCCGCCGTCGTTTCATAGTGAATATTTATCTGCGACCGCCGCCTTTACCGCCGCCGCCACGGCCGCCACCGCCGCCACGGCCACCACTGCCGCCACGGCCACCACCACCGCCACGTCCGGCGCTGCTGCCGCCACGGCCACCGCTCCCGCCACGTCCGGCGCTGCTGCCGCCACGGCCACCGCTGCCGCCGCGTCCGGCGCTGCTGCCGCCACGTCCGGCGCTATGACTTCGCGCACTGGGCGAGCTGCCCCGGCCGCCACGCGATCCGCCTCCACTCACGTTACCGGCGCCGCGGCCGCTGGAGCCGCTCGATCCACCCCGGCCCGCGGTACTGCCCCGGCTGCCGCCTCCACCACGTCCGGCGCTGCTGCCGCCACGGCCGGCGCTATGACTTCGCGTGCTGGCGCCGCTGCCGCGTCCGCCGCGCGATCCGCCTCCACTCACATTGCCTTTACCGCTTGATCCGCGGGCTCCGCCGCGACCGGCGGTGCTGCCGCTGCCGCGTCCGCCGCCCTTGCCTTGGCCAGCGCTTTTAAGTCCCTGCTGCACGGAAGCCGCCGACGGTCTTCCACCACGTCCGCCGCCGCCAACATTGCCCGTGCCGCGGCCGCCCTGACCCCGGCCGCCTTGACCCTGGCCTGCTCGATTCTGGCCGCCGCCCTTGCCCTGGCCTTGGCCGTGGACCTGCTTGAGGTTGCCGTTTGTGTTGGGATTTCTATTTGCATTATTGTTATTGATGTTAGTATTCCGGTTCACATTGACATTCACATTGCCGCCGCCCCAGCCCCATGACCCCCAACCGGTTCCAAAGGCTGCACCGACACCCACGCCGGCCCAAAAGCCGAGGCCGATTCCGACTCCAAACGCCGGAACACCGTAGACGGCGCCGACCACCGGGACTCCAACGTCCACCACGGGCAATTCCGGATAAACGGGAGCATAGACCACAGGAGGATATGCAGGATACGCCCATGCACCGTAAACCACTGTCGGATTGTAGCGAGGCACGTATACCACGTTAGGTTCGGTCGGCTGGATTTCTATAGCATCGCCTTTGACAACCACCGTCTGCTCCTTGGTTGTCTTGAGATTGCCGGCTTGCTGGGCTTTGGCCCGCAGTCTCTGAATGGAGGCCATCACGGCAGCCTGCTGATTCAGAAACGCGTCGCCCAGGCTCTGCGTCCAGGCCATCTCCTGGGCCATCATGGAGACAATCTGTGGAAAAGGCGCAAGCGCCTTTACACTCAGGTCCCAGTCCACAGTGTCGATTGCGTTATTGAGAGCGTCGCCCTTCAAGTTCGCATTTTGCTGCAACCACTGGCTCGCCTGCGAGACTTCATCGGGAAAGGTCGCTGCTATAAGAATCTGTGCCAGCAGCGAATCCGGATAGAGTGCTATCGGCGCAAGCATCTGGTCAAGTTCCGCGTCGCTGTACACTTTTGCGGATGTTGCTGTTTCCTGAGAAAGCGCTCCAAACGGGACCATCACAACGATGAGCAACCCGACTAGAGAGCGCCTAAAAAACGCACCCATTTTCATGATGTCTTCTCCTTTCTGTTGCACGACGAATTACGCTTGTTAACCCCGGCTCCAGTCATCCACACAAAAAATTCGGATAAGCTGCCAATTTCCTTTAGCATTAAATCTTTAGTCTGCCAGGGCGTTCAGGGAAGATCTCGCATATTTCCCGACCTTTCGATCAGTGGCGGCCCTGGGTTGTAGGTTACTGCCTCCATACCCCGGATGACCAATAAGAGATGTGGTGCGGCCGGGAAGCCGTTCGAAAATCATCGCATGACAGACTTTTTTGCAAAATCGAGAGTCACTTCTTCAGCTTTAAAGGGTGAACAAGTTCTCCCGCTCAGGAAAAAGTTGTCTGCCCTCGAGGTTTCGTATGGAAGACATACTGATGAAACCAGTAGTTATTGAATTCTCGGTGTCAAGCAGAAAAAGTAACTGCTCGGGTGAATTAATAAACTTTTTATCCAATGACGGTGGGTCATTTTATTCCACCCTTAAACGATCTTCCGGCCTCGCGTTTTTAATCATCCGCCGATCCCAAAAGGTTCGGAATGCACCAATATGTTTTCAATAATTCATCGATATTCCTGCTGTTTCGTCCACACCTTCATGCTCTGAATGTGCATTCCATATACAATTGTCCAAGTTCTTTGTTTCCAAGCTGCGGGCATAAGCAGCTTTGTCGGGTATATAAGAGAGATGGGGTTACAGATCGGTTACAGGCAGGTTTGGCAAGAAGCAATCCCAATGGGTTCATAGAACTAATTGTTTTCGTTTTTCAGTGCATTTGGTTCAGAATAAACCTACAGAAGATTAAACAAAAAGGTGTTGGTTCTATCATATGGGTAAATAGTCGAAGATCGGCCCGCCGCAAAAAAGGGTTACGATCATCTGACCGTAACCCTTCCAAATCTTAGTACACGAATTCTATGCTATTTGTGCTTGCCGCCACCGCCACCGTGGCCGCCGCCTTTACCGCCGCCGCCTTTACCGCCGCCGCCTTTACCGCCGCCGCCTTTACCGCCGCCGCCGCGGGGAGCGCCGCCGCCGCGTGAACCAGCGCCCATGCTGCCGCCACGTGATCCGCCCGCCGCGCCGCCGCGTCCGACATTAGCGCCTGCGCCTCCACGAGACCCACCAGCGCCGGCTGCGCCTCCACGCCCGACATTACCGGTTGCGCCGCCACGAGAACTACCGGCTCCAGCCGCGCCTCCGCGCCCAACGTTTCCAGTCGCTCCGCCGCGTGTCCCGCCAGCCCCAGGTGTGCCGCGCGACCCACCGCTTTTGAGTCCCTGTTGCACGGAACCTGCCGATGGTTTGCCGCCCGCACCGCCGCGCCCAACGTTACCGGCCGCTCCTCCGCGCGACCCACCAGCTGCGCCTGCGCCTCCGCGCCTGACGTCACGGGTTGCGGCTCCACCCTTACCGGCCTGTCCGCCGCGACCATGGCCCGCGCCGCTTGCGACCGCTCTGCCTGCAGGTGTTTTGGAGGCTACGTTATGGAAATTGGTAGTTTTAAGGTTGTTCTTATTGATGTTGACATTCTTGTTTATGTTTATATTGCGGTTGACATTGACATTCACATTGCCGCCGCCCCATCCCCATGAACCCCAGCCATAACCCCAGGCCGGTCCAACTGCGCAAGCACCAAAAAAACCGATTCCAACCCCAATGCCAACCCCTACAGCCACTCCGGGCCAAACGGGCGCATATACCAACGGAGGTTGAGGCCACCACCAGGTCCCGTAGACGACAACCGGGTCATAGCGGGGCACGTAGACAACCTGAGGATTTACAGGTTCGATTTCGTAGACGTCGCCCTTGACGACTATTTTCTGCTCAGCGCTGGACTTCAGATTGCCCGCCGCGTAAGCTTTCGACCGCAGTTTCTGAACGGAAGCCATGACATCGGCCTGCTGAGCCACAAAGGCTTCGCCAAGCTTTTGAGTCCAATCAGGCTGATCGGCCATCATTGCCAGCACCTGTGGAAAAGGCGCCAGCGCTTTTACGCTCAGGTCCCAGGACATTCTATCCAGGGCATCGTTGAGCGCATCACCCTTGAGATTCGGATTTGCCTTCATCCAGGCGTTCGCATCCATGACCTGATCCGGATATGTTGCGGCAATCAGGACCTGTGCAAGCAATGAATCCGGATAGAGCGCGATAGGAGCAATCATCTGATCCAGTTCCTGCTCGCTGAACTGCGTGGGTGGCATATCACCCTGCCCGAAGGCCCCGTAGGGGACCAACATCAAAGCAACGAACCCTATCAGGGTCCGCTTTAAAAGGACATTTCCTTTCAACATTCCCGCCTCCTATTGTAGTGTGTTGTCCACTTCCCTTGGTAAATTAGGGCCAAGTACATTACCAAAAAGCGTCTTTTGTCTGGATAACGAACCTGAGTCGAAATTAGTTTACATACAACTCTATTTTTAAATCTATAACTGTCAGATTTATGCATTGGTACGAAATTACATCGCGGACAATCTTCGATAGATTGCGCCTCGCGGCCGTGGGCGCGCCTCTCGTGAGGTCGGTTATTTACGGCCAGTTCCTGGAATCTTTGTTGAACAAACCATACTGGATCGATTCTTGATGTCAAGTGGTAATTTTTGCCTTCGATGAACCGCTGAAATATGTAATCTTTCAAACCGTCGTTCTCATTGTTTGCTCCATCCTCTCGAACGCATGCAATCGTCGAATAACCTCGTGTCAGTCATCCCCAACCCCCGGTCGCCCGGACCCGAAGAATCCGGAGGAGACTGCAACATCACTTGCCGCCTGCACTCGACCTGGTCATGATAGAGCTGCTCCTGAGATTTGCCTTCCGCGGATACCCAATCAAATCCCAGTTCCGGGATATGAGGCAATTGCATACTACCGCAGCCGGCAAGCATGAATGCGCCAAGAGCGCAGAAGGAGGCCTTCAAAATCACTTCACTTATCCTTAAAAGCATCGGATGATCCTTACAGTAAAATTCGAATGATTGTTTAAAAACTTAGGACGTCTGCCCCGGCCCAACCCCGAACGGCGGCTCATGATGATGGTTCTCGCGTTCAACGGATTTTTCGCCTTATTTCATTTCCAATTCGAGCCGCTTCGGAGATAACTTCGGTCTCATTGACCGTCAGCACCCGTCCATCCTTTACAATTTGCCGGCCGTCCACCCATACGAACCTGACGTCACTGCCACGGGCCGTGTAAACGATATGGCTGACGGGATCGTAAATCGGCGTCAGGTGAGGTTGATTCAGACTCAGGGCGATCAGGTCGGCCTTTTTGCCCGGTTCTATGCTTCCGATTTCGTTTCCAAGCCCGAGCGCCGATGCCCCGCCCGCTACAGCCATCATGAGGGCCTGCCAGGCGGGACATGCAACGGGGTCTTTTCTAAACACTTTGTGGACTTTGGCCGCTGAGCCCATCTCGGAAAAAAGATCGAGGTCGTTGTTGCTCGCGCATCCGTCGGTGCCGAGGCCGACTTTAACTCCAAGCGATATCATGTCGGGAACAGGGGCGACCCCGGAAGCGAGCTTCATTGCGCTCTCGGGACAATGGGAAATTGAGGCCCCGCGACTTGCAATGGCCAGGATTTCATCTCTTGAGAGCCAGATCCCGTGAGCGCACAGCGTCAACTCATCGAGGACCCCAAGAGAATCGAGCAGCATCGCAGGCCTGTGTCCGTATCTGTCTCTTATCTGATTGACCTCGCCCGATGTCTCAGACAAGTGAGTCTGAAAAAGAAGTCCGTTTCGGCGGCAAATCTCTTTTGTGCGCATTAACGTGTCCGGGCCGCATGTATAGGGCGCGTGGCAAAAAAGAGAAGGGCGGACACGCCCGCTTTGGTTTGGGAAATTCGAGAGGAAAGCTTCGGCCCGCGATCGAAACTTTGTCGGATCGGGCAGGTCTGGCGAGGGAAAATCCAAAAGTCCCTGGCCCATTATGCCTCGAATGCCTGAATCAATTGCGGCGCGGGCGGCTGATTCCTCGAAAAAATAGCCGTCGCAGAAGGTTGTCGTGCCGCTTTTCAACATCTCAACCGAGGAGAGCAGAGTCCCCAGGTAAACGCTGTCCGGATTGATGAAAAAGTTCTCCAGAGGGAAGATGATCTCCTCCAGCCAGCTTTTCAGAGGCAGGTCGTCGGCCACCCCGCGAAAAATGCTCATTGCTGCGTGTGCATGTGTATTCACCAGGCCCGGCATAAGTAAATAGCCGCCGAGGTCGACTTCGGCGCATCCCCGGAAAAGCTTTAGAAGCTCACTCGAACTGCCGA
>Ga0326727_10022702_pt1 | contig 12083 bp, 7 predicted proteins | sample MB2enrmetagenome_FD_207643 | JGI IMG/M metagenome (GOLD analysis project Ga0326727, IMG submission 207643) | Lab enriched peat soil microbial communities from McLean, Ithaca, NY, United States - MB29MY | ecosystem: Environmental > Terrestrial > Soil > Wetlands > Peat | place: USA: New York... | reverse complement strand
GCCGGTGACCTTGAGCAGCATGGTGGATTGGGCGCCATAGGTTTTGGCCGCGGGCGGCGCGATGTCTTTGAACTCGGACCACGGGCCTTCCAGCGATGTGGCGGTGGCGTATTTGTTGGGATTGGCCTCCCAGCCGGTCAGCGCCGAGCCGATGGCGTAATAAAGCCCCTGGTAATGCGCCAGCGCGCCGCCTTCCATGTGCATGGGGATCAGGCACATTTGCTTTTCCACTGTCAAATAGTCTTCGGAAAGCCTGGCGATGCGAAAACCGAATGGACGGTCCTCGAAAATCAAATAGGCCGTGCCGTCGTCGTCCACAAACTGGCCGATGTCCCGGCTTTCATGGTCCAGCGGGCGGAAGCTCTTGAGATACTTGTAATCGCCATCCACGGTGTCGCAGACGGCCACGCCGACGCGGGCCAGGTTGTAGCCGCCGCCTCCGCCAGGCCCCGGGCCGTCAATGTGCATGTACATGACGAATTTTTTTGTTTTGGCATTGCAAAAGACCTTGGGCCTTTCCAGCACCCAGGAGCGCCCGAAGTTTTCCGGGTCGGCCAGCTTGAGGACTTGGTTGCGAAATTTCCAGCGCCCCAAATCTTCCGACGAGTAACAACTGACGCAGCGCAGGTCGCGGTCATTGTCCCGCGCGCGGTCCTCGCCAAACCAGTAATAGGCGCCGCCCACCTTGAGGATGCCGCCGCCGTGGGCCTGGATGTGCCGGCCGCGGTCATCGGGCCAGATTTCGCCCGGCTTGATTTCGACCGGCGGCCCGGCGGACGCGGCGCGGCAAGCGCCGGCGGCGATGACACAAAGAATCGTTGCGGAACGGAATGACGGCAGTTTGATTTTCATAGGCGCCGGCGGTTCATTTTTGAGGAGCGGGGGAAGAACGCAAGTTGTGGCAGGCGAAAAATTGGGCGCGGCGCAACACGCCTTTGCCGGGAACGATCACCTCTTTGACACCTAAATTGGTGATCGTCTCAAATTGTTCGATCAATTCGGGCGGCAGGGCTGAAGGGGCCGCGGCGTCGGGCAGGTAAAGGCCGCCGCGGTTGTTCCACCAAGCGGAGAACCAGCCGGGGCGCAATTTGGGGCGTTCCACTTCGCGCACGAAAATGGCGTCCTGGCCGGCGCGTCCGAGGTAATCCGGCCAGAAATAGAATTGGTTGCGCGGCTGGCGGCTGGCGTAGCAAAAGACCAGCGGATCGCCGCCCACGCGGCTTTTGGCTTCCGGCAGATAAAAGGTGATCTCGGAGACAAAACCGTAATGCTCGCCGATGATGAAGGTTTTCTTGCCCGCGCGCGTTTCCAGGTCGCGGCGCTCCTGGCCGGCGATTTGCGCCAGTTCCTTCCAGCCGAGAACGCGGCGCAACGGGTCCAAGCCGGGCGGCGGAGTGCGGGGAAGGATTTTCGCCGGCAAATTCGCATCGAGGGCCAGCACCATGGCCGCCAAGCCGAGGCCGATGCCGATGCCCAGCAGCGGTTGGAGCGCGCGCCGCGCCTCCGCCCGCCGCGCGTCCCAATACACCGCCATCAGACAAAACAGCGGCACGACGGAGGGGGCAATCCAATTCAGCTCGATGCGGGTGTGCAAACTCAGCGCCAGATACAGCAAGAACAGCGGCGCGCCCATGCTGAATAAAAAAACCGGGAAGGCATTTCGGGGTTTCCGCCGCCAAAACGCCGCCGCCGCCCAGAGCGCGCCCAGGAAGAATATGGGATGCAACACCAGCGCTTCCTGCCAGAGAAAATCCCAGGTGAAAACGCGCTGCCACGGCTGGCCCAAACGGCCGTCGCTGGCCACATGCTGAACGGTGATCCAGTTGTGCTGCGCGTTCCAAATCACCACGGGCAGCAGGCAAACCGCCGCGATCAGCAGCGCCAGCCAGGGGCCGCGCCGGCGCAGATGCGTCCGCGCCGGCGGCCAGAGCACGAAGAAGACACCCCAGCAAATCCACTGGAACAGATTGGTGTATTTGCTCAGGGATCCCAAGCCCATCCAAAGTCCCGCCCAGAGCCATTGCCGGGCGGACCCGCCCGGCTGGACGGCGCGCCAGCCCGCCGCCATCGCCGCCGTCCAGAACAACACCGACAAGGGATCAATGGTCATTAACAGGGACCCCAGCGCCAGGAGCGGCGTGACGTTGAGGATGGCCACGACGAAAAACGCGGCCCGGGCGTTGATCTCCCGCGCCAGAAACCGCAGCAGCAGCAGCGACAGCGCCGCGGAAACCAGCGGGGAAAAAAAACGGACGCCCAATTCGTTGTCGCCCCAGAGATGCGTGCCGAGGAATTGCGCGCAGGCGATAAGCAGCGGCTTGCTGTAATAGGAAAGCGCCAGGTGTTTGGACCAGATCCATTGATAGGCCTCGTCCTCGGTCAACTCGATTTTTCCCGCGGCCAAATATGCGAGTCGGACGAGAAGGAGAAGGGCGATGAGGACAAAGCCGAGGTTGAGCCAGTGCTTCTCCAGCGAGCCGGGAGGCCGCTGTGGATCCAGCGCGGATGGAGGATGGAGGATGGAAGATGGAGTTCGCAATGCCGGCTGCATGAGGGAGGGCAGTTGGGCGTGCCAGATGGGGAACCAGCGGCGGCCGGCCCATTGCCAGAGGGCGTCGGCCGTCCAGGTGACGGCGGCGCCGCAACCCGCGCCGAAAACCGCGCCGGCCAGCACGTCGCTTGGATAATGGACCCCGTTGTAAATCCGCGAGAAGCTGACCAGCACCGCCAGCGGCAGCATGTAATAAACGCTTTTCCGGTAAAAAACGAACGCGATGAGGGTCGCCGAAAACCAGTTCAGCGCATGAGAGGAAGGCATGCTGAAACTGGCGCTGCGGCCCACTAAAACATGCGCGCCGGGCAGCCGGTTGAAGGGACGCAGGCGCTCGACACCGTGTTTGATCGCGTCGGCGATGACCCAATCGCCCACGCACAAAGCCAGGACCATCATGGCGGCGCAGACGCGCCCGCGCGCGCCCCCCTTCCAGATGAGCAGGACGAGGGCGAGAATGAAGATGGGGACGAAACCCGGCGTGTCGCTGGCCCACGGCATGAGCGTGTCAAACACCCGGTTGCTCAGGGTGAGATTGATAAACCGGAAGAGCGCGTCATCGCCCGATTGGAGCCAGTCAATCATCAGTTAGTAAACGACCAGGGACCTAACCGGGAAGCCCTTCAATTTGTCGCGCCCGTTGAGAAAACTCAGTTCGATCAGGAAGGTGATTTCCAGAATGTTCGCCCCCAGACGCCGCAGCAGATTGGCCGCCGCCGCCGCCGTCCCGCCCGTGGCCAGCAAATCGTCAATCAAGACCACCCGGCTGCCCGGCCGCACGGCATCGGTGTGAATGGCCATGGTGTTCGAGCCGTATTCCAAATCGTAGCTTTCCTCGTAAGCCTTGTACGGCAGCTTGCCCTTCTTGCGCACGGGGACGAAACCGCATTGCCAGCGGAGGGCGGCGGCGGCGGCGAAAATAAAGCCGCGCGCGTCAATCCCCACCACCGCGTCCACCTCGCCGGGCTGGAAGTGTTCGGTGAGCCTCTCGATGGAGCTGGCGAACAGCCGGGCATCGGCCAGCACGGGGGTGATGTCTTTGAAGAGAATGCCGGGCTTGGGAAAGTCGGGCACGTCCCGGATGGCGCGGGCCAATTCTTCAACGGTGGCAGTGCGGGTAGTCATGCCGGGCCAGCATAGCAAAGGGCCTACGATTTGACAGCCTCCAGTTTTTCGATCATTTTCCGCAGCTTGATGAGGGCGATGTTCTGGATCTGCCGCACCCGCTCGCGGGTGACGCCGAATCGGGCGCCGACTTCTTCCAGGGTTTTTTCGCTGCCGCCGTCCAGTCCGAAACGGTAGCGCAGGATGGTGGATTCGCGCTCGTCCAGGGTCTTGACCATTTCCTGCAACATGCCCGTGACCGTTTTCTCCTCCAGGTTTTCGTAGGGCGTGTTGGCGCCCTCGTCCTGGACCACTTCGGCAAAACTGTTGCTGTCATCATCGCCGATGGGCGCGTCCAGGGAGGCGGGGCGGATGGCGGCGGTGCGCATCTGGGCCACCCGGGAAACGGACAGGCGCATTTCATCGGCCAACTCCTCGTCGGTCGGTTCGCGCCCGAAAACCTCCTGCAATTTCAGGGCGGTGCGGCGCATGCGGGAAATTTTATCCACCAAATGCACCGGCAGGCGGATGGTCTTGGATTGATTGGCCAGGGCGCGCTTGATGGATTGCTTGATCCACCACGAGCCGTAGGTGGAAAGTTTGCCGCCTTTGGCCGGGTCAAACCGTTCCACCGCCTTCATCAGCCCGATGTTCCCTTCGCTGATCAAATCGAGCAAGGGCAGGCCGAAGTTCTCGTAATCATGGGCGATTTTGACCACCAGGCGCAAATTGGCCTTGATCATCTGTTCGCGCGCTTTCTTGTCGCCCTTCTTGATGCGGGCCGCCAGTTCGATCTCCTCTTGTTGGGAAAGGAGCTTGACTTGGCCGATTTCGCGCAGGTACAGCTTGATGGCCGTCTCGCCGTCATAAGGCTGCCGCTCCTTGTCCGCCGCCGCCAGCAACGGCTCCTCCAGCTCCGGCGCGGGCTGGGGTTCCGGCTCCGGGGCGGGCGGGGCGGGCGCCAAGGCGGGGCTTCTCTTCCTTGGCGGGGAAGTCCTGCGCCGGGCCTTTAGGCGGCCCTGATGACGGCTCTTGGCGCGCTGCGTTTTCATGCCCACAGGAAATGAATGTCGAAAAAGAATGGTTCATTGGCGGCCCCGGCGGCAAGTAAATAAAAGGGAAAGTTTGACTGTCAGTTGGGCTGGCATATTCATGGGGTCTGGCGCAAGCTCCGCAGACGGCGCGCCGCAACTAAAGAAATTGAACCACGGATTTCACGGATTTCACGGATTCAGAAATCCCCATCCGCGCCGCCCTCCCAATGGAATTGCCACAGAGCAAACAAAGGCAACGAAGAGAATTCCTCCTTCGTTTCCTTCGTTGCCTTCTGTTCAAAAGAAATCCGTGTTATCCGTGCCATCCGTGGTAAAATCTTCGCAAAAAGGTGCAATTCTGCCTGGTTGCAGCGAAGACGGCGCGCCGCCGTTTTGAGCAAAGCGCGCCGCCGGACTGTCAATGCACAGGCGCGCAAGTGACCATGAGTTTGGAAACGGAAGCACAATTGATCGCCCGTTGCCGTCACGGCGACGAAGAGGCCTGGGACAGGCTCTTCGACCTCCATTATGGCGCGGCCGGCCGGTTTATTTTCCAGTTGTCGCCGGGTTTGTCGCGCGAGGACGTGGAGGAAATCTGCCAGGAAACCTTCCTGGCAGTCATCCGGAACCTCCATTGCTTCAAGGCCGGCAGCCGCCTGCAAACCTGGGTCTTCCGCATCGCGGCCAATAAGGCGCGCGATTACCACCAGCGCCAGCAGGCCGCCAAACGCGGCGGCGGACTGGCTCCCCTTTCCCTCCACGCGGAGAATCCCGAAACGGGTCTGGCGCCCGATCCGCCCAGTTCCTTGCCCGGCCCGGACACGCTTCTGCTCCAGGCCGAACGCGGCGCGCAAGTGGCCCGCGCCCTGGAACAATTGGACGCGCCCTGCCGCGAGATGATTGAACTGCGCTTTTTCGCCGATTTGAGCTATGATGAGATTGGGGCGGAATTGAATTTGAATTCCAAGACCGTCGGTTCGCGCCTGGGCAAATGCCTCGGCCACTTGGAGAAAATCATGAGCAAAATGCTCCGCGACGGGGAATCCGCGCGTTTTACCGTCTAATCCTGTATGCCGTCATCGGATCCAAACCAGAAAATGGAAGACCTGCTTCGGGCCTACGCGAAGAAGCGCCGGGAGCAAGCCGGCGCGCCCTTCGAGTTGTCGCCCGGCGTTCGCGCCCGCCTGCGGGAGGAGGTTCGTCGCGCCCTGGGCCAATCCGCCGCCGCGCCCCCGCCGCGCTGGGGGCTTTCGCTGGCCGGCTGGCTGCGGCTGGCCTTGGGGGGAGCGGTCGCCGCGCTGGTGATTCTGGTGTTTCGGAGCAACACGCCGCCGCCCGGCTCAACCCAGCGATTTGCCAAAGCGCCAACCTGGGCATCCAACGGAAGGAGTATTTCACCTGCGTCGGAAACGCGCGCATCCAACGCAAGGGGTATTTCACTCGCGCCGCCGGCCGCCGCGCCAAGGCCAGCGCCCCCGGCGTCTGCGGCAGCGCCCGCCGCTCCAGCCACAGCGCCCGCCGTTGCGGCGACACCGCCCGCGCCGCCGCGGACATTGGCCCCAGTTGCCGGAGCAACGGCCCGCGCTCTTGCCGTGGCGGCCCCGAACGATATGCCTGCAAATATGCCTGCCAGGGAGCAGCCGGGTTCCTTGGGCGGGGCTGGCGCAGTTGTGGCGGAGGAACAATCAAAGGCGCTCGGCACGCCTGCAATTGCCCAGGAACTCGCGGACACAGGGCCGAGCAGCATTGACGGCGGCGGAGGCGCGGTTGTTGCCGGCAGAGGCGGCAGAGGCGGCGGCAGAGGCGGCAGACGTGGCGGCGCTACGGGCGGCCTCGGCGGCGGCGGCGGCGCTCGCGCTGGTGGCGTGGGAGGCGCGGGCTTTGGCGGCGGCGCCGGCGGCGGGCGGGCGGCTGGCGCAAGTCCCGCTTCGCAGTATGCTTCTCTGAATCCTGTCAATCCTGTTAATTCTGTCGAAGGACCGGCTGGCGGAATTCCGGCTTCGCAACCCGCCACCAATTCCCCGGAGGCGGCCAGAAGAATGGCGGTTGTTGCGGCCCCATCCTCCTCCGCAATCCGCAGTCCGCAACCCGCCCAATCCGCCGCGGTTCCGCCCGGCGGGACGGCGGCGGAAATCCGCAATGCGCCATCCTCCTTTGACTTTGCGCAGCAAATGGTTCGATCCGATCTGCCGCCGCCCCAAAATGCTCCCATGGATCGCGTCAACAATATCGAATCGCGGTCCTCCGAAATCCTGGCTTCATTTCAGATCCAGCGGACTGGACAGCAGGTTCGCATCGTGGACGCGGACGGCTCGGATTACGAGGGGCAGGTGCTGGAGCCGGCGCTGCTCCAAAGGATGCAGACGGCTGCCCAGGCGAACCGGCCGGCCGCCAAGGCTATGGCCGCGCCACCCGGCGCGGCAAACGCGGTGCAGCAGAGAATTGTCGGCGGCAATTTCCAGGGGCAAAGAAATGGTTATTTGGATGCCCAGGCCAGCGCGGGCGAATTGCCGCCCAGGACGGCCATTGATAATGAGGCCGCGCAAAATCAGGTTTCATCCCCCGGCGCGGCCGGGGCGCAATTGTCCGGCCAGCAGCAAACGGGCGCCGGGAGCGGCTTCGCCTTTCAAGTCAGCGGTTTGAACCGGCGGCTCAACCAGAACGTCACCATCCTTGGCAATTGCAGCACTGCGCCGCTTCCCATCAGCGGCTTCGTCACCGCCGGGAATCTCTCCAATCAAAGTCAGGCGCGGGCCGGCTCCAGTGGGGTCATGGACAACTTGCAGGTAGCGCCGGCGCGGCCCCCGGCCAGTCAATCGCAGAACAATTTCGACAACAACAACCTCAATTACAGAAGCAACCAAAATATCCAAAACGCCGCCTTCACGGGCCAATCCTGGCGCGTGACCGGCCAAGTCCAGATCGGCCCGACCAACTACTTCGACTTGGACGCCGCCACCGTCCCGCCCTGAGGGCCTATGTGATTTCTTGGGCAACCGTCTCCGGTTCTTAATCTTAATCTTGCTCTTAATGTCAATCCCAAGTTTCGATGCTGGTGGGTTTCATCAAATCTGATTCGGATTCCCGGCTGCACAAAGGAGATTAAGATTATGATTATGATTAAGATTGCGAGAGGATACCCAAGAAGGCAAAGCGCATCCCCGCCCTGATTCGTTCAAGATCCCGGCTTGACATTTTCCCGCCCGCCTGACAGAGTGCGCGCCAGATTGAGAGCGAGTAAAAACCAGTCCTGCCTCACCCGCGCAGCGTCCTTGAGAGGGCGGCGCGAAAAAAGGAGTTTCCCGCTAGTTCACTTTCGATTGCCCCGCCGCGAACCCAGGGCTGCTCTGAGGTCGCCTCCAAACCGCCAGGGGCATGGAAATTCAGCGGCTTTCTGCCGAAAGCCGCTACGGTGCGCAGGTGTAGCGGCGGATGGCAATCCGCCGCCGACTTTTTATGCCGTCGGTGTGCGACGGTGGCGGCACAGCTTTCCAGACTTTAGAGCGGCCGCCCCGCGAACCTTTTATTGGAGTTCAATTATGAAGAGAATACTGATACCCAGTCTGTTGGCCGTCTCCCTGTTTTGCTGCCGGAGCGCCCGCGCTGAAACGGAATGGGGGCAAACGGGCGATCTCCGCACCTTCCGCTACAAGGGCGAACCCATCGAAATGACCACCAGCATCCGCATGAGTTCTCCGGACGGCTCCCAAACCGGCCAGGCGCAGTTGTCAACCACCGGGCGCGCCGGCACCAAGCTGCTGCTCACCGGCAACCTCAATTTCGGCGCGGCGGCAGGCGAACGAGGCGGCCGGGGCGGCGCGGGGGGCGGACGGCGCGGCGGCGGCGGCCGGGACGGCGGCGGCGCCGGCGGGGCGAGCCTTCGCGTGCAAATTGATGACATTGCGACCGACACCACGACCTTCGACGTGCAGGCCACCTCCAGCACCAACATCCCGCTCGAAGGCATCTACTATTGGTTCACTCTGGGCGGCGCGAACTTCGCCGCCGGCAGCGCGGAACTTGTCCCGCCCGCTGGCAATGCCGCTCCCGTCAAAGTCTCCCTCGCCACCCTGCCCGCGGCCAACACACGCCTTGCAGACGCCACCGTCAAATCCATCCGCTTCACCGGCGCAGCCAGCCACGTCGTTGAATTTTCTTTTGCCAACCCCGCTCACATCATCCTCCAGCCGACCCTCGGCGGCGGGCGCGGCGGGCGCGGCGGCGGCGGAGGCGGAGGCGGCGGCGGCGGAGCACCGTCAAGCGCAACGAATTATAGCCTCTTGATCGCTGTCGGCGCCGGCAACCTAAGCCCCGACGCGCCCTTCCATGTCGCCTTCACGCTCAAGGCCTCCTGCGACGTGGACACCGCCCCCGTCAAGCTTACAGTGAATCCGGACCACACCGGTCCGGGCTTCATCGGCATCGGCGGCAACTTCCGCCTGCAAAGCCCGGCAGACCCCGCCACCATCGCCTACAACCTGGCCAACCTGCGCGTCGCCTGGGCGCGCCTGGAGATGCCGCTCAGTTCCTGGCAGACCACCGAGACGGGTGATCCCGCCGCCGGGCCAGTGGCCGGCAATGTCCAGCAGGCGATGGAGATGGGGCGCACGCTCGCCCAGAAGAAGATTCCGATGATTATCAGCGACTGGTCCCTTCCCGCCTGGGCAAGGTCCACCAACACCGGCGGGCGGGGCGGCGGCGGCGGCGGCTCCATCGCCCCCGACAAGTGGCCCGCAATGTATAAGGGCATTACGTCCTACATTGCCTACATGAAGAAGAATTATGGCGCCGAGCCGCTGCTCTTCTCGTTCAACGAAGCCGATATGGGGATTAACGTCCGGCTCACGCCCGACGAACAGGACAAGGTCATCAAGGGTCTCGGCGCGGCCTTCGCCGCCGAGGGCCTGGCCACCAAGATGCTTCTGGGCGACACCGGCAATCCCACGCCACGGGGCCAGTACATCGAGCCTTCCATCGCCGATCCCGAGGCCATGAAGTTTGTCGGCGCGGTTTCCTACCATTGCTGGACAGGCGGCCCCGATCCGGTCATCGCCCGTTGGGGCCAGGTCGCCCAGCAATTCAAGCTCCCGCTCATGATCGCCGAGGGCGGCACCGACCCGGCCAGTTACAGTCACCGCTTCCTGTTCCTCGAGCCGTGGTACGCGCTCGATGAAATCAACCTCTACGTGCGCTGCATGGCCCTCTCCCGGCCCATTTCCATTCTGCACTGGCAGCTCACCGATGACTATTCCCTCCTTGCCGGCGGCCGCAACGGGGAGCCTCTGCGTCCGACGCAGCGTTTCTTCAACCTCAAGCAGTTGAACCTGACTCCGCCGGAAGCGCCTTCCCTGGACATCACCGGCGACCATCCGCGCATCACCGCCGCCGCCTACGGCGACACCGCCCACGGCTACGCCATCCACCTTGTCAACATTGGCACCACCCGTCCCGTCACCATCACGGGCCTGCCGGCATCGCTGACCCAGCTTTACCCGGTCATCACGGACAGCTCGCGCGAAATGAAGGAGCTGGCGGCCGTTCCCGTGACCGGCGGCACGGCTCAATTCAATTTGGACTACCAGAGTTTCGTCACCCTGACCAGCGCCAAGCCCTGATTGGGGCCGCGCGCCAGTCGCGGGCGGAAGGAAAAAGGGAGAACAGGATCAGGACGCCGGCCGGTTGACTTTCTCCACCACCAGCATCTCGATGGGTTGGCGGCTGGGCACAAGTTCCAGGCCGAGTTGATCGGAAATTATTTGTTTGAAACCTTCCAGATTATCCCTGTTTTTGAACCACCACTGCTCATCCCATTGGAGAGCAAAGTCATAATCCCCTGCAAGGCCGGTTTCATCAATAATGGGCGTCTTGAAAAAATCTTCCAGAAAATCGTGCAATCTCGAAAGTGGCTGATCCATCCATGTGAGCGTATCACTGCCGGCTCTTTCACCTTTTTGGGTGTCTGCTGGACGCTTTATTCCATGAGCGCCGGCTTTTCCAATTTTGAAAATCAAAACGTTGGTTTCCCGCAACTCACGCCGCACGACGACACCGAATTTTCTGTTGATTTCCCGCTGCAAAGCTTCCGCGGAACCTTGAGGAAGATTCGCCATATAATCATATCCATCCTCCGGAAGATTCGGTGGCAGAACCATCCAGGTTTGATTTTTGCCGTAAGCGTTTCGCAAGAGCCATGAGAGCGGTGTGTTCCGCCCCATTAGCTTGCCGTCATGGCCCAGCCCCAATTGATTGCCCGCATGAGTATCTTTGGCCGGTTCAATCCAAACTTGCGCCGGCCATGTATCCAACTTGGCTATGATGTCGTTATCAATGCCTTTAACCCGCCAGTCATACATTTTATGGTTCCGAATCCCTTTGATGGTAACAGTGGTGGTTCCGACAGCGAGCACTGCCGCCACACCGGCGACAATGGCCGTTTTTACTTTTATCCATGCCATGAGTTTCAATGCTCCTTTGATGAGGGTTAAGGTTGAACCGCTGGCGGCCGCGCCTTTGGCAATGGCCGCGGCGGTCACCGATTTTGCCAGCGCCACCGGCGCGGCTTGAACGGAATTGGCGGAAATAGCTCCAGCAATCACCGCAGCCGACAAGGTGATTCCGCGTTTGACAAAGAATTTGCGCAACTTCTCCACCCCGCGCCTGACTCGCGTCTGGGCCGTTCTTTCGTCAACCCCCAATTCGGCCCCGACCTGTTTCAAATCCTTGCCTTCAAAGAACCGGAGCACAATGGCGCTGTGATACTTCTCGCCCAGTTCTGCCATAGCGATGTTCAGCAGCGGAGCGATGTCAAGCCAGGGGGAAGTTTCTGGTTCGCGTCCGTTCGAGATGGATTGCATATAGGACTCCTGTTCGCGATATTGGCGGCGGCGTTCCGTTCTTAAGGCATTGGCAGCCGCATACTGAGCCGTGCGGCAAAGCCACGCAGAGAGAATCATCTTCGGGCCAAGCGATCCCGCCTTGCGGGCCAGAATGATGAAAACGGCTTGGGTGACTTCTTCCGCCAGAGAAACGTCACGAAGCTGGTGCAGGGCGACCGAATAAACCAAGTTGACATGCCGCGAGACCAGCGCGGCAAATGCCTCCTCGGAATGGTCCCTGGCATATTGCCTCACCAGTTCCATGTCATCCGTCGTCATCTTGCCAATATATGTCCGCCGACGGGAAAAGGATTCACCTTTTTAGGTTCCTCGCTGTCTCCGGTGGAATGCCAAGTGATGCTGGGGAGGTTGCCGTTGGGCTTGTCAATCGCAACGCGATTGGAGCTGCCAGCCCAGGGTTGCGCGCTTCGCGCTACCCTGGGTGAGAATTCAGATCAATCACAACCCTGCAAGCAGAGATTTTTAAGCTGAAGATAATTGGACATTTGCCGGCGTGAT
>Ga0326727_10022700_pt1 | contig 12084 bp, 12 predicted proteins | sample MB2enrmetagenome_FD_207643 | JGI IMG/M metagenome (GOLD analysis project Ga0326727, IMG submission 207643) | Lab enriched peat soil microbial communities from McLean, Ithaca, NY, United States - MB29MY | ecosystem: Environmental > Terrestrial > Soil > Wetlands > Peat | place: USA: New York... | reverse complement strand
CTGGAACACCTTGCCGGCGAAGCCGCCGATGCGCAGCTTGAGGCCCTTGAAGTCGGCGGGCGATCGAATCTCCTTGCGGAACCAGCCCGCCATCTGCCCGCCGGTGTTGCCGGCCGGCAGCGCGATGATTTTACGCTCGGCGAGGAACTCGTCGATCAGCGCGCCGCCGCCCCCTTCCTGCAGCCATGCCGCATGTTGGCGCGCATTCATGCCGAACGGCGTCGACGAGGCGAAGACGAAGCTCGGGTCCTTGTTCCAGTAATAGGAGAGCGCCGTATGAGCGCAGTCGGCGCGCCCGTCGGCGACCGCGTCGAGCGCCTCCAGCGCCGGCGCGATCTCGCCGGCGGGCGACAGCTTGATGGTGAAATGGCCGTCGGTGATGTCGGAGACCGCCGTCGCCAGCGTCTCGGCGCCGCCGTAGAGGAGATCGAGCGAGGTCGGGAAGCTCGACGTCAGCTTCCACTGCACGTCGGGCGCCGGATCGGCGAGCGCCGGAGCGGCGATGCCAGCGCCCGCCGCGGCGGCGCCCAAGCCTACGATGAACTGTCGACGCCCCGCCGCCATTCGTCTTCTCCCCTCGTCGCGATGCCTCAGGCGCGGTCGCGCCGGTCCGATCGCCGAAGCTGCTTCGCCTATATCACTTTTACGGTCTAAATTGAGGCTGCGTCGCGGTCGCAGAGCGACATTTGACCGCCGCAACGGAGGGCGTTTCGTGAGTCCCAACACGGCGGGCGTGTTGCTGGCGGGCGGACAGTCGACTCGCATGGGCGTCGACAAGGCGCTCGCGCCGCTCGCCCGACGGCCGCTGATCGCCCATGCCGTGGCGCGGCTCGCGCCGCAGGTCGACGCGCTGTTCGTCAACGCCAACGGCGACTCGGCGCGCTTCGACGGCATGGGTCTCGCCGTCGTCGCCGATGCGGCGGAGGGACCCGGCGCGGGGCCGCTCGCGGGGATCGCAGCGGCGCTCAATTATGCGCGGCCGCTCGGCGCCGAATGGCTCGCCACTGCGCCATGCGACGCGCCGTTCCTGCCGCTCGACCTCGTCGCGCGGCTCGCCGCGGCGATCGGCGACAGCGGCGCACCGCTCGCCGTCGCGGCGAACGCGCGCGGCCTCGAGCCGATGTTCGCCCTGTGGTCGACTGCGCTCGCGCGCGAGGTCGAGGCGGCGCTCGCGGCAGGCGAGGGCGGCCCGCGCGGACTGATGGCGCGGCTCGGCGCGGCGCAAGCCTTCTTCGCCGACGCCGACGCCTTCGCCAACCTCAACACGCCCGAAGACTTCGCCGCGGCGGAAGCGCGGCTCGGCTGACGGCGAGACGAGGCCGGCGGCTGCCCGTAACTGTAGCCGCGCTCGGTGAGCGCGGCGGCGTGGCCAGCGGCCGCGCCTGCAGGGAGGAGCGCGCCCAAGCGCCGCCGCGCGAAACGCGCTATAGAGCGGCGCCATGGGCGGCGCGCCGCCTTTTGCCACGACGAGGAGAGAGGACATTGGCTGAAGTCGCGTTTCTCGGATTGGGCGTCATGGGTTCCCCGATGGCGGGCCACCTCAAAAGCCGCGGCGGCCATGACGTCGTCGTCTACAACCGCACCGCGGCCAAGGCCGAGAAATGGGTCGCGCAGCATGGCGGCGCCGCGGCGGCGACCCCGCGCGAAGCGGCGCGCGGCCGGGCGATCGTCTTCGCCTGCGTCGGCAACGACGACGATCTGCGCGCGGTGACGCTCGGCCCCGAGGGCGCCTTCGCCGGCATGGCGCGCGGCGCTGTCTTCGTCGACCACACCACCGCTTCCGCCAACGTCGCGCGCGAACTGGCGCGCGAAGCGGAAAAACGCGGCCTCGGCTTCGTCGACGCGCCGGTCTCCGGCGGCCAGGCCGGCGCCGAGAACGGCGCGCTGACGGTGATGTGCGGCGGCGACGAAGCGACCTTCGCCAAGGTCGAGCCGGTGATCGCCGCCTACGCCCGCGCCTGCAAGCTGATGGGACCGGTCGGTTCGGGCCAGCTCGCCAAGATGGTCAACCAGATCTGCATCGCCGGCCTGGTCCAGGGCCTCGCCGAGGGGCTGCATTTCGCAGCGCGCGCCGGCCTCGACGCCGAGCGCGTGGTCGAGGTCATCGCCAAGGGCGCGGCGCAGTCGTGGCAGATGGACAACCGCCACAAGACGATGATCGCCGGCAAGTTCGACTTCGGCTTCGCCGTCGAGTGGATGCGCAAGGACCTGGCGATCTGCCTCGACGAAGCGCGCCGCAACGGCGCGCATCTGCCGGTCGCGGCGCTGGTCGATCAGTTCTATTCCGACGTGCAGGCGATGGGCGGCGGCCGCTGGGACACTTCGAGCCTGATCGCGCGGCTGGAAAAGTGAGGGAGGGCCGAAGCCCTCCCCTTTTCTTACGTCACTTCGGACAGGGCGACTCGCTGGGCTTGCCGCAGGTTGGCCGTTCGGTCTTGCCGGGCGGCGGGCCTACCCGTGGCGGCGGGCTCAGGCGAGTGGGCGGCGACGCGGGCTTCGACTCGGGCGTGAACGCCCCGCCCTCCTTCGGCCCCGGCGCCGGGCCGCGCGGCTCCTTGAGCGGCTTCGGCCCGGGGCTCGGCGTCGGCGACGGCGGCGGCTTCGCCCCGCCGGTCAGGACCAGCGACGGCGCGCCAGATAGCGTTTTGCCAGGCGGCAGGCCGAGGGGCTTGCCCGGAGCCGGGCCGGCGCTCGGACCAGGCGACGCGCCCGGCGAGGGCGAAACCGGCCGCGGCTTGATGCCGCCGGGCAGCGGCGGCGGAGGCAGCGGCGAATTCTGCGCCTGCGGCGGGGGCGGCGGCTCGCCGGGCGGGGCGCGGCCCTCTTGGCGGCCGGCGTCGCGATAGGGGCGCGCGCCGGTCAACAGCGGAATGGCGACCGCGAGCGCCGGCAACACACCGACCGCGATCGGCGGCGCCGGCGGCGGCAGGCTACGCCAATCGTCGTCTTCGACCGCGGCGAAGCCAACCGGCGGCGGGTGCGGCGGCGGGCCGTAATCCGCGCCGGCGAAGCCATAGACCGGCTGATCGGCGTAGACATATTCGTCCTGCGGCGGCGGCGGCAGGTCGGGATAGTCGTCCGGCGCAAAATCGCTCGGCGGCTGCACTGCTGCGGAGAGAATCGCCAGCCGCCGCCCGGCGTCGGCGACGTGCGGCCCGTGCGGGTAGCGGCGCAGGTAGGTCCAATAGGCGTCGGGCGTGTCCTGCGCCACGGCGCGCCGCCAGAACAAGGCCTCGCGCCGCGCGGCGAGAATCGCCCGTACGCGCCTCGCCTCCGGCGCGTTCGGATAGGCGGCGAGGAAATCGGAATAGGCGGCGAGCGTGTCGCGCTCGAGCGCGACGGCGTAAACCTGCTCGGCCGGAAAGGCGCGGATCGGCTTGCTCGCCGCGTCGGCGAGCGCCGCGGCGGCCGGCGGCGGCGGCGCGTCGGCGGCGCGCTCGAACACGTAATAGGGCGCGCCAAGCTTGTCGGCGCTCCACGGGACCTCGGCGCCGCCGGTGAGCTGGTTCACCTGCACCCGCGTCTGGGCGAAGACGTCTTCGATCGACAGGCCGCCTTCGCGCATCGCCCCGGCGAGCGTCTTGGCGTAGACGCCATAGGGACCCTGCTGGTCGCCGGCGATCGCGCCGGGCGCGGCGTTGAAGCCGACGAGCACGCCGGGATCGGGATCGACCAGCGCCAGGCCGCCGGCCAACGGCTGACCTTGGCCGGGATAGGGATTGGCGCGCGCGCCGTCGAGCACCAGGATGCGCGCGCGCCCCGGCTCGGAGGCGAGCGCATGTTCGTAGTCGGCCAATCGGATCGCTTCGATCGGGGTGTCGGAATCGCGGGCGATCTCGGCGTCGACGGGGACGAAGAAATTATCGCCCTCGTATTGGACGGCGCGGCCGGCGAGGTAGACGAAGGCTTGCATGTCGGGGCCGATCGCCGCCGCCCTGTCGAGAAAGTCGCGCAACGCCGCGCGCACCGACTTCTCGTCGAGATCGCGCGCGCCGACGACGTCGAAGCCGGCCGCCTGCAGGGTCTGGGCGATCAGCGCGGCGTCGTTGACCGGCGTGGCGAGCGTCTGATCGGGGTAGGTGGAGTCGCCGATCACCAGGGCGATGCGCGGATTGGGCGGCGCGGCCTGTTGCGCGAACGTCGCGGCGGGGGCCGCGCCCGCCACGAGGAACGCGGCGAACAGCGCCAGCGGCGATCGCGCCATCATTTTTGTCCCTCCAGCGCGGCCGATTGGGCGCCGCAAACCCGTGCTAATGGGCCAATGCGACTGAACCGCGTCTGAACGCGGGCGCCGCTGCGGCGCCCGGACGCAGGGAACTGTGCCCGGCAAGAACATCCTGCGGAGGCGGGATTAGATGGGATTGAGCGGGCGTGGCTGGGCGAAGGCTTTGACGAAGCGAAAAAAACGGGGCGACACCGGGATCTGTAGGAACCGCCGGCGCGGCAAGATTAACTGCGGCAAAAACGGCGATAGACCCGGTGGGCGCTTTGGTTAAGTGATTGAAAAGGCGAAAGCGCAGAAAGCGACGGTGGCCCGAAGTGGGAACCGTGCGGCCGAATGAGGGCCGAAAGGTGATTCTGAGGAGCGGCGCAGAAAGTAAGGGGGAACCGAATAATCCGCAGCAAGAATGCTGATAGCCGAACTGGGAAGAAAAACCACCTCAAAAGGCGCTTCAAAGGCGCTACGGGACAGAGTCGTCGACCGGCGAAATGTCGATCTGCAGTCGGCCGTCATTTGTGTGGCAATTCGCGTAGATCGAGCCTAACTCGGCTGTCCCAAGGTCATCCTTGCTACGAAGGGCTTCCCGTACGCACTCCGACAGGGCCGCATATACAGTTTCGGGAGTCTCCTTGCCCAGTTGGCTCGCGGCGAGGGATGCAATAGTCAAGAGCGCCGACGGCGGAATGCGCTCGATATAGTCTCGGGCCGAGATCGTAGTCTGCGGGGCACCGCAGAAGAGGTACATCCGGCTGTGAATACCGAGCATGTCGAAGGAGAAGGCGTTATGACCACTTGCTTCGGCAGGGAGATGCGTCGCCCACGCGATGCCTGCGGCGATCGCCTCGCACTCGTCCGCGGCCGCGGACGCGGGAGCAGACATCGCCGCCAGGGCGAACGCTAGTCCGACTGCCTCCTTGAGCATCGCGACCTCACAACCGATTGTCCCACCATATCACCTTGCCGATGACGGCCAAAGCGCCGTCGCGGCCGGGTTTGATGATCTCGATCGGGTGGCTGTGACGGTTGTCGGACAAAATGGCGATCAGGCCGTCGCCGAGGTCGCGCAGCCGCTTGAGGCGCAGGTCGCCGCCCTGGATGAAGACGAAAATATCGTCCTGTTGCGGCGCTTCCCGTGGCCGCTTCCGCGGCGACCGGAAAGGCCGCGGCTTCTTCTGGCGCTCGTCGATGATCAGCAACGCGCCGTTCTTGATCGTCGGCGCCATCGAGTCGCCGGAGCAGCGCAGGCTTGAGAGATCAGCGCCGACCGGCGCCAACTTGCGGATGAATTCGGTCGGGAACGGCAAGTCACCGACCGCTTTCACGACGTCCGCCCGAATGCCTGGTCCTGCAGCGGCGTCGATGTCGAGAACCGGGACAATCGTGATGCTGGGCTCGGCCGCGCCCGACGCCATCAGCGCCGGTGCCCTGAGGAACTCCACGGGATCGACGCCAGCGGCGAAGGCGATCCGGAGGAAGCGGTCAATCGGGGGCGATGTTCGGCCGGAAAAATAATCCTTTAGGGTCGGCGCGGGAATTTTCGTCAACTCGGCAATCCGCCGCCTTTGGGCGGCCGTCTGCAACACCTCCTGCAAGCGCGCAAGGACATAAGCCGCCCGCATGGCAGCGGAATAATCAACATCTTTTGGCGTTAGGGCGTCAGTCACGAATGAAAATCCATCTTGACACCCAGGACGGCAAGGAGGAAATATCAACCAAGGTTGATTTGCTCGGATGATTTTTCATTGGCCCGCCGTCCAGTACAATCCATGGGAATGCACCCCGCCGACATCGTCGCTGCGGTCAAGAAAGCCGGCACGAACCTTCGTCAGCTTGCTCTCAAGAACGGCTTCGGCGCGTCGACCCTCCGCGCCGCCCTGCACAAGCCCCACCCGCGCGCCCAGCAGCTGATTGCAGAGACGATTGGCAGGCCGGTTCATGAGATCTGGCCTCAGTGGTTCGATCGCGACGGCCGACGCATCGCGAAGCGCTTTCGCACGCCCGTTTCTCACACGACTCGCGTTCCGGAGTCGATCCCCGCCGCGTTCCCCAACCCCAAGACGACGGTCTGAGCAATGGACGAGACTATCCGAATTGACGCCATCGACGCGAGCGGCCGGCTGCGGCCAATCGACCCGGCGCGCGCGGCGCAACTTGCGGCTTCGATCGATCAGATTGGCCTCCAGCAGCCGATCGTCGTTCGCCGCGCCGGCGAGGGATTTAAGCTGACCGCCGGCGCCCATCGCCTTGAGGCCTTCAGGCTGCTCGGGAAGACAGTGCTGAAGGTCGGCGTCGAAGTCCTGATCCGCGACGCAAACAGCGACGAGGCCGAGCTCGCCGAGATCGACGAGAACATCGTCCGCGGTGACCTCAACGCGATGTACCGGGCTCTGTTCTTCGCCAAGCGGCGTGACGCCTACGAGCGGATGAACGCGACGATGGGCCGGGGTGGCGACAGGAAATCGCGGAAATTCAATGAGCTGACCAATTCCAAAACTTTGGGATTTGAAATCTCGGACCGCTTCACCAAGGACGCCGCGGACCGCGTCGGGCTGTCGGAAGAGGCGGTCAGGCTCGCGTTGCAGATCGCCGACGGCCTCACGCCCGAAATCATCGAAGCGCTCAAGGACACGCGGGTCGCCGGCAATCAAAGCGAGCTGCTCTCGCTGGTGGCCGAGAAATCCCCCCCGCGACGGTTGGACATCGCCAAGGCCATCGCCGACGGGCGCGCTCACAACGTCGCGACTGCGCGGGTGGTTCTCAGGTTCGAAGAGCCGGCGGTCGGCGACCCGCAGGGACGCGTCGGGGAGGCGCTCCGCGCCGCCTGGAAGAAGGCCGACGCGCGGACGCGTAGGGCGTTCCTCAAAGATATCAACGCCGAGATCGTCAAGAAGGGCTGAGGCGATGGGCGACCGGCCACTTTCGCAGACCGCGCTTAGGGACAGGGAACGCGCCGCGCGCCTGTCTCTGCTCTACGCCGCCGAGGATTTCAGGCGCGAGAACGGCGGCTCGCTGCGTTCGAGCGACGCCGCCTTTTGCGAGCTCTACAATCGCGGCGAACTGGAGCCGGCGTCGTCAGTCAGAGAGTGCGTAAAGCGACTATCTACGAGCACGCTCAGCCGCTGGCGGTCGCTGGTGCGGGCCGGAACCTCGGACAGGCTCGGGTTCGATCGCGGTGCTGCGCGACGCGGGAAAGGCGCCCTGGAGACCGCCGCCGGCGGAAATGTCCTCATCCGCATCCGCGGCCTGATCTCCGGCCGTCCGATCTCTGCCGCCAGCGTGCGGCGGCAGATCATCGCTGAGTTTCCCGACTTCCAGGCGCCGCCTGTGCGCACGTTTCAGCATTTCATCATGCATTTGAGGTCGCGGCGAAACGCCCCCGTCGCGGACACCGGCCTCCCTCATTCCCAAGCGAGCGCCATCGCGCTCTCGGCGCAGGTCGTCTTGAACGTCATCGTGGTGACGATGAAGAGGATCGAGGCGGAGCTTCCGTCAAAGATGCGATCTAGGCAGCTCAAGGCCCTACGCGGAGCGTCAGGGGTTGTCCGCCATCTGCAGCGCGCGGCCGAGGAAGAGGCCGCAGCTCCGAAGGCGTCCGTCTGATGCGCGAGTGGTTCTCCCCTCAGGAGCTCGCCGACCTCGCTTTGCGAGAGTTTCCGACGTCAAAGCGTGGTTGGAACGAGTTCATCGACGCGCACGACTGGCTCTCGCAGAAGGGCAAGGTCCGGCGGCGCGAGGGCAGCGGCGGCGGCTTCGAATATCACATCAGCCTGCTGCCCGCCGCGGCGCGGCTGGAGCTGGCGACGCGCGAGGTCGCCGCGAGCGAGGTTCCGTTCGCGGCGGCGGCGGAAGCGGCAGCCGATCCGCAGGCGGAAGCGCTGACGTCGACGGCGCGCGAGGCGCGGGACGCGCGCCTGGCGTTGCTCGCGGCGGTCGATACGTTTTGCTGCGACGCGCGCATGTCCAAGCGCGATGGGGAGCCGGCATTCTGTCGCCGTTACAACAACGGCGAGTTCGATATCGCGCCGTGGATCAGGGCGGCGGTCAAGAAAGTCTCGCCACGGACGCTGCAGATCTGGCGTTCGGCGGTGAGGTCCGGCGCACCGTCGCGGCTCGGCGTCGATCGCGGGGCGGCGCGGCGGGGCAAGGGGCGGCTGGCGACGGCCGAGGGCGGCGAGGTCAAGCGCCATATACTCGCGCTGGTTGCGCATCAGCCGCATCTCACCGCCGACCACGTGCGCGAATGCGTCGCCGCCAAGTTTCCCGCCTTCGCGCCGCCGCCGGTGCGGACTGTTCGACACTTTTTAGCGGACCTGAAACGGACCGAAGGGGCGCTGCTGGCGAAAATCACCAATCCCGATGCGTTCAAGTCGCGTTTCCGCCTGTCGGGCGTGAAATCGCACCCGGTCTCGCGGCTCAATGAGCTGTGGCAGATCGACGCCTCGCCGGCCGACGCGCTGTGCGTCGACGGCCGCCACTCGCTCTACGTCTGCGTCGACATCTTCTCGCGCCGGCTGTCCGTCCAGGTCACCCGCACGCCGCGGGCCGAGAGCGTCGCGCTGCTGATGCGCCGCGCGATCCTCGCCTGGGGCGTGCCGGAGCGGGTCAAGACCGACAACGGCTCGGATTTCAAGGCCAAGTCGACGCAACGGCTGTTCGCCTCGCTGCAGATCGAAACCGAGGCCTCGACGCCGTTCTCGCCCGAGCAGAAGGGCCACGTCGAACGCGCGATCGGCACGCTGCAACGCGATCTCATGCCGCTGCTGCCCGGCTTCATCGGCCATTCGGTGAAGGACCGCAAAGTCATCGAAGAGCGCAAGGCGTTTTCGGCGCGGCTGGGCGAGAGCGACGCCGAGGCGTTCTGCGTCGAACTGAAGGCGGCCGAGCTGCAGCGGCTGTGCAACGAATGGGCGGACAACCGCTACGCCCATCGCCCGCACGAGGGGCTTGCCGGCGCGACGCCGTTCGCCGTCGCCGCCGGCTATCCCGGCAAGCTGAAGCGGATCGACGACGTGCGCGCGCTCGACCTGCTGCTCGCGCCGATCGCCGGCAAGGACGGCCTCAGGACGGTCGGCAAGACCGGGCTGCGCATCGACCACTCGCACTACATCTTCGCCGGCAAGATGCCCGGCGCGCCGGTGTTCGTGCGGATGGACCCGGCCGACATGGGCCGCGCCTATGTCTTCGAGCCGGACGGCGAAACCTATCTCGGCGAGGCGGTGTGCCCCGAGCTCGCCGGCGTCGATCCGGCGCAGGCGGTGGCGCGGGCGCGCGCCGAGCAGAAGAAGCTGCTCGAAGAGGGCGCCAAGACGCTGCGCGCCGACATGCGCAAGATCAAACCGCGCGACCTGGCGCAGGCGGTGCTCGGCCGCGCCGAGGAAAAGGCGGCCAAGATCGTCGCCTTCCCGCGCGCCCACGACGCTTACGCCACGCCGGCGCTCGACGCCGCCGGCGAAGCGCTGCGCCTGCCGCCGCCGGCGCCGGCGCTGCCGTCGCCCGACGAAGCGCGCGCGCTGATGGCGCAGTACGAACGGCAGCACGACGCCAACGTCGAAAGCGTCGAGCGCGAGCTCGCCGGCGCGCAGGCCGATACGGGCGGCGCGGACGTGGTCGCGCTCAGGGCGCGGGCGACGCTGCCGCAACGCATGGCCCTCTTCCGCGAACTCGACGCGCTCGATCGCGACGGCGTCGTTCTGTCGCCGACCGATATGGCCTGGCACGCCGCCTTCCGCCGCTCGCCCGAGTTCATCGGCGCGATGACGACGCCGTCCGAGCGCTACCGGCACGTGCAGTTCCTGCTGGCGATCCAGGCGACCAACGAGGCGCTGCATCCTTACGAGGACCGCTGGCTCTCCCACTACGCCAAGGGCGGCGAATACGAGACGACGGCCGGGCTGGTCGCAGATTTTGGGGAGGCCGCGCTCAGGTAATCGCGTCGGCGCTCTTCCCGCAAGACCCCGGCGCAGCGTGGCGTCACGCGCCGGGGGAGTCCCCGAAAGCGTTGGTCAAAAAAAGGACCGCCCGAAGGCGGTCGAGAAATTTTGAAGGACCACATTATGAATGACACCGTTCAATCGGTCAAACCGGGCTCGCTGGCGCCGTTGAAGAACGTCGCCGGTTTCATGGCGCTGGTGACCAAATTGCAGCGGCGCGGGCCGCATCTGCCGAACCTCGGCGTGATGTACGGCCACTCGGGGCTGGGGAAGTCCTACGCGTCGATCTACGCCCAGAATAAGACGCGCGCGGTGCGGGTCGAGGTCGGCGACAGCTGGAACCGCAAGACCTTCGTCCGCGCGATCCTGCTCGAATGCGGCGTCGCCGTCCCGAAGGGCTCGACCGCCGACCTGACCGCGGAAGCGATCGGCCTGCTCGGCGACGAACCGAACCGGCCCCTCATCGTCGACGAGGCCGACAAGCTGGTCGACAAGGGCCTGATCGAGATCGTGCGCGAGATCTCGGAAGCGAGCCAGGTTCCGGTGCTGCTGATCGGCGAGGAGCTGCTGCCGCAGAAGCTGGCGCGGGTCGAGCGGGTCCACAACCGCGTGCTCGACTGGTACGGCGCGGAGCCCTGCGACCTCGCCGATTGCAAGCTGCTGGCGCAGATCTTCCTCGCCGGCGTCAAGATCAGCGACGAGCTGTTGGAGACGGTGCGGGTCAAGGGCGAGGGACGCGCGCGGCGCGTCGTCGTCACGCTGTCCGGCATGGCCGATTGGGCGCGCAATTCCGGCGCGCACGAAATCGACGCCAAGACCTATTCGGGCGCGGTGTTCACCGGCGAAGCGCCGCGCGCGCGCTCGGGCAAGCTGATGAGCGGGAGGGCGGCATGAGCGCGCTCGTCTTCAAGCTGAACCTGCCGCGCGGGCCGGAACATTACTGGAAGGCGGCGTGCGACTTCGGACCGAAGGGGTTCACCGTCAGCGAGCTGTTCTGGGCGACCAACGCCCGCACCCGCGGCGTGGTCAGCGAGTGGATCAACAAGATGGTGGCGCTCGGCCACATCGCGCTCATCGAGAAGCGCGACGTCAAGCCGCGCGGCCAGTTCGTCTACGCGGTCACGCGCCCGACGACCAAGGCGCCCGTCGATCCCGACATCAAGCACGGCCGCATCGCGCGGCACTTGTGGACGGCGATGCGCAACCTTCCGATGTTCACCGTCGGCGAACTCGCCGCGGCGGCGTCGACCGACGACGTCGTCATTTCGCGCAAGAGCGCGTCGGACTACGTGCGCATGCTCGAGCTCGCCGGCGCGCTGGTCGTGGTGCGCGAGGCGAAGCGCAAGAGCCTCAACTCCGGCGTCTACCGGCTGAAGAAGAGCGCCGACACCGGGCCGCTGGCGCCGCGCGAGATCAGCGCGAAAGTGCTGATCGACCGCAACACCGGCAAGGCGCTCGGCGCCGCGGAGGCGCGGCTATGAACGCCCCCCTTTTTTCCGCTCCCGCGGCGGTTAACGTTAACGCGCGCGGCAAGACCGACTTCCTCGCCAACGCGCGCAAGGGCTGGGGCGAGACGCCGCCGGACTGGATCGTCCGGCTGGCCGAGGAATGCGAGCGGACGTCGGCCTCGGACGTGGCGCGGCGGCTCGACTATTCGGTCGCCGTGATCTCCGGCGTGGTGCTCAATTCCTACCGCGGCGACGTCCGCAAGGTCGAGGCCAAGGCGCGCGGCGCCTACATGGGCGAGCTCGTCGACTGCCCGATCCTCGGCGAGATCGAGCGCGACCGCTGCATCGCCGAGCAAGGCCACCGACACCCCGCCACCTCGGCCAACCGCGCCCGGCTCTACCGCGCCTGCCGCGGCGGCTGCGCGCACTCGCGGCTGAAGAAGGAGGGCGGCGATGTTTGACCCGCTCTCCCGACAGATCGGCG
>Ga0326727_10022699_pt1 | contig 12085 bp, 7 predicted proteins | sample MB2enrmetagenome_FD_207643 | JGI IMG/M metagenome (GOLD analysis project Ga0326727, IMG submission 207643) | Lab enriched peat soil microbial communities from McLean, Ithaca, NY, United States - MB29MY | ecosystem: Environmental > Terrestrial > Soil > Wetlands > Peat | place: USA: New York... | reverse complement strand
CGCGGTCGAATTCCTCGCCCAGCAGGTAGTAGACTGCGCCGATGTGCTTGCACGGGTTTTCGTAGTCGGGGCAGGAGCAATCGGTGGACAGATCCTTATAGGCTTCCGGAAACAGAGAGACTCCGGCCGAGCGGAAGATCTCTTCCATTTCCTGCGGCATTTCGCCGGCCAGCAGCTTGGAGGCGAAGACCGCCTGCGCGGCCGCGGCGGCCGCCACCTTCGCCCAGGCAGCCTTCGGCAGCTTCTTTACCTGAATGCGGACTTCGTAGGGTTTGGGCCGCGATCCCTGCACCCGGGCCTGAATCCTGTCTTCGCCGAAATCGATGGAGAGCACCTGGCCCTGGCGCGCGTACCGTCGGCCGCGCTCCATGCGCGCGCCCAAATGAAAGCTGTCCAGGACGGCGGTCCATCGCTTGGCCCACCAGCTCGCGCCAAATGCGCCACGCTGCGACTGGGCGCGGATTCCCCCCTTCGCCGCGCGCGGCACGGAGGGCGGATAATATCCAAAATCGGAATACCAGCGGGCCATCCTTACTCTCCTATCGCCTCTTTGCGCAGCTTGAACAGTTCGCGCAGTTGGGCGTTCGACAATTCGCTGAGCCACGCTTCACCGGCGCCCACTACCTGGCCGGCCACTTCCTTCTTGCGCTCGATCATCTCGTCGATTTTCTCTTCCATTGTGCCGCCGCAGACGAACTTGTGCACCTGCACGTTGCGGGTCTGCCCGATGCGGTAAGCCCGGTCGGTGGCCTGGTTTTCGACCGCGGGGTTCCACCAGCGGTCGAAGTGAAAGACGTGGCTGGCGCTGGTCAGGTTCAGGCCGGTGCCCCCCGCCTTCAGCGAAAGCAGAAAAATGCGCGGGCCGTCGGGGTTGGCGAAGCGCTCCACCATGAGATCGCGTTGTTTCTTAGCCGTGGCGCCGTGCAGAAACAGCACCTCGACGCCGTAAGTCTCCTGCAGGTGTTTGCGGATGATTTGCCCCATCTCGGCGAACTGCGTGAAGATCAGGGAGCGGTCGCCGACGGCCAGCGTTTCCTCGAGCATTTCGCCGAGCCGCGCCAATTTGCCGCTGCGGCCGGGGATGGCGGAGTTGTCCTTGAGAAATTGCGCGGGATGGTTGCACACCTGCTTGAGCTTCATGAGGGTGGCGAGAACCAGGCCCTTGCGCTGGATGCCTTCCGACGATTCGATGGACTCCTCTACGTCCTTCACCACGGATTCGTACAGCGAAGCCTGCTCTTTGGTGAGATTGCAGAAGACCTTCATCTCGTTCTTTTCGGGAAGGTCGGCGATGATGCTCTTGTCGCTTTTCAGCCGCCGCATGATAAACGGCCCGGTGACGCGCCGCAGCCGCTCGGCGGCATTGCGGTCGGAATAGACCTGGATGGGCACGAAGAATTTCCGCTGGAACGCGGCGCGCGGGCCGAGGAAGCCGGGGTTGAGAAATTCCATGACGCTCCACAGGTCGCCCACGTTGTTCTCGACAGGCGTGCCGGTCAAGGTGATGCGAAACGCGGCGGGAAGAGCGCGCGCCGCGCGGGCCTGCTTGGTTTCGGGGTTCTTGATATTTTGCGCCTCGTCGAGAACGACGCCCGCCCACTCGACCTGCTGGAGCAGTTCCGCATCGCGGTGAAGCAGCGCGTAGCTCGATATGACCATGGCGTGCCGGCGGGCCTCGGCTTGGAATGCGTCGCCGCGTTTGCGGCCGGCGCCGTGATGCACGAGCACGGCGAGATCGGGCGTAAAGCGCGCGGCTTCCTTCTGCCAGTTTCCGACCACGGAAGTTGGGCAGACCAGCAGCACGGGACGCTGCTCTCCGAGGGCGCGATCGCGCTCGATGAGGGCCAGAGTCTGGATGGTTTTGCCAAGACCCATATCGTCCGCCAGGCAGGCGCCGAGGCCGAGTTGCTTGAGGAAATCGAGCCATGAATAGCCGCGCCGCTGATACGGCCGAAGTTCGCCGTGCAGGCCGGCGGGCTGGGGAAGCTCGGCGAATGGCTCGCGGCCTTCGAGCTTGGCGAGCAGATCGCCGACCCAGCCGGTGGCGCTGACGCCTTCCACTTCGAGCGGGCCGGCCCCGCCATCGGCGCCCAGCGACATGCGGATCACGTCGCGCAAGCTCTTCTCTCCGCCGGCGTTTTTCTGTAGGAACGCCAGCGCGGCCTGGATTTCGCCGGCGCCGGCTTCGATCCATTGGCCGCGGAACCACACCAGCGGCGACTTTTGCCTCGCCAGGGCCTGCAGCTCGGCCTTGGTGATCTTCTCGTCGCCCAGCGCCAATTCCCAATCGAAACTCAGCAACGCTTCCATCGTCAGGCCGGAGGGGCTGGCTTTCGCGGACTTCACGCGCGCGCGGGCCTTGAGCTGGAGCGCCGTGCCGCGCCGCGTCCACCACGAAGGCAGCATGACGCCGAAGCCGCTCTGCTCGAGGGCCGGCGCGGTCTCGCGCAGAAACTGGTGAGCACCGGTAACATCCAACGCGTAGTCGATGGGAGCGGGGCTGCGAAGGCTCGCATCCACATGCCGGGAAATACCGGCCGCCTGTCCCAAAGAAACCAGCAGGTGCTCGCGCAAGACGGCGGCATCCTGGCGCAGAGCGGCGATGGCCTTGGCTTTCGCTTCCCACACCTGTTCGGCGGGGAGAAGCAAGCTGGGGTCCTTCACGCTTTGCAGCAGGTACCGGACGCGCCATGAGCCGGCGTCGTGCGGCGGTTCTTCCAGGCGGAAGCACAGGCGGAAAGGCGCCCGCGCGGAGACCTGGATGGGGCGCTGCCATTCCTCCACTTGGCGGGTGAATTGGGCGAGATCGGTTTCGCGAGCGACGATGGCGGCTTCAGCATGCGCGAGCGCCGCGAGCCACTGGTCGTGAATGCTTTCGATGGTGCGCGGCGGCGCTGGTGCGGCGGCGCGGACCAGCGCATCGACCATCGATTCGAGAAACTCGCTGAGGACGGTCTCTGAGGGCGTGTCAGGCGGGCGGGTGACGTCCTCGAGTGTCAGGGCGCGGGCTACCGGCGGCATCGCTTTCGCGAGCGCGTGAAGGCGGGAGGGATCGAAAACGGGGAGCCAGCGGGCGCGGTGGCCGCCTGGGTAAGACGTCAGGCCGGGAAGATACTGGCCGCGCACGACGAGCTCGGCGGCGTAGCGCAGCGCGGCGGACCAATACGCGAGATCGTCGCCGATCAGGAGTCCGGGAGAGACCAGGCGTTTGCCGATCGACGCGGCCAACAGGTCAACCGCGTAATTGCCCTGGAGCGGCAGGATAGTGATTGCGTGCGGCGCGATTTCGCAGGCCCCGTCTGGTGGGGCATCGGAGAGCAGAGCGCTGGATGGCGCGGGGCGGCCGCCCGAAGTGGGAAGCCAGGCGAGCGCCGGCCGGGCCATACGCTTAGCAAACTTTAATGTTAAGCCGAGTTCACCAAGGGCAGCGGCAAGAGCCGCTTTACCCGCTTCGGGTTCCAGCCAAACCGCTAAGGAATCATCGAGAAACGCTGCGTGGAGTATGCGCATTCGGCCACGTTCCATGGTAGCAGGGGGGGTAGCCGGCGAGTGAAACCCGGCAGCCTTTGCTCCGTCTATACTTCCATTCCGCGTCCAGAAGGGATAGGTGTGCGACCCATGGCGCAGAGTGAAACCAGGCGGCCACAGACCCGCATCAGCGGGACCACGATCATCGGCGAACTGATTCGCAACATGGAGTTGGGGCGGCTGGAGATGGGCTACAGCATTCTCCTGCCGTGCATTTTCAGCGTCTACCTTCATCCCGACGATTACGCGCGGCTGGCCGGAGTCCAGGATCTGATTCGCGAAGATGCCCGGCGCGCGCTCACCGCGCAGATGGCGGAGTGGAACGGCAAGAACTCGCGCTTCCGGCGCGGAGCCACGCGCAAAGAGTACCGGATCGCACAGAGCGACTGGTGGATTGAATTCTTCGCCGATACGGAATCGGCGGTGCCGCCGGGCGACGTGGAAATCCATTCGGAATTAAACGAAGTGGCCCAGCCGGGGTACCGCGGCGCGAAGACGACTCTGATCGGCCGCGAGCCCTCGGTGACCTCCGCGCGCGTGTCCCGCGACCGCGACAGCACGCGCCGCCAGCCGAAGAAGGTCTTCGCCGAGATTCGCTACCAGGACGACTCGGGGCCCCAGACTTACCGGGTGACGCAAAACGAAATCAGCATCGGGCGCGGCGGCGACGATTTGTGGGTGGATCTGCCGCTGTACACCAACGAGGAAGTTTCCCGCGAGCATTTCCGGTTGCGGCGCGACCCGGCCAGCGGAGCTTTTGCCATCGTCGACCAGAGCCGCAACGGCACGTGGCTGAACGGCCGCCGGCTCGCGCACGGAGTGGAGGAGCCCATGCCCGATCGCGGCGAGATCGGAGTGGCCGAGGTGCTGAAGCTCTCCTACGAGGTGAAGAGATGAACGCGCTGTACAACCTGCACACGCCGTTCGTGGTGGGGTTCCTGGTGTTCGTGGCGGTGTTCGTGGCGGCGCACGTGAAACAGGGGCCCGCGGCCGGGCGGGGTACCGCGAAGGGGTCGGCTGCAGGTGCGAGGCGGCAGGGATGATGAAATCTGCAATCGGCACGCGCGTTTGGGGCGACGTTCGAAGTGATCCTCGCAGTGTTTCGGGCGGCGCATTTGAGGCGGCAACCGGGGGGCAGGGACCGGGGCACGGCGGCCGGCGACTAGCGAAGAGGCGGCACGCATGAACGCTCCAACCCGGATCGGCCGATACGAAATTGTCCGGCGGCTCGGCAAGAGCATGACGGACGTGTACCTGGCCATCGACACGGCGGAGAACCGCAAAGTCGCGCTCAAGCTGATTCCGTGCGGCGGGAATGGCACGTCGCAAGAGGTGATGGAGGCCGAGCGCCGGGGAGCGGCAATCCAGAAGAAACTGCGCGCGCTGGACCCACGGATGGTGGAGATCTACGAGTTCGGCGAGCAGGACGGGTTCTTTTTCGTGGCCATGCAATACGTGGAGGGCAAGAACCTGGCGGAAGAGTTGCGGGCCGGCGGCGCCATGGATGCGACGCGCGCGGCCACCATCGCGCTGGAAATTCTGGAGCACCTGGCGAAGTTTCACACCTGGGAGCAGGCGGTGGTGCACGGAGACATCAAGCCTTCGAACATTCACCTGGGACATCACGACACGGTGCGCCTGCTGGATTTCGGCATCGCCAAAACGCTGCGCGTGGATCACTCCAACACCACGCACCATTTCGGCAGCCCGGGATACTGTTCGCCGGAGCGGCTCGCCCGGTCGGCAGTGGATGCGCAATCGGACCTGTGGGCCGTGGGGGCGACGCTCTACGAGATGCTCGCCGGCGTACCGCCATACCAGGCCGAAAACACGCGCAAGCTGGAAAACCTGATTCGTTCCGGGCGCGCGCCGCGGGCTCTGCCGGCGCGCTGCCCGCGCGCTCTGCGGGCGGTCGTGAGCAAAGGGCTAGCGCCCAATCCGGCGCAACGGTACCGCTCGGCGCGCGAATTTCAGACCGACCTGCAGGCTTTCCTGGAGCACAAGCCCACCATGGCGGAGACTGAGCGGCGGACGAAGTGGAGTCCCAACTCCACCATGGAGGCGGCGCGCGCTTACCTCAAGCGGGCCACCCAGACGGTCGCCAGGGCGAAGGCGAAAGTGAGAGGTTTGAAACCCGCGGGAGCACTCGGGTGGTTCGCCCTGGGCATGGCCTTGTGGCTCGGCGGCGCCTACACGTGGCAATCGTGGCATGCGCGGCGGGTGGCCGCTGCGTCGCTACCAGTTGGGTCCGTCGCGCTGCCCAAACCGCAACCGGGGCCCGCGCCGCCGGCAATTACGGACAATCTGGCATCGTTGTACGCCGCGGCGGGCCGGCGTGTGCTCGAGCAGTATCGGCAAAGCTCGGATCCCTCCCTGCAGGATTTCGACTGGCACAAGGCCGAAGTCTGCCTGGAGCGCGCGCTCGAACTGGGCGCCATCGACGACCGTACACTCGGGGAACTGGCGCTGAGCCGCGGATACGCCACGCTGGAGCGGATCAGCGGCGGGACCTATTCGCCGCTGTCCGCGGGGCAGTGGCGGCGGTACGCACGCGATCAGTTTGCGCTGGCCGTGCAGAAAATGCCGGCGAGCCCCGATCCGCACCTGGCGCTGGCCCGCGTGTACGTATACTCGCTGCCGGACCAGGCGAAGGCCATCGCGGAGTTCGATGAGGCCGAGCGGCTCGGCGCTGTCCTTGGGCAGCGCGAGTTTGTCGAGCAGGCGGATGCGTATCGGATGCAGGCGATGGCGAAGCCAAAGATGCGGAGGGTGCACCGGTGGCGGTAACCAGGAGTTGGACGGCGCCGGGTACGGCGCCGGCGGTAGTGGCGGCGGAACACGAACCCGCGCCGCGGAGCGAACTGGTTTGGCTGCTGGGCGCTTCGCTGTTCGTGGCGGCCGGACTGGCGACGGTGTATGCCGCCAAAATGACGGCCGTCGCCGGCGCGGACCAACTGGTCAACCTGAATACGGTGACCGGGACGGAGCAGTTGCTGCCGCTCCTGGATTCCTTTCCGGATCGCGCCGAGCGCGCGCGCGTCGCCGAGAAGACGTACGAGTTTCTGGAAACCGCCAGGCCGCTGCGCAACGTGGGAGCGCTGGCGAAGCTCCGGCGCGAGCGGCCGGCGCGCGGGTCGCTTCTTCCACTGGCAAAGCTGAAGCCGCTCATGACGGTGCGCACCCCCAAGGAGTTCCGGAAGGAGTTTCTTCAGTGGACAGGGCTCTATTTCGCCGGCTTCTACCTGGTGGCGCTGGCCTGGCGCGCGGGCCGCTTCCGGGGCGACCGCTCGTTTCTTCCGGCGCTGCACCTGCTCACGGGAATGGGGCTCATCCTCATGGTCAGCCTGCGCGACCCGCTGCGCGATACGCTGGAGTTTCGCAAGTTTGCCTTGGGCGTCTTCCTGGGATGCCTTCTGCTGGCACTGCCCGCGATCGAGGCGTTCCATTATCAGCGGCTCTCCGACTGGTGCTATACGCCGCTGTTTGGAGCGCTCGGGTTGTTCGGCCTGCTGCTGGCCTTCGGCAAGGGACCGGGGGGCAACGATGCCAAGGTGAACCTGGGGCCCTTCCAGCCGGTGGAAGCCATCAAGATCCTGCTGGTGCTGTTTCTGGCGGGGTATTTCACGCGCAACTGGGAGCGCCTGCGGGACCTGCGCGAAAAACGGATTCTGCCGAAATTGTTCCGGCGGTTCGAGATGCCGCGCCTGGAACACGTGATACCGGTGGGGTGCGCGGTGGGTGCGTCGATCACCCTGTTCTTCGTGCTGAAAGACCTGGGCCCGGCGCTGGTGACCTTCTTCGTGTTTCTGGCCATGTTCGGAGTGGCGCGCGGAAAACCGGGGCTGGCGGCGGCGGGGCTGGTCGTGATGGTGGCCGCGGTGGCGGTGGGATACCGCCTGGGACAACCGCGCACGGTGGTGGAGCGGATCGACATGTGGCTGGCGCCGTGGGACAACGACGTGCACGGCGGCGATCAACTGGCGCACGGCCTGTGGGCCTTCTCTTCCGGCGGCCCCACGGGCTCGGGGCCGGGATGGGGAGATCCCGAGATGATTCCGGCGGGCAACACGGACCTGGTGCTGCCGGCCATCGGCGAAGAGTGGGGCTTCGCCGGCGTGGCGGCGGTGTTCCTGCTGTTCGGCTTTCTGGTGTCGCGCGCCCTGCGGGCGGCGGTGCGCGCGGAAACGCATTTCGGGTTTTTCCTGGGGCTGGGGTTGGCCAGCCTGATCGCTTTCGAGATGATGTTGATCAGCGCGGGCGTGCTGGGCGCGCTGCCGCTCTCGGGCGTGGTCTCGCCTTTCCTGAGCTCCGGCAACACCGCCATGCTGGCCAATTTCCTCATATTCGCCCTGCTCGTTTCGATTTCCGCGGACCGGCGCGGCGCGGGGCCGCACGAGCTGTTGCGCGGACCCACGCGGTACCTCAAAGCGGTGCTGGCGTGCGCGTGCCTGGCGCTGGTAGCCATGGCTGCGCGGTACCAGGTGATCAGGGACGCCGACTACCTGGCGCGCGACGCGCACGCGTTTGAAGAAGACGGCGTCAAGCGGCCGCAGCACAACCCGCGCATGAATTCCATTGCGCGCGAGATTCCGCGGGGCGGCATCTACGACCGCAACGGGATTCCGCTGGCCACCAGCAGTTGGGACGAGTTGCTGCGCCACCAGGCCGATTACGAGGCGCTGGGCATTTCGCTCGACCGGGTGGCGACGCGCTTCGACAACCGCCACTATCCGTTCGGCGCGGCCACCGCGCACGTAATCGGAGATCTGCGGACGGGCGAGAATTTCCATGCCACGAATGCCTCGCTGGTGGAGCACGATTCCAATGCCAGGCTGCAGGGCTACCAGTATGCGGAACTGGCGCCGCTGGTGCGCTACCGGCATCAGCCCGGCAATCCGCAGATCGCGCGGCTGCTGGCGCGCGACCGTAATGTGCGGCTCACGCTGGACATCCGCCTGCAAACCAGGGCCAAGGAAATTCTGGAACGGCGCCTGGGCGAAAGCCATGGCGAGAAGGGCGCGTTGGTGGTGATGGACGCGGCCACGGGCGAAGTGCTGACCATGGTGAGCGCACCGGCGCCCGATCCGCCGGGCATGCGCAATGCCGCGCCCTCCAACGATCAACTGCTGGACCGCGCGCGATACGGGCAGTATCCTCCGGGCTCGACGTTCAAGCTGGTGACCGCTATCGCGGCGCTGCGCATCGATCCGGCCCTGCGGCATCGCACGTTCTTCTGCAAGAGGCTTCCGGACGGGCGCGCGGGGAACATCATTCCGGGCTGGAACCGCCCGATCAAAGACGATGTGGGCGACCACGCCCACGGCACGCTGGATATGGAACGGGCGATCGCGGTCTCCTGCAATGCCTACTTCGCGCAATTGGGCGTGCACGACGTGGGGGCCAAGGCGCTGGCGGATACCGCGGCGCAAATGGGGATCTCGACCGGCGAGCTGAAGGACCTGCGCAGGTCGCTGCCTTTCGCCTCGTACGGGCAGGGAGAGGTGCTGATTTCGCCGTTCAAGATGGCGCGCGTCTCGGCGGCTATCGCGGCGGGCGGGCGCATGCCCGAAGGACGCTGGATCGAGGACGACAGCAACGCCCGAACGGACCCTCCGCTGGAGGTGGTTCCCGCGGCGCAGGCGGCATTTCTTGCGGGCGCGATGCGGCGCGTGGTAACGGAAGGCACGGCGCGCAACGCCATGGCGGGCGCGCAGATCGACTTTGCGGGCAAGACGGGCACCGCGCAGCTTGACGAGGGCATGCCGCATTCGTGGTTCACGGGTTTCGCGCCGTACAGTAGCACAGGCATTCCTAGTAGCACAGGCATTCCTGCCTGTGTCGCTTCATCCCCTTGCCCCCGCCGCCTCGCGTTCGCGGTTCTCGTGGAGCACGGCGGATACGGCGCGCGGGTGGCGGCGCCCATTGCGCGGGAGGTGATGGAAGCGGCCAAGCAGTTGGGGCTCCTGTAGGGGTGGAACATGACGATCAACGAGTTCTTGGAAAAGTGGGGCCGGAATTTATTTGAAGCGCCCCTGGCCGTCCCGCGCTCGCTCAGCGTCCGGGAGGAGCCGCCGGAGTTGGCGGAGATCCGGCTGGCCGTGCTCGACCAGGTACGTCAGAAGAGCTACCGGTCGGGCGGGCGCAAGGTGTTTCCTTACGACCTGGTGCGCGTGGACATGCGCGGCCTCGAAGAAGGCACTTACGCGGTCTTTGCGGGCCGATTCTTCCGCAAGTATCTCGAGCAGGAGATTCACGACGCGCTGCGCGATGCGGGCTGCCGCTTTCCGGAAAACCTGCGGGTGGAAGTGCGCGCGTCGGCCGGCCTGCCGCAGCGCGGCGAGAACTGGATCGTGGTAGAGGTGGGATCGCAGGACGGGACCTCGCGGGCGGTCGCGAAGTTAGTGGTGCGCGAGGGAACCGCCAATGCATCCGAAGTGCGGCTGGATAAGGCGCGCACCAACATCGGACGCGTGGTGGACGTGTACCGCGAGGCGGGCCTCTACCGCCGCAACGATCTGGCGTTTGCCGCCGAGACCGAGATCAACCGGTCGGTCTCGCGCGAGCACGCGCACATTCAGTTCGACCGCGTGGCCGGCGAATACCGGCTGTTCAACGACCGCTGGTATCCGCGCGGCGAATCGAGCCAGAGCGAGTGCGGCACCTGGATCGTGCGCGACGGCATGAGCCAGGCGGTGCATCGCAATGCGCGGGGCACCAAGCTGGAGCACGGCGACGAGATCCACTTTGGGTTGGCGGTGGTGGTGTTCGAGGCGGAGTGAGGCGGGACGACGATGGGGCAGGCACGTTCGCCCGCGGCTGAGCGCGCCGTGACGGGAGGGGCCTGAAAATGGCGCGGGATGCCGCGCGCAACGCCGCGGTGGCGCTTTTCATACTGCTCGTTGCAGTGCGGTCGCCCTCAACACCCCGCAGTCACGCCTCTTCGGGAGCGACAGATAATACCGCTAACGTCTACGAGCCGCGTGCCTTCGGCGCTGCTCAAAGTGGCGGCCGCCAGTAGGCGCGAAAGCGGTTTCTGTGGTCATCGGGGCCGGTGCCGGCGTGGCCGTGTCTTACGCGGCCAGCTTTTGAACCAGATATTTGCAGCATTCAAATTCAAGCCCTTTGATTTCATGGGCCTCGCGTCACATTGCAAAACTTACGAATTTTGAGACACGAAGGGCACTTGGACTTCGAACGTTCGTGTGTGATCGAAGGGGCTTATGAGGACAATCTTGTCCCAGTTGTATGGCGCAACCTGCGGACGGACCTGTATTTTTCCGCCTCGCCCGTGGCTAATGAGGTCAACAAGTAGAAGCCACCATCCACTGTATTTCGCACGGGGAATTCCTGACGTCTTCCACCTGTCTGTTTTCTCGTCGATGCAGATTTGGACATTCCTGGTTAGCTCAGGCCCAAGCCAACCTCCGCTCTCAGAGCAGTTGCAGGCGCCCAGAATGAAGCCGTTCTTGTGCAGTCGTCCAGCGGAACAGAGTTCGAGCTTGAAGTCGTCAAATAGGGCAACAGTCGTTGCGGTCTGCGTCGTCGGGCTGTCTCGAAAGGCTTCGAGGAATTGCCGAATGGCCTTCTGCCCGGCCTTTTGACGCGCGGAATCTGGCTGACCGTACTCGATTTCAACGACCCAACTGACTATTCCCGTAGGAGGGCCGAGCGACCCCAGGGTGCGCTCGGTGCACGCACGAATCCGGTGGATCGATTCAAAGACTCCTTTTCCCTTTGTGCCAGGTCGTGGAGATTGCCAGTTTTGATTCAGCCTTCGAACCTCGGCAGCAACTCCAATGTCGACGATAAGATAATCAGGGAACTTAGCCTTCCCCTCAGGTTCGCGGTCGACTCTCTTAAATCCGAGATGCCGAGTGAGATAGTCGCGCGCGATGACCTCGCAGTCATCCATGCTCCAATTATCGCACCTCAACCCGGCGCTTAGGTTTGCGGGTTCGCGGTCGAAGAGAGGGCCGGGGTGGTACGGGGGGTGACGGGCCACCATCCTATTTCCGAGTGGCGGACTACTCACCCGGAGTTGGGCCGGAACATTTTCCGCAACGTATTTGGCCAGCCACCCTCGGAGCGACGCTGGGGACTCAAAGACCCGTCGGCAGTGGCCGATACACGATCCCAATGTACAGACTGTTGCACAAGAACTCCGCTTTCTGTTGAATTGATTGACCGCCCGCCTTCCAGATTCGTTCTGCGGTGGGTGAGATTCGCGTGGGGCTGAACATTCTCCTTAGCAATTCCTCCGGCGTCGGCCAGCTTGCAGAAGTAGCCGGAGCCCCGTACTTGGTGACAAGTGTTTCAGAAACGGTTTTGAACATCATGACCATTTCTACAGAATGGTCGGTAGTCACTTTGCAGGACGAATCCTCAGAACCAGCACTCGAAAAATTTATCGCGATTTGGTCCAGAGCTTTTCGTTCCTTGCTGAACCGCAGCAGCACGGTTCCCTTATACTCACCAAGATCTGTGCTCGTTTCAAGGAGCGTGAAACCAGCTGTAGTGACCGTAGTTTTAGCCGGAACTTTGATTTCAGCCTTCCGCA
>Ga0326727_10022697_pt1 | contig 12085 bp, 5 predicted proteins | sample MB2enrmetagenome_FD_207643 | JGI IMG/M metagenome (GOLD analysis project Ga0326727, IMG submission 207643) | Lab enriched peat soil microbial communities from McLean, Ithaca, NY, United States - MB29MY | ecosystem: Environmental > Terrestrial > Soil > Wetlands > Peat | place: USA: New York... | reverse complement strand
GCGGATAGTCCGTAATCGTGTCGGTCCATATCTGGTGCCAGATGGCATCGATCCCGGGAACCTCGACGTACTTCATGTCGCGCACAAACTCGCCCTGTGAGCGCACCAGTTGCATCTCCGCTTCCTCATGGTTGATGTGGACCTGGTACTCCACGCCATGCGCCGCGCACCACAGGCCCTGCGGCTTGAAGAATCCGTCGCGGAACATCTGCGAAAAGACATCCGCATAGTCGCCCATGGCGCGCTGCTCGGCATCGGTCAACTTAGGAGCCGCAGGAGGCGGTGTGGCCGGACGCCCGCCGAAGCCGCTTTGCTGGGGTTTCGACATCACCAACACACCCAGGTAGGGCCGAATGTCGTAGCCCTTCAACTGCTGGAAGGTATCGAAGAACTTGGGCGTCCAGGGCAGCCCGCCGATGGAGTAGTCCGGTTCGTCGCCGCGAAAGCCAAGAATGGTGTTGCCAAACAATTCCGGCATGACGTTGTAGTAGCCCTGGTGGGTGAACCCGATATACGCTGCCGTCGCCGCCGGATCCATATAGTCTTCCAGCGAACTGCCTGGGCCACCACCACCCTTGACAGGCGAAGTGCGGAAGACATGCTCCACTACGTAGACCGTCCAGTCGCCGCTCGCGGGAGCCGACCAGGAAATCTTGCCGTCCGTCACCGCAACCGACATGTGATCGTCGCCCGCGGTCCGGACTGCGACTGCCACCACGGCATTGGGGCTAACCGGCTGGTTGAGCGTTGCGCCCGCCTTCACTGGAATCCCAGGCGAGAGGCTGAGCGCCTGCATGCGCAGCTCAGGCGTCTGCTTGGAGATCAAGCCGCCGGCAAATCCGCTGGGATAACCGAGGTCGTCGACGATCCAGATCCTCATGTCGCGCTTCTTGGCCTCTTCGGCGAACTGCTTGAAGAATGCGAAGTACCCAGGCGTCAGGTAGGGCGTTGCCATGCCGTTGCCGGCCTGCACTGTTACAGCATGAAAACCGAGGCTCTTGGCAGTGTCCAGATCATGCGCCAGGCTCTCGACGGTCACCGCGCCGTTCATTCCGAAGTATGGCTCCGGCCCGTACTCCGATGGAGGGTTCTTCCATGCGGTTGCGACTTCGGCCGCGGTCGGCATCTGCATCTTCTGCCAGGGATTTTTGGCGTCGGTGGACTGCGCGCAGCCAGGCAGGGACAGTCCAGATGCAACCAATAAGGTTACACATGCGGTCATTGCGGTCCAGGTAGCGACCGTGCGGCGATTCCGGCGGTTCGGTGTGGTTAGAAATAGATGATTCATCGGTAGCTCCCCATGGTGACGCGCAGCAAGCATACCTCGCTGCCGAAGTTTAATCATTATCTGTTTTGTAGCCGCTGCATAGCAGCAATGGCATCCACGCCTCTCCATCCCGCTCCGGGCTTGTAATGCCCCATCTTCCACCTTCAGCATATGCGCCTGCTGCCGCCGGAGTGCACCGGCACGCGAACCTCACGCGGCAGCCGATGTCCTCCTCCAGAAGCTGATTCGGCCCCCTGACATCAGCTCCGAAACCTCGCCGGCGATCTGCTTGATCGGGTCACGCACCGCGCGCACATCCGAGCGTCTAACGGCAAGAGCTATCGACTCAAGCAGAGCCGCTGCAAACGAATCCCACTCTCAGAGCGCTGAAAATTCTCCCCCGAATATGCCTCGGGGGAGAATGGGTTGCATCAGCGGTCAATCCGAGTCGTCAGTTTGTCGACAACGGCCATGTTGAGCGGATATCCCATGCCAGGGTCGGTCGGCGCCACAACGTAGCCGTCCGCGTCGACGCGGAACTTGTGGTCCACATACGGCCGGTCCGCGTACTCCCACGGCCATACCATTTCGAACCAGTAACAATTGGGCAGAGCCAGTTCCACCTGGAAAGCAGCCGCCATGTCGAAGAAGGTGCCCCAGTTGTGCGGCGTGCATGGCATTCCGAAGGTATCGGCCAACTGACCCACGCGGAACGATCCGGTGATGCCGCCGACGCCGTCCGTAACCAGCCGCACGATTCCCATGGCATCGCGCTTGATGTACTCGCCGTAGTCGTAGATGTTGGTAAGGAACTCGCCTACCTCGGTGGGCACGTCCAGGTGCTTGCGCAGTTCAATCAACCCCTCGAGGTCGGTGGTCTGCATGGGGTCCTCGAAGGCATCGTAGCCATACTCGTCCAGCGCCCGGCCCACCCGCAACGCCTCATAGTAGTTGTAGGTCTGGACACCGTCGAATAGCAGGGTGAAGTCGTCTCCCACCGCCTGCCGCACCTCTTTGATTTCATCGATGTGGCCGAGGTAGGAGGGGATTCGCCCGCCGGTTTGATGCTGCCCCCCGCCAGGGTGAATTTTATACGCCTTGATTCCCGCAGCCTTGGCCTTGAGGATGTCCGGACCGTAGTCCTCCACAGTGGCCAGGTGCTGCGAACTGGCATAGGCCAGCACCTTGTTTTTGCTGCCGCCCAGAATCTTATAGATAGGACGGTTCACCGCCTTGCCCAGGATGTCCCACAGGATGAAGTCGCAGGCCGAGGCATGCGCATTCGGACCCGGGGTTCCCGTTCCATGCGGCCGGCTTCTAAAGCCGGGGTTGAATCCGCCGATAAAGTCTCCTCCTCCTCTACCGCCGCCGCCTCTGCCTCCTGCTGGCGCTGCGGCGACGGCCGTGCCACCGCCTGGCGCTGCTGCCGTGGCACCTCCCCGCCCTCCGCCGCGCCCTCCACCAGCCGCGCTGGCCGGTCCTGCTCCACCGCCGCCGCCTGGCTGGTTCTGAAGGGGAATGGTGGACACAGTGGGAAGAATATCGAACAGATTCTTGCCAACACAGTGGGTCTTGGCAAAGTCAACCCAACTCCCCGCTGGGGTTCTCACCCCACCCGCCCCATTCCCGAGGGTGAAATTGCCCTCTATCCCGCTGACGGTCACCAGAGAGGCGATTTCGTTTCCGCCGCTTAGACCTGCTCCGGAGTTCCGCCAGCTACTGCCATCGAGGACATAGATCTTTGCCTCCTTGATGGTGAGGTCGGGCATGTCGCCGGCTTTAATTCCGGCTGCCTGCGCGGCCAGGTTGACTGGGTGGGTAAGGACCGCAGCTCCCGCTGCCGCCGAAGCTGTAAAGAAACTGCGTCGCGATAACTCACGTTTTGACATACATCTCCCTTCAGGACAGATTTTTTCCTTTGGCCTTGCGACGCGCACCAGCGTATCACATCGTTGCGATGGTCTGCCCAATCATTTATAGGGTACTGCTCTCTTCTGAATTTAGGCAGATGAGGTCGTAGATAAGTTGCTCTTCGGGCTTGGAAGGCCAGGCACTCCTAACAAAGATGTGGGACTTGGGTCCTTAAACCTCCCCCTAAGTTTGCATTGCAGAAAGTACAAATATCCGGATGCTCGCTGGGGTGACCCTCTAGTGGATGGCACAACCTATTCGAGAGTCGGCATGTCCGGCCTTTGATTGTCGGGCGGAGTGGGATAGGCCTTGCTGCCGTCGTTCAGTTCGAGGCGGACGTAATCCCATACCACGCCGGTTGTGACATCTCCCGCGGGAACCGTGAACGTCATCTCATTTTCGTCTGCCTTCATCAGAGAAGCGTCGTACTTCACGATGTACTGGTTCCACACGCCCTTATTCGTGTTGTAACGCAGAGCATTGGTGGCAACTGGGCGGATGCTGCCAGCGGTCTGTCCGTTGACGCCAACGGTCAGGGTCGTGCTGTCAGCCCCGGCGAGCGCAATACGCAGGTAGGCCGTGCCTTGCGGGGCCTTCGCCATATTGAACTTCACGGTCCATGTAGTGGCCTTTCCCTGGCCCCATTCCCGCCACGGGTCCCCCGGCGTGCTTGGGATTGCTACCCATCCAAAGCGCTGGTTGTATGGGTCCTTGGCATCGGGATTCATCCATGCGGTGGTGGTGGAATGCGGTGTCTCCTGGAAGAACCAGTCCTTGGCAGGATTGCTCTTGCCGATGGTGTAGGTGATGTCATTAGGGAAGAGACCGGCATAGCGCAATCCCCAGCCCCATAGCCAGTAGTTGTCGCCGTCCCCCTTGAAGAACTTGTCTCCTGTGCGGTCGGGATAGCCGATCTCCCAAACCTGTTTCCCGTAGCGGACAGGCTGCCAGACAAGCTTGCCCAGATTCAAGGTCTTGCCTGCTTCCACCGTGATGTTGGTCTTGGCATATTCACCCAGTACTCCGTTGGCGAACGCGTGCAGCGTATAGGAGCCAGGGCGGACATTGGGGATGGTGAACCTGCCATCCGCCGAACCATTGACCCAGAACTCGTAGTAGTTCCCGTCATGCGGCCAGGTGATGATGTCGCCGTTCCCTGCGCGCGATTGGAACCCGGCGCCTGCTCCCTTGTAATTCGGGTGGGCCAGGCCAATGTTCAGATTAGGAAGGAGCTTGGAAGCAGCCTGCGGATCGTCCAGGACGAGTTGTCCGGTGACGGTGCCGCGGTCCGCCTTGTACGGGTAGTCCATGCCCTGCACCCATTGGTAGGGCCATGCGGCCTTAACCTGCTTCGACTTGGCAACCGCGTCATTCCACAGAGCAAGTGCGTTGTCGTGCCAGACCTTGGGCACGGCCGGCATGCCGCTGCCATAGCTGGCCGTCAGCTTGTCCAGATCGGCTTTGGTCGGCTCCTTCGGATGGTCAAGTGCGTTGAAGTAGACGAAGATGGGACCGACCACATGCTTCCACTCCTGACCGGCGGGGATGCTGGTGATGGAGCCGCCGCCGTAGTGGCCGGAGGTCCAGTAGTCGAGCACGATGGGTAGATAGGCAGGCGAACCGGGCGCGGAAAAGTGGTCGATCAGGTCCAGCCTCTCCGGGCCGCCGGTGATGTACTCGTTCGATGGGTTGATGAAATACACGCCGATGTGGTCCTTGGTGCTGGACCATCCCCACGCCTGCAGCTTGTACATCGGAGCGTTGTAGCTGTACTTGTGCTCCACCGAGTTCTTATACAGGCCCGTCGCATAGATGCTCTGTTCCTTGGCGTGAACCTCGTGGTCCTCGGGCGCGTTACTTTCAAGTTGGTTGCGGTCCTTGTCCACCGAGCGCCAGTCGAAGGTCGAATTCATATCCTGTAGGATGAATCGGCTTTCGCCCTCTCCAGCCTGCGGATAGGAGGCGTGATGGGTGTACTCGCTGTAGGTGTAGAAGCCGCTGACGCCCCGCTCCAAGGTGTAGCGAGTCTCAATGTCCATGCCACCACCACGGCCACCACCTCCGCCGGGAGCGCCGGCAGCACCACGCCCACCGCGACCTCCCGTACCGCGTCCACCCGCACCGGGGGCGCCTGCACCGGGAGTGCTTGCACCAGGACCGCCTGCGCTGGGAGAGCTGGGAGCAGCTGCACCGGGAGCACCAGGTGCGCCTACAGCGGGAGTGCCTGCGCCAGCAGCACCTCCGCCGCGAGCGAAGCCACCTCCACCAGCGCCTCCACCGGGATTGACGCCCAGCACGGAGACCTCTGCGCGTTCGCCGCCGTTGGTCGCCGGATCAATGGTCACCCGTGCGGTGACGGTGCCTGAGGGCCTCTGTTCCCAGTAACTGTAGTTGCCCTTGGTCAGGACTTCGATGCCGTGATAGACCAGCGACGTCAGATTGCCGTCGCGCTTGCGGATGCTGGCCTTCACAATGCCGTTGTCCAGCGTCCAGGTGTCGCCGTTATCAGTAAGAGTGACCGGGTCGTTTACTTTAACTTTGGCGACCTTCGGCAACACATGGCCGGCAGGCTTCGCTTGAGAGGCAGGCTGCACTTTGGCGGCCTGCTGTGCAACAACGCCGTATGTCAGAACAACTGCCAGGGCAAGATACGTGGATACGCAGAGGAGCCTTGCTTTGGTCATGATGCCAACCTTTCAAACGAGCTTTGGGATGGATGGGCTTGGGCTTGCCGGAGTCCAGAGAAGCATAGTGGTCTCGTTGGATTTCCGTCAATGTGGCAGTGATCGGCCCCAGTATTTCTTAATCAATCGAAGTGTTAGTCATCGGTAAGATTGAAGGGACCGTGCGGTGCCCAGCCTTTTTGTGCCGGATTACGATGAGAGAGATTGTACAAAAGGGAGTAGATCATGGCCAAAGGCAAGAAGTATATGCCTGCACAGATTGTGAGCTGGCTACGGCAGATTGAGGTTTCCGTATGGACAGCTCGATTCGTGGCTCGACCGTTTATCTGACCGGGAATGTGTTTGTTACTAAGGTGCTGGTGGATTCAATGCTCTCGCTGGCCAGCTTCTCCATTCAGCGCACGCTGGCTTTTCCCGTGCCGGATGTGGATTAACGCCTAATGCCTGTAAAAATGCGCATGCTGCCGTTACACATTGCCCGGTACGCGTTTTCCACAGGCTAAGACTACTGCCCACAATTAATTCATGAATTAGCTGAGTAAAAGCTATAGAGTTTCCTAACAGGAGCATTCCCCTCTCCTCAATAACGTTTCTGTTTCATCGAATGGCGCTGTTTATACCATACTCACCTGCACTGGTCGTATCCGTCGTGCGAATTCCTGTGCGTTCGTTGCACTTGGAGAGGACCCCTATGAAGTCCACGTCGCTGAAGCTCCCCCTTGCATTTCTCCTTGCTCTTGTGGCAACCCAGGCAGCGCAGGCAACCGATGCAGTACTGACGGGCGACGCCAGCGTAAACTCGGCGCGCGCCACCACCAACTACGGCTCGCTTTCGAACCTTTACGTGGGCAACGGATACACGTCGCTGCTGCAATTCGATCTCTCCGTGCTGCCTGCCGGAACCACGGCCGCGCAGGTATCCAAGGCGACGCTTCGCCTGTATGTGAACCGGGTGAACGCGGCTGGATCGGTGACGGTTTCGCCGGTGACCTCGTCGTGGACGGAGTCCGCGGTGACCTACGCGACCGCTCCGACAGTCGGCAACAGCTTCGCGACGTTTACGGCGACCAATCCGGGGACGTTTGTTTCGCTGGATGTGACCTCGCTGGTGCAGGGATGGGTGACGACGCCAGCCAGCAATTTTGGCCTGGCGCTGAGCTCGGCGGCGGCGAATGTTTTGTTCGATTCAAAGGAAAATGACGAGACGGCGCATGTGGCACGGCTGGACATCACGCTGGCTTCGCAGGGCGCTACCGGCGCGACCGGAGCGCAGGGTATTCAGGGCATCCAAGGGATTCAGGGAGCAACCGGGGCAACCGGAGCGCAGGGTATACAAGGCATTCAGGGAGCAACGGGTGCTACAGGCGCGCAGGGCATCCAGGGAGTGACCGGAGCCACCGGGGCAACCGGTGCTACGGGCGTCACTGGGGCCACGGGTGTTACCGGCGCACAGGGCATCCAGGGCGTGACCGGGGCCACCGGGGCAACCGGAGTAACGGGAGCCACCGGCGCCACCGGATCAACTGGTGCCACCGGCGCAACCGGCAGCACGGGTGCGGCCGGGTCGGGTTACGCGGCGGCCTCATCCACGTCGCTTCCCATCGCGACCGGGTCCACTACATTCGCCACGCAAGCCGGCCTGGCCTATACGCCCGGGACATTGTCTTACGTAACCATATGCAGTTCGGGCACCCCAACGGCATGCTTCTTCGGCAACATCACTTCCTATTCGGGCACCTCCCTGGTGGTTAATGTCACTTCGGTTTCGGGAAGCGGCACACACGCGGACTGGTTGATTACCGTCGCAGGTCCGATTGGCGCCACCGGAGCCACTGGACCAGTCGGCACCACCGGTGCAACCGGTGCTACCGGAACCGGACTGACCGGCGCTACTGGATCCACCGGAGCCACTGGCGCTACTGGCGCAACCGGATCAACTGGTGCCACCGGCGCAACCGGCAACACGGGCGTAACCGGATCGGGTTACACTGCAACCTCATCCACGTCGCTTACCATCGCGACCGGGTCCACTACATTCACCACGCAAGCCGGCCTGGCCTATACGGCCGGGACATTGTCTTACGTAACCATATGCAGTTCGGGCGCCCCAACGGCATGCTTCTTCGGCAACATCACATCCTATTCGGGCACCTCCCTGGTGGTTAATGTCACTTCGACTTCGGGAAGCGGCACGCACGCGGATTGGTTGATTACCGTTGCGGGCCCCACCGGCGCCACGGGAAGCACCGGTACAACGGGAGCTACGGGCGTCACCGGGGCACAAGGTTCAACTGGATCCACCGGTGCAACGGGCGCAACGGGTGTGACAGGGGCAACCGGAGCGACGGGCGCTACCGGAGCCACCGGCGCACAAGGGTCGGGTTACGCGGCGACCTCTGCCACGTCGCTTCCCATCGCGACGGGGTCCACTACATTCACCACGCAAGCCGGCCTGGCCTATACGGCCGGGACATTGTCTTACGTAACCATATGCAGTTCGGGCACTCCAACGGCCTGCTTCTTCGGCAACATCACATCCTATTCGGGCACCTCCCTGGTGGTGAATGTCACTTCGACTTCGGGAAGCGGCACGCACTCGGATTGGTTGATTACCGTCGCGGGCCCGACCGGCGCCACTGGGGCAACGGGAGCAACGGGCGCAACCGGAACGGCTGCCACGATCTCTGTGGGGACCACAACTACAGGCGCGCCAGGAACGAGCGCGGCCGTAGTCAACGGCGGCACCAGTTCAGCGGCAGTCTTGAACTTCACCATCCCAGAGGGAGCAACCGGAGTAACGGGAGCGACTGGAGCCACGGGAACGATCAGCACGGTGACGAATTACTCCTCATCCACTTCCTACTCTTATGGACAGGTGGTGTACTGCGCATCGGCATGCAGCACCAACGGATCGAGCTACATTGATATTTACAACAGCGGCGTTATATCAGGCATAGATCCACCGACCAACAGCAGCAAGTGGCAAGAGATTGCCTCGAGCGGCGGTACCGGTGCGACTGGTGCGACCGGTGCGACGGGTGCGACGGGAGCAACCGGTGCAACGGGTGCACCCGGCTCGGGAACCGTGACCTCGGTCGCTGCAGGCACAATCACGACCGGCGGCACAACAACGGGCTCACTGACGGTCAGCAACGGCACCACGATGCCGACGATCAACGTCACATTTCCTCTGGTCTCCATATACGGCGATGGCTCCGATGGCACAACTACCAGCGTCTGCGCCATCACCTCGAACACCAACTGGGTGACCAGCCCGCCATCGACAGAAGTGCAGTGCACAAACTTCTCGGTGAGCTCCGGCGTTACGCTGACTGTCCCCACCGGCACCATGATTCACGCCACTGGAACCGTCGACATCGCGCCGGCACCATATCGGTGCAGAACTATACGGCACAAGGCTTGTATGGATCAGCTCCCGCAGTTTCAGGCACAGCTCTGGCGCTCAGTCCATTCACTATCCGAAAGCTGCTCAAGCCGGGGGCCTTCGGTGGCACCGATGGTGCCTATGAGGTAGGTAACAGCCCCACCTCTGATCAGGGCCTGGGAGGCGGAACCGTGAGTATTATCGCCTCAGGGGCGGTCACGATTACTGGTACTGGTTCGATTAACGCCAATGGCACCGCAGGCATCGCCGACAACACCAATTGTTATGGAGCAGGTGGCGGTGGTGGCGGGTGGATCATCATCGCCTCCAAGACCTCCATCTCGAACTCCGGCACGCTGAATGCAAGTGGCGGACAGGGTTCTACCGGCAACACAACTTGCGCCACTGGCGGTACGACTTATGGCATTGACTCCGCCGCAGGCGGTGGTGGGGGCGTCATCCATCTCCTGGCTCCCAGTATTACTGCCGGGACCGAAGATGTGGGTGGCGGCGCGATCGGCTCAGGCAGTGTCCATGGCGAAGGGTATGGATTCGGCGGCGGTCCCTCCGGCGGCAATGGAGGCACAGGGACGGGAGAGGCAGCCGGAGGATCTCTCGCCACGGCTGGATCGACTGGACTGGTATTCAACAGCATCGTGACCGATCCGGCAACTGTGTTCCTGCCATAGGTGGGTGAGAACCAGTGCATGCAGGGCATAACGAATGAGTGGATCATGACGAGGCCGGTAAGGATGTTGAGACAGTTCAAGCTGCGGGCAGTGGTGGTAGCTGAGATATCGATGCTGCTGGCGGGAGGCGCGGCGGCGCAGGCGCCGGTGAACGGAGTGCAGGCGACGACGGTGCCGCTGTCCTTGCCGGGCGGGCTGGCGTACGACAGTCTGGGCAACCTGTACATCGCGGCCACCAACGATCATGTGGTGCGCGTGGTCTCGCCCGCGGGCGTCATCAACACCTTTGCGGGCACCGGCGCGCAGGGCTTCAGCGGCGATGGCGGAGCGGCCACGTCGGCGCAGCTTGATTCGCCGGCTGGCGTGGCCGTTGACGCGAGCAACAACGTCTACATCGCAGACACGCACAACAATCGCGTACGCGAGGTGCTGGCCTCCAGCGGCGTGATCAACACCATTGCGGGGACGGGCGCGGCTGGATTTGGCGGCGACGGCGGGGCGGCCACGTCGGCGCTTTTGAACTATCCCACAGCGGTTGCGGTGGACTCGGCGGGCAACGTATACATTGCGGACACCGACAACCACCGCATCCGCGAGATCAAGTCGGGCAATATCAGCACCGTGGCGGGCGACGGCGAGCAGTTCTATAGCGGCGACGGTGGCCTGGCCACGGCGGCTGGGCTGGATTCGCCCAACGGCGTTGCGGTGGACAGCTCGTTCAACATCTACATCGGCGACACGCACAACCAGCGAGTGCGGCTGGTGACGTTCACCACCGGCATTATCAGCACGTTTGCGGGAACGGGCGTGAAGACGTACACCTCCGACGGCGTGGCTGCCAACAGCAGCGCACTGGCTCGTCCGCGCGGACTGGCAATCTCACCCAACGGGACGCTGCTGATCGCAGACAGCGACAACGACCGCGTGCGTTCCGTCAGCGGCGGCAACATCACAACCGTGGCGGGCAACGGGCAACAAGGCTTCAGCGGCGATACGACCCTGGCAACAGGGTCCACCATCGACACGCCACGCGCCGTGGTTGCGACAGCCAACAATAATGTGGTGGTGGCCGACACGGAGAACGACCGGGTGCGCGCGGTGGACGTGAACGGCGACCTGATTACGATTGCCGGACTGGCTCCGACGGGCGACGAGTCGCTGGTCCTGAGCGGCGCGGCGACGACCGTGGTCTACGGCACAGGTTCGCTGACTGCAACCTACAAGTTCAACTCCAACACGGCAACCGGCAACGTCAGCTTTTACGACACCGTGGGCAGCACTCCGGTGCAGGTGGGCACGCCGGTGGCGCTGGCCAGCAATATCGCCAGCTTCAACACCGGCACGCTGAGCGCGGGTAAACATTCGATTGAGGCGATCTATGCCGGGGACGCGAACAATGCAGGCGCGGCCAGCGGCGTCTTCGATGTGACGGTGACCCCGCTTGCGATCGGCGCGACGGCGAACTCTGTCTCCATCGCCTATGGCGTGGCCATCCCCACGCTGACGGGAACCTTGAGCGGCGTACTGGCGCAGGACAGCGGCAACGTGACGCTTGGTTTGAGTTCGACGGCAACCGCAACCTCGGCGCCGGGTGTGTATCCCATCTCTGCAACGCTCGCCGGCTCCGCCGCAGGCAACTACACGGTGACGCTGTCGCCTGCGGCCAACGTGACCATCACGCAGGCCAGTTCTACGACGCTGCTGACTACGTCGACGGCAACGCCGTACCAGGCCGTGCCGGTGACCCTGATCGCAACCGTCTCCGACAACAGCACGGGAAGCACCGGGTTGCCTACGGGAACGGTGAGCTTCTACGACGGAGCCTCTCTGCTTGGCACCTCGACGGTGACTGCGGGCGTGGCCACGCTGACCACCGCGACACTTCCGCTGGGCGCGTCCACGGTTACTGCGGTCTATAGCGGCGACAGCAACTTTACGGCCAGCACATCTTCCGCTTTGACCGAGACGGAGAGCAGTGCGGACTTCGCCTTTGTACTGGTGCCGTCGGCAGGCAGCCCGGCGACGCAGACGATAGCGCTGGGCGGATCGGCAACCTATAACTTTACCGTGACGCCGTCGCTGCCCACCTTCACCCAGGCCGTCAGCTTTGCTGTGAGCGGGCTGCCGCCGAGCGCGACCTATACGCTGA
>Ga0326727_10022696_pt1 | contig 12085 bp, 6 predicted proteins | sample MB2enrmetagenome_FD_207643 | JGI IMG/M metagenome (GOLD analysis project Ga0326727, IMG submission 207643) | Lab enriched peat soil microbial communities from McLean, Ithaca, NY, United States - MB29MY | ecosystem: Environmental > Terrestrial > Soil > Wetlands > Peat | place: USA: New York... | reverse complement strand
ACGCTCCATGGTGCCTTTGATGTTGCGGAACTGCACCATGACAAAGCCTGCATTCTTGTTCTGTCCCGTTTTATCGAATTCAACGCAGTTATAGGCAAGGATATCGATCCCGAGCTTCCCTTTATCCCTGCACAGATCGGTGTTTGCCAAGGCATCTCTGATATCCTTCGGGTCAGAAGATGCCGCGCGTTCCAAGGCATCGGCTATTACATAGACCGAGGCAAAGGCATCCACAGTCTCAGCGGTAAGATCAAAACCGTATCTCTTCTTGATATCTGCATTCAGCGGAACGATAGTGGGTCTGTTCATGTCCGGCTCCCACTCTGATACGTCGAAGATATACTCGCAATTCTTTCCTGCACCCTTTATGAACCCCTTGCCGGCATGGCCTCCGCCTGTAGCAATAACGGCCTTTGCACCCACCTTCATCTGTGCCATGGCGTTTGCAAGCAGGATTGCATCAGGAGTAAAAGAGGCCAAAAAGATGACATCAGGCCTTGCATTCTTGAGCTTTACCACCGTTACCGTGAAGTCACTTGTGGTGCTTGCATAGGGTTCGGCCATGACCACTTTATAACCGTATTGCCCGGCAAGCTTTGTCCATTGGTCTTTCATGGCTGTTCCCCAACCGCCGTTTTCGTAGACAAAGGCACACGTCTCAATCCTCGTGCCCGCAGCCTTGCTCATCTCGCCGAGAAATTTAAACTGGTCACGGTTCCTCCAGCTGTCTTTTGCAGCAATACGGAAGGTGTATTGAAAGCCGCGTTCCGTGATCGTGTCTCTGACGGATACGGGGACCACATATGGTATGCCGGAATGTTCGGCTGTCATGGTGGTGGGGTAGGTGACCGCAGAGTTCCAGGCCCCTGAGATGATGCTCACCTTATCGGTTTTGATAAGCTGTTCCGCTTCTGTCACGCCAAATGATGACTCTCCTCTGCTGTTTGTCCAGACATTCACCAGCTTGGCGCCTCCCAGGGACTTTATACCGCCTGCAGAGTTGATATAGCTGGAGGCCAGTTCGCATACCTTCTGGTTCTGGATGCCTGCCTGGGCCGAGGGGCCGGTGAGGGGCAGTATATTCCCGATCTTGACCTCCGATAATTTTTTAGCTTGCACCGTTGTGCATGACAAGAGGGCCAGCAGACTCACGATGAATACAAACACGATATGAATGCTAGATATACGGCTCAAAAAATACTTGCCCATTCAACTCTCCCACAGGTTTTGGTTGTATATTTCATTTTCTGTACCACATCTTAAGACAATCCTACACCCTGGCATCTCATGCCATTTGACCCGATCACATCATCCCCGGAGAATGGAAGATGTAACGCTCCCAGATCCCGAAGGGACGTGAAGAAAGGAGCAGGTAGGGCTTACGTATGGTGAACCCCAAGGAGAATGCAACTCCCAGGGCGGTTTTATTGGACCCGGGGACCATCATGGTGAGCTCGGGGCTGAGATCCCGGGCGAGCTTTATGAAGGCTTTCAGTACGTCTTTATATGGTGCATCCTGTAGGGCTGCCAGCGGCCCGATGCGGCCGTCGGGCCAGAGGTAGGCGTAAGCGACCGCTCTGCCCTTATACCGGAGGAGATAGCCTTTAACCTTCTTGTCCTCTTGGAAAAACTGATGGTGCCTCGCCCTGGATATGCCCAGAACCTCCTCATCGATGAGGCTTATATCCTCCCACTGCCGGGATGACCGGCCCAAGACCTCCCGAGAGGTGCCAGGGGGCGATTCAGGGGTGTTCCTGGCCGAACCCGGCCTCAGGCTCAAGAGGTAGATGCTTTCGATGGGATACATGCCTTTTCCCATATACAGGGCAATGGATGCGGGGTTGAAGGCCATGGTGATAACGCTTAAGAGGTCGGCCCCGACCCTGATGCAGTTCTCAAGTGTCCTGTTGAGTAACACCTTACCGATGCCCCGGCCCTGGTACTCCGGCAGGATGAAGAGGTGGGAGAGAAACCACAATGACCCGCGCACCCAGCTGATGGTGGCGCCTACAACCTTTTGAGCATCTTCGGCTATAAAAAAGCCCTCGGGCTCTTCCCTCAGGGCAAAGGTGTAATAGGGGTTTACCGGATGATACACCGAGTGCTCTGTTTCAAACCCATGAACGCGGTATACCTCCGATACGGATGCCCAGTAGACATCCGAAACGGCCTGTATGTCTTCCATCTTCGCATGTCTGTAGGTGACGGTCATGATCCGGGGTCCTCATATATAATTCGGTAGTGAACGAATATAATCCAAGTTTATTCTTAAGACTAGCCACAGATTCATCTGATATATTTTCTATTTTTATATACCAATATATTTGATAAGTACTGATTAGCATTCATGTATTTGGGGTCTATCTCCAACACTTTTTTATACTGTTCATAAACTATCCTTAAATGTAAGATAACCATAAATTTGATATTTCAGATAATAACTGAATATTACTGAGATAAATACACACTTTCAAGACGGGTTGAAAAGTAAAGGTTCCTTAAAATAATCTTTGCTCTGGGACATACGATGTCAAAGTCCATATGGGGGTCTATACCTGTTCATGAACATAAAAGAAGCCCTGCCCGGGTAACAGGCAGGGCCGTTGTAGTGGAGCGTGGAAGAAGCCTTTCAGTTGAACAGAGGGAATGGCCTCGGTTCAAACGGATCGTATATCGGTATCATACTGAAGAAGTTTGGATCGATTACCGGTATGGAGCCGTTAAAGAGGATGTTCCCTGATTCACCGAGCGGGAACATGCTCTCGATCCGAATGGGGCCGTGCGGCCCTAGCTCAACGCAGTGCGCGTACGTTGATCGTTCGGCATAGGGTATACTATCGACAACCATACCACCTAAGAAGCTATCTGTAAGCACGATCTCCCCGCGCTGTCCTGTACCCCACGGCCGTTTATTGAGGTCAAGACTTGTAAGCACGTTATCGAGCGCTTGTACAATGATGCCATCCGGGTTCTGGCCCTGGAACCAATCATAGGTGTTGAAGCCGCCGGCCATGGCATGGAGAAACACATTGAATAGGCGGTATATGACCGCATTATCGTTGGCATCGAAATAGAACGGGAGCGTATTGGCGAAGGTGAGTCTGATGACCTCGCGAATCCACGCGTCCTGCAGTATCCAGGCATCGGCACGGTCTTGGCCGGTTCTCCAGTTAGCTACCGTCTCCTCCGGGGTATTCCCTTCGGCGACAAAATGGCCGTCCCAATTCGAAAGGATGCCGAGTGCAGCCTGTCTCATAGAGGTGAGGCCGACATTGTTCACAGCATCAGTGAAATACCCTTCAACGAAATCCCACGGTATTCCACCGCTGGCGAATGAATCGGTGGTTGCAATATAAAGGGCCAGGTCCCGCACCTCGTCGTAGGTGAGGTTGTTATTGGTGGAAATATAGTCATGAATCACGTGAGCCCTGACAAACGGCCCGAAGAAGTAGCCGGGATTATTGATAGAGTCATTGTAGCTCGGGTTGCTCTTGTTGTTCCATCCGCAGTAATAGCCCTGGGCGTTATTGCGATCCGTTGACCTGGGGATGAGAACCGAGGCATCCCATTCGAGGGCGGGAGCGATCATACCCTGGGGCAGACGCCATTCTCCTGCGGGTCTTACCGGGTCACGGCCCGACATCCAGTAGGCGATATTCCCGTCTTTGTCGGCATAACAGAAGTGCTGGCTTACAGCGACATCCTCGATGGCCTTACCGAAGTCATCCATGCTCTGTGCGCGCGCAAGATTCATGAACGCCTTGACCGTCTTGAACTCATATCCCCAGTGTGAGTACTTCCAGGAAAGGAGAGGGCTTTGGCTGATTATGGGCCCATGCTTGCTACGGTACACGGGAAGTGTGTAATCGGCCTGACCGGCGACATGTATGGTCTCTACGCGGTTGAGGGTGACATTCGAAGGAGATTCGAGGTAATAATCAACCGTATGGGCATGTCCCACCTGCATAGACCACGCATGATGCGGCGTCCGACCGATGACGATGCCCGGGATACCAGGGACTGACATGCCCGAGATATTAAGGCCGCCACCCCTTATGGAGCCTTCAAGCACGATTGCAGGAACAGAGAACCCCATCTGGGGGCCGGAGTAAATAATCGGTTTGCCGTCTGCAGTCTTTTTGCCTGAGATAGACCACGCATAACTCCCCATCTTCACGAACGCGTTGATCTTCTTCAGATTGTTTATGACGGTATTTTTCTGGGTAGCCAGGTTTTCATATGCCCCTTCGAAATCAGCCGGAGCCCCCTGGATCGCAGGTGTTTGAGGGGAGGCACCGGGGGCAGCAAGGGCCGGAGCCGCCATCATCGCCTTCGGTACGGCCGCAGGGATATAGGTGAGTGCATTCGGGTCGTTCAACCATCTGAGGTCGTTGAACATGCCATATCCTACCCCGAAACCATATTGGGTTGTCAGCCCCTGGAACAGTGCCGCGTTCTGGATCTGGCCCAACTCCAACGCCTCGCAGTCGAAATCTCTCAGCAAGAGCGTCACCCATGCAAGGATATCTTCCTCGGTCCAGTAAGCGGGTGTGAATCCGAGAGCCAAAAACTCAAACGGCAGTAGCGTGGGGTTCGCCTTGATATCGTCGATACGCTTGTTGATGCCTTCAACGTACGACTCGATGGCGATCTGTTCATCCCTGTCAAGGGCGTCAAACCCATCAGACAGTTCCTGATCGGTATAGCCGAGGGTCCGCACAAAGATATCGTTCTGCAATTGAGATGAACCCAATATCTCGGCGAGTGTGCCTCTCCCGGAGCGTCGGTATGTCTCCATCTGCCACAGCCTGTCGGTGGCCACCGCGTACCCCATTGATTCCATTACATCACCAAGGGAGCCTCCGGTAATGAACCATACCCCCTTGTCGTCCCGCACTGTTTTCACCGGGTAGTACGCGACGTTGAATTCCTGGATTTCCAGGTCCCACTTCTTCCCGGTGCCCTGAATGCTTGTGATGAGGAAATTGATCTCTGACAACACGGAATTCTTACCGATGATCTGGCAGTTCAGCCCGTCATCCGGGGTCACATAGGCATGTACGCCCCCAGGGATGGGCTGGAAGTCACCCGTGATATCATGTCCGTTGAGCGAGGCCTGGAATGTGCTAGCTATGGCGCCTCCCTTAAAGGACACAACGATCTCCACCGGATGGTAGTTAAGGGTCTGCAGCTGTGTCGGTGAAACGACACTTAAGAGGCTGGCCCAGATCCCTTGGAAGTAGGCCAATACAGGCAATGAACAGAGTACGGCGGACACCACCAGCATTGTACATACCAAACGTTTTTTTCTTCCCATAAATACCTCCTTTCCTCATAGTATGGCGGCAAGTCGATCAGGCACGCTCCATCTCAACTACCGAAAGACGGTTCAAGCAGGACAATAAACAGTAGGGAGAAATACCCGTTGCCATCAGGTATTCCCATTATCGTGAACAACACAAAATGGTGGCTGGTAGATAAGGCAGGATCCATACTCGACTGCTTGTTGAACCGAATGAGAAGCCCCATGCAGCACATTTCAACACCTGCAAAAGTTATCCTCCCCTTTCCGGAAATGACGTGTGCCTTCCAATTACATTTTTATGATATGCACAGATGATTTTCTTCGTGATGTAATCTAAACAGACAACAGATCGACTTACCAGATTACTTTATAGCAAGAATCATGCAAATAAAGCATGCTATATATCTCAACATGTTATAATGTTCGTAACGAGGCAAGATCCTAAAAATAGAAATCATTTTCTTTAAATGGAGAAACGGTTTACCCTTTCCGGGCAATAAGAATAACATGGTTGATTGACAATAATATAAGGATTTATACCATTAATCTTGCCTTACCCCGTTCAGATAATAGGGTATTGATGAGCATCTATGCAGCACAGGTTGAGTATCTCGGCTATGACATCTTTGCTGTAATCCTGTAATCCCCAAAGTTGGGCAAGGGGACGGGCGTTTTCAGCGATGCGGTCGATGTCAGCCTCCGGGATTGCTCCTTCCTGCAGGGACACAGGGCTTCCGATATAGGAGAACCACTGTTTCAAACGGGCGATTCCCTCTTGTGAGGCACGCTGTTCATCCTCGTCCGGCACCCCGAACATCTGCCGGGCAAAATGGGCAAATCGCTTCGGGTTTTTCTTCGATGTGTACATCATCCACCCGGGAAGCACTATGGAGAGTCCTGCACCATGGGCGATATCATAGAGCGCACTCAGGGAATGCTCTATCATATGGGCTGGCATACTTATCAGTCCCATGCCTGCGGTGGTGAGTCCGTTGAAGGCTAAGGTTGCCGACCACATCATGTTCGCACGGGCCACATAATCATCAGGTGCCTTTATGATGATATCAGTGCTCTCCATGACGGTCTTCATGAGACCTTCCACGAGACGGTCCTGGAGGGGGCTGAACGGTGCCGTATTATTGAAATACCCTTCCAACATGTGTGTGATAGTGTCGACAGCGCTGTATGCACTATACGAGGGGTTCAGGGTGAAGAGGACCGTAGGATCCAGAATCGATGTACGGGGCTGAATGAATGGCGATATGATGCTGTATTTGCAGGCTCCATCCTCATTAGTTATAACCGCAGCGGCATTCATCTCAGAAGCGCTGGCCGAGACGGTAACGACACACAAGATTGGGAGTGCTTCACTTATGAGCTTGCTGAAGGTGAAGAACTCCCACACATCATGATCAGCCTTGACACCTGCAGCAATGGCCTTTGCCGAATCGATGACGCTGCCGCCGCCCACTGCCAGGACTGCATCCACGTTTTCCAGGCGTGCCAGCTCGATACCATGCCTGACATGGGAAAGTACCGGGTTCGATCTGATTCCCCCCATCTCGACATAGGTTATTCCCGCCTTGTTCAAAGATGCTGTAACCTGGCTATAGACCCCGTTTTTCTTGATGCTTCCCTTTCCATAAACAAGAAGCACTTTGCTGCCGAACCGCTTGACTTCAGGGCCGATACACTTAATCTGCCCCTGCCCGAAAATGATCTTTGTCGGGTTTTCAAAGATAAAATTCTTCATGGGATCATACCTCTGGTTTTCTCTCGATCGGAACTCAACCTGTTCCATCATGGTATAGTGTGCAAGACTTCACTCACCTGGATCACAGGCCTGATATTTGTATAATTGTACATATGGTCATTAGATCAAATTGCACCTTGTAATAAAAAACGGTGGGGCTAGGCCTATAAGACAAGGCAAACCAGCTATATCACCATTTGTATAAGGTTTGGTCCTTGTTCCTTGAGGGCCTTTCCGAGCTCTTTCGAAAGCTCCTCTGCAGAAGTCACCTTGACTGACGGCACGCCCATTCCCTTACCTAGATTCACCCAGTCAATGCCTGTAAGGTCGGTGAGGTGGTATGCGCCCTTGCCCGGTGAAATTCCCAGTCGGCCATATTCGAGTTTCAGGATATCATAGCTCCGGTTGGAGCAGATGAGTGTGGTGACATTCAGCCCTTCTCTTGCCTCTGTCCAGAGTGCCTGTAGGGTATACATGCCTGCTCCGTCTGCCTGGAAGTTGATCACAGGCCTGTCGGGACAGGCGATGGCAGCGCCCACTGCGCAAGGCGCGCCTTGGCCAATCGCTCCTCCCGTAAGCGTAAGCAGGCTGAAAGGCGGAACGCCTGAAGTGATGGGATAGTACATGAGACCGGTTGTGATTGCCTCCTCAACTACAATTGCTCCCTCAGGCTGAAGAGCAGCTATGACCGAGCAAATCTTATCACCTGTGAGGGCGCCTGTGGGAGTTTCAGGTCTTCTTAACGAGGTAAGTATGCCCGGATCCAGAATCTTGGGCACATCGAGCTCGTCTGCGAGGAAGTCCAAGACCTCCATCAAGTCCTGATCATGCGTGGAAAGGTGAACTTTCATCTGCTCTTCTTTTAATAAGTTTGCCGGAATGCCTTCATACCCGAAGAAAGGCACGGGCTCTTTTGCCCCGACAAAGACAAACACCTCATACCTCGACAGCCTGTCCAGGGCCATCTCCGGAAGGTAAGGTATACGGCTTACATCAGGCAGCCCAGCACCCCGCTCGATATGCGCCGGGAAATTCTCAGTGACGAGATCACAGCCGTATGCCTGTTTTATCCTTGCAGCGGCCATCAGCTCTTTTTCCCCGATATGGTTGCTGCCGAGAACAAGGGCAGCCCTTCTGCCGTCTCTCAACAAGGCTGCCGCTGATTTGACCGCATCCTTGCTTATGGATCGTTTCTCCTGCTTATGAGGAATGACCGTGCTGTCCAAGCCGTTCTTCATCTGGAGATCAAACGGGACAATGAGGGTCGCGATCTGTCCTATTTTCGCGGCCTCAACTGCATCTGCCATATCCTGCCCGAGAGAATCGGATGAGCAGCACGTTCGCTGCCATCCGGAGACCGTATGCGCCAAAGACTCGATATCCATGGCAAGGGGCGGATCAAAAGGACGGTGCCAGGTGGAATGCTCGCCCACCACGGTTACAATCCTGCTGTGTGCCCTCTTGGCATTATGCAGATTCGATATCCCATTTGCCAAGCCAGGCCCCAGATGGAGGAGCACCATGGCAGGCTTTTGGAGCATCCTTGCATAACCATCCGCCGCCCCGGTACACACACCTTCAAACAGACCCAGGACCGGCCGCAGGCCTCCCACCGTATCCAGGGCAACCACAAGCGGAAGCTCGGTCGTACCCGGGTTGGCAAAACATACCTCTACTCCTAAGTCCTTAGCAGCCTTGATGACACAACTTGCTCCATTCATGACAGCCTCCTTGGGTCTGTAGACGGCTTAAGCCGCACATGATTTTTCAAATGGTATTTACTAATGATTCCGGGGCATCACCCTTGAGTACCCGGGCAATGTTTGCAGCAGCCATGTTGATGATTCTCCCGGCTGCCTCACCAGTCACACCAGCCACATGGGGTGAGAGGAGCAATTTGTCGCTGTCCACGCCCAGCAGAGGATTCTCCGTTTTCACCGGCTCTTCTGAAAAGACATCGATACCTGCTCCGGCGATCTTTCCTTTCATGAGGGCATCTGCCAGTGCTTTTTCGTCCACCAGCTCCGCCCGGGCGACATTGATGAGATAAGCGCCATTCTTCATGGTATTGAAAGCCGTTTCATCTATCATGTTCCGGGTAGCCTCTGTGAGAGGAGCATGCAGGCTTATGATGTCGGACTGGGTCAATACAGTCTTCATGTCGCAGTATTCAACGCCGAACTTCTCTTCCAATGTCCGGTCATATCGATGTGTGTCAAAGTATAAAATCCGGCTCAGCTCGAAGGGTTTTAGTCTATCTACAACTGCCTGGCCGATTCGTCCGAAACCAATAAGGCCCCACACCTTAGCTTTGAGCTCGGCAGGTTTAACGCTCATCTGCTCCCACTTGCCCTGCTTCGTGCTCTTGTGAGCATGGAGCATGTTCTTGAGAAGGCAAAGCCCCCAGGCGATAGTATGCTCGGCCACACTGGTGGTGTTGGCGCCTGCGGTATTCGCCACTCTGATTCCTTTGGCTGTGCAGGCCTCGACATCAATATGCTGGTACCCCACACTTGGCTGTTGGATGAGCTTCAGCTTCCGTGCACCTGACGCGAGATCAGCAGTGATCTTATGCTTGAATGTGTAATCGCCCAACACCACATCCGCTTCTAAAAAGTATTGTTTGATCTCTTGATCAGACATCTCATGACCAGCGACTACTTCAAAATCAGGCACTCCTGGTGTCTGCTGGATAAGAAGCTTCATTAACTCTGCCGGCAGAGGGGCCAATGAAAGCACTGTTTGGGCCATATTATTTCACCTCTTTTCCTATTTTTTGATCACAGTGTGATGCTGACAATTTAGCTTAAACTGTGCCATAATATTATACCTCGTAATATCAAAGCTATACAAATCTAGCTCGATTTTAATATAGACTATGGGACATATATGTCTATCCCATAGTCCATCTATTGACATGAAGTGGCAAATAGGACATAATATTTATAAAAAGTAGGCGGGCTTAAGAATGATCGATGAAAAAGATTTTTTCCGAGAGGCGACGCTCCGTCTTTGCGGCAGCCTGGAGATCGGAAAGTCATTGTGGAACTGTTTTATGTTTATCCGTGATTTCATACCTGCAGAATTCATGGGAATAAGTATTGTCAACTCAGGCCTTGTAAGCCTTGAAGTCATAGCAACGGCGGATATCGAAGGAGGCAAGGCTACATCCATAATCAGGCCGATTCCACCCGCTGCCGAGAAAGCGTACAATGAAGCCGCTCGCAATCATTTTCAGATTCCGGTGTTTATCATTAATCCGGCGCATGATTTCGCTGCTCTCGATGCTCAATTCTTTTCGAATATCGGGCACTTTAACCAGGATTCTTCAGTCATGATCCTTCCTACTAAACTAGAAGAAGAGATCCTGAGTTTTATCAACATCGGCAATAACCAGGGGTGTGTATATTCTCAAGATCATGCGCAGCTCTTTTCCCTATTGCATGCACCGTTCGACATTGCCATCAGCAACTACCTCCGCTACCGTGAAGTCTTGCGTTTGAGAGATTTGCTAGAGGATAACAGCAGATATTTTCAGGATGAACTTCGCCAACAGGCAGGCGAAGAAATTATTGGCGCAAATTATGGTTTAAAACAGATCATGGATATGGTTCGACAGGTTGCGCCACTCTCCAGTCCGATCCTCCTTTTGGGGGAAACGGGCACAGGAAAAGAGCTGATTGCCAGTGCCATTCATAATCTTTCACCTCGCAAAGACGGCCCTTTCATCAAAGTCAATTGCGGGGCTATTCCGGAGACGCTGGTCGACAGTGAACTTTTTGGACATGAGAAAGGGGCATTCACCGGGGCATTGACCATGAAGCGCGGCCGCTTCGAAAGGGCGCATCAGGGGACAATTTTCCTGGACGAAATCGGCGAGCTGCCTCTCGATGTACAGATCCGGTTGTTGAGAGTCTTACAGGAAAAGGAGATCGAACGGGTAGGCGGAACGGATGCCACTCATGTGGATATCCGAGTGGTCGCGGCGACCCACCGCAATCTTGAAACCATGTTGACTGAGGGTAGATTTCGTGAAGATCTCTATTTCCGCCTTAATGTTTTTCCCATGATTATTCCGCCACTGCGGGAAAGGCGGGGGGATATTCCGGCGCTGGTGCAGCATTTTATGCTAAAGAGTATGCGAGAAATGGGAGTGACGACTATTCCCATCCTGGCTCCCGGAGCAATGGAAAAGCTCTTGGCATACCATTGGCCCGGCAATGTCCGGGAGCTGCAGAATATGGTGGAACGCGCGCTCATCCTCAGTAAAGGCAAACCGCTGGCTTTCGATGGCCTTGGAGAATCCATCCAGCCGGTGACCAGACACAAGCTCTTGATGGGGGAGAGCGAAAATGACGCCATGCCTCTTGATCAGGTGATCTCGAAACATATTTTGCGAAGTCTGGAAATGACGGGCGGCAAGGTAGGAGGTCAAAACGGTGCTGCACGACTCTTACACATCAATCCTTCCACGCTCAGAAAAAAAATGACGAAATTGGGCATACCCTTTGGTAGAAAGGCGAGAAAGTAGTCCTATATTCTCGCCTTATGCTGCAAACAGCTGCATTTTTGATGGTGCTGGCAGTCACCTGCCTACACCGAATTCCCTGTTTATGAGGGAATTTGCAGGAAATTTTGTCGTTTCTGGGACCGAAATTAAAAAAATGGCGTCGATATGATGACTCATTCCAGTGGGTTGCAAAAGAATTTCCTACTCAACATATCAGGGAAATTAAATCGGATCATGATCTCGTTAACGTTGACATACGGCGGCAATGTGAGCAGCCAACAAATTCCGTCGGCAATGGTCTTGGGCTCCAGCAGTGTGCCGAATTGGGCTACACCTTTTCCAAAATTCTCTTCATTATAGCCAGCCACTTCCTGGAATTCGCTGAGAACCACCCCCGGCATGACAGTGGCAACCCGCACACCATGCTGACATACCTCACGACGAAAACCTTCTGCAATGGCCCCAATAGCGAATTTGGTTGAACCGTAAAAACCACTAAAAGGAGAGATATTCCTCC
>Ga0326727_10022695_pt1 | contig 12085 bp, 6 predicted proteins | sample MB2enrmetagenome_FD_207643 | JGI IMG/M metagenome (GOLD analysis project Ga0326727, IMG submission 207643) | Lab enriched peat soil microbial communities from McLean, Ithaca, NY, United States - MB29MY | ecosystem: Environmental > Terrestrial > Soil > Wetlands > Peat | place: USA: New York... | reverse complement strand
AAACTTCTCTTCGATGGTCGAGGCGGCAGCAGCCTGCACAAATTTTCCGAACCGCGTCCCGGTATTGGCAAAGCCCCACGAAGGAATTTCCACCAGAAAAGAATCAAGCGCCTTGAATGCTTTCTCGCGGAGCGCTGAATCTGAAGTCGTCATTAAAATCACCTTTCAAGCGGTGCGTTGTTCGTGATTCGTGGTTCGTGGTCCGTGGTTCGTGGCTCGTGGTCCCTAGTCCCTAGTCCCTGTTCCCTATTCCCTGTTCTTTCACCACCACCACGTTCAAAAACCTCGGCCCGTGCACGCCCTTGATGCGGGTCATTTCAATATCGGCCGTTGCGCTCGGTCCCGAGATCCAGGTAACCAGCGCCGGAATCTCAGTGCAACGGTCGAAGCATTCGGGCAGCGTCTCAACAATCTGGCTGGCGCGCAGGACGCATAGATGCCAGTCGGGGAGCAACGAGATCACTCGCCGCCCCTCCGCTGCCGAGTGATGCAGAACGATTGTCCCCGAGTCGGCTACCCCGCAGAAGCACGCCGTCAAAACGCCGTCGCAGTGTTCGATCTCTTCGGTGTCCAGATCGCCGTCGATCTTCCAGTCGAATCCAGCCGCCAGCCACTCTCGCGGCACGCCGGCCGGAGCAACAAAAGTCTTGCGGCCGCTACGGCCGAGCTGAGCTGCAATCTCGAACGCGAGATTTTCAGGCGCGCACTCCGCAACTTCGGCATCGTACTCGCGCAGCCGCTCAATCATCTTCGCCACGCGGGCATCGGCGTCAAGCGAGCCGTGGCGAACGTAGTCGCGCGGAAAAGACTCGGCGCGTATCGCGCCGCCGCTGGCCGAAGATCCTGCGTCGAGCTTGGTGAGAATCGCCGCGCGTGCCGCCAGGGTTGGACTCATCGCGATCCCTGCTTTCTCTGCTTCCACCAGGAGTGGAATGTCTGCTGCGGCAATCCGCGTAGGTCGCGGGTCTGCGTCCACTTGGCGGCTATGCTGGGCAGCGAGTGAATCCAGCCATCCTTGCGCGTGAAGACTCCCAGGCCGATACGGCCCATCCACTGCGCCGCGTGAAAGAGCCACGACCGCGAGAACAACACATTCGCCACGCGCATTCCCAGGTACATGGGATCCAGGAACCGCGCCGCCTTTCCGCGCTCCTGATTCGTCACCTGCGCCCGCAGATCGATCAGAATCTCGGGAATATTGATTTTGACCGGGCAAACTTCGTAGCAGACGCCGCACAGCGACGAGGCAAAGGGGAGCGATTGCGCGTGCTGCATTCCCGATAGCTGCGGGGTGAGAATCGCGCCGATCGGCCCGGGATACACCGAACCGTAGGCGTGGCCGCCCGTTTGCCGGTAGACCGGGCAGGCATTCATGCACGCGCCGCAGCGGATGCAGCGCAGCGTCTGCCGCTCCTTCTCCCGCGCGCGGATCGCCGAACGGCCGTTATCGAGCAGCACTACATGGAAGCGTTGCGGCCCGTCGCCCGGTGTCACGCCCGTCCACAACGAAGTGTAGGGATTCATGCGTTCACCGGTGGCCGAGCGCGCCAGTAACTGCAGCATCACCTCAAGATCGCTGTATCGCGGCAGTACCTTCTCAATGCCGGCCAGAGTGATGAGCGTTCGCGGCAACGTGAGGCACATACGCCCGTTGCCCTCGCTCTCCACTACGGCAACCGCGCCGGTCTCCGCGATCAGAAAATTCGCGCCGCTTATAGCCGTCGGGATTTCGAGAAACTTGCGCCGCAGGTAATGCCGCGCCGCAGCCGTCAGCGCCTGCGGATCGTCAGACAGATCGCTGAGTCCCATGCTGCGGGCAAAGATTTCCCTCACCTGGCTGCGATTCACGTGCAGCGCGGGAACCACGATGTGCGAGGGCTCCAGCTCGCCGAGTTGCAGAATGATTTCGGCAAGATCGGTCTCAAAAACCTTGACGCCGGCGGCCTGGAGATACGGGTTGAGCCGGATCTCGGCCGAGGTCATGGTCTTGATCTTGATGACCTCTGATGCGTTCTCCTCGCGCAGAATGCCGAGGATGATCGCGCGCGCTTCAGCTGCATCGGCCGCCCAATGCACCACGCCGCCGCGTTCCATGCAACGGGCTTCAAACTGCTCGAGATACGCAGCGAGGTGTTCGAGAGCCTCATCTCTGATCCGGGACGCGGAAGCGCGGAGCGCCTGCCAATCGGGCTTTTCAGCCACCAGGCGGGCGCGCTTGGCCTGGATCACATCGGTGGCGTGAGCAACATTCTTGCGCAGCTGCACATCGCGCAGCATGGGCAGCGCCGCTTGCGGAAATGGCGGTGCGAGGGCCGGATCGAGAATCGGTTGGGGCGCGTGACTCATCCCAGCACCTCGGCCGGCGATTGCCCAGTGCTGGCCAGAATCTGGGCCATGTGAATCGTCTTCATGCCCGCGAATTGCCGGTGCATGGCGCCGCCCAGGTGCATCAGGCAGCTGTTGTCGAGCGCCGTGCAGAACTCGGCCCCGGTCGACATCACGTCTTCAAGTTTCACCGCCAGCATGGCAGACGACACATCGCCGTTCTTCACGCTGAATGTTCCCCCGAAGCCGCAGCAACGTTCGAGATGCGGCAGGGAAACGAGCTCCATTCCGCGTACGTTCGAGAGTAATTTGAACGGCCGGTCGCCGAGTTTGAGCCCGCGCAGCCCGTGGCAGCTTGCGTGGTAGGTCACGCGGTGCGGAAAATACGCTCCCACGTCCTCCACACCCAATTGGTCGATCAGAAACTCGCTCAGCTCATACACGCGTGGAACCAGCGCCCGAAATTCGCGCCGCAATTGCTCGTTGCCCAACTCCTCAAACAGCCCGGGATACTGATCGCGAATCATGGCGACGCACGACGAAGAAGGAATGACAACGGCCTCGGCGTCCTGGTAGAGCCTTACAAATCGTTTGGCCTGCGACCAGGCCTCAGGCCGGAAGCCGGTGTTGGCGTGCATCTGGCCGCAGCAGGTCTGCCGGGCGCGAAAATCCAGTTCCACCCCCAGACGTTCCAATAGGGCAACTACCGCCCGCCCCGTCTCAGGAAACAGCGTATCGTTATAACAGGTAATAAATAAGGAAGCGCGCACGCAAACCCGCCTGTACGATTAATCCCGAATATTATACGATGCGAAAAGAATTGTCTATTGCAATGCACCACCCTCTGAAACTCTATCGAAGGATTTGATTTTCGCCGGAGTTCGATCAAGACCCGGCTCAGAGCGTCCACCGGCGGCCCTCCGCGAGCGCCGCGCAGTATGCAGCCGTACACGCCAACAAATCTTTCAAAACAGGCCAACCTTTGGGTGCAACTCCGAGTCAAATCAGCAGATGCGCCGGTCGAACCTCGATGAAGACCTTCGCAACCCGTGCACTTGATGCCCAATCGCCCCAATTGCACCCGTCAGCGCTTCTGAATGACATTCGTCTAAGTAATCCGAAGCAGATTTCTGTTTCGTGCGCGTTCTTGCTAAGAAAATCGCCGAGTGCCGCGCTACTTTTTCCGGTGCGGCCCGTTTGCAATAGTGTTGTACTGTCTGCCTTTTCGACTCACCCGGTTGCGGAAAAAGGCCATTCGCCGAATGAAGATCACAAAAAACACCCCTCAGGGGCTGAAGCCCGCACTCATTTTATGGACCTTATCGGCACGACTGAAGTCGTGCCCTTATTACAAAACGGCCCAAAGAGGAGTTTTTCCGCAGCCTGTCAAGACAGCCGCTGCCGATCCTACTGGCATCAAAGCGCAATAGTTTGACTCTCAAAAACCGCTCGAATCGGGAGATCTCACCGAAGAAAGGTTCCAGGATCCAAAATCATGGCAACTCTGCGTCCGCTCCCCCTCATGGCACTCGCCAGTGCACTGCTGTTTTCAGCCATTTCGCCGGCACAGCAAGCTACCACTGCCGCCCGCATCGTCGGCCCTATCGACGAAAACCAGCTTGTGACGCTGAAAGGCAATGTCAACCCGCAAGCCAATGCCAAGAACGACCGTGGTCCGGTGAGCGATTCCCTTCCCATGGCCGGTCTCACGCTGCTGCTGAGCCGCACGCCTGAACAGCAGGCCGCCTTCGACGCCTACGTCCAGAGCGAGTACGAATCGGGCTCACCCAACTTTCACCATTGGCTCACCCCCGCCCAGATCGGCCAGCTTTACGGCCCCTCGCAGTCTGACATTGCCACAATCTCAGCCTGGCTTACCAGCAAAGGGTTCACGGTTACCCATGTGGCTCTGGACCGCATGTCCATCGGCTTCAGCGGCACGGCCGGCCAGGTGACAAATGCCTTCCATACCGAGATTCATCAACTTTCGGTGAATGGCAAGGCCCACATCGCCAACATGAGCGACCCGCAGATTCCCGCGGCCATCTCGCCCGTGGTTTCAGGCCTCAAGGGATTGCACAACTTCCTGCCGCATCCCCTGCACCACAACGGCAATCTGGTCCAGTTCAACCAGAATGCGGGCAAGTGGCAACGTGTTGCCGCCCCCGATGGCTCTGCGGCAAAGGCCGTAACCCCCAATTCCCTTTCGCGGATCAAGCCGCAATTCGGCATCGGCGTGCCGGGAAACAGTAATACGGGCACCCTGCCCTATCTTGTAGAAGATGTGACGCCCTACGACTTTGCGACCATTTATAACGTCTTGCCTTTATGGACGGCGAGTTCTCCGATCACCGGTGCAGGGCAGACAATTGCGATTGACGGAACCAGCGACATTAATCTCAGCGATGTGACTTCTTACCGCAGTGCCTTTGGATTGCCCGCAGGCCAGGCGGTGGAAGAGGTGAAGGGCGCCAACGGAATCGACCCCGGAATCTGCACCGACACCACCGGGACCCTCGCCTGCGGACTCGGCGACCTTGAAGAAAACTCGCTCGACGTTGAAGTGTCGGGAGGCGTCGCTCCCGGCGCCCAGATCGTACTGGTCACGTCGGGCTACAACAACCCGACCAAACCGACCAACGACCCCATCTACGAGAGCGCGCAGTACGTCGTCGAAAACCATAACAACACGGGTTCGACTGAAGAGAACGTGAAGCTGATTTCATCCGCCAGCATTCTGAGCCTGAGCTATGGCCTGTGCGAGTTGGGCATGGGCACATCGAGTAACGTTGCGTACTACGACCTCTGGCAATCGGCTGCGGCAGAAGGCATCTCGGTCTTTGTGGCCACCGGCGACTCCGGCTCGCCGGCCTGCGACGATCAAGAAGATTCAAGATACGGAAACCCCTATTCGGCGCAGTTCGGGCTTTCGGTCAACGGCCTCGCGTCAACTCCGTTCGACACCGCTGTGGGCGGCACGGATTTCAGCTGGTGCCAGCCCGTTTACAACTCCAGCGGATCGGCGATTAACGGCTGCCCGACCTCGACTTCGAGCCCCGGCCCCTATTGGAATACATCGAATTCGGCACAGGGCGCAAGCGCCAAAGGATATGTGCCTGAAATGCCGTGGAACGATACGTGTTTGAATCCGATTTGGGCCGCCTATCTTCAGAGCATCGAACCGTTGGTAGGCGCGTCTACCACTTCGAACCCCGAGGCCGCATGCAACTTTGTCTACAACGACTATTTGTACGTCGACCAAAACTACGGAGGGACCCTCGAGACTTTCGTTGATACAGTAGGCGGCAGCGGGGGCGCGAGCAACTGCGTCGTCAGCACTTATGACGCAGCCACTCAAACCGGAACCTGCACCAGCGGTTCCACCAGCACCGGCGCCACCACCAACCCCGACAATGGCGCTACTCAGGCATCGATCACATTGGTCGACAACGGCTGGCCGGCGCCCTCATGGCAAACCGGGTCGGGCGTAGCCGGAACGGCGAGCCTAACCACGCGCGCCATTCCCGACGTGAGCTTTTTTGCCGGCGATGGCTCGCTCGACAGCGGCACGCTCATCTGCGTCTCAATGATTGCTGCTTGCACCTACACAACTGACGCCAATTCCAACGCCTTTTCTCTCGAGGTGGGCGGTACTTCGGTGGCAACCCCCGAAATGGCAGGCGTAATGGCCTTGATCGACCAGAAGGCGAAGGGCGCACAGGGCCTGGCGAACCCACAGCTTTACCAGATTGCCGCAACGCAAAACTACTCCAACTGCAGCGCGGAGGGACCGCCGTCAAGCTCGTGCAGCTTTAACAGCATCGACAAAGGCACGAATACCATGCCCTGCGATTACCAGGGAATGGCGTTCGAAGGCGGCCAATATGCCGGCCTGGCCTCACCCAATTGCGCGGCGTTGAATTCGGGCGATGTTGTGGGAACCCTGGTGAGTTCGGGGACGACCCCTGCTTATAACGCCAAAGCCGGGTTCAACCTGGCCACAGGATTGGGCTCATTGAACGTGGCCAACGTAGTGAATGCGTGGGTATCTGATGCGGGCAGTGCGACCGCAACGCTGACCGTCACCACCACACCCGCGGCCTCCTCGGGCACGATCACCCTGGCCTCGGGCGTCAATCTCGTACTTGTGGTGAACGTGACCGGCTCCGACGGGACGGCGACAGGCACGGTAACCGTAGCCGGAGGCGGCTACAACACCAATGAGTCGCTTTCGAGCGGAGCGGTCACCATCACCATTCCGGCCGGAACCCTGGCGGTGGGCTCTGACGCTCTAACGGTCACATATGGCGGCGATCAGAACTACGCCACTGCAAGCCAGACATTGACGGTGAATGTGGCGACGGCCACCGCAACCGTCACCATTTCGGCTCCCGGCGAGGGGAACACCAACAACCCGGTGAGCGTAACGGTAGGCGTCACCGGACCAGGTGCTACCGCTCCGACCGGGACGGTGTCCCTTACCGCCGGCACGTACGGCCCAACTCAGGCTGAGCCCTTGTCCAGCAATGGCACATACACTTTCACCGTCCCCGCCGGCGACCTGCCCGTGGGCATCGATACAATCACCGCGAGCTATGCCGGCGACGCAAATTACGCTCCCGCGACGGGGACGACCACGATCATCATGGTCAGCACGGCCTTATTGCCGCCGACCATCAAGGTGACTGCGTCACCCTCCACCGGCATCGATACCAGCCAGTCGTTGACCTTAAACGCAATGTTAAGCGGAACCGGCAGCGTGGCTCCGAGCGGAACGGTGACCGTGACCTCTAGTCAAGCTACGAGCGGCAGCACGCTCGCCAGCGGAATTACCGCGCCGATTAGTGGTGGCGTGGCCAGCGTCACCATCCCCGCCAATAGCCTGAACGGCAACTCGAGCGGCGAAACAGACACCTTGTCGGTCGCCTACTCCGGCGACAGCATCTACTCCCCCGGCTCGGCGGTCACGGTCAGCGTGACGGTGACGCAAGCCTCTTACACGCTTGCTGCCTCAACCCCGTCACCTTCATCGGTCTCGCCGGGAACTTCGGCAACCTCGACAATCAGTGGCAACCCGAGCACCACCGATTACACCGGCACGGTGACGCTGAGCAACTGCACCATCGCCTCCTCGCCCACCAATGCCGTCAACCTGCCCACGTGCTCGGTGAGCGGAACGATCACCTATGCCAACGGCACGCCGACTAGTTCCACCAACCCGGCGCCCACCGCGACCGTGATCACCTATGCGAACCAATCGTCGATGCTTGACACCCATCCGTTCAAAATCCTCTACGGAGCGGGCGGAACGGCGCTTGCCTTGCTGGTCTTCTTCGGAATCCCGGCGCGGCGCAAGAGCTGGAGGGCGCTGCTCGGCGCGCTTGTGCTGCTGGCCGGGCTGGGAACGCTCTCAGCCTGCGGCGGAGGAGGCGGCGGGAACAACGTTAACACCGCAACCAGCCCTGGCAGCTACACCTTCCAGGTGACCGGCACCGGCAACGATCCGGCCAAGGTCTCCGTACCCGTCACGTTCTCGTTGACCGTGAACTAACTCCAATCTCTCTCAACAGCATTGGGCCCTTCCCGCCGGGAAGGGCCCCTTTTTGCAGCGCGATAATCTCGCGCCAGAAAAGGACCGCAACGTACGCCGGCATGACGCCAGAATTCGAGTTTTGTCATCGCGCTGCAAGGGCGGGCATGCGCAGCGTAACGCGAGTTCCGCGTCCGAGTTCACTGGTGATCTCCGCGCTGCCGCCGTGAAGCGTCAGGATGCTCTGCACGATAGCCAGGCCCAACCCCGTGCTGCCCGAGTTCTGCGAGCGCGATGGATCGACGCGGAAGAAGCGATCGAATACTCTGGGCAGCGCTTCGGCGGGAATGCCGGCGCCGGTGTCGGAGACCTCGATGCGAATCGCGGCGTCTTCGTTCGTGGCTGCCAGCGTCACGGTCCCTCCCGGCGGCGTATGTGCAATGGCGTTCGAGACCAGATTGCTCACCGCCCGCAGCATCAGTGAGCGATCCAGTTCCGCGTTGAGCGGCTCGGCCCCATCGTTCACCACAAGCGATATTCCTGCATCGGCCGCAGAGGCTTCGTAGTAGTCGCGGACCGTGGTCAGCAACTCGCCGATGTTCACGGTCTCACGACGCAACTCGGTCAGGGGGCTCTCCGCGCGGGCCAGAAACATGAGATCGCCGATCAGTTCGGAGAGCCGGACTGCTTCTTCCAATGAAGACTCAAGTACGTCGCGGTACTCGTCGGCCGTCCGTGAGCGGGCGAGAGCCACTTCGGCTTCTCCGCGGATATTGTTGACGGGCGTGCGCAAATCGTGCGCGATGTCGGCCGTGAACCTGGAGATGCGCTCGAAGGATTCTTCAAGCCGCACCAGCATTTCATTGAAGGTCCCGGCCAGCGACGCAAGTTCCGACGGATAGCCTTCCGACTTGATCCGTTCGCGCAGATTCGTCGACGTGATTCTCCGCGCGGTTGCGGCGATCTCTTCGACGGGCCGAATGCCGTGCCGCGCAATCCGGTATCCCACCAGCGGGACGAGAACCGACGTTGCCAGCAGAATGCCCCAGAACCACAGCCGATAGCGGGCCAGCAACTCCTCTTCCTGCGAGACGTCGATGGCGATTTGAACCGTATCACCGTGAGTCGGCGGCATGCCGACGGCAACCGTAGCGCTGGTGACCCGGAATGGTTGCCCATGTCTGCCCGCCATCGCAATCGGCCGCTCGGAGCGGCCGCGGGTCCGGCTCGCGAGTTCCACAAGATCCAACCGTTCGGCCATGCCGGGCGTCGTCATGATCGGCACGCCATGTTCATCGAGGAGGCGAATGTAGAACTGCTGGTACCGGCGGGCCTCAGACTCAAGCTCGATCTCTTCGCGAAGCCCATCCTCGTCGTCAGGCCGTTCACGCAGCATGGTGCGCAGCACGTTCAGCTTGTCGGCAAGGAACAGCTCTGTGCTTCGGTCCAGTTCCGTCCGCAGGACGACGTAGAGACTCGCCGTGGCCAGGATTACCAGCACCAGGCCCGCCAGCGAGTAGGCCGCCGACAGCCGGAACGCCAGAGTCCGGCGCGGGGGCTGCGCAGCCCAGGCGCTACGACTCGGGTTCGAAGACATAACCGGCGCCGCGCACCGTGTGAATCAGTTTTACGGGGAAGGGGTCGTCCACCTTGCTGCGCAACCGGCGCACATTCACATCCACGACGTTCGTATCGCTGTCGAAGTTCATATCCCAGACCGACTCGGCGATCAGCGTGCGCGACAGCACTTCGCCGGCGCGCCGCGCCAGCAGTGTCAGCAACAGGAACTCCTTCGAAGTAAGGTCGAGCCTCTGGCCGGCACGCGTCGCGCGGTGGCGCAGCAGATCGATCTCCAGGTCGGCCCAGCGCAGGGTCTCCTGCGGGCGCGGCGTTGAGCGGCGCAACAGCGAGCGCACCCGGGCCAGGAGTTCGGAGAATGCGAACGGTTTTACCAGATAGTCGTCGGCTCCCAACTCGAACCCGCGCACGCGTTCGTGCACGGCGTCGCGCGCCGTAAGCATCAGTACCAGCGCCTTCTGTTTGGTCTCGCGCAGGCGCGCCAGCACCTGCCATCCCTCCAGACCGGGAAGCATAACATCCAGAACAATGAGGTCGAAGTCGACTTCCACGGCCAGGTGCAGGCCTTCCAGGCCGTCGGCTGCAACATCGACCACGTAACCGGCTTCGCTCAGTCCCTTCTTCAGGAACTTGGCGGTCTTCACTTCGTCTTCAATAACCAGGATTTTCATGATTGTGCATCCTAGAACGTGAATCGTGCGGAAAACTGCAGCACTCGCGGAAGACCGTTCGGGCTGATCTCCTGAAATGTGCCAAAGTTGCCGGGACCCGAGTTGGGTACCAGGTAGCAGGTCTGATTCGGCGACGCGCCGTCGCCGCAGTTGCTGCCGATGGGGTTGTATTCAAGCTGGTTGATGCCGTCGCCGTTCTGCACGTAGTAGTTGGCGTGGTTGAGCAGATTGAAAGCCTGCACCTGAATCTGCAGATCTTTGCCTTCCTTCACCGCGAAATCCCGCGCCAGAGCTGCGTCGATTCGCTGCAGCCACGGACCGTAGAAGGAATTCAACCCGATGCCCGGCACGGGTCCGGCGCCGTTGATGCCTCCTGCGGTGTTCGCCGTGTCCTGGTTGAAGGCTGTGTCGTTCAGATTGTCGTTGGCCCCGTCGCAATTGCTGAAGGACACGGTGGAACTGGTGCAGGCCGGACTAAGCAGTGCGGCGTAGGGCCTCCCGGATGAGAACTCCATCACCGTGCTGAGGGTCCAATCAGCAAACAGCGCGTGCGCCGCGCTGCCGCTCGCGAATCGCTTGAGCGCAGGCTGGTACAAAGCCGCCACCGTGACCCGGTTTCGCTCGTCAAGCAGCGAGGGGGCATGTGTGTTGCTGAAGTCGAACTGGTTGTTGAAGTCCATGCCATCGCGCATCATGCTTTTGGCCCATGTGTAGGAGGTCTGCAGCGAGAGGCCGCGCGCAACCCGCCGCTGGAGCGTTGCAAACAGCGAGTTGTAATCGTTCTGTCCGGAACTGATGAGTTCGAGGATCTGGCCCAGACCACTGCTTACGAGGCCATCGGTGAGCAGTCCGTTGTCCATATTCGGCAGGGTGATCGTTGTTCCCGGACAGGGCGCGGCTGTGGCATTGGCGCCGCAGATCACATAGGTGGTTGTGCCCTGCAAGGGCATCAGGTTCAGGTCGTACGCGCTGCCTGAAAACAGGTGGACGCCATGATTCCACATGGTGCCGATGCTGAAGGTGGTGTTGGGTAGAATCTCGGTTTCAACCTGCAGGCTGGCCTGCAGGATGTACGGCACCCGGAGCTGGGGCGAAACCAGGGAGATGTCGGGCGACGCCCCGAAGAGTGGGGAATTGCCGGGAAGAATCGAAGGGAAGGTTGGCGCTTGTTGGTCAGGTGCGCCTGAAGATGGGGTGTAACTGGCATCGACCTCGGACTGCTGTGAAGCGAGCCCGTTGGCGATAACCGCGTTGCGGTAGTTGAGCCCGTTCATGTTGGTATAGAAGTCGCCGAATCCGCCACGCACCACGGTTTTCGAATCCGGCTGCCACGCAAATCCAAAGCGCGGCCCCAGGCGCTGGAACTGGTTGGGATATTGCCCGGTAAGCGGGAAGGCCGGATTCTCGACAGGCTGTGGGTAGACCTGAAAGTCCTCGCGCAAGCCCAGCTCCAGCGTCAGTCGCGGCAATGCTCTAAAGGTGTCCTGAATGTAGAAGCCGTAGTAAGGGACGGCAAAAGAAAAGGTCGGGGTTCCCGCAGCCTGGCTGAAATTGGAGTATTCTCCCAGCGCAAATGCTTCGAGGTTGGGGAATTCATAAAGGCCGAGCGGCGATCCGAAGTCGACAGCCTCGTTGGGGTCGGCGCCGCCGTCGTCGGTGTCCGCATCCCATGAGCGGTTCCAATCGAAACCGAGCTGCAGCATGTGCTTGCCGATCACGTAGTCGATTCGGTCGGAGAATGAGTACTGCTTTTCAAAAACCCTGCCGATGGAAAATGCCGCGTTACCCATAGTGAAGGCGGCGGGACTATCCAGAATGACCGTCGGCGTGTTCGGCGCCAGCCCGGTGGGCGTCGCAATTTCGTTGTCCTGCGAAGTGCCTGCGTGGAACTCGTTCAGTAGTCTTGTTGAGAACGTGTGGGTCCAGCCGGCGGTTGCTCCAAAGGTGTGCACATAGGCGTTGGCCAATGTCTGCGTGCCAT
>Ga0326727_10022694_pt1 | contig 12086 bp, 10 predicted proteins | sample MB2enrmetagenome_FD_207643 | JGI IMG/M metagenome (GOLD analysis project Ga0326727, IMG submission 207643) | Lab enriched peat soil microbial communities from McLean, Ithaca, NY, United States - MB29MY | ecosystem: Environmental > Terrestrial > Soil > Wetlands > Peat | place: USA: New York... | reverse complement strand
GGCTCCACCGCGCGCTCGGCTACCCCCGCGGCCGGATCATCGTCGACCCGGAGGCCGTTCCGTTCGTGACGGAGGGCCGTAGCCTCTTTTCCCCGTTCGTCCGAGGCGGGGATTCCTCGCTCGCCCCCGACGGGCCGGTCCTCCTCGTCGACCCCGACGACCGGCTGCTCGCCGTCGGCCGCCTCCTCCTGGCTCCGTACGAGATGGGTCGCCTCAAGCGCGGGGTGGCGGTCTCCGTGACCGCCCATGCCCGTTCCCCCGAGGAACCGCTCGCGGAGGAAGCCTCCCTCCCCCCCGAAGCACCGCCGCCGGAGTGAGCCGAGGCTCGCCCGACCGGAGCTCGGTCGCCCGAGAACGGCCCCTCCGATTCAAGGGTGGCTTTAAGTCGGCGCGGGGATTCGAATGCCTTGCCCGTCCGGAGGGGCACCTCGATGAAGACCTACCTGCTGCTCCAGCTCGACAGCGAGGGGGCCTCCTATTCGGAGGTCGCCGAGACGCTGGAGGACCTGGGGTTCCGCGCGCAGCAGGGCGGCTACGACTTCGTCTACGACTGGGCGAGGGACGCCACCGTGAAGGACTCCCTCAAGTTCGCCGACCGCATCCAAGCGGCCCTCCGGGGCAAGAACGTCCTGTTCCGCATCGAATCGGTGGAGGAGTGACCCCCGGTACCCCCGGCCCACGGGACCCGCCCCCATGGTCATCCTAGGGATCGAATCCACGGCCCATACGGCCTCCGTCGGCCTCATCGACGAGGACGCCCGGGTCGTGGCGATGGCGAGCGACATGTATCGCCCGCCGACCGGAGGGATCCACCCCCGCGAAGCGGCCAACCATCACGTGGAGGTCCTTCCCCAGCTCGTCGCGCGCGCGATGGCCGACGGCCGTGTCGCCCCCGAGGAGCTCGAGGCGGTCGCCTTCGCCCAGGGCCCGGGCCTCGGCCCGTGCCTCCGGGCCGGAGCGACCGTCGCCCGTACGTTGGCCCTCCTTTGGGAGAAGCCCCTCGTCCCGGTGAACCATTGCGTGGCCCACGTCGAGATCGCGCGAGTGCTGAGCGGGATCGAGGACCCGCTCCTCCTCTACGCGAGCGGCGGGAACACGCAGGTCATCCTGTTCGGGTCGGGCCGCTACCGCGTCCTCGGAGAGACCCTCGACATCGGGATCGGCAACTTCCTCGACAAGCTCTGGATCGCCCTCGGGGGAACGTTCCCCGGCGGTCCGGCGCTGGAGGCGGAGGCGAAGCTCGGCCAGCACCTCCTCGAGCTCCCGTACTCGGTGCACGGCATGGACGTCGCCTTCTCGGGCCTGCTCACGGCGACCCTCGCGCTCCATCGACGCGGGGTGCCCCGGCCGGACCTCGCCTACTCCGTCGAATGCACCGCCTACAGCATGCTCATCGAGATCACCGAGAGGGCGCTCGCGCATCGCCGGCGCACCGACGTGGTCCTGGGCGGGGGGGTCGCCTGCAACGAGCGGCTCCGGGGCATGCTCCAAGAGATGGTCGAGGGGCGCGGAGGTCGCTCCTACGCTCCCCCGCGCTCCTTGTGCGTCGACAACGGGGCCATGATCGCCTGGACCGGCCGGCTCGCTCTCCTTCAGGGGCTCTCGGTGGCGGTCGAGGACTCCGCGGTCCAGCCGCGACAGAGGACCGACCTCGTCCCGACCCCGTGGCGGGCGCTCCTTCCCGACTGAGCCGACCCGGGGCGCGGCGGCCGATCAGCGGGGGGGACGCAGGAGGAGCCAGCCGAGGCTCTTCAGCTCGACCTCGGAGGTCACCTGCTGGACGACCAGATACGGGAAGAGGTGCGCCGCCGGGCTGTTGTAGAGCAGGAGGCCGAGGTCCGGTCCCCCGGCGGTCGCGAGGACCGGCGTGGAGAGCCCCTGGGCGGCGGTGGAGCTCCGAGTCACGGAGTACGAGAGCAGGATCGTGTGGGAGGTCCCGTAGATCGATGCAAAGCAGCTGGGGTACACGCCGCCGGAACCGCTCAAGGTATCGAGGTCGAGGTCCGGTCCGGCCCGGGAGACCTGGTTGTCCACGAAAAGCGTGATCGAGTGCGTCGAGTCCGCCGTGAACCCCAGCAGGTCGGTGGCCGTGTAGGTGACCGGTTGCGAGGAGAAGGAGGCGTTGATGTCCACGGTGGAATGGGTGTCAGCCCAGACCGTGAAGAAGTCGCTGAGGTTGTAGATGTAGCTCCAAGGCGAGATGATGTAGATCGTGCCGAGGGGGAGCCCGCCGTTCGCCACGGTGTCCGTCGACAGCGGCAGGCGACAGTCGTACGGCTCGCCGGCGTAGGTGTAGTTCTTGTTCTGCCCGATATCCGTCGGAAGGCCCACCTCGCTCGTCCCGATCCGGATCGTGAGCATCGGGTAGACCTCGATCGCCGGGGTGAGTCCCGGCTGGCACCAGCCCGTGCTGAGGCCGCTCGCGTTGTGCGGGGGAAACCCGATGGGCAGCGACTTCGCTGGGGGGTCCTGGACCTGCAGGCAGAGGGGTTGGAACGGGTTGAAGAGCAAGATGATCACGATCACCGCGATGACGGCGACCGGGATGCCGATGATCAACGCGCGGCGGGTCCAATTGGGCCGTCCCTTGGAGTGGGGGTTTCCCGCCTCCCGGGCCGCGCGCTGCCGCTTCCGCTCGCGGCGCCGTTCCTCGGCGCTCGTCGGGGCCGGTCGCTCGCCCCCTTCTTCCTCGGTCGAAGGCTCCGTTTGGAACCTGCGCTTGGACACGGGGCCCCCACTTCCGTCCCCCGCTTAACCTTCACCGACCGTGCGGAGCGCCCACGGAGGTGGATAAATAGCGCGTCGCGGCTCGCCCGACCGTGTCCGTCGTCGACGCGCTCGTCGTAGGGGCCGGCCCCGCCGGGTCGACCGCCGCCTACGAGCTCTCTCGTCGGGGCCATCGGGTCGTGGTGCTGGAAGAGCACCCGCGGGTCGGCTATCCCGTCCAGTGCGCCGGCCTCGTCTCCTCTCGGGTGTTGAAGCTGGCCGGCTCCGAGCGCATGCTCCTCGGCCCCGTGCACGGCGCGACGGTGTTCGGCCCTTCCCTGGGGTCGGTCACCTTCAAGGCCTCCGAACCCCGGGCGTTCGTCATCGACCGGGCCGGGCTCGACATCTACCTCGCCGAGCGCGCCTCGAACGCCGGGGCCGAGTTTCGCGCGGGGGTCCGCTTCGACGGCTTCACGCCGGGCCCTTCGGGGCTCCGCCGGGCTCGGCTCACCCGGGTGGACGGCACGCACGAGGAGCTCGATGCCCGCCTCGTCCTCGGGGCGGACGGGGTGGCGAGCGCCGTGGCCCGGGCCGCGCGCCTTCGTCGACCGGTGGAGATCCTCCCGGCGTTCGAGGCGGAGGTCCCCCGCTCTCCCGGGGACCCCGACCAGGTCGAGGTCTACCTCGGGAACGACTTCGCGCCGGGGCTGTTCGGCTGGTGGATCCCCGATTTCGCGGGGGGGGCCCGCATCGGCATCGCCGCCCGGGCGGACGGCACCTCCGCTCGCACGTACTTCGAGCGGTTCGTTCGGCGGGTCGAGCGCCGGTTCGGCGCTTCGCTCCCCGCGCCGGTCGGGCTCGTCGTGTCCGGGATCCCGATCGGGTCGCTCCCTCACCTCGTGGCCGACCGGGTGATGCTTGTGGGGGATGCCGCGGCCCAGGTCAAGCCGCTCTCCGGCGGCGGCATCTTCACGGGCATGACGGCCGCGACGGAGGCCGCTCAAGTGGCGGACGGGGCGCTTCGCTCGGACCGGCTCGACGAGGCGACGCTCCGGGAGTACGAGCGGCGGTTCGACTCGAAGTTGGGCGAGGAGTTCCGAAAGGCCCGCTACCTTCGCCGGCTGTTCGTCCGCCTGAGCGACGCCGAGTTCGACCGACTCCTCCAAGCGCTCGCCTCGGCCCGGATGACCGAGTCGATCGTGGCGTTCGGGGACATCGATTTCCCCTCGCACGTGGCTCGCAGGCTGCTCCGTCAGTCCCCGGCTTTGCTGCGCTTGTTCCCCAAGGTCCTGTCGGCCTGGCTCTCTTCCGGCGAGGAGCTCCTTCCCGACCTGGAAGAAGGACCCTTGCCCCGAAGCGCCACGTAGCCGCCGGCGGCGCCGAGGACGATGGCCACGCCGAGGAGCACGTACAGCGCGGTATCGAGCGGGGCGGAGTCCTCCACCAGCACGGCGGTCTCCGGCAGGACTCCGGAGACCCCCAGCCGGGTCAGGTTGAGGGTGGGAGTGCCGTTGGGGAGGACCGTCGCGTGCTCCCAGAGGGCGGGGGCGAAGTACCCCACGCTCTCCAATCGGTAGGTCGACCCATTGAGGTCGAACGAGAGCGAGTCTCGGATCGTGTAGGTTCCCTGGGCCGCATCCGAGGGCACCGAGATCGTGACGGGAACGCTCCAACCGGAGGCGTGCGCGCCCAGGAGGGGGATCGGGAGCGTGACGTTCGGCCCCGATGCGCCGCCCGAGGAGAGGGAGGGCGCCGAGGTGGGTAGAGCGGCCGACCCCGTGCCCGGGGCGCCGTTGAACCCGTAGACCTCGAAGGTGAGCGCCACATCGGTCAGGGAGCTCGGGAGGGGGTTCGACAGGGCGAAGCCGAGCGTCCCGCTCGCCCCGGGGGAGATCGGCCCGGCGGAGAGGGCGTCGAGGAACTCCCGGCCCATGGCGACGGGCAGGGTGGGGGGTGCGGTCGCCCGAACCGCCGGAGTGGCCGAAAGGACGGTCAGCAACGCGACGAAGATCGTCGCCCCGATGCGCCAAGGCCCTCGCGATAGGGTCTCACTCACGCCGACCCTCCCGGCGTTCCACGGAGTCGGCCAGCGCGAGCAACCGCTCGATCCGTTGGAGCGCCTCGCTCCGGCCCCGGCGCCCGCGGGCCCCCAGGAGCCCCGGGCCGGCGAGGGGCCGGGGTCGACCTTCCGGAGCGTCGAGCGCCTTGTAGAGGGCCCGAGCCAAGGCCCTGGGGCGGCCGGTCATCCGAGTGGCCTCATCGTCGGCCCGGTACTCCTCACGACTCGTGAGGGTTGCCGCGAGATAGGAGAGGACCGGGTCCCAACGCATCAATCGCGAGAAGGTCCGCACGAAGGTGAGGTACCGGGCGTCAAGGTCGCGGACGTGGCCGAGCTCGTGGGCGACGACCGCCTCCAGCTCCTCCGGGCTCAGCCGGGCGATGAGGCCATCGGAGAGGAGGATGAGTTCGTGTCGATGGACGGCGTGCTCCAAGCTGTCCCATTCGGCCAGGGTGAAGGAGAACGCATCGACTCCCTCCGACCGGAACGCGTACAGACCGACCCGCCCGGTAGGGGCGGGCAGACCCAAGGGCCAACCGAGCTCCCGGGTCTCGAGGAACCGCAAGAGGCCCCGCCCGACCAACTGATTGACCGAGAAGGCCACGGTCAGGATCGCCAGCGCGCCGAGCCCACCGTACACCCACAGCCGCCAGGCGGAGGGTTCGAGGAGGAGGAGGGGGGAGCTCGCGAGCCGGGCCATCGAGATCCCGAGCCCCCAACTCAGGACGCCCACGAGGAACGTGGTCGCCAGGAGCGCCCAAAGCGCGGCGAACGTCGCCCCGAGTCGGAGGAGGGCGGGAGAGGAAAGTCGCCGGGAGGCGAGCACCATGACCCCGCCGGTCCCCACCCAGACGGCCACGGGGAGGAGCAGGAAGGAGGGGGAGAACGGTACGGCCACGGGCGCGCAGCCTTACAGGCCGAGGCGACGACGCAGCTTTCGCTTCTGCGCCGGCTGGAGTTTCTCCATCTCCTCGCTCAGATGCACGACGCCCGCCGGTCCGAACAGGTCCACCACCCCTTTGAGCACACCCCTCAGGTACTGGCGCTCAAAGTCGACCGGACGATAAATGAAGCGGGAGCCCCCCTGGCACGATTCCCGTCGGCGGCGGACCAAGCCTTTGTCGTGAAGTCGACTCAGGATCGTGGCCACGGTCGTGTAGGCCACCTCCACCCCCCGGGAGCGCAGAACGGCCCGAAGGTCGCGGGCCGAGCCCTCCTTCTGGGTGCGAAGGGCGCTCATGACCTCCGATTCGAGCGAACCGAGCATCTTGGTGAACTCTCATGAGGGTTTGTGGTTCATAAGCCCAAAGCTCGAACGGAACGAATCTAGTCGTAGAGTATGGGAAAGTATGTTCCGAATCACTCACCCGGCGCAGTTTCTCATCGGTTCCGGGCGCGCGTACCGTTCGTATCGGTCGGGCGCGATTCGGCCCCGTGCGCTCCGAGAACGTTCCGGGACCGTTCGGCGCCCCGCCCGTCCGGGGATCGGTTCCCTCAGGTCCGGCCCGTCGGCAAGCTACTACTCTCGTCGTCAGTGTAAGTACGTAACGAGGATAATGGCCGACCGGGGTTCCGACCCCCGAGCCCGCTGAAGATGCCGACGCGATCGGACCGACCCGGTTTGCCTTCGATGCTGTCGTTACAGCGGAGCCGCTCGCTCCTCGGAACCCGGATCCTCGGGGTCCGGGCCGTCTTCCTCGCCTTCTCGATCGCGGTGGTCTACGCGCTGATCTCCATGGTCGTCGGTCAGATGCTCATCCTCGGACCCACGGTGTTCCGCTCGACCACCGTGTCCATCCTGTACGGACCCGACTACACCCCGTGGTGGAACTTTCCCGCGGTCCTGATCACCGCCCCGAATGCCGTGGTGGCGCTCCCGTTCTTCGGGACCCTGACCATGCTGTTGGTATCGGCCGGAGTGGGCCTTGGAATGTCCGTGGCCTTGGTCCTGTCGGTCCAACTGTACCGCCGCCGCCGGTCGGAGCTCGTCTCCCCCGCGGCCGTGGGCTCGGTGGCCGGACTGACCCCGGCCATGTTCGCCCTCCTGACGCTCGGCGCGTGCTGCTCCACGACCGCCGTGTCGGCGGCAGGCATCGGTCTCGCCTCCCAGGCGACGGGCACCTCGGTCTCCAACCTGCTCCTCAACACGTGGTACCTCGGGGTCTTCCAGGTGGTCGTCCTCTGGGTCGCCCTCGTCGCTCAGGAGCAACTGGTCACGGTCTACGGAGTGTTCCTGGGAGAGGAGGCGGCCCTGTCCACGGAGATCCGGCTTCCGCCCGTGACGCTACGGTCGCTGCTCGCCGGTCTCCTGCGAGTAGGGCTGATCCTCGGGGGAGTCAGTTGGTGCCTCGCGGCCGTCGCGCAATGGACGACCGTCCCTCCCTTGGCCGCCTCCCCCGTGTTCTGGTTCTCGTGGTTGTTCCCGCACTTCGAGGTGGGCCTCTTCGCCGTCGCCGCCGGGATCTCTCCCGAGCCGATCCGCCGGCTCCTCCTTTCTCGGAACCGCGGGCGGGCGGGTCGGGTCGTCCGGGCCTCGCTCTTCGTGGGTGGACTCTCCCTTCTCCTTTGGTTCCCGGCGGCGCTCTCGACCCACGGCGCCCCCGGCTTCCTCAACGAGCTCCTGGGCGCCCTCGGGTATCCCGCGTCCGTGGGAGGAGTCTCCCCCGGTTCGGTCACGGGACTCGCGCTCGGCTTGCGGTGGGGCTTCCAGTATCTGTTGATCGGCCTGTTCGCCCTCGGCGTGGCGCTCGCTCCGGGACGAACCCTGGGCCCGTTCGCCGAATCGGGCGGCGGGGCTACGAACGATGAGCGCTCGACCCCGTCGGAATCCGAGCCCGGGAGCGGCGGGGTTCCGGGGGCGACCGCGCCGACCGGCGCCGGTCGGGGGACGCCGGGGGAGACCCCTACGCGCCGGCGAGACGGCTCCTCGAGCTCTTCGACCGATTGACGATGCTGGCCGTCGAACTGTTCCTCGGGCTCCTCGCCGCGCTGATGGCGGCGACCACCGCCGTGCTGGTCAAATGGGCCGCCGAGGCGAAGACCACGGTCTCGGCGTTGGTGGTCCTCTTCCTGCTCGCCATGATGGCGGCGATGTTCGCCGGCGCCCTCACCTACTACCTCGACCCGAGCCCGGGGACCCTCATCGCCGGTCTTTGGCTCAGCGGCCTCCTCATGTCCGTGAGCGTCCTGCCGCTGTTCGTCGCCATCGTTCGGGAAGGGTACGCGCGCCTCGCCCAGGGGGCCCAGTACGTCCCGACGAAGCTGCGGTCGACCGGGGGGTTCGTCGGAGCGGTCGTCGGACTCGTCCTCGCCAACGAGCTCCTCATGGGCTGGACCTTCCAGCTCGCCTCGGGGTTCCCGTTCCCCTCGGCCGGAGTCGGTGGGCTCCTCGCCTCGATCCTGGTGAGCCCCTGGTTCCTCTTCACCATGTCCGCGGAGATGCTCCTGAGCTCGCTGTTCCTGTGGGAGCGCCTCCCTCCGGGCCTCCGTCCGGTCCTCCTCGCGCAATCCGCCATCATGTTCCTCTCCCCGCCGGCGCTCGCCGCCGGCCCCTGGGTCGCGGGGACCGTGCTCGGGTCGAGCGCCGTCATGATCGGCCTGTTCGTCTACCTCATGGAGTACCTGTACCGCCACCACCAAACGGCGGCCGGCTTCTCGAACTACCTCCTCGAGGTGCTCGCCGTCTACGCCCTCATGATGGGCGGGCTGTTCCTCTGGCAGTACTACGGCGATGCGACCCTCTTCGCCCTCTCCATCGCCCTCGAGATGGCCATCTTCTATGCGGCGATCGTCCTCCCCGAAGACCTCGCCGGGGACCTCGCGGAACCCTGGCAGCTCCGTCCCGGTTGGGCGTTCGCGCTCCTTTCGCTCATCTTCGTCGCCGAGCTGTTCATGGGCGCGGCGCTCGACGTTCAGCTCGCCCCGGGGACCTACCTCGGCGGATTCCCTTTCCTGGCCCTGAACGGGCCGGCCACCGGCGTGGTGGGGAACGCCGTCTCCAACGGCTTTTGGTTCGTCGCGACGACCTCGGCCTCGACCGGGTTCCTCGGCATGATGGGCCTCGAGATGGGCGCCCTCGTCGTGTTCAAGTTCCGGGAGAGCCGGAACCTCGAGAATCGCGTCCGCCTGATCCTCATGATGGGCTGCTACGGCGCCTTTGCCGTGTTCTACCCGAGCCTCTACTTCGGGCTGCTGTTCCCGAACGCCCCCAGCCCGAGCTTGGTCCCGGTGCTCGGTTGGAGCATGGGGATCGGGTCGTACCCGCTGGCCGTCGGGGTCTTCGCCACCGTGCTCGTCAGCTACCTCGTCACCGGGGTGCTCGTCATCCTGTTCGGCCGCCGCGTGATCTGCTCGACGTTCTGCACGGCGCCGCTGATGTACCAAGGGACGATGATCGATTCCATGAAGACGTTCAACCGCACCTCGACGGTCGGCCGGAAGTATCTGTCGAGCCGGTTCTCCCGATTGTACTCGGTCACCACCGGCGTGGTGATGGGCTCGCTCGTGGCGACCTCCGTGCTCTCCTACCTCGATACCACGGGGGCGGTCCACGTCTACTTCCAGGGGAACGACCCGTCGGTGTTCTTCTTCACGTTCTCCTTCTCGGTGCTCTGGTACCTGATGTTCGTCACGATCCCGTACACGGGCAACTACAACTGCGTCACCATGGGCTGGTGCTACACGGGGACGATCGCCCAGGCGTTCCAGAAGGTCGGGTTCTACAAGCTCAAGGTCCACGACAAGCAGGTCTGCCGAGAGTGCACGACGCTGGATTGCGCCCGAGGCTGCCCCGTCGGGCTCGTCGACATGCCCGGGCACTTCCGCACGAAGGGGGAGTTCCGGAGCTCGAAGTGCTGCGGGGTCGGCGATTGCGTCGAGGCGTGCCCCTACGACAACCTATACATCGCGGATGTCCGACACTGGTTGCGTCGACGGCTCGGCCGGCCCGAGGTCGTCGAGCACCCCTCGCCGCTCCCGATGGCCCGCTCCGTCGTTCGGACCGCCGTGTCCCGGAGCCCCGCGCCGAACGGGACCCTACCCGCCTCCCCACCTTTGGGGGGCGCCCGGCCCGGCCCGGGGCTCAACGGGGCGCCGTAGGGCCCACGGGCCGGCCCCGGGCCGTCACGGTGGGAGGGCGCCGACGGCCCCCCTCTCGGGGGCGTCCGCGGCGACGGACTCCCTCGCGATCGGGAGGTTCCGAGGGGCGACCGTCGGGCCGAGGAGCCCGCGGCGCAGCAGCACCAGGAATTCGGCGTACATCACCGCACCCATCGTCGCGCCGAAACCGACCACCGCCCAGGTGGACCCCGGGAGGAGCCCCACGACGACGCCCGCGGTCATCATCGCCAGGTAGGCCGTCGCGACCCCGAGGATGACCCGCAACGCGCCCCGGTCCGTTTCGACCGGGTCCTGGAGGCTCGCGAAGAAGAGCGCGAAGGTGGCGGCCATGACCGCCGCCATGAGCGAGGCACCGAGGAGCGGGTCGACGGGCACCCAAGGGGCGACGACGCCGCTGGCGGCGAGCCCCAGCAAGGGCCCACGAACCCCCCGGGAGAGCGGGACCCAGAACAGCACGGCGAGCATCGCGGCGACCATCGACCAGAGGAACCAGGCGCTGGTCAACGTCCCGGCGAGCACGCTCGGGAGGTCGTACGGAGGCCCGTTCCCGACGGTGAACAGCAGCCCCATCAATAGCTCGGCAACGGTGGCCATCGTCGCAATGGCGACCGGCCAGACCCAACGCCGCGGCTCGATCCGGTCGTCGTGGAAGATGACCACCGCGATGAACCAGACGCTCGGGGGGCCGAGCATCATGAAGTTGAACAACAGGAGCACGATGCTGTAGCTGTTGAGATTGGAGTTCAGGAACGCGCCGATAATGGCCATGAGGAGACCGGCCGAGCCGAGGAGGGAGGTGGACCCGATGATCATCCGAGTGATCGTGGGCGGCGGACCGGCGCGCGGAAGGATCTGGGTGAGCAGGTAGACCTCCACGATGACCATCACCACGACCACGATCATGTCGGGGAGGAGCTGCGAGTTCCACACGAGGATGGGGGCTACCATGCGGGCGTTCCACGAGCGGGACGAGGGCGACACTCAAATGCGGAAGGTACGAACCGCGCGCCGCCGGGCGCCTCCCCATCCCTCCCCGCATGGCTTATCCCCGCCGCTTCATCCCCGGGCATGGCCGCACCCCGGCATGCCGCCTCGGTCCTCGAACTGGTCGGCAACACCCCCCTGGTCGAGCTGTCCCGGGTCGCCCGGGGAGTCCCGTACACCCTTCTCGGCAAGCTCGAGTTCCTCAATCCGGGCGGCTCCGTCAAGGACCGGATCGGCGCTTCGATGATCGACGACGCCGAGGCTCGGGGACTTCTGAAGCCCGGCGGGACGATCGTGGAGGCCACGAGCGGGAACACCGGCGTCGGCCTCGCCCTCGTCGCGGCCGTTCGCGGATATCGCTCCATCTTCGTGATCCCCGACAAGATGAGCTCGGAGAAGATCCGATTGCTCCGGGCCTACGGGGCCCGGGTCGTGATCACCCCGAGCCAGGTGCCGCCCGAGCACCCGATGAGCTACTACTCGGTGGCCCGCCGCCTCGCTCGAGAGGTCCCCCACGCCTTCTACGCGAACCAGTACGAGAACGAGCTCAACCCGCGCGCCCACTACCGGACCACCGCCCCGGAGATCGAGCGGGACGCCGGTCCGGGCCTCGCGGCCGTGGTGGCCACCGTCGGGACGGGAGGTACCATCAGCGGGATCGGGCGGTACTTCCGGGAGCACCGCCCCTCCGTCAAGATCGTGGCCGTGGACCCGAAGGGGTCGATCCTCGCCCACTATTTCCGAACCCGCCAGGTCACCAAGTCCGCGCCGTACCTCGTCGAAGGGATTGGCGAGGACATGATCCCGAAGACCACCGACTTCTCCGTCATCGACCAGTTCGTCGAGGTCGGGGACCGAGAATCGTTCGAGATGGCCCGTCGGCTCGCCCGCGAGGAGGGACTGTTCGTCGGCGGCTCCTCCGGCTCGGCGGTGGTCGGAGCCCTCCGTTGGCTCAAGGACCAGCCGCTCCCCGAGGGGGGCACCGTGGTGGTGGTGCTCCCGGACAGCGGCGACCGGTACCTCTCCAAGTTCTACTCCGACGAATGGTTGCGGGAGAACCGGCTCCTGGACGAGAGCGCGTGCGCGGGGGACCTGTTGCTCGCCAAAGAGTTCCAGCCCTCCCTCGTCAGCGTGGAGCCGACCACACAGGTCCAGGACGCCCTCGCCCTCCTCCAACACCACGGCGTCGGGCAGGTCCCCGTGCTTTCGGGGGAGCAGA
>Ga0326727_10022693_pt1 | contig 12086 bp, 13 predicted proteins | sample MB2enrmetagenome_FD_207643 | JGI IMG/M metagenome (GOLD analysis project Ga0326727, IMG submission 207643) | Lab enriched peat soil microbial communities from McLean, Ithaca, NY, United States - MB29MY | ecosystem: Environmental > Terrestrial > Soil > Wetlands > Peat | place: USA: New York... | reverse complement strand
GCTGATGCGGGTGCGCCTGCCGGAGAACTTCGACCGGCCTTTCTCGGCCTCCTCGTTCATTGACTTCTGGAACAGGTGGCATATCACGCTTTCCACCTGGCTCAAGACATACGTCTACAACCCGCTGCTGGTGGCGTTGATGCGGCGCATCTCATCGCGAACCCTGGAGCCATGGCTCGGCGTTTTCTGTTTTTTCGTGACGTTCTTCCTGATTGGCGTCTGGCATGGGCGCACCTCGGAGTTCATCCTCTTCGGCGTGTTACTGGGTGGCGGGGTCGCGATCAACAAGCTTTGGCAGTTGGGGTTGACACGCTTGCTGGGGCGCCAGGGCTACAAGGCGCTGGCGAAGAGCGAAATCTATATTGCATTTGCTCGCGGCCTTACATTCAGTTGGTTTGCCTTCTCGCTCTTCTGGTTCTGGGCCGACTGGGAGAAGATCGGCAAAGTTTTTGCGGCCATGGGCATCACGCAGTGGCTGGGCGTGTGGCTGACAATCTGGCTGTGCGCGACAGTTGTGCTGGCGGCATGGGAAGGGCTGCGCGCGGCACTGCTGTCGGTAAAGACCTCCGAGGGGCCAGTGTTGACCAGCCGCTATGCTCGCGTGGTCTATGCTACGGCTCTGGGTCTGGTTGCCCTGGTTATTACTGTCCTGCTCAATCAGCCCGCCCCGGATATTGTCTATAAGGCGTTTTAAGGCGCTGTCTCCGCGCCATCTCACTCCACCGTCAGCACCAGCTTGCCGAAGTGCGCGGCCTGTTCCATGCGGGTCATGACTTCGCGCGCCTGGGACCAGGGGAAGAGCTCGGCGACGGGGCGCAGCGCGGTCAGGGCGATGGCCTTGTTCATCTCCTCGAAATCCTTGTGCGAGCCTACATAGATGCCCTGGATGCGGGCCTGTTTGTGGAGGATGAGGGCGAGCGGGAGTGGTTCGGCACTGCCGGCGAGCACGCCGACTTGGGCGATGACGCCGCCCATGCGGATGGCGCCGAGCGAGCGGGGCAGCGTGCCCACGCCGCCGACCTCGATTACCAGGTCCACGCCCTCGCCGCCGGTCTGCTCCAGCGCCCAGCGGTCCCAGGCGGGGGTCTCGCGGTAGTTGAGGCCGGCGTCCAGGCCCAGCGAGAGGGCGCGCTCCAATTTTTGGCCGCTGCCGCTGATGCCCAGCACGCGCACGCCCATCATGCGCGCCAGTTGCAGGGCAAAGATGGAGACCCCGCCGGTTCCGAGAATCAGTACAGTTGCCCCCGGCTTCAGGCGGCCGGCGGCCAGCGCATTCCAGGCGGTGACGGCGGCGCAGGGCAGCGTGGCCGCCTCGGCAAAGCTGAGATGATCGGGCAGCCGCACCAGGCCGATGTCCCGGAGGACGACGTACTCGGCTAACATGCCGTCGATGTCGCCGCCCAGGGCGCCTTTGGCTTTGGCCGGAGTGAGCGGGCCATCCAGCCAGTTCTGCATGAAGATTCCTGCCACGCGGTCGCCGGGTTTCCAGCGGGTCACGCCCTCGCCGACGACGGCAACTTCGCCCGCGCCGTCCGAGCAAGGGATGCGCGGCAGCTTCAATTTGGGGTTGTAAAGGCCCTTCACCATCAGCAAATCGCGATAATTGATGGAAATTGCATGGACACGGACCAGCACCTCGCCGGGGCCCGGCTGGGGAGTAAGACGCTCTGTAAACTCCAAAGAATCAATGCCGAACGACGAAATCTGCCATGCGTTCATGGGGAAACCTCCAGCGTGTCGGGGTGAGCCGCGTCATCTTGCGGGACGCAGCAAGGCCTACGCCCCGTAGAATGAAGATAGGACGCGTGGACGGGAATGTAAATCCGTGGAGGAACAGATGGTAAGTGTCTTGAAAAAACCGGAGGCCGGTCGCGTTAAGCCCCTCAGCGACCACAAATTGCTCGCCAGGAACCCCGCCGACGGTTTTGTCAGCGAAGATGCACGGCGCCAGATCGATCAGGAGCGCACTGTAAGGGAGCGCCAGAAACAGTCGCTCCATCTGCAGCGGGAGAGCATTCTGCATCAAACGGTCTCTCAGCCGGCGCGTCGCGCCGCTCTGGAGGCGGCCCTGGCCCAGGTCAATGGGCAGCTCGCGCATTTGGGCTAAACGGGACTGGGCCTTGCGGGCTTATCCCCGCCCGCGGTTACAGCATTTCCCCGCCTGCGGCTACGCGGTGCGATGAAAGAGCAGTGCATTGGCCTGGTGCACCGTGGTCAGCACCACGCGCGTAATGTTCACATGCTCGGGGCGGCTGGCGGCCCAGACGATTGTCTCGGCAACATCCTCCGCGACGAGCGGCTTGATGTTTTTGTAGACCTTGGCGGCGCGCTCCTGATCGCCGTGGAAGCGGATAAGGCTGAAATCGGTTTCGACCATGCCGGGGTCCACGCTGGTCACGCGAACCGGAGTTCCCAGCACGTCCTCGCGCAGGCCGTCGTTGATGGCCCGCTCGGCGGCCTTGCTGGCGCAGTAGACCGCCCCGTTGGGGTAGGTCATCTCGCCCGCCACCGAACCCAGGTTGATCACGTGGCCGCGGCCCCGCTCCACCATGCCCGGCGCTACGGCACGAGTCACGTAGAGCAGCCCCTTCACGTTGGTGTCGATCATCTCTTCCCAGTCGTCGATGTTGCCCTGGTAGAGCTTTTCCAGTCCGCGGCTGAGGCCGGCGTTGTTGACCAGCACGTCGATGGCTGCCCACTCGGCGGGTAGCGCGGCGATGGCCTGCTGCACGGCGTTGCGGTCGCGCACATCGAGGATGAAGGTGTGCACGGCCTGGGCGCCGCTCTTGAGCGCAGCTTCGGCCACTTGGGCCAGTTTGCCGGCGCGGCGAGCGGCCAACAGCAGGCGCGCTCCCTCGGCCGCAAAAGCCAGAGCAGTGGCCGCGCCAATGCCCGACGAGGCCCCGGTAACGAAGACAATCTTTCCCTTGAGAGTCATACAGATATTTTAAGCCACGCGCTGCTCTGCCCAGCGAGCGGCAATTTCAGCGTCGACTTCGTCCATGGTGATCATGCCGCCGCCGTTGGCAGACGGCCAGTCCCTACTGCTCATCCCTGCCCGGCCGCAGCATCAAATCCTTAATCGCCTCGCGGGGATCCTTGCCTTCATCCAGAATCAGCTCCATCTGCTCGGTGATGGGCATTTCAATCCCCTGACGGCGGGCCAGCCCCAGTGCCGCGCGCGTGGTCAAAACCCCTTCAGCCACTTTGCCGCCCAGTCCGGCCAGAATCTCCGGTAGCTTGCGTCCCCGGCCCAGCTCCTGGCCCACGGTGCGGTTGCGCGAGAGCGAGCCCGTGCAGGTCAGCACCAGATCGCCCACGCCGGAGAGGCCGGCCAGCGTCTCGCGGCGCCCGCCGCAGGCCACGGCAAGCCGCGTAATCTCGGCGATGCCGCGTGTCATGAGGGCGGCGGCGGAGTTGTGCCCCAGCCCCACTCCATCGGCAACTCCGGCGGCGATGGCAATCACATTCTTCAGCGCCCCTCCCATCTCCACGCCAATCACGTCCGTCGAAGTGTAGAGCCGCAGCGTCTCCGAGGCCAGCTCTGCCTGGATGCGTGCGGCAACGGCCGCATCCTCAAATGCAACCGTGATGGCGGTGGGCTGCCCCTCAGCCACTTCCTGCGCGAAGCTGGGGCCGCTGAAGGCTCCAATCGGCAACGCCAGGCCGGCAGCTCCCGCGTCCGCCAGGCACTCGGCGATCACCTGGCTCATGCGCAGCAGGCTGTGATCCTCCACGCCTTTGGTGGCGCTGACGATAATCTGTCCCACGTGCAGATGAGGGCGCAGGCGCGTAATCGTGGCGCGCAGAAACTCCGAGGGAATTACCGCGACAACGATCTCCGCCTCACGAACAGCGGCCTCGTCGCCCGTCACGCCAATTCCCGCAGGAATGGGAAATCCGGGCAGAAAGAGCGTGTTTTCGCTTGCGTCCGTAATCTCCCGGGCAAGCTCGTGGCTGTGCGCCCACAGCGTAAGCTGATGGCCGCCGCGGCGGTCGAGCGAGAGGGCGATAGCCGTTCCCCACGCTCCGGAACCCAGAACTGCGATGCGGCTCATGCGCTCTCTTTAGCTCCCAGTTTGGATTCCGTGCCGGCCAGCAGGCGGAGAATGTTCTGGTGGTGCTTGGTAATCAGCAGCAGGGCGACGGCGATCTGCACGGCGATGAAAAACGGAGGCCTGCCGCCCCCACCCTGAATATGCCCCAGCCACCAGGCAAAGAGCGGAAAGCTGCCCGCGCCCAGAATCGAGGCCAGCGAGACATAGCGACTCAGCGCCAGCACCACAAAGAAAACCGAAATGGCCGCCAGAGCCGCCCACGGCGATGCCACCAGGAAGACGCCAAAGCCGGTAGCCACGCCTTTACCGCCCTTGAAGCCCAGCCACACCGTAAAGATGTGCCCCAAAACCGCAACCAGCGCCGCCAGCGCCCTCATGTTGTCCGGCGCAACGCCGGGCGCAAGCAGGCAGCCGATTAGCCCTCCCAGCCACACCGCGCAGCAGCCTTTGAGCATATCCATCAAAAAGGTGGCCGCGGCCAGTCCCTTGCCCCCGGAGCGCAGCACATTGGTCGCGCCGATGTTCCCGCTGCCGGTTTGGCGGATGTCCTCATGGCGAAAGAGGCGTACCAGCACGTAGCCGCTGGGGATCGAGCCCAGCAGGTAAGCAACGGCGATAATGAGCACACAAGCGAGAATCATACCGAGGGAGAGTTTAACAGGTCGCGCGCGGGCCTTGCAGCGGGTGCCCAGGTCCAGCGCGACCTCATGATCGAATGATCGTCAACATTGTTATTTCCTCTTGACATTATAAACAATATTGTTTATATTTGAATCCATGAAGAGCAGCGAGTTCAAGCGCTGGCTGAAAGAACAAGGCGCGACATTCGGCAAGTTCGAAGGCTCTCACATGAAGGTTTATCTGAATGGCCGCCAGACCATATTGCCCATGCACCACAAGGAGATCGGCAAAAGCCTGGTTGAAGACATTAAAAAGCAACTTGGACTGAAGTAAAGGAGCGTCTTATGCGAGCATATCCGGTGACATTGACCCAGGATGGAAAGTTCGTTAAGGTGAACTTCCCCGATATTCCCGAGGCGCTCACCCAAGGCAAGGACCGTGAAGAGGCTTTAGGGATGGCAAAAGAGGCTCTTGAACTGGCGATGGAGTTTTATTTTGAAGATCGGCGTCCGGTTCCTGAACCATCCAAAGCGAAGCGCGGACAAGCGGTGATTGAGTTATCCGCGAGTCTTTCCGCCAAGGTGCTCTTGTTGAATGAAATGCTCCGCCAAAAGGTCAGGCCGGTTGAATTGGCGCGGAGATTGCAAACCACCCCGCAGGAGGTTAACCGGCTGACAAATATCCGCCACACATCCCGCATCGACGGCATCGCCCACGCGCTCAAGGCGCTGGGCAAGACGATGGAGATTCGGGCTGTTTAGGGCGAATCTAGGCTTGGCGGTTTCTTATGTCCCAAAATCGAGACATGGGTCACCCATCATTTGTGGTCATGTTTAGGACGGGACACCCGGCTCAGTTTGAAAGTCCATAGACCTTATACAAGAAAATTCCAACGAAAAAAACACCACCGAAAAAATATAGTGCGACTGTCCACCAATACTGAGTCGGTTCCTTGTCGCGGTAGACCCAACCACCATAGCGTGCACCCGTTACTCCGGTGCACGTCCCAAGCACAGCCATAAAAAGTGAGAAGATCCCAAATATTAACAACACATACGACGGTCTTAAAACCGAATCTGGCATGAATAGTGTCCCCTTTCCTTCCATGTTTACATAAAAGTAATTCCTGAGTTCACTGCAGCGAGTGCCCCATCATTGTAACGATTTTAAGTATGGATCACCCGCCACCGTTCATCGCAAGAGTACCGTTTCCGCCTTCTCCAGCGACACCCCGCGCAGCAAAAAGACCTTGCTCCGCGACAACTCGCCCGACTTCAGTTTCACGGCGCTTTTCGCCACGCCCAGCGTCTCGGCCAGAAACGCAATCAGCGCCTGGTTGGCGCGGCCTTCAAGCGGCGGAGCTTTCACGGCAATCTTCAGTTGCGCCGCCGCTCCCTCGCCGTAAACGCCGGTGATGGCCATCTTCTTCGCGCCGGGTTGCGCGCGCACGGCCAGCGTCACTCCTTCAACCGTCGCCCGCAGCATCAGGCCGTCTCCCGCTTTGCCGAGCGCGCCCCAAAGAGCGCTGTGCCCACGCGGATGCGCGTAGCGCCCTCCTCGATAGCCAGCGCAAAATCCTCGCTCATGCCCATCGAAAGCACCTCCAGCGAGAGCCTTGGATGCCGCGCCGCCCAGCGATCTCTCCACTCCCGCAAGCCGCGAAAGCAGGCCCGCGTCTCGGACTCCACCACGCCCAACGGCGCAATCGTCATCAGCCCGAGCGCCTGCAAATGCTCCAGATCCGGCAGCCGCTCCAGCAGCTCCGTAGCCTCGGCCGTGTCCGGCTCCACGCCCGACTTGCTCTCCTCCGGACTGAGCTTCACCTCAATCAACACCGGCAGCCGCTTTCCCAGCTTGCCCGCCGCCTCATCCAGCCGCTCCGCCAGCCGCAACGAGTCCAGCGACTCCACGCCGTCAAATAACTCCACCGCCCGTGCCGCTTTGTTCGATTGCAGATGACCGATCAGATGCACGCGAATCGGCCTCGCGGCGCGTTTGCGCAACGGCTCCAGATCCACTGCTTTACCCGCGAACTCCTGCACGCGATTTTCGCCGAAGAGCGTCAACCCCAACGCGGCAGCCTCGGCCACAGTCGCCGCCGGATAGGTCTTCGTCACGGCCATCAACTCCACCGTGCCGCGCCCGCGCCCCGCCCGCCGGCAGGCCGCCTCAATCGCCGCTTCCAGCCGTTCGAGATTCTCCTTGAGCGCAGTCACCGTACTCCCGCCTGAATCCTGACCATATCGCCCGCATCTAAACAGACTATGTGGACCATCATACTGCTCATCTTCTCCAACATCTTCATGACCTTCGCCTGGTACGGCCACCTGAAGTTCCGCCAGGAGGCGCTTTGGAAGGTCATTCTTATAAGTTGGGGCATTGCCTTATTCGAATACTGCTTCCAGGTGCCGGCCAATCGCATCGGCGCCACTCATTTTTCGCCCGTTCAACTCAAAGTCATGCAGGAAATTATTACGCTAGTGGTCTTCGGCGTCTTCGTTACATTTTACTTCGGTCAGCATCTGCGCTGGAACCACGCCGCCGCTGGTGTGTGCCTGGTTGCAGCGGCATTCTTCGTCTTCCACTCATGGTAGCGGCTTATAGCCCCTGCTCCTCTAAAAACTTCTCCGCCTCCAGCGCCGCCATACACCCTGATCCTGCTGCCGTAATCGCCTGCCGGTACCGCCGGTCCTGTACGTCGCCGCAGGCATAGACGCCCGGAACCACCACGCCGTCCTTCGTCACCAGCACATTGCCCGTCGTGCGGATGTAGCCGTCGTCATCCAGATCGATCTGCCCGGCAAACATCTTGGTATTCGGCTCATGGCCAATGCCCAGAAACAACCCGCTGATGGCCAGCGTCGTCTGCTCGCCGGTCTTTACATTGCGCAGCCGCACGCCCTTCACGTCCTTCTCTTCCACGCCCAGCACTTCCTCAATTACCGTGTTAGGCCGCAACTCAATCTGCTTATGTGCATGAACGCGGTCGAGCATGATCTTCGAGGCGCGGAAGCCCGAGCGGCGATGCAGCAGCGTCACCTTGGTGGCAAAGCGCGTCAGAAAGAGCGCCTCCTCCATCGCCGAATCGCCCCCGCCCACCACCGCAATCTCACGCCCGCGGAAGAAAAATCCGTCGCAGGTCGCACAACTCGAAACCCCGTGCCCGATCAGCGCCTGCTCGCTGGGCAGCCCCAGCCAGCGCGCGCTGGCCCCGCTGGCCACAATCAGCGTTCGCGTCAGAATCTCGCCCGCCGAGGTCTGTAGCCGGATAGGATTTTCCTTCAGATCCACCGAGGCCAGGTGCGCCAACTGAAACGTCGCCCCAAACCGCGCCGCCTGCTTCTTCATGTTGTCAATCAGCTCCGGCCCCTGAATCCCCTCGGGCCAGCCCGGAAAATTCTCCACCAGGGTGGTTATCGAGAGCTGCCCCCCCGGCTCGTGCCCCTCCAGAATCAGCGGGTTGAGGCCGGCGCGGGCGGTATAGATTGCAGCGGTGAGCCCGGCGCAGCCGGAGCCCAGTATTACGGTTGAACGAATCTCTGTCATGTGCTTTCCTAGCTTGATTTTAGCTCTTGCCGTGGCCAGACTTTCTTTTCTTTAGCCCACCACACTGAGTCTGATGAGTTGCAGGCCGTATTGGACTCTGACTTGGGCGGAGTCAGCACAAGTCGGAGAATTCCGCAGTCGGCTGCTGGGAAAGGGCGTGGATTGAATCGCTGTGCGGATCAACGCAACAGGAGAGATCCTTTTCAGCCAACTTCACCGAAAGCCCGTGTTTGCTCCGCAACACAGCAAAACCTAATGAGAACTTCTTGTTACTTAAAGATTTCTAGCCAAAAAACCCTTTGCCGATAAACAAATTGTGGCCGTCTTTAAGTCTTCTCAGAGTATTGCTAAGAAAACTCTCAGGCGAACCGCCAGTTTCAACTTGGAGCGCACCCCTTGGCCCACTCCCCCAACCGCCGCCGCATCGCAGCTTGGCTTCTGGCCATGCTCCTGTTGCCGGTCGCGGCGGTGGCAGGCGGGCCAAAGTACGTGGCCGGGGTCAGCTTCTTCAATCCCGGAGTAGTAGGCCAGCCGCTGCACTGGGCCAACGGCCAACTGAACTACTACGTCGATCAGGGTCCGTTGAACGCCTCGGTCACCAACGCGCAAGCCAAGGCCATGGTCGATGCCGCGGCCGCTCTCTGGAGCGCCGTTCCCACCGCCGGTGTAACGCTCACCGACATGGGCGCGCTCAACGAAGATGTGAACGGCTCCAACATCCAGGTCAGCGGTACCAACTTCACCGTGGCCAACGAGCAGACCAGCCAGTTGGGCGTCCTCATCGAGCCCGCCGACGTCACTCCCTCGGCCACCAGCTATCCGCTGGGCGTTATCTTCGACGCCGACGGCTCCATCATCAACGCCCTCTACGGCGCCGGCGTCAGCGCGCAAAACAGTTGCCAGAACAACGGCGTCTACGTGTGGATCGACAACGTCAACCCCAATGCCACCATCGCCCACGCCATCATCCTGCTCAACGGCCTCTGCGCCACGAATGCCAACCTGCTCGCGATGATGAGCTTTGAGCTGGAGCGGGCCTTCGGGCGGGTTCTCGGCCTGGACTACTCCCAGGTCAACCCCGGCGCGCTTACGAATGGCGAACTGAACGGCACCCTGGGCTGGCCGGTGATGCAGCCCATCAGCGGTGTCTGCGGCTCCAGCGGCGGCGCCTGCATCCCCAACCCCTCCGTCCTCCGTTGGGACGACATCGCCGCCCTCAACCGCCTCTACCCCATCACCGCCGGCAACCTGTCAAGCTTTCCCGGCAAGCAGATCACCGCCTCGAACACCGTCTCTATCCAGGGGACTATCAGCTTCAAGACCGGCGCGGGAATGCAGGGCGTCAACGTCGTCGCCCGACCGCTGGACGCCAGCGGCAACCCGCTCTACCAGTACACGGTCACTGCTGTCTCCGGCGTCTCCTTCAACGGCAATCACGGCAGCCCTGTCACCGGCTTCGCGGACGCCAACAACAATCTGCTCACCCAATGGGGATCGAACGTAGCCTCCACGCAGGGCTTCTTCGACCTGAGCGGAATACCTCTTCCTCCCAGCGCAACCACCGCCAACTACCAGGTCACCTTCGAGGCGGTAAGCCCCAGTTACATCCTCTCGAACTCCGTTGGCCCCTATCTCGACGGCTCACCGGAGCTCTCCGGAACGCTCGCCCCCATCTCGGTCCCGTCCATGTCGGCGGGCAGCGCGCATACCCTCACCATCAACGTGGTCAACTCCGCCGTGGGCGGCTACGACGACGCCGTCGGAACTGAGGCAATCCCGCTGATGTTGCCCGTCAGCGGAATGTGGGCCGGGCGGCTCAGCCAGGTGGGCCAAACCGATTGGTTTACCTTCCCCGTTCGCGGCGGCCGTTCCTTTACCGTGGTCACCGAGGCGCTGGACGAGGCCGGCACTCCCACCAGCTTGAAGGCCATGCCCTCGCTGGGCGTCTGGGACGCCTTCGATGCGGTGGGCGCCACGGCCGTCGGATACGAAACCGGATTGAACGGCCTGGCCACCGGCGAGAGCTGGCTGCAGGTCTTCGCGTCTTACGACGACATCGTCCGCCTGGGCATCGCCGACGAACGCGGCGACGGCCGCCCCGACTACGCCTACCAAGGCTGGGTCCTTTACGCCGACACCGTCTCGCCCCTGCGCCTGCCCGCCTCCGGTGGTCCCATTGTCCTGCACGGCATGGGCTTCCGCTCCACGGACACTGTGCAAGTGGGCGGTCAGCAAGCCTTGGTCACTAGCATCTCGCCCAACGAGATCACCGCCATCGCCCCCGCGGCGGCTGGCGGCGTCACCGGCTCGGTCAACGTCGAGGTGGACGACCTGCCCATCAACAACGCCTCGGCCATCCTCTACGGCATCCTCAGTTACGACTCCGGCAGCGGCGACTCGCTCACCATGGTCACCGCGCCCACCAGTTCCGTCCCCATCGGCGTCCCCGAGCCCTTCTCCGTCCTCGCTCTCGACTCCAACCTCAACCCCGCCGGCGGCGTCTCCGTCATCTACACCGTCACCAGCGGAACCGCCACACTGGGCTGCGGCCTCTCCACCTGCACCGTAACCGCCACCGGCGACGGCCGCGCTTCCATGAATGTGACGGCCACCAGCAACGCATGGTCCACGGTCATTGCCTCGCTCACCAACAGCTCCACAACTTTGAAAACTGAGTTCTACGGCGGAACGCCGCCCACCCTGGCCTCGCTTACCTCCATGCTCTCGCTGGCCGCCGGAGCCACCTTCACTTGGACAACGCAGGCCCTGGTGATGAGCAGCGGCCATCCTCTCAGCGCCCAATCCGTCGCGTGGCAGACCACCGGCAGCGGCATCACCATCCAGTCCGGCGCCGTCACCACCAACTCCAGCGGCATCGCCGCCAAATCCCTCACCGTCGGTCCGCTCACCGAGGGCCAAACCGTCACCGCGACGGCCTGCCTGAACGGAACCTCGCAGTGCATCACCTACACTGCCTTCGGCTCCCGTCCGGAGTACGCCACCCTCCAGGCCGTCTCCGGAACGTCTCAGACCCTCGCCGTCAGCGGAACCCCCAGCCAGATCACCCTCCGCGTCCTCGACATGGACGGCAACCCCATGGCCGGCGGCACGGTCACGCTCTATCAGGCGCTCTATGCCTGGACCCCGCCTTGCGGCCTGCACGGCCCCTGTGTACAGGGCGCGCTGCTCGCCACGCAAGCCGCCACGGCCAGTTCCGCCATCGACGGCACCGTCAACTTCGCCCCCGCATCCCTCTCCGCCGTAGCCACCAACCTCCTCGCTCTGGCCGTCACCGGAAACACCGGCACAGTCAACATTGCCGTCGAGCAGCATCCATAAGTGCGGCTTTCAGCCGGAGGGAGGCGGGGGTTTCAACCCCGCAAAAAGCCAACAGTATCTAACAGGGCTTTAGCCCCGTAGGTATGCTTTCCACTCCAATCGCCACAACGAAACGTTTATTCATTGACTGAATCGGCGCCAAAACGGTTGGGGCCATCCGTTCCCTTGAAGAAGCCCGTGTAGATGAAAGTGAAGGGAATGGCAATGATAGTGAAATTGAGCAATATCATCCAGCCGGAGTGGTTAAGATCGTGCCACCGCTTTACTGTCGCGGCAAGCCCGATCCAAGAAATCGCAACGGAGATCGGGGAATAGATCAGAATAATAATGGGCCCCATGTTTTGTCTGGGTGTGGTTAGACCTGTCAGAAACTGTGCGAGCAGGTCCAACAGGAGACACAGTATCATCCCAATCCAGAAGCCTCCTCGGCCGATTCGTCCCTGCATGGACCACATACTGGGCTTCGACATTGGTATCTCCTTGTTATCTGGAATGGGCTGAATTGTAGCAGACTCTTCGTCG
>Ga0326727_10022692_pt1 | contig 12087 bp, 5 predicted proteins | sample MB2enrmetagenome_FD_207643 | JGI IMG/M metagenome (GOLD analysis project Ga0326727, IMG submission 207643) | Lab enriched peat soil microbial communities from McLean, Ithaca, NY, United States - MB29MY | ecosystem: Environmental > Terrestrial > Soil > Wetlands > Peat | place: USA: New York... | reverse complement strand
TGCCTGGTTCATATGCGGGCCACGGAGGGAGTCCTGGACCATCAGGCCGCGAGGTCTTGGCGAATTGCGTCCAGTAGCCGATAAGGGTTTCCGACAGCCGCTCGTCATCAGGGCTGCTAACCCAACTCTTCCAGTACTTCTTGCTGAGAAGAATGCTTTCTTCGCTGTGAAACGCCCCGAGGGAAGCAAACTCTCCGCTGCCGACATAGGTGAAGTTGTAAAGGAACGCGGGCTGTCCAATGGCTTGAGTCTCGCGCGCCAGAAGCCACGCGCCAAAGCCAAACTCATTATCCGATTCCATGTGAAGAAAAGCCTGCGGCACATCGCTGTCACTGTTGGCGGGATAGGCGGCAAAGACTTCCTGAGCAAGATCGTGGAACTCGTCTTGCAGCCGCTTCCGATATTCGGCAATTGTTTTGGGGTGATGCGGCGTTCCTCCCACAATGGGGCTGGCGAAGATAGACACTTCATCCCGGTTACTGCCGGCAATCACCGGGATGCGCGCTTGCTTGCCTTGAGCAAAGATGCTCATTGGCTGATCGGGCAGCACCCACTTGTCAACCACTGGGTCGAAGTCTATCTGCTGATCTGCCGCAGCCTGTTGAAGCATCCGCTCGGCGGGAATGGCGCGAAGCGTGTCGAGGGCGTGAGCATCGTCGCCAGAGACGCCTAATTTCTGCGCAAGGACTTTTCCCCTGACCTCTGCCTGAGCAACCGTAGATGACTTGGAGTCGACGCAGAAGCCGCTTTGCAGGATCGCCTTCTCAAACAGGCCTGAGGCAAGAGGCGAAGCCATCAGGTCGCAGACATCAAGAGATCCCGAGGATGCGCCGAACACAGTGACGTTGGACGGGTCGCCGCCAAACTTATCGATGTTCCTTCGCACCCATTTGAGCGCCTCGATCTGATCGAGCAGCCCGTAGTTTCCTGAGGAGTGTTGAGCGGACTCGGCAGTCAGGCCCGGAAGCGACAAGTAGCCGAAGACGCCAAGACGATAGTTGATGCTAACAACGACCACGCCGTGCCTGGCCAGCGTCGGCCCGAGCGGCGGCCACTCCTGCGAGCCTTCGACGTTACCGCCGCCATGAATCCAGACCATCACAGGAGCTTTGCGGGCCGCGGGCGTGTGAGAAGAAGTTCCAAAAACCGCGGGGAAGTTAGTCGTCCATACATTCAAATAGAGGCAGGCTTCGTCAGTAACCATCTGCTTGCGGCCGAGCATCTCAGGCAGCCAACCGCTGGGTAACTGTGGACAGGCGGGACCGAACGCCTTGGCCTCGCGGACTCCCGGCCACGCCGGTGGAGGTTGAGGCGGCCGCCAGCGGAGATTCCCGACCGGCGCTGCAGCATAAGGAATGCCGAGAAAGGCAACATCCGCGGGATTAGCGTCAAAGTGAGTTCCACTGAGTCTTCCAGCATCGATTGTCACTTGTGGTTCGGAAACAGATGGCGACTCGGCACGCAATGCGATTCCGGCAAACAGTGGGAAAAACAAAAGCGTTCTTCCGATGATTTTCTTGCAATTTGATAAACGCGCTGTGGCGGTTGGTATGAAATGGGAATAATTCATAGAACTCAATCGTAAATCAGACACGAAGCCGCGCCAGCAGACATACCTCAAGACGAGTCGGCAACATTCCCACACCCTTGAATCTCTACGGCAATGCAAGCTTGGAAGCCAGGCAGCAGGCACATTCAAAGGTCGTGCAAATGGTAATTGCACGCAAAAAAAGCACACCGAACCGCTAGATGAGATCGGTTGTGGCGTTATGTCAGGGGGTAGAGGAATTCACTAACGTTCGCTAAATTATTGATTCTATGATGGACGCGGTAGGAATCTAAGCTACAACCTGTCGGTTAAGAGCCCGTCTGTCTTGATTTGCGAGGCTGTATTTTCAATGACTTAGTCGGAGCACAAATTCCGTTTTGAAGTCTGTTCGGCGTTCAGTGCGGTGAAGGTTGCGAGCCGGGGTTCATCGTCAATTCGGAAGTTCGGACCATGATCGAGCGCCTCAAACTATAATTGTCCCCTTATTGCTGAACCAATGAGACCTCAGATTTCAGCATTTTCCCCTCGATGCGAAGATCTGGCGCGTCTGTGCGATCAGAGGGGTTCCCAGACTGGGGTTCCCGCTTGGAAATGACTGAAATCTATCTATAAGATTCAGAATGGCTTATGCGACTGAAGCACCACGATTACGATACGCAAGTTGTTAATTATAAAAGACATTGTCGGTTCGGGACCAGGGGGTCGGAGGTTCAAATCCTCTCTCCCCGACCATATGATTCTAAACGACTTACAGAACTGCTCCGATAGAGCGAATTCTACAGCCAAGTGGTTTACAAATCAAGCATTATGCAGCCAGCTTGAACGCCGTCACGCGGCGTAGTCCTGTGGTCCATGCGTGCTTTGTATTCACTGCATGGGTGACGACCTCAAGATTCTCAAGAAAATTGTCTCCCTTCTGGCCTGAGATGTGATTAACCTCCAGCCCTGCCGGAATCTCGCCGATGAAAGCCTCAACAACCAAACGGTGAACGTAGCGACTGCATGGCGTTCCGTTGTTGAATAGCTCAACTTTCAGGTATCCATCCTGAGTCTTTCCGGGCTTCAACACCCTGCCCGGTTCTGTGCCTTTGCCGCATGTAATCCGCACTACCCTTCCGTGATCTGAAACTAGATAATTTTTACTGCTGGGCAGAACTCGCCAGCGTTCCTGAGTATTCAAGTCTTTCACTCCTCCGAAATAAAAAGCCCCAGCCGTGGTCAACGGGAGGGGCGGGGTTGTTTGGGCTGTCCTCTGCCTAACTGGAGAGGTCTGAGCGGTATATGCAAGGTGGTGCCGTTGCAGACGTGGTTATCGTTGCGTGATATTGCCAGCGTTCGGACGGCACAAACCATTTTGACGGCGAAATCGAACGGTTTGCGATGGTCTGTCGCAGTCCCAGACCCCGCGCAATATCAGACTCTCTCCACTGTCTATGCTGCTTTGTCCAACAATCGATGACAAGTCAAGCAGTAGGCGGCATCGGTACGCCCAGACTCATTCGTTTCGGCAAGCGCACGGCTGTTTTGCTTGCTTCTCGGCACGAACTGACCTTCTGGGGTGCGAGCATTTTGGGTGTTCTCTCTCAATTCCAGTTGGCTCTTGAGGTCTTGCAAAGACATACGGAGGGTAAATGCTAACCGTTGAGCAGATTTCAACGAGGGGCGATGCTTGCCGTGTTGCCATTCCGATATTTGGCTTTTGTTGAATCCGGTCAACTTGTGTAGGCGGTACTGGCTGTACTGGTGGGCGTCCATCCACGCTTGGAACTTTGTTGTCATGTTGCAATACGGAAGCTCTGAATCGGATTGGACGGAAGGGGTAAAGGAACCCAACGCTACGCGCCGGGACTGAATGGCGGGGGTCTGCCCCGCACCCCGGCCAGTTTTACGCTGAGCGCCCCCCGCTTCGCGGGGCCGAGGTTCATCTTTGGAGCCTGTTGCGGGAAGGTGCTGAACTGGTGGGCGAGCCGCTGGCTTTCGGCCAGCTGTCGATGGAGGTGTAGGCCGTCTCAGCGCCGGAACGGACTGGCGAACCGTTTCCCGGGATTTTGGTCGGACCGCACTCCGCTCGCCCTCAACTGCAGATAGCGGCAAGCAACCCTTGCGATGGCACGCTCCGGAATGTGGCCGCTTCTGCATTAAGCGTAATGTGCTGTAAATTGCTGATAATAAAAATAATTTCCCATATTGATTCTCAACAGTCTTTCCACATCTAAGGAACTTACTGTGTATTCCATAGCATTATGAGGAAAAAGCCTCCACCACAAGAGAATTGCGAGGAGGTGATTTCGTCGGGCCAGCTCCTGGAGTTGATTGCGGGGCTCCGTATCCGAGTCGAGCAACTTGAAAAAGAGCTTTTCCCGAGCGCACAAGGAATTCTCCCTCCACCTCAGCCGAGACCACGCAAGGGGCGCAAACCAAAGCTGGATACTGAAATGCTCCTTAAGCGCCGGATGATGCTCACAGCATGGCTCGAACAGAACTGGCCCAGGCTGTCAGTCGCATTTCGCGTGGCGGAAGGCACCGAGAATCCTTCAGTGGCTATTGCCGCATTGATCGCAGCGAAGAAAGATGGTATTCCGGGCGTCTTTCAGCCGCCGTTCTACGACGCGCCAGGACAATATGTGAAGGAGTTGGGAGATTTCTTAGAGAGTGGGCGCTTTCACAGGAACCCAAGAAACCTGGCCGCTGCCATGGCCGGGTTGCCAGAACTGAGTCAAAAGCGCTCATTCGATATTTGTGCGGCGCACCCTTACAAAACTGCTTATATGCTTCAGATTTACTGGGACTATATGAAGCGGAAATTTCCTGTCCGGCTGCGGGAGTTAGAGGAAGCCACAACAGAGTTAGATGTGAAGATCGTTCTTTCACGCTCCAGAACCGACGACCCTGTCTATCTCCATCTAAAGGAGAATCCGGGCAAGGTAAAGGAGTGGCTTGATGCAGGAAAGCCCTTAAACCAAAGTTCCTTGGCCCCCACTGACACGTCGAATGGAGTCATGGTCAACCCGGCGGGGAGAACTCGCGGCGGACGCGCATTACGGCTATGGCCGAAGACTAACATTTACCGTGGTTCAAAAATAAAGGGGCCGATTATTTGAGGCCCGCGAATTTCTGTGCCAGGCATAACCAGAGATTTTGGCAGTCAAGACTCTCCCGAGTTTGATTGACGGTCCTGAAGTTTACTCCAGAGATTCAGTAACGAACCTCTAGGGTGCGCGAATTCAAAAAGTGCTTTGCCCGGATATTGAAGATTGTCCGGCAAGCGAGGAACCGGGTCAGGGGCGCGACCACAATGACCTCTCTCTCGTGCACAGTTCCGCAGGCTGGACCATTGACGATCAAGCTGTATATGCTCGTCGGCGTGGGGGCTGGTGAAGGACACGACGTTAATTGCGGTGGAACCTCTGCCTCAGCCTTTGCAAGCTGCGAGGTCGTGTACGCTTTCGGCGTGCTCTGGAAAGCGCTTGGCCGCCTGGTACGCAGCGGACATAGATCGTTTTCTGGGCTCTCTTGATTCCGCCAATTAGGACGAAATTGGTAATTCCTTATCGCGGCAACGGATAAAAATCTGTGATACATTTTGACTATTATTCAAATTGGACAATTTGTGAGCGCGTCTCCAGGATTCTGGATTGTGCGCAGGGCCACAGTCTGATCGTGAGTAACTCTGTCGGTGAGTTATTTCACCGACGCTCAGGAGACTCCTTCGATGGTTCTTGGAATGCCATCCTTCGGTTCTGCAAATGTTGCTGTTGTTTCTCACCGAATCTTCAATCTTTCGAGTTTGCGCAATTCGATTGTTGGATTGTGCTGTGTTCCGGCAGTGATGATCTGTGGGGCGTGGAATGGCGCTGGCGCGCAGACTATAGCTGCTACCGTCACAACCCTTGCAGCGACTTCAGGAGGGAGCGTTGTGACAACCGTCGCTTCGGGCAGCGTGGTGACGTTGACGGCAACGGTGAATGCTGGGACTCCCTTGGTGACCACCGGGCAGGTGAATTTCTGCGATGCGACGGCGGCGTATTGCACTGACATTCATCTGCTGGGAACTTCGCAGTTAACCACATCAGGTACGGCGACGTTGAACTTGCGGCCGGGCCTGGGCAGCCATAGCTATAAGGCAGTATTCGTTGGGACCAACTCGTATTCCGGTAGCGCTTCGAACGCGTCGGCGCTGACGGTGACGGGCAGCGTCGGGCCACTCGCGACAACAACCTCGATTGCGCAGAACGGGAGTTGGGGCACCTACGCGCTTAACGCTACGGTGACAGAGAGCGGTGGGACGGCTCCGATAACGGGCAATGCCTTATTCCTCGATGCTTCGAATGGGAATTCTGTGCTGGATTCTGTAGTCTTGGGACCGAGTGTTGCGGGGATCGATTGGGCAAGTCCGCTGGGATTGGCCTTGCCGACAGGCAGCCCTCGGGCTGTGGCAGTGGGAGACTTCAACGGGGATGGCATTCCGGACCTGGTAGTGTCTGCTGGAGGCCCGAGCCAGCCTTTGGTGATTTTTTTGGGCAATGCTAACGGAACGTACACCGCCGTATCTGGGCCTTCCATCTTCTCCTATTCCTTCGGTCCGATTGTGGTTGCAGATTTCAACGGGGATGGCAAGCAGGACATGGCCGTGTTGAACGCCAACTCCAACACTGTGACCATTCTGTTGGGCAACGGAGATGGGACATTCAATGTGGTTCCGTCAGGCGCTGTCATCGGCTCTAATGCCAACCAAATTGCCGTTGGGGACTTCAACGGGGATGGAATCCCCGATCTGGCCGTGACGACCAGTTCATCGAGTTCGCTGAACATTCTTCTGGGCAATGGAGACGGAACGTTTACAGCGGCCACCAGCAGTCCTGTCGCGAGCAGCAGTCCCTTCGCAATTGCAGTAGGAGATTTTAACGGAGACGGCAAGCTCGACCTAGCGGTCACAGACAGTTACAACGATACGATTTCAGTTTTCCTGGGTAACGGAGACGGTACATTTGCCGCGGCGACGACGCTGCATTCCGGCAGCAGCGGTTCGCCTATTGCGACAGCCGATTTCACCGGAGACGGCAAATTGGATCTTGCTGTGGGAGTCGCCGGTGCGTCCGGTGCGAGCGACTCGGTTACTATCCTTACCGGTAATGGGGATGGGACATTCAACGTACCCACATTTTCGCAGGCTGCCAGCGCTGCAAATATCTCCTCGCTGCAGGTGGGCGATTTCAATGCCGATGGCATTCCGGACCTTGCATTGACGGACAAGAGTGCAGGCACCTTCACGGTGCTCCTCGGCGACGGCAGTGGCTCGTTTACCGCGACCACGTCGATTCTGCCGGGGAATCCGATTTTCGGGCTTTCCTGCGCAGAGGGAGACCTTAACGGGGATGGCAGGACTGACCTGGTTCTGGGAGTCTTCGGCAGCAGCACGGCGTTGGTTTACCTAACCGAGCCAATAGAAACCGCGACTGCGGCGGCCAGCCTTGCTCTGACGGGCGCCGGCCAGCATCAGGTGGACGCGAGCTTTGGCGGAAACAGCAACTACATTAGCAGCACTTCAGGCACAACGATGTTGTGGGGACCGCCTCTGGCCACAACCACAACGCTTACGCTGACTTCGGGAGGCTCCCCGGTTTCGTCAGTCACGCCGGGGACCGCGGTCACGCTGACAGCAACCGTGATGGCCGGAGCGGTTCCTTTGACGGCCGGGAAGGTAAACTTCTGCGATGCGACAGCGAGCCATTGCACCGACATCCATAATGTGGGCACGGCAACGCTCACCAGCAATGGGACCGCAACCTACAAATTTGTTCCGGGACCGGGCACATACAGCTACAAAGCAGAGTATGTCCTCAGCGGCATCGGTGCGGCCAGTGCTTCAACAGCGTTGAATTTAACGGTAGGTCCCGCGCCGATCCCGGTTTACACCGATACGACTTCGATCTCCGAAAGCGGAGTTCCCGGCAACTACTCGCTCACTGCAACTGTGGTTGGCTTTGGCGGTCCGACGGCGCCAACTGGAACCGTGTCATTCCTCGATACGAGTTATAGCAATACGCTGCTGGGAAACGCAGTTCTAGGGAGTGCGACCAGCGGGGTAGGTTGGGAGATCGGGCAGACGCCGGCAGTGGGTGGGACTGCAGCGGTTGCTCAAGTGACCGGCGACTTCAACGGGGACGGGATACCGGACCTAGCTGTTCTCTGGAACAACAACTCGATAGATTGGGAGGGTCCGTTTTCGGTCACCATTCTTTTGGGCAACGGCGACGGAACATTCACAATGGGGCCGGTTACTCAAGCGACCGGCGTTGAGTCCTACCCCGCGATGATCGCTGGCGATTTCAATGGCGACGGCAAGACGGATCTGGCCATTCTGAGTTGGAATGGCTACTCTACCAGCTACATCACAACACTGCTGGGGAACGGCGATGGAACATTTGGCACGCCGCAGACAGGCACCGTTTATAACCAGGGTGCAGTTGGGGGCGATGCCATTCCGGGATCGATGGTGGCCAGCGACTTCAACGGCGATGGAAAACTTGATCTGGCTGTTGTGGGTGACTATGTCTCCTCCGGCGGGGTGACCATCCTTCTTGGCAATGGGGACGGGACGTTCACTTCTACCGGGTTAAATCTTGCACCCACCCAGGGATTTGGTTCGGTCGCGACCGGCGATTTCAATGGGGACGGTATTCCCGACCTGGTGGCAGCGGATTACTTCGAGCCGGGCGGCGCCACCATCTTTCTCGGAAAAGGAGACGGGACGTTCACTCCGGCGGCAGCCCAACTGCCGATTGGCACTTTTGCAAAGGCAATCGCGGTTGGCGACTTCAACGGGGATGGGTTCCCCGACCTGGCCTTCGGGTTCACGGGTGCCGTGGAGGTCTACCTCGGCAAGGGTGACGGGACATTTACTCAGGCATCGGGCAGCCCGGTTTATGGTGCGGGCCTGAGCCTTGTAGCGGGCAACTTCAGCCATAACGGGAAGCTCGATTTGGCCGGCGTTGACAACTACAAAGGCGCGATTGATCTCTTTCTGGGCGCAGGTGACGGCACATTCACTGAAAGCAGCACAGTCCCGCAGTTAAGCCTGGGTACCACCGGCTCATATGGGTTGGTGTCAGTCGATTTCAACGGGGACGGCGTCCCCGATCTGGCGGTCCTGCCGAGTTCTTCCGCTGATGCCGCGACGATTCTGTTGACTGAACCCACCGAAACCGCCACGGCAACGGTGAACAGCATAGCCCCAGTGGGCGCGGGCACGCACAATGTTGAAGCGAGCTACCAGGGCGACAGCAATTACCCGGCAAGCGTCTCTGGTGCGGTACAGCTCACGGCCGGATTGGCGCCATTGGTTGTTACGCCTGCGTCCGGCACTTACAGCACCGTACAAGCGGTCACCATCACCGAGTCGATCCCCGGCGCCACTATCTATTATCAAGCTTACGGAACCGTGAATACCAACGGCTATGTACGATACACAGGCCCGATCCAGCTTACCAAAGATGGGACTGAAACAATCCTGGCATACGCGACTGAAACTGGATATGAGCCAGCCAACTCCATAACGGAAAACTACACCATCAATCTGCCGGTCACGCCCACGATCACTTGGGCAACGCCCGCGCCAATCACTTATGGCACCGCAATAGGCGCCAGTCAACTCGATGCGACTTCCAGCGTGCCGGGCACCTTTGCCTACACTCCGGCAGCCGGGACGGTGCTGAATGCAGGTTCGCAGACGCTAACTGCAACCTTCACTCCCACAGATACTACCGACTACACGACAGCAACGGCGACGGTACAACTGACTGTCAACCAGGCGATACCGACGATCACCTGGGCTGCGCCTGCGGCGATTACGTACGGCGCGGCATTGACTGCCACCCAATTGAATGCGGGGTCGGATGGTGTTGCCGGAACCTTCGCTTATACACCCTCACTCGGCACAGTTTTAGCAGCGGGCAAGCAGACCCTCTCCGTGACCTTCACACCAGCCGATGCGGCCGACTACTCCACCGCCTCGGCGGCTGTGTCGCTGACGGTGAATCAGGCCAGTCCGGCGCTGGCTCTGGCCTGCACCGAGGTTGCTTATGATGGCAACGCGCATTCCTGCACGGGGACCGCGACAGGAGTGGGCGGAGCTACGGTCAGCGGCACCTGGAGCATGAGTCCTGCAAGCGAGACAGCCACAGGAAGCTATCCGGTTACAGGAACCTTTACCAGCGGTGATGCGAACTACACCAGCGGAACCGCCAGCGGCACGCTGAAGATCGATCAGGCTATGCCCATCATCACCTGGCCGGCTCCGGCTGCGATTACCTACGGAACGGCACTGGGCTCAGCGCAGCTCGATGCCAGCTCCAAAGTCGCCGGAACGTTTGCTTATTCGCCCGCTGCCGGTACGGTCCCTGCCGCAGGCAAGCCCATCCTTTCGGTTGCCTTCACGCCCACGGATACCAACGACTATGCGGTGGCGATGGCAACAACGAATCTGACTGTCAACCAGGCAACTCCGACCATCACCTGGTCGACGCCTGCGGCCATCACCTACGGGACAACGCTCAGTGCGACGCAGTTGGACGCCACGGCTTCGGTTCCCGGTACATTTGCGTATAGTCCCGCGGCCGGCACAACGCCGGCAGTGGGCAGCGACCAGCTTTCGGTGACCTTTACCCCGACCGATGGCACGGACTATACGGCAGCTACGGCAACTGTGTCACTGGTGGTCAGCAGCCCGTCCAACCCCACGCCGCTTTTCGGCAGCATGTCGCCCGCATATACGGCTGCCGGTGGGGCAGCTTTCACCCTGACAGCCAATGGTAGCGGGTTCGTCAATGGCTCGACTGTGTATTGGGGCACTACTTCCCTGGCTACGCAGTTCGTAAGCGCTACCCAACTAACAGCACAAGTCACGGCGGCTGAAATAGCCAGCGCCGGAACCGCCACCATTACCGTGCAATCGCCCGCTCCGGGCGGGGGCTCATCGAGCACACTGCAGTTTGAAATCGATTCGGCAGGCACGGGGAGCGGAACGGCGCCGAGCTTTACCTCGGCGGCCGTTTCGGTGGCTGCCGGTTCGACAGCCAACTACCCCGTAACGTTGCCTCCCTCTGCAACGAGCGTTTCGGCTAGTTGTTTGAACCTTCCCACTGGCGCCAGCTGCTCGTACTCCGCATCGAGTGGCGCGGTGACAATCACAACTTCGTCATCGACGCCGAAGGGAACCTACCAAGTCACTGTGGTGTTCTCGGAGATTTTGCCCGGATCTGCTTCTGCGTTTGTGATCCTGCCGTTCCTGCTCCTTCCTCTCCTGTTTATTCGCAGGAAGATGGCGGGCCGCGGAGCATGGTTCACCGCGTGCATTGGCCTGATCCTGTTGGCTGGAGCAGCGGCGGCGGTTGGTTGCGGCGGATCCTCATCTTCCACCGTGACAAATCCAACCCATCAGATAAGCAGTTCTGGAACCGTTTCGCTCACTGTTCAGTAGGCACAAAACATCACGCATCAACAAATTGGCCAGTTCTTCTATCAGGACTGGCCAATTTATTTACGAGATGAAATGCTTCGGGACCGGTTCGGAACGAAAGAAAGGCTGGGTTCCCAACATCTCCATAACCAGGTCACGGGGATCACACACTCTGAACGATCTCGGGTTGCGCCAGGCAGGTTCTAAAATCGTTCTCCAGGGCCGACCATTATAATCAACAACTTACATTGGAGTTTGGCCAGGCGAAATAGCCTGGGGTACCCAAAAGGGTATGGTGGTCGAATCTCGGGGAACCGGGCGCCTTTCCTCAGCGTCGCCCGGGTTGGTGTATTGCTGCGGGTTCTATAGCCGGCGTCTCTTCCGAGGCGTTAGTCCCGGCTCAGTTAGGCTCCCCGCCTGCGGGAGGCACTTGCCAAGTTCGGCCCCGGGAACTTGGCCATGCGCCGCCAGTCCCGCAAATCCTCCAGAGTGAGTTTCTCGGCATTCCAGATCCTCTCCAGATCGCGGTAGATATCTGCCGACGTGTGAGGCCGCTTGCAGTGGTACGTCCACGCCGACATCGATTGGATGTAAAACAGCGCAATAGCTTCGGTCGGAAGCCCGGCAAAGGGCGTGTGGTTGGTGCGAAGAGTTCCAATCATGTCCAGATTGTCCATTGAGCGTGACCCGCAGCCAATGTTACGGGATGGCTATCTCCCATGAAATCAGCCGCGCCGACGGTGAATCATTTACTCCCGCCGCTTCTTTCAGGTGAAAGGCGAATTAAAGCCCCTCCTAGCTTGCGCCGATAGTTGAACTGTATTGGAAGTTATTGCTCAACTCGGTCATCTAGCTGCTGTCATAGCTACAGGTGGGGATCTCCTCGCGCAGTTGTTCTTCCGTGCTCACGGCGAACTCCTCATCTCTCTTTGCGGGCTTGCTTTTGCCTGTCTGGTATGCCTGTCAGCCTCCGTGGGTGCGTTGTTGGGCTATTTCTGCGCGAAAGCAATAAACCGGAAAGAAAGAGGCACGTCCGAAACCGAGGAGTTGGAGATGCTTCGCGCTGTTGTGGCCAGCCTCC
>Ga0326727_10022691_pt1 | contig 12087 bp, 10 predicted proteins | sample MB2enrmetagenome_FD_207643 | JGI IMG/M metagenome (GOLD analysis project Ga0326727, IMG submission 207643) | Lab enriched peat soil microbial communities from McLean, Ithaca, NY, United States - MB29MY | ecosystem: Environmental > Terrestrial > Soil > Wetlands > Peat | place: USA: New York... | reverse complement strand
AACGGCGCTTCGGGGCAGGAACGCCGGGCGGCCTCCAGCAGGTGCAGAGTCCCCAACGCATTGACCTCGAAGTCGAGGAATGGAATGGCGGCGGCGCGATCGTGCGAGGGCTGGGCGGCGGTGTGAATGATGAGGTTCGGCCGAAGCTCCTCCACCAGGGCCAGCACGCCGTCGCGGTCGCGGATATCGAGCGCCGCATGCCGGTAGCCGGGAATCTCGCGCCGCAATCGTTCCAAAACCCAACTGGTATCGCCTTCCGGACCGAAGAAGACAGCGCGATGATTGCTGTCGATACCGGTGACGCGGAAGCCTTCACGGGCGAAGAAGAGCGACACCTCCGATCCGATCAAACCACAGGATCCCGTAACCAGGACGGATGGACTGTGCATGAATGTCGATTATAGCCTCCCGCGGCCAGGTTGTTGCAGCACGGTCCAATGGGAGGCTGGTAGCATCATGAAGAAGGGTAGAGGATACGATGAACAAGAGGCTATTGAAGCGTCATCAGCGCCAGGTACAGCGCGCGAAAGAGCGGGTCAGGGTATCGGAGCCCGACCTGAGAACACCGGAACAAGTGAGTGCGGCGAGGGAAATCAGCCGCAGTGTGGCCGGGCAGCATGACGTCCCCCGCGCGCCATACGCCACGCCGTCCCTGCCAGATCACGCCCGGCCGGCCGCGGAGAGCCCGCCGAAAGCCGATACGGAGACGTGATTCGCGCAGTCAATCGATCGAATTCGCCACGTCGATCTCGTTTGCCAGGGCGGCGGCCAGATGAGCGCCGAGCACGTGGGCCGGAATCCCGGTTGCGCAATCCGGTGCGGTAGAGCCAGCCTTCGAGATTTGTCTCGGCGGCGGGAGGCTTCGAATGCAGGCGCCAAAAGGCCTCGGAAGCGACCTTTTTGGCCCGCTCGGTATCGCAGGTGACACGGTAGATGAGCCGCGCCAGGCGGCGGTGACAGGTGGTAAAGAGCGTGTCGAAGTCCTGGCTGGGCCGATCCGGCACGGTCATCGAGGCGGCAGGTCCCCCGGCTTGGTTACACGCTGGCTTAACGACGCTCACGGGGGAAATGTGACAATTGGAGGAGTTCGGCGGGGACGACTGGGCAAGCGCTGAGCAGCCGCCGAAAGGACCGACCGATGTCGAAATCACCGACTACCACTAAAGGCGGAAAGAGACTACCGCCGATCCATCCCGGCAAGATCCTGTTGGAAGACATGAAGGACGAAGGGATCAGCATCAACGGGTTGGCGCAGGCGATCCGGGTGCCGGCGAATCGCATCAGCCTGATCGTGAATGGGAAGCGCGGGATCACCGCGGACACCGCCGCGCGCCTCGGCCGCTACTTCGGGACCTCCCCGCAGTACTGGCTGAACATTCAGAATCGCTTCGACCTCGACTCGCTCGACAAGGCCGCGATCGAGCGGGACGTCATTCCGAAGAAGGCTGCATAGATGGCGGCGCTCAGCCAGGGCAATCTGTCCGGCTTCTCGTTTGGAGGAAATGGCGGGGACGACGGGGCTCGAACCCGCGACCTCCGACGTGACAGGCCGGCGTTCTAACCAGCTGAACTACGTCCCCGCAATGTCAGGCGGATAATCCGATGCTAACATGACGGCGGCGCGGGCGCAAAATCGGCGCGCGCCGGGAGTGGAGAACCGCGCTAAGGTGTAAGCATGACGAATCGCGGCATGGTGTGCCTGATATGCTCGGTGGCGGCCCTGGCGTGTTGCACGGCCCGCAAGCCGGCCCCCGAGGAAGCTCGCAAGTTCATTGATGATGCGGAGCAGAAACTGCTCGTCCTGGGCGTAGACTCGGGGCGCGCGGACTGGGTCAAGGACACCTACATCACCGACGACACCGAAACTCTCTCGGCCAAGCTCGACGAGCGCGCCATCGCGGCCACCGTGGAGTATGCCAAGCAGTCGACGCGGTTCGACGGCGTGCAGCTCGACCCAGTGACGGCGCGCAAAATCAAGCTGCTCAAACTCTCGCTCACCATCGCCACGCCCTCCGATCCCAAGGAGAGCGAAGAGCTGACGCGCATCGTCGCCGGCATGGAAGGGACCTACGGGAAGGGCAAGTACTGTCCCAGCGGGCCGGCGAGTTGCAAGGACCTCGAGGACCTGAGCAAGATTCTGTCGGATAGCCGCGACCCCAAACAGCTACTGGAGGCGTGGACCGGCTGGCACGCCATCGCGCGGCCCATGCGCAAGGATTTCGTGCGCTACGTGGAGCTGGCGAACAAGGGCGCGCAACAGCTCGGGTTTAAGGATAACGGCGCCATGTGGCGGGCCAAGTACGACATGGCGCCGGATGCGTTCGCCGGCGAACTCGACCGGCTGTGGGAACAAGTGCGGCCGCTGTATCTGTCGCTGCACGCCTATGTGCGGGCCAGGCTGAGGCAAAAATATGGCGACGCGGTTCCCGCTAACGGGCCGATCCCCGCCGACCTGCTGGGCAACATGTGGGCGCAGGAGTGGGACAACATCTATCCGCTGGTGGCGCCGGCCAACGCCGACCCGGGCTACGATTTGACGGCGCTGCTGAAGAAGCGCAACACCGACTGGAAGCAGATGGTGAAGTACGGCGAGAACTTCTTCGTCTCGCTGGGATTCGATCCGCTGCCACAGACCTTCTGGGAGCGTTCGCTGTTCCTCAAGCCCAGGGACCGGGAGGTGGTGTGCCATGCCAGCGCGTGGGATATCGACATGGTCAACGATGTGCGGCTGAAGATGTGCATCCAGATTACGGGCGAAGACTTTCTGACCATCCACCACGAACTGGGCCATAACTTCTACCAGCGCGCCTACAGCGGGCAGCCGCCGGCATTCCGCGACAGCGCCAACGACGGTTTCCATGAGGCGGTGGGGGACACGATCGCGCTTTCCATCACGCCCGAGTACCTAGTGAAGCTGGGCCTGCTCGACAAGGCGCCGGATACCTCCAAAGACATCGGCCTGCTGCTGCACCGGGCGTTGGATAAGATCGCATTTCTGCCCTTCGGGCTGGTGATCGACCAATGGCGTTGGAAGGTGTTTTCGGGCGAGATTCCGCCCGAGAAATATAACCAGACCTGGTGGCAGCTTCGGGAGAAGTACCAGGGAATCGCGCCGCCGGGCGGCGCAGCGGGCGCCCCGCGCGGCGAGGAGGATTTCGATCCGGGAGCGAAATATCACGTGGCCGCCAATGTGCCGTACATGCGGTACTTCCTGGCCGACATCCTGCAGTTCCAGTTTCACCGCGCGCTGGCGCAGGCGGCCGGCTGCACGGGGCCGCTGAACCGCTGCTCCATTTTCGGCGACAAGGCGGCGGGGAGCCGGCTGAACGCCATGCTGGAAATGGGGCAGAGCCGGCCCTGGCAGGATGCGCTGGAGAAGATCGCGGGGACGCGGGAGATGGACGCGTCGGCGATTCGCGATTATTTCGCGCCCTTGCAGAAGTGGCTGGACGAGCAGAATCGGGGGAAGCCGGTGGGTTGGTAAGCCCGCGGACGCCTACAGGTAGAGGTCGTCCACGTGATAGCCGGGGTAGTCGTGGGAAACCTGCGTTTGCAGGTCCTGGCACAGGCGTTCCATCTCGTCGGTGAGCTTCAGGAAGCTGAAGGCGGCGCGATTGTTCGGCCCGTAGACGCCGACCACCACGTTACACAGTTCGTGCAACCGAGCGCGAGCCGCCCGAATTTCACGGCTCAACTCCCGATGCTCCTCCAGTGTCAAAGGTTTGGAAGTCTCCGGACGCATCCGGATTCATCATAGCAGTCCCGCACTGGAGGAGAGATCCGGAGGCGGGTGGGCGAATTGCTACAATCGCAGTGATGGCCAACCACATCTACGCCGCATTCGATACCACGGAAGGCACCTTCAAGATCGAGCTTTTCGCCGTCCAGGCGCCGCGCACGGTCGAGAACTTTGTCAGTCTGGCGGAAGGAGCCAAGACAGGGAAGCCGTTCTATGACGGCACCATTTTTCATCGCGTGATTCCGGATTTCATGATCCAGGGCGGCGATCCGGAAGGCACGGGGCGCGGCGGTCCCGGATATCGTTTTGCCGATGAGTTTCACGCGGAGTTGAAGCACTCGAAGCCGGGTATCCTCTCCATGGCCAACGCCGGGCCGAATACCAACGGGAGCCAGTTCTTCATCACTGTGGCCGCCACTCCGTTCCTGGACAACCGCCACACGGTTTTCGGGGAAGTGACGGAAGGATACGACGTCGTGAAGAAGATCTCGCAGGCGCCGCGCAACCGGCAGGACCGGCCGTTGAAGGATGTTCGGGTCAATTCGGTGAAGATCGAAAGGGCATAGGAAGCGGCCCTGCCGCTCACATGAAACTGGCGATTTTCGGAGGCACGTTCGACCCCATTCACGAGGCTCACCTGGCGGTGGCCAGGAGAGCGGCGGACCGTTTCCGGCTTGACCGGGTGCTCTTCGTCCCGGCCGCCCATCCGCCCCACAAGGCCGGAATCACCCACGCGCCTTACGACGACCGGGTGCGGATGGCCGAGTTGGCGTGCCGGGGCGAGGCGCGTTTCGAGGTTTCCCGGCTGGAAGAGGGGGTTCACCGCAGCTACTCGATCGATACCATCGAGAAGATGCAGGGCCGGATAGGGCCGGCGGATGAACTGTATTTCATCATGGGCGCGGATGCGTTCGCCGAGATCCGGACGTGGCTCCGATGGGAGGATGTCGCCCGGAGGGTCCGTTTCATTGTGGTGAGCCGCCCCGGCCATGTCTATGAAGCGCCGCCGGGAGTCCGCATGGAACGGCTCGATACCATCGAGCTTCCGGTCTCTTCCTCGGGAATCCGGCGCGCCCTGGCGGCGGGCGAGCGCCCCACCGAGGTTCCCGAACCTGTTCTCGAGTACATCTTCAGCCACGGACTGTACGGCGCGCGAGTGCCCGCGTGAATCGTGGCCGGCCGATACACCCCCTGTGTCGGGTTGCGCCGGGAAGGCGGGCCGGACGCCGGCTCGGGCGCCTGTGAGACGGTGTGGCAATCGCCGTAACCCGCGAATTTTCTTGTATCTAAAACATAAACGGTTCATTATGTTTTTAGGAGAAAGCCGGATGGCACGCGTCGTGCAAGGTAATCTGTGCATTGAGCCGTTCCCCCCGTCCGGATCGCCCGATCACTGGAGGTGTGCCTTGAAAAGTCTGAATTCCTTCCCGAGACTTGGAGTGTTTCTGCTGGCGGCCGCGGCCGCGTTGCACGCGCAGACGCTGAATATCAGCCCCAACCCGCTCAACATCACGACGCAGGCGTATACCGGCGCCACAGCGTCGCTCAACTTCGCGAGCAGCACGAGCACGGCCATCACGTTCTCGGTTACGCCGCAGGCTTCGTGGTTGCATACGTCGCTTCAGACTGGCAGCGCATCCACGCCGCAAAACATTATCATTACGGTCGATCCTCTGCCGGCCAGCGCCACCCCATATACGACTTCGCTTTACGTGTACAGCTCCGGTTCGGTCAATTTCTACAATGTGCCGGTCAGTGTCTCGGTGAGCAGCATCGGCGTCAGTCCGTCAACTCTTACGTTTCAATACGTGGCCGGCAGCACCAGCTTTCCGGCCGCGCAGAGTTCCACGCTGACCATTCCTTCCGGTACCACGGTTGGCCTGACTGCGAACACCACCAGCGGTGGAAGCTGGCTGCAGGCGGGCCTCACTGGGAACCCGCCGACGGCGGTTACCGTTCAGATCAACACTTCGGTGGCGCAAACCCTTGCGCCCAACACCTACACGGGAATCATCTACATCACGCCGACCTCCGGCGGCAGCACTGCCCCGGCAACGGTGCAGGTGACGCTGGTAGTGAGCGCCGCGCCTCAAGTGACGATTACCCCCTCTTCACTCTTGTTCTACAACCAAGTCGGCGGAACCAGTAATGTGACGATGCAGAGTATCCAGTTGTTGGCCGGCACCCAGGACGTCAGCTTTGCATTCACGGGAAGTCCGTGGATCACCCCCAACCCGCCGAGCGGAACGGTCAAAGCGGGTCAAAGCCTGACCGTCAACGTGACCGTCACTCTGCCTTCGTCTTGCACGCCCTCATCGAGTCCGTGCTCCGGCGCTCTAACCTTGAATTACTCGGGCTCCCCCCAGAATATTCCGGTCACAATTACGGTTTCCAACAATCCGCTGCTGAACTTGAACACGACGCCGATTCCGTTCGTGTACCAGATTGGAACGGCGGCGCCGGCGGCCGCTTCGGTCACACCGGGGAGCACCGGCGCCGCGGTGGCATACACGGTCACTACCAGCGGAGGGTCCTGGCTGGTTGTCACGCCAACCTCCGGCACCACGCCCACTCCGGTTTCGATCGGGGTGAATCCCATGACGCTCGGTCCGGGAACTTACAACGGCACGGTGAATTTCACGGCTAGTGGCGTGACGCAATCCATCTCCGTGACTTTGAACGTGACCAACAATCCCATGCTGGTGACCAGCACCAGTGCCAGCGGGCTATCGTTTGCGTACCAGGTCGGCCAGTCGTCTCCCGCTTCGCAAACCGTCACGCTCACCAGCAGCAACGGGGCGCCGTTGAACTACAGCGCCACGACTACCGCTTCGTGGCTGATACTGACCGGCCAGACCAATGGAACCACGAACAACCTGTTCACTGTGTCCGCCAACACCTCGGGTCTCTCCGCGACACAGACCGGCCAGATTGCCATAGCCGTCACCAACCCGGCAACCGGGGCCACGCTGACTTCGGTCAACATTCCGGTGACGCTATACGTGAGCACCAACGCGTTGCTGACGGTGACTCCATCGCCGTGCCCAACCGCAGGCTGTGGCGGGCCGGTAGTGTTTACGGTCCAGGCCAACAGCGGCCAGTCGTCACAGCTCCAGCCTGTGATACTCGCCAGCACCAGCACCGATGTACTAGGGCTGGTCTGGGGCCAGCCGACAGTGTCGTGGTTGGGGGTTTACGGGCCGCCGGCTTCCACACCGGGCACGGTCGGGCTGCAGGCGACTCCGCCGGCCAACCTTGCGGCCGGGACTTACACGGGCAGCGTCACGGTGACGGCAACCGGCCCGGCCGGCGCCGTTCTGGACAGCCCTGCAACCATCCCAGTGGTCTTACAGTTGACCTCCGGGACTATCTCCGTCACTCCGGCGGCCGGCCTCTCGTTCTCGCAGAGCATTGGCGGGTCGGCCCCGCCCGCGCAGTCAGTCGGCGTGACCAGTAACATACCTGGGCTGACCTTCATCCCCTCGGCTTATGACGGAGGTCTTGGCTGGCTCTCGGTACCGTCCGCGAATGGCACTACGAACGGCTCGTTCAACGTCTCCGTGGATGGCTCGAAGCTCACTGCCGGCACGTACCAAGGCAAAGTCATCGTGCTGAGCCCGTTCGCCGCCGGCAGCCCGGCCGTCATTCCCGTGACCCTTACGGTGACTTCGGGAACCATCTCGGCGTCCCCCACGACGCTCTCCTTCACGCAGGTGCAGGGTGGCCCCGCGCCGTTGGCGCAGAATGTGACCGTGTCCAGCTCGCCCGGGCCCCTCAACTTCACTGTGACCACCAGCACCACCGACGGCAACGCGTGGCTCAGCACGATCACCGTGATCCCGGCAGGCGGGCAAATTATAACCACTCCGTCGACGACGCAAGTGGTGCTGAATGCGGCTGTCGCGAGTAAACTGCCGACGGGCACATACAACGGCACGGTCACCATCACTTCGGCGGGCGCCGGCGGGAGCCCCATCAACATCCCGGTGACGCTGAGTGTGGTTGCGCCGCAGACGTTGACGGCCTCGCCCGCGAGCCTCAGTTTCAGTTACATCGCCGGGCTGACGGCTCCGCAGGCGCAGACCGTCCAAATCTCGGCTTCGGGCGGCGCCGCTCCATTCTCGGTGACCACTCCGAGTACCGCCAGTTGGCTGCAGGTCTCGCCGACCAGCGGGAGCACGCCGGCTACTCTGTCGGTCGCGATCAACACGCAGGGTGTCGCCGCTGGCAATTACAGCGCCGCAATCACCATCAATTCGCCGAACTCGACCACGGCGGCGTCGGTGGCGGTGACCTTCACCGTGACGCAGATTACGGTGAAACCGACGGCCATCACCAACGCAGCCAGCTATGCCGCGGGAGCGGTTTCGCCGGGAGAGAATATCGTGATCTGGGGCACGAGTATCGGGCCTTCCAGCCTCACGTATGGCAGTCTGACCGCGGGCGGCAGCGCGCTGAGCACCAGCGCCGGCAACACTCGCGTGCTGTTTGACGGCGTTCCGGCGCCGGTCGTCTACGCCCTCGCCACTCAGACCAGCGTGATGGTGCCGTACGAGGTGGCGGGCCGGCTTACCACGAGCGTCGTCGTCGAGTACCAGGGAGTGCAGTCCGCTCCATTGATATACAGCGTTCAGGCAGCCGTGCCGGGGATTTACACACAGAACCTGCAGGGCACTGGACCGGGGGCCATTCTGAACCAGGATGGCGTAACCGTCAACGGGCCGGGCACATTGGCAGCGAAGGGCTCGGTGGTGTCTGTTTACATGACGGGAGAGGGGCAGACGTCACCCGCGGGCGTGACCGGCGCCATCGCGCCGGTCAACGTCCCGGCGCCCTGGAAACAAACGCCGTTGAAGGCCACAGCCACAATCGGCGGTCTTCCGGTTGTGCCGACGTACTACGGTTCGGCGCCGGGGCTGGTTTCCGGGGTGATGCAGGTCAACGTGCCGATTCCGGCCAACGCTCCCTCGGGTCCGTTGCCGATCGTCATTACCCTGACCGATCCCTCCACGGGATTGAGCTACAGCACCCAGGCGCAAGTGACGGTGTCAGTGCAGTAAGAAAAGGGGACAGACGCATTTTTTGCCAAACCCGCAAAAATGCGTCTGTCCCCTTTTCTAGCCCACCACTTCGAGGAACGCTTTGGCGGCGTGGCTCAGCGCCCGGCGCGTGGGGTACACCAGGCGGATCTTCCGTTCCACGTGCAGTTCCTTGACCTTCACCTCGGATAGTGTCTTCTGCTCGATCTCCTGTTCCACGCACATGCGAGGCAGGAACGCCACGCCCTGACCGTTCTGCACCATCTTGCGGATGGTCTCGATGGTGGGCATCTCGACGGGCATCTGCAACGGCACTTTGTGGGCTTGAAACTCGCGCAGCACCACTTCGCGATAGGGAGAGACGACGTTGTGGGCGATGAAGGTCTCCGCGCCCAGCTCGGTGATGGAAACCGTCTTGCGGCGCGCCAGCCGGTGCTTCGGCGAGACCACGAAAGCCAGGGCATCGGTGTAGATGACCTTGGATTTGAGGCGCTCGTCTCCGGGGTCGTAGCTGATCACGCCTAGTTCCAGGTTGCCGTCCAACAGCTCGTTGGGGATCTTGCTCGAGAGGCTGCGGCGAACCTGCACCTTCACTTTCGGATGGAGTTCGCGGTACCGCTCGATGTGGCGCAGCAGGTAGAGACTGGTGGATTCGTTGGCACCTATGATGAGCCGGCCGGCGAAGTTGTCGCGGAGCTCGGCGAGCGCATTGTCGAGCCCCTGCCGGAGGCTCTGAAAGCGGCGGGCGTAGTCGAGGACGGTGCGCCCGGCGTCGGTCAGGATGAGGTCTTTCCCGGTGCGGTCGATGAGTTTCTCGCCCAGCTCCTTTTCCAGGCGCTGCACCCCCAGCGACACCGCGGGCTGCGTGCGCAGCAGCTTCTCCGCCGCGCGCGAGAAGCTCTTTTCCGCGGCGACCGTCAGAAAAACCTGAAGCGAATAAAGTTCCATGCCTGGCTCATTATAACATCTGTTAATGTAGACCGCTAAAATTATAAATTTGCTAAATCGAACACGGAACCGGCATAATGCTTGCATGAGCGACCGCGTAACTATTTTCGACACGACGCTGCGGGACGGGGAACAGTCGCCCGGCTGCAGCATGACGGTTCCGGAGAAGCTGCGGATGGCGCGGAAGCTGGTGGACCTGGGCGTCGACATTCTGGAAGCTGGCTTTCCCATCGCGTCGGATGGCGATTTCGAGGCGGTGGATGCGGTCAGCCGCGAGTTCCCGGAGGCCCGGGTGGCGGCGCTGGCGCGCTGCTGCACGCTGGACGTGGAGCGCGCCGCCAAATCGCTGGCCCACGCCAAACAGCCGCGCATTCACACCTTTATCGCCACCAGCGAGATTCACCTGAAGTACAAGCTCAAGAAGACCGAGGAGCAGGCGCTGGAGGAAGCCGTGGCGGCCGTGGAGCTGGCGCGGCGATACGCGGACGACGTGGAGTTTTCGGCCGAAGACGGCGCGCGCACCGAGCCCGATTACCTGGACAAGATTTCGCTGGCGGTGGTGGCGGCGGGGGCGCGCACGGTCAACATTCCAGATACCGTGGGATACTCGGTGCCGCACGAATATGGCGCGTTGATCGGCCGCGTGGCCAGGACGCTGGGCGACTCGGCCGTTGTCAGCGTGCATTGTCACGACGACCTGGGGCTGGCGGTGGCCAATTCGATTGTGGCCGTCGAAGCCGGCGCGCGGCAGGTGGAGTGCACCATCAACGGCATCGGCGAGCGCGCCGGCAACGCCTCACTGGAAGAGGTGGTCATGATTCTGAAGACCCGCGGCGATTTCTACCACTGCCACACCGGAATTCACACCGAGCATCTTTTTTCGGCGAGCGAGCTGCTGAGTTCGATCATCACCTTCGGACCGCAGCCCAACAAGGCCATCGTGGGCCTGAACGCCTTCGCGCACGAGGCGGGCATCCATCAGGATGGCTACTTGAAGGAGAAGACCACGTACGAGATCATCGATCCGCGCTCGGTGGGCGTGCCGGAAGGCCGGCTGGTGCTGGGCAAACACAGCGGGCGGCACGCGCTCAACCAGCGCGCCCAGGATCTGGGCTACAATCTGTCGAAGCAGGAGCTGGACGGCCTGTACCATCGCTTCATCGCGGTGGCGGACCACCGCAAGAAGGGCCTCATGGACAAGGAGATCGAGGCGCTGATTCACGCCGGCGGTGTGGCCGAGCTGGTGACCGCGAATCTGCGGCCTTCGGGCGCACCCGCCACTACCGAACAGGCGGGGGAATCGGTGTGCGCCGCGATCGGTTGAGCGAGGGGCCTACCAGCCCCCGCTCAACCAAACAATCGAAGTAGGGCATCCATATACTTGACGCACCCCGGCGAGAATAGAGAAATGATCTGCGCCACTAGCCAGTCAGCCCGATACCAGACCCGGTTTTCCGACGGTGAACATCAGGGGATCTCCGACGTCACCGCCGACAAAGGCGGGCAGCATTCCGGCTTCCGGCCACATGACTTGCTAGCAGCGGCTTTGGCGAGTTGCGTGAACATCGCGGTGCGGATGTATGCGAATGACCATGCGATTCCACTTCGTTCCGTAGAGACAAAGGTGAGCATCGACCGCAGCCATCCCGACGAGGTTGTTTTCCACTATGAGGTCGATCTGGACGGTGAATTGACCCCCGTGCATAAGGACGAGTTGTTGCACGCCGCCACTGCGTGCCCAGTCCGTCGAACGCTATCGAAGCGAATCCGATTCGATCCCGGTCCGGGCGCATCGAGTATGTAGTTGCCCAAAGTAGGGTAGCCTGAAGGTAGGGGCGCCGTGCCCTGACCCCTGGCCCCAATATTTATGCCACGCACCATCATCGAGAAACTCTGGGACTCTCACGTAGTCCACCAGCAACCCGGCGCTCCGGCGCTGCTCTACATCGATCTGCACCTGGTTCATGAAGTCACTTCGCCGCAGGCTTTTCAGGGCCTGCGCGAGCGCGGTCTGAAGGTCCGGCGTCCCGATCTCACCATCGCTACGGCCGATCACAGCATCCCCACTACCGATCGCTCGCTGCCTATCGCCGACGAGATCGCCGCCAAACAGCTCGCGCAACTGGAGACCAACTGCGCCGAATTCGGCATTCGCTGTCTCGGCGTTCGCAGCGACTGGCAGGGCGTGGTCCATGTGATCGGGCCGGAGCTGGGCTTGACGCAGCCAGGCATGACGGTGGTCTGCGGCGACAGCCATACCGCCACGCACGGCGCTTTTGGCGCGCTGGCTTTTGGAATCGGCACGAGTGAAGTGGAACATGTGCTGGCCACGCAATGCCTGCTGCAGCGCGAGTCGAAGAC
>Ga0326727_10022690_pt1 | contig 12087 bp, 8 predicted proteins | sample MB2enrmetagenome_FD_207643 | JGI IMG/M metagenome (GOLD analysis project Ga0326727, IMG submission 207643) | Lab enriched peat soil microbial communities from McLean, Ithaca, NY, United States - MB29MY | ecosystem: Environmental > Terrestrial > Soil > Wetlands > Peat | place: USA: New York... | reverse complement strand
TGCTGCTGGACGTGCTGCCCACGCTGCTCGGCACCGGCGCGCAACTGGCCGTGCTGGGCACCGGCGAGCCGGCGCTGGAGGCCGGCCTCGCCGCGGCCGCCCGCTCGCATCCCGGCCGGGTGGGCTGCGTCATCGGCTATGACGAGGGGCTCGCCCATCTCATGCAGGCCGGGATCGACGCGCTGCTGGTGCCGTCGCGCTTCGAGCCGTGCGGCCTGACGCAGCTTTGCGCCCTGCGCTACGGCGCGCTGCCGGTGGTGTCCCGGGTCGGCGGGCTGACCGATACGGTGGTCGATGCCAACGAAATGGCGGCGGCGGCGGGCGTCGGTACCGGCGTGATGTTCGCCCCGCCGACCCGGGAGATGCTGGAGGCGGCGCTGCTGCGCACCGCGCGGCTGTGGCACGACCGCGACTTATGGTTCCGGCTGCAGCAGAATGCCATGCGCTGCGACGTGTCCTGGAAACGCCCCGCCGCACGCTACGCCGCGCTGTTTCGCGACCTGCTGGCGGGCCGGGCGGCATGACCGGCACCGGCTGGCCCGAGCCGCTCGGAGCGGTGCCGGTGGCGGGCGGCGTCAATGTCGCCGTGTGGTCCGCCCATGCCGAGGCGATCGAGGTTTGTCTGTTCGACACCGAGGGTACGGCCGAATGGGCCCGGCTGCGTCTGCCCGGCCGGACGGGGCCGGTGTTTCATGGCCATCTGGCGGGGGTGGCGCCGGGTGCGCGCTATGGGCTGCGCGCCCATGGACCCTGGCATCCCGCGGCGGGGCACCGGTTCAATCCCGCCAAGCTGCTGCTGGACCCGTTTGCCGCCGCCATCGACCGGCCGTTCCGGCTGTTTCCGGCTTTGTTCGATCCGCCGGACGGGTGCGCCCCCGATCCGGCCGACAGCGCCGGGATGATGCCGAAGGGCGTCATTCTGCCGCCCGCCGGACCGGCCGCGCCGCCGCCGCCGTTCGACTGGACCGGGCAGGTGATCTACGAGCTGCATGTGCGCGGGTTCACCATGCGCCATCCCGACATTCCGCCGGCGCTGCGCGGCACGTTTGCGGGGCTGGGCCAGAAGGCGGCGGTGGCGCATCTGAAACGGCTCGGCGTGACGGCGGTGGAGCTGATGCCCTGCGCCGCCTGGATCGACGAGCGGCACCTGCCGCCGCTCGGCCTGAGCAATTACTGGGGCTACAACCCGGTGGCGCTGTGCGCGCCGGACCCGCGCCTGGCGCCGGGCGGCTGGCCGGAGGTGCGGGCGGCGGTGGCGGCGCTGCAGGCGGAAAACATCGCGGTTTTGCTGGATGTTGTGCTGAACCACACCGGCGAAGGCGACAGGCTGGGGCCGACTCTGTCGCTGCGCGGTCTCGACAACGCCAGCTATTACCGGCTGCTGCCGGAGGATCCGGGCCGGTGTATCGACGATACGGGCTGCGGCAATACGCTGGCTCTCGACCGGCCGCCGGTGTTGCGCCTGGCCATGGATGCGCTGCGCTGCTGGGCGCTGCGGGGCGGGGTGGACGGGTTCCGCCTCGATCTGGCCACCACGCTGGGCCGCCGCCCGGACGGTTTCGATCCGGCCGCGCCGTTGCTGGCGGCGATGGCGCAGGACCCGGTGCTGCGCGGGCTGGCGGTGATCGCCGAACCCTGGGATGTCGGACCCGGCGGCTATCGGCTCGGCGCCTTTCCGGCCGGCTGGGGCGAGTGGAACGACCGTTTCCGCGATTCGGTGCGGCGGTTCTGGCGCGGCGATGCCGGCATGCTGGGCGATCTGGCGACCCGCTTCGCCGGCAGCGCGGATGTTTTCGCCGCGCCGCGTCCGGTCTCGCGCAGCATCAATTTCGTCACGGCGCATGACGGTTTTACCCTCGCCGACCTGGTCGCCTATACGGCGAAGCACAACGCGGCGAACGGCGAAGCGAACCGCGACGGCACCGATAACAATCTGTCATGGAACAATGGCACCGAAGGGCCGGGCGACGACCCCGCCTTGCGGGCGGCCCGGGCGCGCGACATGCGGGCGCTGCTGGCCACGCTGCTGCTCGCCCGCGGCACGCCGATGCTGTCGATGGGCGACGAGGCCGGGCGGACGCAGCACGGCAACAACAACGCCTATGCGCAGGATAACGCCCTGTCCTGGTTCGGCTGGGACGGGCTGGACGACGATTTGCTTGGCTTCACGGCACGGCTGGCGCAGGCGCGGCGCGACTGCCCGGCGCTGCGCGGAACCGGCGCCCTGACCGGCGCGGCGGTGGACGATTCCGGCGTGCCGGACGTGTCCTGGCACGCCGCCGATGGCCAGCCGATGCGTCCGGCCGACTGGGGCAATCCGCAGAACCGCACGCTGGTGGCGGCGCTGTATGTGCCGGCCGGCGCGGCGGCGGCGGACCGGGTGCTGGTGGCGCTGCATGGCGGGGTCTCGCCGGTGGCGGTGCGGCTGCCCGCGGCCCGGCCCGGCTTCGTCTGGCGCGTGCTGGCCGACAGCGCGGCGCCGGCGGCGCCGGAAACAGCTGCGCCCGACACGCTGAAGATCGCGCCGCGCTCGGTGCTGCTGCTGCGCGAGGGGCCCGGGCCACGGCGCGTCCCCGCCGACGCCGGCGCGGCGCTGGCGCAGTTGGCCTCCGCCGCCGGCATCGCCTCCGGCTGGTGGGACCTGGAAGGACGCCACCATGTGACCGGCGACGACACGCGCCGGGCGCTGCTGCGGGCGATGGCCCTGCCCGGCGACACGCTGGCCGACTGCGCCGGCAGCCTGGCCCGCCTGTCCGAGGAAGCCGCCCGGCCGCTGCCGCCGGCTCTGGTGGTGCGCGCCGGCGAAGGCGGCGCGTTGCGGCTCGGCCCTACCCTGCGCGACGGCGCGCTGCGGCTGGTCTTCGGGTGCGAGGACGGCAGCCGCACGGTCATCGACATCGGCGCGGCGGAAGGGGTGACCGAGCCGGTCGCGGCGCCGGACGGGCGCCTGCTGGTCCAGCGCCGCATTGCGGTGCCCCCGCTGGCGGCCGGCCGCTACCGGCTGGAAGCGGACGGCACGGAGTCCCTCTGCTCTCTGACCGTCGCGCCGCCGCGGTGCCATCTGCCGGCGGCGCTGCGGGCCGGCGGTCGCGCCAGCGGCATTGCGGTGCAGCTCTATTCGCTGCGGCGCGGTCAGGGCGACCAGGGCATCGGCGATCTGACCGATCTGGCGGCGCTGGCGCGGGAGGCGGGCCGGGCAGGGGCGGGGGCGATCGGGCTGAACCCGCTGCATGCGCTGTTTCCGCAGGACCGCGGCCGGGCCAGCCCGTACCACCCGTCCGATCGTCGCTTTCTCGACCCGCTCTGTATCGACGTGACGGCGCTGCCGGTGGAGGCGCCCGGCCTGCGCGCGGCGCTGGCCGAGGCGGCGCCGGTCTTTGCCGCCCTCGCTTCCGGCACGCTGGTCGATTACCCGGCGGTGTGGGAGGCCAAGCGGCGCGTGCTGGAGGCGGCGTTCGCGGCGTTCCGGCCCGGCCCCGAGTTTGCCCGTTTCGTCGCGGAAGGCGGCGAGACGCTGCTCGGTTTTGCCCGGTTTCAGGCGATTGTGGAATCGCAGCCCGATGCCGACTGGCGCGCCTGGCCCGCCGCCCTGCGCGACCCGGAAAACCCGGCCGTTGCCGCGGCAGCGCCGCCCGGGCGAGTGGATTTTGCGCTTTTTCTCCAGTGGGTTGCCGATTGCCAGCTGGCCGCCGCGGCGGCCGCGGCCGGCGGGATGGAGATTGGCCTGTATCGCGACCTCGCCGTCGGTGCGGCGCCGGACGGGGCGGAAGCCTGGGCGGCGGGGCCGCTGCTGCTGCACGGGGTTTCCGTCGGGGCTCCGCCCGATCCGCTCGGTCCGCTGGGTCAGGTCTGGGGCCTGCCGCCGCCGGACCCGCGTTTGCTGCGTGCCGCCGGCTATGTGCCTTTCGCCGCGCTGTTGCGGGCGAATATGCGCCATGCCGGGGCGCTTCGTATCGACCACGTGATGGGTCTGGCGCGCTTGTTTCTGGTGCCGGACGGCGGAAGGGCGCAGGACGGCACCTATCTCGCCTATCCGCTGCGCGATCTGCTCGGGCAGGTGGCGCTGGAGAGCGTGCGGGCGCGCTGTCTGGTGGTGGGGGAGGATCTGGGCACCGTGCCGGACGGCATCCGGGCCGCCTTGGCGGAGCATGACGTGCTGTCTTACCAGGTGCTGCGCTTTGCCCGCGACGGGGACGGGTTGCGCCCGCCGGCGCGCTATCCGGTCAACGCGGTTGCCTGCGCGGCCACCCACGACGTGGCGACCGTGGCCGGCTGGTGGCAGGGCACGGACATTGCGGAACGGGCCGCGCTCGGCCTGCTGGATGCCAGCGCCGAGGCGGCGGAGCGACGCGCCCGCGAGGCCGAGAAGGCCGACTTGATGGCGCTGCTGCAGGCCGAGGGGCTGGCCGGCGACGATCTGCTGGCGGCGGTGCAGGCGCTGTTGATGCGCACGCCGTGCCGGTTGGTGCTCGTGCAGGCTGATGACCTTGCCGGTGAGGAGATCGGGGTCAATCTGCCGGGCACCGACCGGGAGCGGCCGAACTGGCGGCGGCGGCTGCGCGTTGATGTGGCGGCGCTGTGCGCGAGGTTTAGGGAAGGCCAGGGCGCCGCCCTGGACCCGTCCAGCGTGCGGAGCACGCCTTCGGCGTGACGGGTCAGTGGCCCCCTTGACCCCAGACTTAAGCAAGGGGTCAAGGGGCTTAGCCCTTTGTGGGGGGCCAGGGGGCAAAGCCCCCTGGTGGGGCTTGGGGCAAGGCCCCGACTTCTTGCCTCCGCACGGCCGGCAACCCGGCGCTTGACTCCTCCCCCGCTCCGGGTATCACTCCCTTTCATCCACTTCCGAGCGCCCGGACTTTTGACCGCCGCACCGGACACAGAATACGTAACCCGGCCCGCGCCCGACAAAGCAGGCGCGGGCAAGTCGTGCTTCCCCAGGACTGACCTGCCGGGAAGGGCGCAAGCGCAGCAGGCGGAACGGGCACGGCCCACCGCCCCCTCAAGGACAGACCCACCCTCATGGCATCCAGCGCCGCCGTCGCCACCGCTCCGCGTTCCGCCGCCAAACGTCCCGCCGCCCAGCCGCCGGCGGTCGAGGACTTCGCCTCCCTCCTCGACGAAACCCTCGGCCGCGATTCCGGCTTCGACGGCTCCGTCGTCACCGGCCGTGTTGTCCGGCTGACCGACGAATTCGCCATCGTCGATGTCGGCCTGAAAAGCGAGGGCCGGGTCGCGCTGAAGGAATTCGGCCCGCCCGGCGCCAAGCCCGAGGTGAAGCCCGGCGACGTGATCGAGCTGTATGTCGAGCGCTATGAGGATCGCGACGGCACCATCGTGCTGTCGCGCGAAAAGGCCCGCCGCGAGGAGGCCTGGACCAGCCTCGAACGCGCGTTCGAGAGCCAGCAGCGCGTCAACGGCACCATCTATGGAAGGGTCAAGGGCGGCTTCACGGTGGATCTCGGCGGTGCCGTGGCCTTCCTGCCGGGCAGCCAGGTCGATATCCGTCCGGTGCGCGACGTGGGGCCGCTGATGGGCACGCCGCAGCCCTTCCAGATCCTCAAGATGGACCGCGCCCGCGGCAACATCGTGGTTTCCCGCCGCGCCGTGCTGGAGGAAACCCGCGCCGAGCAGCGCAGCGAGCTGATCCAGGGCCTCAAGGAAGGCCAGATTCTCGACGGCGTGGTGAAGAACATCACCGATTACGGCGCCTTCGTCGATCTCGGCGGCGTCGATGGCCTGCTGCACGTGACCGACGTGGCCTGGCGGCGCATCAACCATCCGTCCGAGGCGTTGCAGATCGGCCAGGCGGTGAAGGTGCAGGTGATCCGCTTCAACCCGGACACCCAGCGCATCAGTCTCGGCATGAAGCAGCTGGAGGCCGATCCGTGGGAGGGCGTCGCCGCCAAATACCCGCCCGGCGCCAAGTTCACCGGCCGCGTGACCAACATCACCGATTACGGCGCTTTTGTGGAGCTGGAGCCGGGGGTGGAAGGTCTCGTTCACGTCTCCGAGATGAGCTGGACCAAGAAGAACGCCCATCCGGGCAAGATCGTTGCCACCTCGCAGGAAGTGGATGTGATGGTGCTCGACGTGGATTCGGGCAAGCGCCGCATATCGCTCGGGCTCAAGCAGGTGCAGCGCAACCCCTGGGAGCAGTTCCTGGACGAGCACCCGATCGGTTCGGTGATCGAGGGCGAAATCCGCAACATCACCGAATTCGGTCTGTTCATCGGCATCACCGCCGATATCGACGGCATGGTGCATATGTCCGACCTGTCCTGGGACGAGCCGGGCGAACTGGCCATGGCCAAGTTCGACAAGGGCGCGGTGGTCAAGGCCAAGGTGCTGGACGTGGATGTCGAGAAGGAGCGCATTTCGCTCGGCATCAAGCAACTCGCCGACGACCCCGCCGCGCTGGTGCTTGACCGCGTTCACAAAGGCAGCATCGTCACCTGCGTGGTCACGGCGGTGCAGTCCAACGGCATCGAGGTGAAGGTGGACGAGGTGCTGACCGGCTTCATCCGCCGTGCCGAACTTGCGCGCGACAAGGGCGAGCAGCGGCCGGACCGGTTCGCCGTGGGCGAGAAGGTGGATGCCAAAGTCATGTCGATGGACCGCGCCGCCCGCAAGCTCCAGCTCACCATCAAGGGCAAGGAGCAGGACGAGGACAAGCAGGCGATCCAGGAATATGGTAACTCGGATTCCGGCGCCTCGCTGGGCGATATTCTGGGCGCGGCGATCCGGCGGCGCAACCAGCAGGCGCAGCACGAGAACTGACGGAAGGCCAGAGGCGCTGCCCTGGCGGGGCGTAGGCGCGCACCGCACCAGGGGGCTTTGCCCCCTGATCCCACTTGCGACAGGTTAAGGGGTCGAGGGGTCAGCCCCTTGTGGGGGGGGGCGGGAGCCACGCCCGCCGCCCCGGCTCACGCGGAAAAGCGCGGCGGCGGACAGGAAGCCACCAGCTCCGGCGACACATCCCGCCTTCCGCCGGCGAGTATCGCCACCATGTCGGCCCGTTGTGCGGCAAGGGCGGCCTGCCAGGTGCCCGCCAGCACGGGTCGCACCGGTGCATCCGCCATCGGCGCCTCGCCTTGCCAGGCCAGGTAGTCGGTCCAGCTTTCCCTCCGGTAGGAGCGGCCGCGCGGGGCGCTGGCGGTGCGTTCGAGGCGAAGCCGCTGCCGGTCCGGCACGGCGGACAGGCGGGTTTGCAGCCGCGATCCGTCGGTGCCGTGCCAGGCCAGCAGTTCCAGCGCCAGCACCCGTCCCGCCATGGTCACCGCGAGCAGGTCGCGCGTGCCTTCCGGCAGGTCGGCGCCGAAGGCCAGCGCCGAGGCCGTCGCCTCGGCGAGCGGAAAGGTGGCGAGAAGGCGGGCCCGGGTCGCCGGCATGGCAATGCCGGCCAGCACCACGGGCTCGGCGGCGGCGCCGTCGGCCGCGCGCGAGAGCCCGGGCGGCCATGCCAGGATGGGGAAAGCGAGGAGGAGGCGGCGACCGATCATGGCGCTAGGATCGGGTGTCCCGGTTAACGCGATGCTTCGGGCCGGCAGGGTTGCCGGCGTGTCCCCCCCATGCGACGGCAAGAACGTTTCGCTGCCAACGGGTTGCCCGTCAAACCATGATCAAGGGGAGAACGGACCAGAAACGGAAAGGCCGTCGGGCGGAGAGCCGGGCGGGTGGAACCGCGCTTCACGCCGTGCCGCAGACCGGCCGCCGCAGACTGGACCTGTCAAAACGCACCGGCTCTGCTACATGCCGACACATGACCCAATCCAAAACCGTAAGCCGGGCATGGATGCGCCAGCAATCCAGGGCGGGGCGGCGCGGCGCCCTGCCGGTCGTGGCGCTCGGCATGGTGGGCTGCGCGCTGGCCATCGGCCAGGCCTGGTGCGCCGGCTTCGCCCTGCAGGCGGCGCTGACGCCTGCCGGTGGTTCCGACCCGCGGCCCTTGCTCGCCGGTTTCGCCGCCCTGGCCCTGCTGCGCGCCGGAATTTCCGTGCTGGCCGAGCACGCCGCCTTCGAGGCCGGTGCCACCGCACGCCGCCGGCTGCGCACCGACGCGCTCACCCGCCTGCTTGGCGCCGGGCCGTCGCTGCTGCGCGGCCGCCACACCGGCGAACTGACCAGCGTGGTGGTGGACCGCATCGAGGCGGTGGACGGTCTGTTCGCCCGCTGGATGCCGGCCGCCACGCTCGCCAGCGCCGCGCCCACGCTGGTGCTGGTGGCGGCGGCGTTTGCCGACCCCCTCGCGGCGCTGGTGCTGGGCGGTTGCGGCGCGCTGGTGCCGGTGGCCATGGCCGTGTCGGGCATCGGCGCCGCGGTCGCTTCGCGGCGCCAGTTCGCCGCGCTCGCCCATCTTCAGGCGCGCTTCCTGGATCGTGTGCGTGGCATCGCCACCATCGTCATGCTTGGCCGCGCCGGCGACGAGGCGGTCGCCCTCGGCCATGCCGCCGACGAGTTGCGCCGCCGCACCATGCGGGTGCTGCGGGTGGCTTTCCTGTCCTCGGTGGCGCTCGACCTGGCGATGGCGCTGGCGATGATCGCCATCGCCCTGCGCTACGGCGCGCAGGCGATGTCCGGCACGCTCGCCAGCCCGGGCACCGCGTTGTTCGTGCTGCTGCTGGTGCCGGAATTCTTCGCCCCGTTGCGCGCCTTCGCCGCCGCCTATCAGGAGCGCTTCCATGCCGGCGCTGCCGCCGAGGCGCTTTCCGCCCTGCCGCCGTCGCCGCTGCCGGTGCCGGAGCAGCCGGTGCGCACGGTGCAGGCGCGCGGCGTGACGGTTGCCTTCGACAATGTCCGCCTGACCTGGGACCCGGCGCGCGGCCCGGCGCTGGACGGGCTCAGCTTCCGGGTGCCCGCCGGCGAGACGCTGGTTCTCGTCGGCCCCTCCGGTTCGGGCAAATCGACGGTCATGGAGATCCTGCTGGGTTTCGTTCGCCCCGACTCCGGCAACGTCACCTTTAATGGTGCCGACATCGGCGCCCTGGTTCCGCAGGCCTTGTCGCGCATGACCGCCTGGATCGGCCAGCGCCCGATTCTGCTGGCCGGCACCATCCGCGACAACATCCGCTTCGCCCGCCCCGAGGCCTCCGATGCCGAGGTGGCAGAAGCCGCCCGGCTGGCCCGCATCGACGGTTTCGCCGCGGCATTGCCGCTCGGTCTCGACAGCCAGGTGGGTGAGGCCGGCTACGGGCTTTCCGGCGGTCAGGCGCAGCGCGTGGCCATCGCCCGCGCCTTCCTAAAGAACGCGCCGCTGCTGCTGCTCGACGAGCCGACGGCGCATCTCGATCCGGCCACCGAGGCCGAGGTGCTGGACAGCCTGAAACGCCTGACAATCGGCCGCACTGTCATCGTTTCCAGCCATTCCTCGGCGGCGCTTGGCTTCGGTGGAAGGCGGCTTGATTTGCGGGCCGGGCGGGCGGCCGCCTGATGCCGGTGGCCGTGGCGGCTGCGGTGCCGACCCTGGCGGCCGTTGCTTTGCTTCGGATCAGACTCTTTGCATCAAACTTCTTTCATGGCTATAATTTGAAATGTAATATCGCATAACTGGTTGCCCGCGCCGGCCCGAGGCGCGATATGCCACCGACATACATGCCAGCGAGACACATGCCACGCAGACAAACCTCGATGGTGCCGCAGGACATGGTCGAGCTGTCTCCGGCCGGCGAGCTGGAGGCGCATGCCGTCGCGGCCGAGTCGTTCCTGCGCTCCATCGCTAACCGCCACCGGCTGATGGTGCTGTGCCTGCTGGTCGAGGGCGAGATTTCCGCCGGCGAGCTCAGTCGCCGCCTGGGCCTGACGCAACCCAACCTGTCGCGCCATCTCGGCACGCTGCGCGAGGAGGGGCTGGTGGCGACGCGGCGGGAGGCGACGACCATTTATTATCGCATCGCCTCCGCCCGCGTGCGTACCATCCTGGAGACGCTGCACGGCATGTTTTGCACCGGCTCGGCCACTCCCTGAACGGTGCGTCGCCGGTCGCCGCGGCGGGAGCGGCCCGCAGGCGGCACAGCGCCGGTGCCTTTGAGGAGCCCGTGAGGCCCGTCCCCGTGCTGCGGCGCGTCCGAACGCCGTCGTCAGCGCTGACGACCGGGTGATCCGTCCCCCGGGATCCAAAGGCGCTGCGCGCTGATATCGTGCCGGATTGGGCATCAGTTGCGGACGCGCCCGGAAAGGCGCATCGAAGCGGCGTTCGAGGGGAGCGATCATGGAGTTCCTGACCGAGCCCGAACCCACACGTCAGGTGGCGATTCCGGTGGCCCCGGGAATCTGCCGCATCGTGGCCGCCAATGCCGGTCCGATGACGTATCACGGTACCAATACTTATCTGATCGAGGGGACCGACGGGACCACCGTGCTCGATCCCGGCCCGGACGATCCGGCGCATGTGCAGGCCATTCTGCGCGCCGCCCGGCGGTTCCCTGGCGGGCGGGTCGTGCGCATCCTGGTCAGCCACACCCATCCCGACCATGTGGGCGCGCTGCCTTCCCTGCAGGCCGCCACCGGCGCGCCCGCGCTGGGCTTCCGCGTCAGCCAGCAGCCTGGCTTCACGCCCGACATCCCGCTCGACGAGGGCGACACGGTGGCGGGGTGGACGGCGCTGCACACGCCTGGCCACACAGACGACCATCTGTGCTTCGCCCGCGCCGATGGCGTTATCTTCACCGCCGACCACGTGATGACCTGGTCCAGCAGCGTGGTCGGCCCGCCGGAGGGGGACATGGCGGCCTATATCGCTTCCCTGCGCCGCCTGCTCTGCCGTGACGACCGGGTGCTGCTGCCCGGCCATGGACCGCCTCTGGCGGGTCCGCGCCCCTATCTGCAATTCCTGCTGACCCATCGCGAAATGCGGGAGGCGGCGGTGCTGGCGGCCATCGCGGCCGAACCGCGCAGCCCGGCGGCCCTGGTCGACCGGCTGTATGCCCCGGTGAACCCGCGCCTGCGCGCCGCCGCCGAGCGCACCGTGCTGGCCCACCTGCTGAAGCTGCACAACGAAGGCCGCGCCGCGCCGCAGGGCCATTCCTGGCGCGCCGCCTGACCCGGAACCGGAAGGAAAGCGCCATGCCATCTTACGAATTCGTCACCGTCGATGTGTTCACCGACACGCGCTTCGGCGGCAACCCGCTGGCGGTGTTTCCCAGCGCCGCCGGCCTGACCGACGCGCAGATGCAGGCGCTGGCACGTGAGTTCAACTATTCCGAGACCACCTTCGTGCTGCCGCCGGAGGATCCGCGCCACACCGCGCGCGTGCGCATCTTCACGCCGACAACCGAGCTGCCTTTCGCCGGCCACCCCAATGTGGGCACCGGCTATGTGCTGGCCACCCGCGTCGCTCCCTTGCCCGAGCACTTCACCTTCGAGGAGGATGCCGGGCTGGTGCGCGTGCATATCCTCAAGGGCGCCGATGGCCGCCCGAACGGCGCGCGGATTTCCGCCCCGCAGGCGCTGTCCATCGGCATCGCGGTGCCGACCGGGATGGTGGCCGAGTGCGCCTCGCTGGAGCTGGAGGACATCGCCACCCTGGCGCACGAGCCGCTGGTCGCGTCGGTCGGCCTGCCGTTCGTCATTGCCGAGGTGGCGAGCGTCGCCGCGCTGACGCGCGCCATGCCCGACCTCGACGCATTCTGCGATGTGGCGGACGCCATCGACGAGCTGTCCGGCCGCTTCAACCTGTTACTTTATGCCCGCGTGGATGGCGATGCCAGGCGGCTGCGCACGCGCATGTTCGCCCCGCTCGCCGACATCGTGGAGGACCCCGCGACCGGCAGTGCCGCTGCCGCGCTGGCCGCGTTGCTGACCTCGCTGGCACCCGGCGACAATGTGGACCTCGCCTATGACATCTCCCAGGGCGAGGAGATCGGCCGCCCGAGCCGCCTGCTGGCGACCGCGCGCAAGACCGGCGAGGGGCCGGTGCTGGCCACCGTTGCCGGCAGTTGCGTTAATGTCATGCACGGGCAGGCGGAAGCATAGTCCCCATTGGTGAAGTAAAGGGTTCCTACCAGCCCGTTGAAGAAGTCGCCTTTCATATGCACGGGTCAGGCTGAAGGCTGAGGACGAGAAGCGCAGCCTGCTCATCGCAGGCAACGACGAGCA
>Ga0326727_10022689_pt1 | contig 12088 bp, 10 predicted proteins | sample MB2enrmetagenome_FD_207643 | JGI IMG/M metagenome (GOLD analysis project Ga0326727, IMG submission 207643) | Lab enriched peat soil microbial communities from McLean, Ithaca, NY, United States - MB29MY | ecosystem: Environmental > Terrestrial > Soil > Wetlands > Peat | place: USA: New York... | reverse complement strand
TCGCGCAGGGCCCGCACGGGCGCGAGGCCCTGCTACCCCGGCTCGCCGGTCGCCTGGGGCTCGAATCGGCCTCGGGGTTCCGCGTGGACTCCTCGAGCGGGACCGGGGCGATGGCCTTCCACAGCGCCGTGATGGCCCTCGAGACCGGACGGTTCGAACGGGCGCTCGTGGTGGCGGTGGAGAAGATGACGGACCGCTCGACCGCCGAGATCACGAAGGAGCTCTCGGCCGCCCTCCACACGAGCGAGGTCGCGGCGGGGGCGACCATGCCGGGGCTCGCGGCGCTCGTGACGTCACGCTACCTGCAGCACTACGGACTTTCGACCGACATCTGTGACCTCACCGCGGTCCACGCCCGGGCGATGGCGGCGCTCAACCCGAACGCACACTTCCAGAAGCCCGTCACCGCGGAAGAGGTCGCCTCGAGCCGCCCGGTGGCGCCGCCCTTGCGTCTCCTCCACTGCTCCGCCATGTCGGACGGCGCCACCGCCGTCGTGCTGGAGAAGGGAACCGGCCCGGCGACCGTCCTCGGCATGGGACAGGGGTTCGACGCGCTCCGCCTTGTCGACCGGGAGGAGCTGACGAGCTTCGCCGCTACGCGCATCGCGGCGCGCGTCGCCTACGAGGCCGCGCGTCTCACCCGCAAGGAGATCGACGTCGCTGAGGTCCACGACGCGTTCTCTCCGTTCATGCTGATCCATCTTGAGGACCTGGGGTTCTGCGGCCCGGGCGAGGGCGCGAAGTGGTTCGAAAAGGGCTGGGTCGGCCGGGACGGCCGACTTCCGATGAACCCGAGCGGCGGCGTCGTCGGACGCGGGCACCCGGTCGCCGCGTCGGGACTGGCCGGGATCGCTGAGGTGGCGCTCCAGCTGAGGGGCGAGGCCGGTACGCACGCCATCGCGGCACGGCCGAAGGTCGGGCTCGCGCACGCCGTGAGCGGGATAGGGTCCCACAACTTCGTCACGATCCTGGGAGGGCTGGCCCCGTGAAGCCGGCCGCGACGCTCGAGCTCGCCCGGTGCGACTCGTGCCACGCACGGTTCCTGCCTACGGACGGACCGTGCCCCAAGTGCGGGTCGACCGAGTGCGTGCCGTACCCTGCCTCCGCGGTGGGCCAAGTGCTGGTCGCGACCGAGCTCCACTACCCGGCATCGGGGTGGCACGCGCCGCACCGGTTGGCCCTCCTCGAGATGACCGACGGCGTGCGGGTGCTGGCGATCGTGGACGAGGTGCTCCCCGTCGCAGGAGACCTCGTCGAGGTCCGACGGGAAGGGGACGTCTATCGGGCCCGGCCGGAGCCCACCCCGTAGGACGCGGGGAGGGGGACGTCCCGAGGGGTCGGTCCGCCCGACCCCCCTTTTGAACCCCCGAGGTGAAACCACCACTGGATTAGCAATCCAGCGCCTTACCGGGCTGGGCTATCCCCGCGCGAGGGCGTCGAGCCGCGTCCGCTCCTTAAACCTTCGGATGGGAGGACCCTCCAACGTCCCTGGGCGTCCGCTGTTCGACCCCCGGCCCCGGATTCCCGCGGACGGAGTTCCCCGGGCAGGACCGGATCGTGACGCGCCGACGGGGCGGACCCGGGCCCGAGCAGGTTTCACCGACAGGTTATGTATCGGTTCCGCGGTCGTTCGCACGGAGTCGCTATGCACGTCGCAAAGGCAGGGGTCGTGGGCGCCGGCACGATGGGGGCCGCGATCGCCGAGGTCCTCGCGCTCAACGGGATCGAGGTCGTCCTGAAGGACGTGGACCAGCCCCTCGTCGACAAGGGCCTCGCCCGGGTCCACGATTTCGTCGACCAGCTCGTTCGCTACCAGGAGAGTCGCGCCCCGAAGGAGCTCCGCCGGATCTCCGAGATCGTGGGAGACCTATCGGAAGAACAGAAGGCGAAGGTCCGCGCCAAGATGGCCCCGACGTTCACACGGGCCCAGGGCGACGAGGTCATCGCGCGCGTCCACGGCACGACGGAGTACGCCCCGTTCGCCGACGTCGACCTCGTCATCGAGGCGGTCTTCGAACGGCTCGAGGTGAAGCGCCCGGTGCTGGAGGCGCTCGACGCGGTCGTCCCCGAGCACGCGGTCATCGGAACGAACACCTCGTCCCTGCCGATCACGCAGCTCGCCCGCCGCCTGAAGCACGCGAGCTCGATGCTCGTCGTGCACTTCTTCAACCCGGTCACCGCGCTTCCGCTGGTCGAGGTCGTCGGTGGGGTCGAAACACGGGAGGAGGTCCTGACCGAGATGATCGCGTTCCTAGGTGGCCTGCGGAACCACCGCGGCCCCCTCGTACCGATCCGGGTGAAGGAGACACCCGCCTTCGTCGTCAACCGGCTCTTGATCCCCATGCTGAACGAGGCCGCCTTCGCGCTGGACGAAAGCGTGGCCTCGTCGCGGGACATCGACACCGCGATGAAGACCGGGGCTGGGATGCCGATGGGCCCGTTCGAGCTCGCGGACATGATCGGCCTCGATGTCTGCCTCGAAGTGGTCGACACGCTCTACCACTCTCACCTGGACCCGAAGTACCGACCGGCCCCCCTCCTGCGACGCCTCGTCGCCGCCGGACGGCTGGGCCGGAAGACCGGGCAAGGGTTCTACGAGTACCCGAGCTGAAGACCCCGCGGTGCCGGGCGACGGCCCCGCGACGGTCGGGAACGGATCCCTCTGCCGCCGGGGTCGTCCCTCTCCGTCGCCCTAGGGAGCCCACGACCCGCAGCCGGAGACCTCGGGCGTGCCTCCCAGGTAGTGGCCGGGGAGGTCGTAGGTGATGTTGACGGTCACGGCCGAGATCGAGGGGCTGGACAATCCTGAGGCGGCGAAGTACGCCCATCCCTCGGTATACGAGTTCGCTGGGGGGGAAATGTACCAACCGCTTCCCGACGCTGCGGTGGCGTTGTAGACCACCTGATTGATCGGATTGGGCGCTCCGCCAGGCCAGACGATGAACGAGACCTGGAGCGTCGCCGAGTCCGGACCGCCGGTCGACCACGTGAAGGAGACGTTGGTCGTGACCGTACCGAACGCGTCCTCGTAGGGAACGCAAAAGGGCTGGTGCCAGCCCTGGGCGGAGTCGAGAGTTAGGGTTGCGTGCTGCGGGTATTGGGCCGGCACCGCGAAGGCGAGAATCGCGACCACCCCCAGTGCGACCACCAGCACCACGATCACGACCAGCGCGGCTACGATCCTTCGCTCGAGAGGGCCCGGGGGCGGTACCTTCGTCCCGGGGGGGAGCGGGTTGTCGGGAGGAGGAGCGGCGTACCCGTCGTTCGCCTGGACGGAAGGCTGGTCCGCGCGGGTGTAGGCCCCTACGCCGATGGGCGCTCGGCCGCTCACCATGCGGGGTCATTCCGCCGGGGCCGTATCAGAATTGTGGCCAATGGGGGCCCGTCCGTTTCTTCCAGATCCACCGAGGTCGAGGAACGTGGAGGACCCCGGCGGTGACCACCCCTACCTCATCGATAGGATGCCGGCCGTGGTGAGGGTCGGATAGCGATTACGCGGAGGGCGCGGGGGCCGGTGGTTTCGCGGAGGGGGTTGGTGCCGAAGCCGGGGCCGCCGGCTTGGGAGGCATCGTGGGCGGCTTCGGGGGCGGGGGAACGAGGTTCCGCTTCAGGAAGGCGAGAATCCACGTCCATCCGGCCTCGGCGCGGCCGACATCGTACGCGGAGAGGTCCCGAGCGAGGAAGTCGTGGCGGGCCCCGGGGATCTCGATGAACTCGAACGGGTTCTTCGTCGCGGACTGGGCAGCGACCAGCTGGGCCCACGCTTTCGGGGAGGTGCGGTCGGCCGAGCCGCGCAGGTAGAGGACCGGCACCGTGACGAGGTTCGCGAGGTCATGGGGCCAGACCGGCATCGGGTAGGCGAGGGCCACCGCGGCGAGCTTGGTGTCCTCCGCGGCAAGGGCGAGCGCGAGGCTTCCCCCGTACGAGGTCCCGAAGAGGGCCGCCTTCGCAGGGTCGACCATCTCCCGGCTGCGCAGGTAGCCTAGGGCGTCCGCGTAGAGGCGGAGGAGGCTGGCGACGCTCCGGGACTTCACGTCGACGCCGCCGCGGAGCTGGACGCTCGACCGTGTCGCGAGGTGGAGCGTGGTCCCCCGTCCGTCCGTCTTCATGATGTCCGGGATGAGCACCTCGTACCCCTCACGGGCGAACCGGATCGCGGCATCGAGGAGGGTCGTGGTGATCCCGTAGGTGTCCGGCGTCAGAAGGACGACCGGATGCTTCGTGGCCTTCGTGGGCGAAAGGACGACCGCCTGGGCCTTTCCCGAGCCCGTGGCCACGGTGTCGAAGGTGACGCGCTCGCTGCGGTACAGGCGGGCCGGGACGCCGGGCTTCTTGTCGGTCTTGATCCAGGTCTTGTTGAGGAAGTCGAGGACGCAGAGCTTGTAGCGCTCCTTCGTCAGGACCACGACCGCCTGGCGCGCGCCGCAGATGTCGCAGACGCCGACGATCCCGCTACCGAACTCGGCCTCAGGGAGGGTCAGCAACCGGTCGTCGTCGCGCATCGGCCTCGGAAAGGAACGAGCGCACGAGCCGAGGCCGATTCATAACCGTTGCCGACGGCGGGCCGGCTCGCCGCGAGCCCCGGACGACGGGGAGGAGGGAGCGGGGGCCCGTCCGCGGTGCACCTCCAGTCGGTGCCGGTCCCGTGGGACGAGAACGCTGACCCCCCGCCGCCGGAGCCGCTCGGCGAGGGCCCGGTCGGCGGTAACGACCCAGGCGCCGTGCCGGACGGCCGCCTGCAGGATCGCCGCATCCCCCCGCCCCTCCACCGGCAAGATGGGGAAATCTCGTGCCAGGGCCGCGGCGGCCCGGGCCCCGCGGACCCCCCGGGCGACCAGACGGTCGAGCTCGTCGATCACGCAGGACGGCACGACAAGGCGCGCCCCGGGATGGACCCGGTCGACCTCCGACTCGAGGGGGAAGCGGACCCGGACGGGAAGCAGGAGCGCGTTGGCGTCCAGGAGCACCCGCGTCCGTCCCCGCGGAGCGGCGGGGTTACGGTCGCGAGAGGACGATCCCGAGCTTGTCCCGGTCGTGTTCGACGCCCCCCCGACGCGCCTTGAGGACGAATCGCTGCGCCTTCTGGTTCGCGGTCCTCGGGATCTCGTCGAGGAACTCGATGTACTTCGGGACCATGAAGAACGGAAGGTTCGTCGCGCAGAACTCGAACAGCTCCTTCGGCGTGACCTTGGCCCCGGGCTGCAGCTGGACGAACGCCTTCACGTCCTCCTCGCCGAGGGGCGATGGCACACCTACGACCACCGACTCGAAGACGGCCGGGTGGCGGTTCATGACCGATTCGACGTCGTAGGGCGCCAGGTTCTCCCCACGCCGACGGATGACGTCCTTCTTCCGGTCCACGAAGTAGTAGTATCCGTCCTCGTCCCGGGTCACGTAGTCTCCCGTGTGGAACCATAGGTTCCGCCAGGACTCGACCGTCTTCTCCGGCTTGTTGAGGTAGCCGGAGAACATCGTGAAGGCGCCCTTCGGCCGGACGACCAGCTCCCCCCGGGTGTTCGCCGGCACCGGCCGGTCGTCGTCGTCCACGACGTCGGCCTCGACGAAGCCGAGCGGGGTCCCGATCGACCCGACCCGGATCGCGTCCGGGGGGTTCATCGTCGTCGTGCATCCGCATTCGGTCATCCCGTAAAGCTCGATGATCGTCACGCCGAACCGCCGCTCGAACTCCGGCCAGACCGCGCGCGTCGCCCCCGCGGTGAGCGCCGTGCGCACCGTGTGGGTGCGGTCGGTCGGTTTCTCCGGCTGCTTGAACAGCACGTTGATCATCGCGATGAGGAGCGAGATGTGGGTCGCGCCGAGCTTGGCCGCCGTCTCCCAGTAGGTGCTCGCGTGGAACCGCTCGTCGAAGGCGGCGGTCGCGTCGTTCAGGAGCGCCGAGAGGGCGGTCATCTCCTGGGCGTTGCAGTGGAACAGCGGAAGGCCCGAGTAGAGGACCGCGTTCGGTGTGATGCGGCTCCTCCGGCCGATCTCCGTCGGGGTTGTGATCAGCTTCTGGTGGGGGATGATCGCTCCCTTGGGAGGCCCCGTCGTCCCGCTCGTGTACATGATCGAGGCCGCGTCACCAGGCCGGACCGTGGGCCAGGGGTCGATCGCACGGTCGGAGGGGAGCTCCGAGTACGGCTTCGTCCCGGCGGGGAGGGGCTCGCCTTCCCCCTCCGGGGTCGCGACCCACTCGCGCGGGATGTGCAGGGAGTCGCGGAACGGGGCGTAGGAGTCCCACAATCGGCGGTCGGCTACGAGGCCTGCGGGTGCGCTGTCGGCCAGCTCGTACCGGAGGATCTCTCCCTTGAGCCCGGTGTTGAGCGGGACGAGGGTCGCCCCGCGCTTCGCCGCACCGAACCAAAGGAACGGGAACTCTGGCGTATTGAACAGAAGGCAGGCGACCCGGTCCCCCACCCCGATGCCCGAGGCCGCGAGACCGTTCGCGACCCGGTCCGACTCCCGGTCGAGGTCGGCGTAGGAGATCTCCCGGGACGCGAAACGGAAGGCGACCCGGTTCCCGTTCTTCCGAGCTTTCCCGCGCACGAGCGCCCCGAGCGTTGGGTACTCTTCGTTCGGATCGAGCACGAGCACGGGACGACCTTCGTGGGTCCATAAGCTTCGTGGAGGGGAGCATTCTTAGAGGGTGACGGACTCCGCCGTTCCGTGCCCCCCCGGAGCGAACCGTACCGTCCTTCGGCCCCGATCGTGGCCGAGCTGGCCGCGGGAGCCGTCCTGCTTTCTGAGTCGGGTGAGGAGACCCTCCTGTTGCATCAGCGCGACGAGGACCGCTGGTGCTTCCCCAAGGGACACGTGGACCCCGGGGAATCCCTCCAGGACGCCGCATTGCGGGAGATCCGGGAGGAGACGGGGCTCACCGAGGTCCGCCTCGGGAGCGAGGTGGACGAGGTGTCGTACCGGTTCTACCAGCCCAAGACGAAACGGAACGTCCAGAAGACGGTCGTCTACTTCCTCGCCTTCACCCCGGAGCGGTCCGCGCGCCCCGAGGAGATCTTCGACCGAGCGGAGTGGGTCGACCTGGCCACCGCTAGGGACCGCCTGAAGTTTCCCACCGACCGCAGGGTGATCGAGGCGGTCCTCAGGACCCGCGCGTCCCCTCGGGGAGCGTAATGCGAGCTCCTTCACGATAAGGCCGAAAAAGAAGGAGAGGAAGGGGTTGGGTGGGCCCGATCAGGGGCCCACCGTGGGGCGCGCAGCCGCCTCAGGGTCGGCGGGCCGGATCGTCCGCGAGCATTCGCTCGTCGGTCGGTTCCATCGCGGGCGGGGAGAGGGCGGCGGCGGGGGGGACGCCGTTCGTCCAGCTCTCTCCGTAGCCACCCACCAATCCCTTCTGGGACTGGCGCCGGGCGTAGGCACGCCATTCGATCACGCCGACCGTGCCGACCACGACCGCGACCGCGACGCCCACGAGGGCGACGAGGAGCGCGCCGGAGGGACCGACAGCGGAGGCGCCGCCGCAGCCGTTCGTCAGGCAGTTCGCTTCCGCGTTCGCCTGGGCGACGCTCATCGGCTGGCCCACGACCGTCCCGCTCGGGGAGGGCGGGGCCGTCGCCGGGCTCACCTGGCTTACCGGGGTCGCGAGCGCGTTCACCGACGGGACGTTCGAGCTGCCGAAGCTGGTCGACGCCGCGGTCACCATCGCGGGGCCGGACCCGGAGCTCAGGTAGAGGGTCTGGTCGGAGATCCCCGCCGAGCCGAGCGAGCTCGCGTCGTACACGTGCGCCGCCGTCCCGAACAGGTCGAACGCGCGGGGCACGAAGATGAACCCGTCGTAGTTGTCGAAGACACCCTGCACGACCAGCAGGATCGCGGTCCGAGGCTTGCCGTCCCGGAACGGCGGAGGCGCGACCTTCAGCTTGAGACCGGTGAGGTTCACCGCTCCGCTCCCGCTGAGCGAGCCGTTCTTCGAGCCCGAGCCGGAGCCGGTCGTCCCGTTGAAGCCCTTGTCCGTCCAGGCGTAGCTCACGTTCCAGGATGCCGTGGGGCTCCCGGTCGCCGTGGAGTTCCACTCGTTGACGCCCGTTAGGTTGAGCGGGATCAGGCCGAGGGAGGGGCTGAAGGACGTCGACGCCTGCGCGACACCCGTGACGTCCAGCGACGCGCTAGAGGTCACGCCGTGGAGGGTCTTCGAGACCGCCTCGGAGATCGAGCCGGAGACAGCGGCCGAGGCGTTGTCGATCCCGAGCGCCGGGACCGGCTGTCCGTTCACGTAGACCGTCGACTGGTTCGTCAGGTTCGCGAACCCCACGTCCACTTCCTGCCCATGGTAGCTGTAGGAGGCCTGAAGGATGGGACCCGAGTACGACATCGAGATCGTGATCCCGACGGTCCGCTGCTCCTCCAGCATCCACGTTCCCGGGGTCGTCGGCGTCACGGTGAATACCACCGTCCATCCGAACGCTGCGTCCCAGGTGATCGTCACATTTCCGAACTGGAGGGTGTTGTTCGACCAGCCCTGACCTCCGTAGGCCCACTGGGTCGCGGTGTCGGTCGGGGTCGCGCCCGTCACCGGGGTGGCGCTCGCCGCGCCCGAGAGCACCGGCATCGCCACGAAGGCGAAGAGGAGCACGAGGCCGACCGCCGCCACCCAGGTTTTCGTTCCGCCGATTTTCGCCATGTTTCCTTCCGACGGAGCTTATTCCGTCAGAGAACCCAAGTCGGGAATCCCCGAGATAAGGCGGTGTTCCGAGACCGTCCGTTCTCGTTAGACCCCCTGCGATGGCGTCGCACGGGGTCCCCTTCGAGAGCGTCTTAGACGATGCGTCCGCCCCGGACGACCGTACGGCCGTCGATCGAGAGCTCCGCTCCGGCCACCGTGAGGTGGGCCATGAAGTTCGCGCGGGTCTTGCCTCCGTACATGGCATTGCTGCCCACGAAGGCCGTCACGGCACCTCGCTCCCCCTCCTCGAATCCGGGAGAGAGATGGACGGACGGGTTCAGCCCGACCTCGAGCATCCCCGGGCGGTCGCGGCCCTTCCCTCCCTTCGCGTACGCCTCGCGCACGGCAGCAGCTCCGGTGGCGTAGCTCTGGCCGACAAGACGCCCTCCTCGGAACGTCCATCGACCTTCCCGGACGGGCTCGCCGAAGAGCCCCGACATCCGGTTCGAGACGAGCGTGCCGTCCGCGGTCGATTCGTCGACCGCGACGTAGATGCACCCATCCGGGACGGAAGCCATGGTGCCGAAGCGTGCACGACGGGACGCGGGCGTCACCCATCCGAGGTCGACCTGCGCCTTGCGGCCTGCGAGGCCAAGGGTCAGGTCGGTTCCGTTCGCATGGCGGATCCGCGCGCTCTGGCCACGCTCGAGCGCCCGCTCAATCTTTCTCGCGTCGGAAACCATCGTCTTCGGGTCGAGCAGCGACGCTTGCACCATCTCCTTCTTCCACGCGTCGACCGAGACGCCCCACCGTCGAGCGTTCCCCGGGGTCACCCGAGCGATCCCCATCCGGACGCCGCGAACGCCGGAGCCCTGCGCCACCTCGTACCACTTGGAGTTGAAGGCCACGAGCTTGTGGAAGGTCGCCTCCGGGAGGGCCTCGAGGCGCGCCCCGTCCTCGGGTCCCCAGAAGTAGACGTAAACGTCCGTCTTCGCGAGCGCGGCCCATTCGTGCGACCCCGGCTGTCCGATCGCGTCGAACGCTCCTTCCTCGACCGCGGTCCAGTACGAACGTTCGTCCTCGTAGTGCAGGAGCGGTCGAGCTCCCAGACGACGGGCCTCTCGCACGAACCCGAGGGCCCAGGGGAGGGAGGCCGGGTAGGACTCGATCGTGACGTTCTCGCCGGGCTTCAGGTGGAGCCGGACGGTGAGTACCTGACGAGCCAGTCGGTCGGCTTCCTGGGGAGTGGGGTCGCCCATGGGAAGGGCAGCGGGCGGGGGTTCAAGTTCCTTTGCTTTGCGTTTCGGGGTTGGGTTCGAACCCCGGAACGCGGAAGCGGGCCCCCGGGAGAAGCGCGATCGACGAGGCGTATCCCGCGTCCGCATGGCGGGCTACGCCGAGACCCGGGTCGTTGTGCAGCACCCGCCCGATCCTCCGGTCCGCGTCCGTGGTCCCGTCCGCGACCACGACGAGCCCCGCGTGGATCGAGTTGCCGATGCCGACACCGCCCCCGTGATGGACCGAGACCCACGTGGCCCCGCTCGCGACGTTGAGGAGCGCGTTCAGAATCGGCCAGTCCGCGATCGCGTCGGAGCCGTCCCGCATCGCCTCGGTCTCACGGAACGGGCTGGCCACGCTCCCCGTGTCGTGGTGGTCGCGGCCGATCGCGACCGGCGAGCTCAGCTCACCATCATGCACCATCTGGTTCACACGGCGGCCGAACCGCTCGCGTTCGCCGTAGGCCATGTAGCAGATCCGAGCGGGGAGCCCCTGGAACTTGACGCGGTCGGACGCGAGGCGGATCCATCGGCACAGGTGCTCGTTCGAGGAGAACTCCGAAAGGATCATGCGGTCGATGCGGTGGATGTCCTCGGGCTCGCCGCTCAAGGCGAGCCAGCGGAACGGACCGCTTCCTACGGTGAACAGCGGCCGGATGTACCGCGGGACGTACCCTTCGATGTCGAACGCGTTCGACACTCCGGCCTCTCGCGCCTGGGTGCGGAAATTGTTCCCGTAGTCGAACGCTTTCGCCCCCCGCTGTCGCATTTCGAGGATTGCCCGGGCCTCGGTCGCGATGGACGCCTTCACCCGGAGGAGGTAGGCCGGCAGGTCGGCCGCCCGAGCTACGGCCGCCTCCTCGACGGTCATCCCCTGAGGAATGTACCCGACCCGGATGTCGTGGGCCGCGGTCTGGTCGCTGACCACGTCCGGAAGGATCCCCCGCTTCGCGACCTCCGGGAATACGTCCGCCGCGTTCCCGAGAAGGCCGACCGAAAGCGCTCTACGCTCGCGGACGGCGCGTTGTACCCGGGAGAGGGCGTCGTCCAGGTCGCGCGCCTCTTCGTCCAGGTACTTGTGCTTCAGCCGCCGCTCGATCGCCCGAGGGTCGACGTCGACGATGAGGCCGACACCTCCGAGCATCGTGATCGCGAGAGGTTGCGCTCCGCCCATCTCCCCGAGGCCCGAGGTAAGGGTCCACCGCCCCGCCAGGTTCGACGCGCCGAACTCGATGCGGGCCAGGGAGGCCAGCGTTTCGTACGTCCCTTGGAGGATGCCCTGGGTCCCGATGTAGATCCAGCTGCCGGCGGTCATCTGTCCGTACATCGTGAGGCCCTTGCTCTCGAGGTCCCAGAACACTTCGTCCGTCGCCCACCGGGGGACGAGCAGGGCGTTCGCGATCAGCACGCGCGGCGCGTCAGGATGCGTGGGGAAGATCCCCACGGGCTTACCCGATTGGACGAGAAGGGTCTCGTCGTTCCCGAGGGTTTTCAACGCCGTGACGATACGGTCGAAGGACTCCCAGTCACGAGCCGCCTTCCCCCGGCCCCCGTAGACGATAAGGTGCCTCGGGTCGCGAGCGACCTCGGCATCGAGGTTGTTCTGGAGGAGCCGCAGGGCCGCCTCCTGGCCCCAACCTCGGCAGGAAAGCGCCGCTCCCCGAGGAGAACGGATCATACGGTCGGACTCCAGCGTCCGGGTCATCGCGCGAGGCAAGCGACCGCCCCCTAAGTAGGCTTCCTGAAGAGCCGGGAACGAAGCGGAGGGCCCGCTCGCTGTCCCACCGTCTCGGATGGTTGCGCGCCCCCCCCGCACTTCCTCCCGTTCGCCGGCAGGGCGTTCAGAAACCGGGCTGGGATCTGGAAAGGGCTGGCTGCCTGCGAGGCGCTGCCCCAGGGTAGCCCAAAGGTACAAGCGTCCGTTCTCAATCCGCTCGAGCAGGAGGGGAGCCAAGTGACGACCCCGGCCCGACCCGGCTACCGTGCCGCCCCCACGCGTCTCACCGAGGAGAAGCCTCTCGCGGCCCCGGTGCTCATCGCGCTGGGAGGCTTCCTCGTCCTTCTGGAGGGACTGCTGTTCGGCGAGATCATCATCACGATCGCCGGGCTTCTCCTCATGGGGTGGGCTCTCCTGGTCCGACACGAACCGCACCACCACGTGGCCAACGGGATCACGATCCTCCTGTTCGTC
>Ga0326727_10022688_pt1 | contig 12088 bp, 4 predicted proteins | sample MB2enrmetagenome_FD_207643 | JGI IMG/M metagenome (GOLD analysis project Ga0326727, IMG submission 207643) | Lab enriched peat soil microbial communities from McLean, Ithaca, NY, United States - MB29MY | ecosystem: Environmental > Terrestrial > Soil > Wetlands > Peat | place: USA: New York... | reverse complement strand
AACCTCCCATTCCAAGAGCGGTCCAGTTTGTCCCGGCATTTAATGATTCGTAACCCTGCCCAAGCTCAAATTGGATAGCGGTCAACCGACTTCCATCAGCAGAAGAAACAACTTGGCTCCATTGGGCATTGATTCCCCATGCGCTCCAGTTATTGTTTACTTCAGGCATATTAACCGTCGAAATGCATTGTCCCGCGTTCTGCGCGATCTTCCATCCACCGGTCCCAACGCCGGAGACCTGAACGGTGTCCCCTATATTAGGCGATACTGGGAGTGTGATGGTGACAAGGGAAGAACTGTCGGCGAGATAACATCCGTATGACTGCGCCTGTACGGATGTGGTAGTGATATTGGTCCATAAATTGGTATAAATCAGAACATTTGTGTTGCAGATGTTTGAGACGATGGTATTTGTAATGTTGTTGTTTGAAACGATCACATTAGTGACAATCTGGACATTGGTTAAGCTGACCATCACAGTGTTGGTTAGCACCTGATAGTTGGTGATAATTTGCGTATTGGTAGTATTGTTATTTGAAACGATCAGGTTAGTAATGACTTGGACATTGGATACGATCTGCGTGTTGGTGGTATTGATGACCACCACATTCGTTAGTCCCGTGCCTCCACTGGATAAACCGCTGCAAGATCCCAGACAAAGCGAAAGCGTTATGAAAAGATTGAAAATAAAAAACCAAACAACTGATTTCATCAGTAACCTCCATTTTATTATCCATTAGAAGTTATGTTAACACGCCATAACCAACCTGTCAAATTTAGCCGGAATTTCCCAGATGAAAGTTGACAGAACCGGCCACGCCATGCTATAACATCCTTGTATACAAGGAGTAAGTCTTCATTTTCACTTGAAAAACGGAGAAAGCTATGGGTGAAAGAAATTCCGAGCCATTGAAAAAAGACAAAAATCCATAGGATCGTTTGAAAAGAAATTTTCGATTTTCTGGCGGAAACCTGCCACCCTTGGTAGAATATACATGGAATTGTTCCTGAATGAGAAAGTGGTAAACTTTCCACCGGAACGGGTGGCAGAATTCGCCGGAATATCTAACTGTTTCCCAAACAATGAAATCAGCGGCAGCTTTCTCCTCAGGAGACATAAAAGATGGTGAATATTTCTATCGAGGAAAACGAATCACAACTGAATTTAATCCTGGACAATGTTTCTGATATCATTTTCGCTATTTCTGTGGAACCGGATGATCAATTCCGTTTCAAGTCTATCAACCAGCGTTTCCTGGACGCTACGGGTCTTAAACCTGAACAGATCATCGGAGCCTTAGCAAAGGACGTCATTCCGCAATCCGCCCATGAACTCGTTTTCGGGAAATACCGCGAGGCGATCCGGACGGGACGTCCCGTATCTTGGGAAGAGGAATCGGATTACCCTACAGGAAGCAAAACCGGGCATGTCACCATAGTGCCGATAATCGATTCCAACGGAGTTTGCAGACAACTGGTGGGAATGGTTCACGACATCACCGAGCAGAAACACAACGAAGAAGCTATTTTGCAAAGCGAAGAGCAGATCAGGCTTTTGCTCAATTCAACCGGGGAAGCGATTTACGGCATCAATCTTCAGGGCTGCTGTACTTTCGCAAATCCGTCTTGCGTAAGAATGCTGGGATATACAAATCAGGAAATGCTGCTGGGCAAGAACATGCATGACCTCATTCATCATTCCTATTCGGACGGAACTTCAATGCCGAGCGAAGTCTGTAGAATTTTCATGGCTTTCCGGAAGGGGGAAAAAGTTCATGTCGATGACGAGGTTTTATGGAAAGCCGACGGATCAAATTTTCCTGCGGAATACTGGTCTTATCCGCAGATTTCAAACGGGGAAGTGCGCGGCGCCGTTGTGGCTTTCATTGACATTACTGATCGAAAGAGGGTCGAAAAGGCGCTCCGTGAAAGTGAAACACGTTTGAGATTTGCGCTTGAAGGAGCCAACGACGGTATCTGGGATGTAGATATGAAAACCAACGCCGTCTACATCAGTCCCCGTGGATGCGAAATTCTAGGTTATCGTCCTGATGAAATATCTGAAGTTGCCCGAGTTTGGAAGGAACTCGTTTGCCCCGATGATTTGCCGGATACGGAAAATAAATTGAACGCTTACCTGGAAGGCCGGGAGCCAGTTTTCATGGTGGAACAACGCTTGAGATCAAAATCTTCAGGCTGGATATGGGTCCTTACCCGCGGAAAAGTGGCTGAGAGGGATGCTTTAGGTAATCCCTTACGAATGACGGGAACGCATACCGATATTAGCGAACGCAAAAAAGCAGAAACCGAGTTACGCATAAGCGAAAATCGGTTTCGCGCCTTTTTTGAACATGCAGGCATCGGAGTTATTGAGGTAGAAAGCACCACAGGTCGCTTACTTCGAGTAAATCCAAAGTTTGCTGAAATAACCGGCAGATCTATCGAAGACTTGTTATCAGGAAATTATCTGGCTCTGACGCATCCCGATGATATTGAAAATAGCGTACAGATGGTACAATCCCTTATGGATGGTAAGATTCCAGACTATTCATTCGAGAAAAGATATCTTCGCCCAGACGGGCGAACCATATGGGCGAGGATTACGGTTACTCCCCTCTGGGCTCCCGGAGAGGAACCCTCGCGGCATCTGACGGTAGTTGAGGACATCACCGATCGCAGAAATGCTGAAAATGAAATCCGTGCGAGCGCGGATCGTTTTCGATCGCTTTTTGAGGCCTCGCCATTTCCGATTGTTATAACACGACTAATGGACGGACTGCTGATGTCCGCCAATCAAGCCGCTCTGAAAGCTTTTCGCGCTGACGTTTCGATCATAGGAAATCTCAGGCTTTCCGAGCAATTCGTACATACTGAAGAAAGGAACAGAATGATTGAGGATGTGACGCGGGAAGGTTTCGTGGAAAATCGCCTTCTCCGTCTCCGGGATTTCGGAGGAAGGGAGGTAGACTATACCGCCAGTCTGCGCCTGACCGAATGGGAAGGAACAAAAGCCATTGTGACGGGCTTCATGGACATTACGCAGAGACTAGTGATGGAGGAAAAGCTGAAAGAAGTAAATGAGCTTCTGGAAGCTCGGGTTCAGGAAGAAGTGGAGAAAAGCCAGCGGAAAGACGCTATGCTTCTTCATCAAGCGAGATACGCGGCTATGGGTGAAATGTTGCGTAATATTGCGCATCAATGGCGCCAACCTCTGAATGGAGTTGGGCTTGTGATACAGAACATCTATACAAAATATGAAGCAGGCTTGCTGACTGACGAATCTCTCCAGCATTCCATTAAAAAAGCGATGTCACTTGTCCAATTTATGTCCCAAACCATCGAAGATTTTCGCGAACTTTCACGCTCTGAGCGTTTCCTAGAACGTTTCGACATCAGAGAAGTTCTCTTGAATGCTGTCTCAATGGTTTCTGAAATATTTGAATCCCTTTCTATCGATTTTATTACCGACCTTCCTGTCGCAATATTTGTCTCAGGATATCCGAACGAGATCCATCAAGTGATGCAAAACCTGTTCAAAAATTCAATTGATGCTTTTGAGGAGCATCCTCGAAAAGATGCGCAGGTAGTTCTTTCTCTTGCTGAATCCGAAAAGGACGCCATCGTTCGCTTCGCTGATAACGCGGGGGGAATTCCTGCAACTATTCTTGGACGGATTTTCGATCCTTATTTCACTACCCGCGAAAAGGGCTCAGGGATCGGTTTGTACCTCTGTCACATGATCGTAGAAGAAAAAATGAAAGGAAATATTATAGCTGAAAATACAACTGACGGTGCCACGTTTATCATAAGAATTCCGAAAGAATTTCCTGTTTAGCGCGGACCTTCCGCCAAACTCAGCCACTTTTCCGACCTGAACGAGGTTGAGCACAGGTTGCAACAAGCCGGATCAGAATCTCACCCAGCTTAAAGCGACGATTGAACCGGTACCGAAACTCTCCGAGGTAGCGCGGCACGTATTTCCCGAACTTCAGTGAGCGGCAAGTCCCTGTTATAGAGTTCTTGAAGTTCCCAAGGATCGTATTCACCCATATGAAATTACCATTCTGAACGGATTTTTTGCCGCCTGTCTTCAGGACCGATGATGAAGGATTCACTGAACCGCATTCAAAAAGACAAAAATCCATAGGATCGGTTGAAAAGAAATTTTCGATATTCTGGCGGAAACATGCCACCTCTGCTAAAATGTTCATGGAATTTTTCCTGTGTAAGAAAGCGGCAAATTTTCTGCTGGAATCGACGGCTAATTTTGAAGAAATATCCAATCTGACTTTGAAGTTTCATATGAAAACCTGAGGGGGTGTTCTATGGTATTAAATATAAGGAATTCCGGAAATGTCCTTATCATGTCAATAGAAGGTGAAATTGATCTGTATTCATCAATAGAATTGAAAGCTAAACTTACTGGGTTCAAGAAAAATGAAAACGTATTAATTGATATGAAAGAAGTTAATTTCATTGATAGTTCCGGACTAAGCGCGCTCATTTCGTCAATAGCCGCCTTGAATAAAACCGGAGGAAGATTGAAACTGTTTCACTTATCGAAAAGCGTCAAGACCGTTTTCAAAGCGACTAACCTGAACCACTTCTTCCAGATTTTCGATGATGAGGCAACGGCTTTGGAAAGCTTTAGTCAGCCATCCTAGAAGCGTTTCTGAAAAGCATCATCAGATAAAATACACATGAACTTAAAAGAGCTCCTTGAACTTGGCGATGCAGAAAAGATCCTCAAATATCCTGCCGGGAGAGTCGCCGGACGCTCCCGGAATTCAAAAAGTAATGAGCTGGAGCAATTCCTCCACGACCACCCCGGTCTCGTTAAAAAGGAGGGCCGGGCTGAACTCGTCAAAACGGGAGGGAGTCCCCGTCAAATGTACAAGTCCCTTTCGCCGTTGCTGATTCTCGCGTAGTAGTCGTCGAATTCCCGGAGCAGAGCAGGCGTCTTGCTGAAGAATTCGTCCTGGCGGATTTCGGCCATTTCCTTTTCGATCAGCGCGTTCCCGATCTTCTTCGTTTCCTCGTCGGCAAAATCGTCCAGCCATTCGCGGAAGGTAAGGACGGCGTTCGTCTTGCAGAATTTCGCCTCCGTGCCTCTCCGGAGCATGCCCATGATCTTGTCTCCCGTTCTGCCGCAGCGATAGCCCGCCGTGCAGAAGCTCGTGATGAGTCCCATCGCCGCGAAGTCGCGCACCACCATCTCCAGCGGGCGGGTATCGCCGAGCAGGAACTGCTGTTCGTCGGCGGATTGGTCTTCGCCGTTTTCCCTGCCGCTGTAGCTGCCGATGCCGAGACGACTCGCCGCGTCGGTTTGCGTGCAGCCGAGCGGCACCACGCGGCGCTTCACTGCCGGGTTTTCGCGCGAGGTGACGATCAGACCGGTATAAGGCACCGCGAGACGCAGCACGGTGACGATCTTCTCGAAGTCGTCGTCGTTGACGGCGTAGGGGTTCTGAGGGTCGAACGAAACGCCGTCGGCGGGTTTGATGCGCGGGAATGAAATGGTGTGCGGACCGACGTTGCCGTACCGTTTCTCGAGGTCGATCGCGTGACAGAGCAGCCCCATCACCTCGAAGCGCCAGTCGTAAAGGCCGAAAAGCGCGCCGATGGCTACGTCGTCGATACCCGCGTCCATCGCGCGGTGGAGCGAATAGAGCCGCCAGTTGTAGTCGGCTTTGATGGTGCCAGCCGGATGGACGCGACCGTAGGTTTCGTGGTGGTAGGTCTCCTGAAACACCTGGTACGTGCCGATTTCGGCGCTTTTCAGCTTGCGCAGATCGGAAATCGACATCGGCGCGGCGTTGACGTTCACTCGGCGGATCGAATTGCTGCGGCCGTTCTTCGTCGGCACATGAACGTCGTAAACTGCCCGGATGCTGTCCGCCATGTAATCCACGGAACAGGAGGGATGTTCGCCGTAAACGACGATCAGCTTCTTGTGGCCGAGCGCGACGCAGGCTTCGGTTTCCTTCCGAACCTCGTCCATCGTGAGGACGTGCCGCAACTGGGTGTGGTTGTCCCTGCGGAAACCGCAGTAGGTGCAGTTGTTGACGCAGACGCTGGAGAGGTAAAGCGGCGCGAAAGTGACGATGCGGTTGTCGTACACTCTCCGTTTCACCTCGCCCGCGGCGGTCTTCATCTCGGCCCATAGTTCCGGGTCCTTCACGTTGAGGAGCGCGGCCGTATCTTCGGGCGACAGGCGTTCGATGGAAAGCGATTTTGAAATGATCTCGCGGATGCGGGAGGGGGACGACGAGGCGTTTTCCCGAATCCAGGAGCTGATTTGATCGTCGTGAATGAAAGATTGTCCGTTTTCGAGGTACCGGTCGATTTCGTCCTGCCGGATGACGTTCTGCATCCAACTGGTGTCAGATTGGGTCATGTTTTGCGCTCCTGAATAGGATAAACTGAGTGTCTTTTAATGAGATAATTTTAATGCACTCGGATGTAAAAATCAAGGAAACAGGAAGAATTCGGGAATGTCGGAACTGCATACAGGACAAAGCGACAAATCCGAGAGATTCCGTGCAATCCGATGCGGGCGGGGCTTCGGAAGGAAATTACTTCTTGCGGTCGATTTTCCTTCGCGTTGCGGATTTCCGTTCTCCGGAGTCTGCGCGGAAAATCGGGGAACTTGTTGCATCCGAGTGGGATCCCGCTCCGCATTGGAAGCGGAACCGCTTGCCATTGCAATAGATCAACATAAATACCCCCCTGAATCTCTCTGATTCTATTATCGGCCGGAAGCTCGGGGACAATGATGAAAATTCCGGAGTGCCGCCGGAGAGAATGAAAAAGCCCCGGAGCTGCTGCTCCGGGGCTGGACGGTGCCCGTTAAAAAATCAGTGCTTGGACTTTCCGGATTTGCGCATCTGCATCATTCCTTCATGGAGGCGATTGGCCTGCAGCATGAAGGTTTCCATGCGAGCCTGGAGGATCTGGCTGAAGGGGTTGCCGTCCGTCTCGATGGAGAGGAATGGCAGAATGTCGATGTTTTCCTTCAGTTGGGTAAGATCCACCGGGTGCCCGGCGAGCTTCGCGGCCTTTTCCTTGCCTTCGACGGTCATGTCGGGGGTGGAGACGGCCTCGGTCATACGGCTATTCATACAGCCGAAAGGCCCGATGTTGATCACGCCGCAGTACTTGTCGGCGAGATGATACAGTGCGGCGCCGGTGGAAAGGCCCGGCTCGCCCGTGAGCGTGTAAGGGAAGATGTGCCTGGAGTGCTGCATGTACTTCTTGATATGGATGAGCTCGTATTCGTAGAGTCCTGTGGACGCCATGATCTTCTTGACCTTGCGTTCGTGGTAATCCTGGACCCACGTTCCGACAATCGCTTCGATCTGGCCGGCAAGTTTCACCTGACGCTCGTAATGCTTGATCGAAAGGAGGAAGTCGACGTAGCGGATCCACTCGGTAACGGGAGCGTCGAGCATCACGAAGCCGTTTTCGGCGAGCTTCTCGGGGATGCCCATGAGACTGTGATGGTCGCGGCGAACGAAGATCTCCCCCATGACGCCGACGTACTTGGCGTTCTTGATGGGCTGAACGAGTTTGATGTTCTTGAACACCTTCGCGGAAAGCTTCAGTTGCTGGTAAACCTTGATCTTGGATCCCTTGTTGAAGCTTGCCCAGATCTTCCGGACTTCTTCGCCGAAGATCCGCATTCCGGCTTCTTTGTCGACGGCCATCGCCTTGATGGCGCTCCGGACGTCGTCCAGTACGTCGCCGATGTAGACCGCTTTGGCGGCGGCGAGGCGGAAGGGAAGGCCGAGGCCCGCGTAGCCGTTATCGTTGGCGAGGAGCACCAGCGCGACGTCGCGGATCTGAAGCTTTTCCATCACCGTGCGCAGCAGGATGGCATATTGACCCACGCGGCAGCAACCGCCGGCATCCACCATAAAGAGCGCGAGCTTCTCGTTCGGGTTCTTCCGGTGCTTGAGGTAGTGGAGCATTTCGCCCACGATGTTGATGATGGGGAGGCATTCCTTGCCCGTCGTGACGGAACGTCCGAGGTCGAGAGCTTCGCGGTCGCAGACGGGAAGTGCTTCCGCGTTGGCAAGCCCGATGGAACGGAGACATGCCGCGATGCCGCCGGCGAAAAGATCGCCCATCGAGGGACAAACGGCCTTCACTTTGGGATCGGTGAGCGTGAAGCGCTCGCCGTTGCTGTCGATCAACCAGGCTCTGCCCAAGGCGTCGACTTCAGAATAGGCCATTTTGTAGTCGGCAGTTTTCTGGACAAACGTATCCTTGACCTTGAGGTAGTTCTTGATGACGTCCATAAAGGCTTCGATGCGGGTGTTGACGCCCGCGTCGGCCGTATGGCTGTCCACTTCGATGGTCAGCGAAGGTTTCTGGGCCATGAGATCGCGGAAATGGGGAACCATCATGGAGTCGATGGCGCACAGGAAGTTGGTGAGATAGGCGCCGAACAACTGAGGATGGCGTTCCACGATCCGCGCGGCCTTGATGATGCGTTGGCCCATTTCCCAATAGGTGTTGCGGAAATTCTCCTCGTCCTCGTAAAGGAGGAAGTCGAAGGGAATGATGTGAACGCCGCGGCTGGCGAACTTGAAGGGAACGCCCTTGTTGGCTTCATCGGCGAAGGCGTTGTAGGGGTGTCCGAAGAGGACGACGGCGGTCTGGGTCTTGTCCTTCTCCAGCATTTCGAGGACTTTCTTCCCCTCTTCCTTGAGCGCGCGGAAGAATTCCATCTGCTTTTCGACGGCGACCTTGTGGGCTCGCCTGCCTTCTTCGGCGGTAAAGCCGATCTGCTCGGCGACCTTGATGAAAGTGGCTTCTTCGGCGTCCCAGCCCCGCATAAAGTTCAAGGGAGGGGTGATCATGACCGGCTTGTCCGCGTCGTGCAGGAAGGTGGCCTTCTGCATGAAAGGTTCGCCCTGGACGAACATGCACACGGTCTGGAATTCCTTGCGGTAGCTTTCCTGGTCGGAAACGTGCATTTCGATCAACTGAGGCATAAAGATGTAATCCGGCTTCTTATCCAGAAGGTCCTCGAACATGCCCAGTGCGATCTGGCTGGACAGGCAGAGGCTCGTCATAGCCTTGTCGATGCCGCTCTGGCGAACCTTGTCGGAGATGACGACCTTGCAGCCGAGTTCGTTGAAGAAGTTGAAGTACATCGGGTAAAGGGTGTTCATATGGAAGCTGCGGTTGAGCCCGATGACCGGAGCGTCCGCCTTGAAGTCGGGGCGGGGCGTGGTGAACTTGTGGTAAAGGAGCGGCGTGCGGTGGACGACGTGGTTGAATTCGGTCACGTTGTTCTTGATGCCGTGGATCTGGTTGTAATACTTGTTGCAGGCCCCGCCGAAGGGGAACTGCTTTCCCTTGACGGTGATCATGCTGATTTCGCACTTGCGGTCGCAGTTTTCGGCCTTGCCCTGGCAGATGAATTCCTTTCCGTAGGAAACATCTCGGTCGGCGAGGTCGGCGAGGTCGAAGGTGCCGCTCTTGAGAAGACCGATCTCGATGAGGTTCTTGATTTCCAGCGCCACGCCGTAAGCGCCCATCAGGCCGGGTTCGGGCGGAACGATGATCTTCTTGCCGGAAAGCGCGGCCATCGCGATGGGAATGGCTTTGTTATAGCAGACGCCGCCCTGCATAAAGATCTTTCCGCCGGTCTGGCGGCTGCCCTTCACGCGGTTAAGGTAATTGAGACAAATGGAGTAGACGAGTCCGGCGACGATATCCTCGCGCTTCAGCCCTTCCTGGAAAGCGGTCTTGATGTCGGAACTGATGAAGGCCGCGCACTGATCGGAGAAGTTGGGCGGTTTCTTGGAAAGCATGGCGATGGGTGCGATGTCCTCCATCTTGATGCCCAGCGATTCGTAGGCGGATTCTTCGAGGAACGAACCGGTACCGGCAGAACATGCCTCGTTCATCGCGTAGTCGGAAGCAACCGAGTTGGTGAGGTAGGTATACTTCGCGTCCTGGCCGCCGATCTCGAAAATGGTGTCCACTTCGCGGTCGAAGTGAGCGGCAGCGCGTGCGTGCGCGATGATCTCGTTGATGATGCCCTCGGTATCCGCGTGCAGGCCGGCGATGTAGCGGCCGCTGCCGGTGACGCCGACGCCGACGATGTTGAGCTTCGTGTTTCCCGTTTCCTTCAGGAGACCCTTGTAGCAGTTCCGGCTTGCCTCGATGGGATTGCCGTTCGTGCGCAGATAGATGCTGGCGAGAATCTTCTCATCGGCCGTGCGGAAGAGCACCGCCTTGGTGGTGGTGGATCCCACGTCGAGGCCGAGGATGACGGTGTCGCCGTCCTGCGGCTTCTGTCGCGGCATATCCTTGAACTCCACCATCGTCTCGAACTCGGAGAGCGGTTTGTGGAAGGTGAAGGAAGAGGGCACCTCGCGGTAGTAATGGCCCTTTGCGGGAACATAGGACTGCTTGGTGGCCAGCGCATAAAGCGCGGCGCCGAGGGCCTCGAAGTACGGAGCGTCGGCGGGGACTTCAACCAGTTCGAAGCGGTCCCTGAGGTAGCTGATGACCGACGGGTTCTGGGCCGTGCCGCCTACCACCATCGCCTTCTTCGCGCCGATCTTCACGAGGAGTTCCTCGATCTTCTTGGCGATCATGTGGGACAGGCCCGCCGCCACGTCGCCGATGGGAACGCCCTTGTTCAGCGCGTGCGTGCAGTCGGACTTGCAGAACACCGAACAGCGGCCCGAAAGCATGTGCGGGTTTTCGGAAGCCTGGGAAAGTTCGACGGCCTTGTCGATGTCGATGTTCATACGGCGGATCTGCTGGAGGAAGAACTCGCCTGTGCCGGAAGCGCACTTGTTGCCTGAGGAAACCTGCGCGATTTTTCCCTTGCGGTCGATCTCGTACACCACGAAGGTTTCGCCGCCCGCGGAAACCACGGCGTCGAAAGGCGTGCAGTTTTTGTTGACGTATTCGTAAGCGATTTCCGTTGCCTCGGGTTCGGTAATGGAGTGCGCATCCAAGACTTCGCGGAACTTGCGCCCCGTCGCCGCGAGGTACTTCTCGTTCAGTTCGTACTCATCCAGAATCCTGGAGAGAACGCCCTTGGGATCACCGTCATGTTCGCGTGTGATGACGTTTTTGATCCGGATTTCTTCGTTGTCGGATTCCACCACTTCGACGAGGGAAATCGTCGATGCGCCCAGGCAGATGCCCACCGCGTTTTTCCAGGTGATCTTCTGCGGATCTGCGTTCATTTCCTACCCCTTTTTTGGACTTGGAGCCAATTCCGAATACCATAGCGGAATGCGGAATTGATTATTATACGTTCCTTCCGTAAAAAAAGTCAAACCTTTTTATCGACAAAATCACCAGTTATAACGACACGAATTTGGTCTCATAGATCATTTCCCCCAGCCCTTTTCCCTGCTGAAAAAGCGGCATTTGGTAACTCGGGATCTCCGGACAGAAAAGGGCTGGCGATATTCCGTACGGTTCCGGACTCAGCGGATGCCTCAGGAATGAGAAAAAAGTTGCGGAAATCCCGAAAAAAAGCTATCCTTATGTGATTATAAGTAGCTACAGTAGCCAAGGGGAACCCATGTCACTGAAGATGGAATCGCTCGAAAACGGGAAGGTCCGGCTGGAATTCGAGAATGTCGTGTCCGTCTGGAATATTCTCAAATACCTTTCGAGCGCCGTGTATCTCAAGCACTTCGTCGTCGAGAAATACGAGGGCGGGAACACCCAGGTCCCCGAAGAAGCCTGGAAGGAAGAAGGCATTCTCTATAACCGGCTGCCGGACAACAATTACTATTTTCCTTATGAATCCATCGGTTTTGTGCTGAACGACAGCGTTGCCAGCCTGACTGTCTATGTTCTCGAAAACCAGAAGGACATCGACAGCTACCGGACCAGTTTCGAGATGCGCTTCGAGGTTTGCGACACGGATTCCGCCGTTCTTGAGATGTCGCGGGAACACCTGGTGACTTTCGTTTCCCTTTATCTGATGTCCATGCTCCGCGTAGGATTCGACAGCGCCGTTCTGAAATCGGTGGATGCGGTAGTCAAAACCCTTCTCGGCAGCCGGGTTACGGAAATCGAGTATATCCCGGACACGCTGACA
>Ga0326727_10022687_pt1 | contig 12088 bp, 10 predicted proteins | sample MB2enrmetagenome_FD_207643 | JGI IMG/M metagenome (GOLD analysis project Ga0326727, IMG submission 207643) | Lab enriched peat soil microbial communities from McLean, Ithaca, NY, United States - MB29MY | ecosystem: Environmental > Terrestrial > Soil > Wetlands > Peat | place: USA: New York... | reverse complement strand
CTCGACTCGCCGGAGCTGGGCATCGAGATTCTCTCAGCGCTGCATCGTCTTTATCCAGCGCAGTTCAAGCTGGACAAGGCCGCACCGCTGGTGGCCAACTCAGAGACGATGGCGGCCCTCGCCCGGGGCGACGACCCACGAACCATTGCCGCAAGCTGGGCCTCCGCGCTGGCCGATTTTCGCACACGGCGGGAGAAATATTTGCTCTATCATTGACGCTTGCGGTGTCAGCAAGGACAAAGACGAAATACGGGGATTCTTCCCCTTCCCCTTCGGCTGCGTTCAGGGTCAGAATGACAAGCAAGGCGGCCAGGGTACCTTCGCGGCTACTCTGTCACCACCTATTCACACAGCGTTTTCACAACTGCGTCACAATAGAGGTTGTCGTTTTTTCAGATCAGGAGTCTTCGCCCATGCCGCGCATCAATTTTCATCTGCAACTGGCCGAGTTGAAGGACAAGCTGCTGGCAATGGCGGCGTTGTCGCAGCAGGCATTGGACTTTTCCGTGGAAGGCTATCTGGAGCGCGACATGGCGTTGTGCAGCCATGTGCTGGAGATCGAAGAGGCAATCAACACTGCCGAAACCGTGGTCGACGAGATGGCCTACGAGCTGCTGGCCAAAGAGCAGCCCATGGCCATCGATCTGCGCTTCATTCTGTCAGTCATCAAGATCAATGGCGACCTGGAGCGCATCGGCGACCAGGCGGCGAACATCGCGGAACGCACACTGGCGTTGAAGGAAGAGACGGTGTTCCAGCTTCCGGCCGACATCCAGCTCATGGGCGAGCGCGCGGGAGTGATGATCCGCACGGCGATCCAGGCCCTGCTGGAGGCGAACCCCAAGATGGCCGACAGCGTGCTTTCCATGGACGACGAGATGGACGAGCGCAACGCGGCCGTGCAGGCCGATCTGATGGGCGTGATGGAGCAGCAGCCGGAGGTGAGTACGCAGGCCCTGACCGCGATCCTGGTGGCGCGCAACCTGGAACGCTCGGCCGACCATGCCACCAATATCGCCGAAGATGTGATCTTCTGGCTGCGCGGTTCCGATGTCCGCCACAAGTTCTCGCTCGCCGAAGCGGATTAAGGGCAGCCTCTTCGCCCACCATGGGCGCAAGAGCGGGTTTGACGCGGCGGCGCCGCACAAATAGACTTATGGCTATGAGGAAGTGCGACCAAAATCCGTCCGTGTGCTGGCAGGCCTGTTGTTGCCGCTGCGCGCGCCATCGCCCCTCTTCCGCCTCGTAGCATTTGCAATCCGCGAAGCCGTAGAGCAGCAGATCGAGCGCCCACAAATCCGGTGGGCGTTTTTATTGACTTATACATCTTTACTGGCCCGTTCAGCCTACTTTGCCGGTGTAGTTCATCCAAATAAGGAATGTTTAGGAATCATATGACCGATCTCGCTGTTAAGACGCCGCCCGCCGCACCCCCATCCGTCAAGGAGACCAAGGCACAGAAGGCCGAGCGGCTGAAGCTCGCCAAGAATCCGTGGGAGGCGTGGGACGAGGTGCGCCAGTTTGCGCGCCAGGGCCGCGGCGCGCTGCTGCCGGAGTGGGCCGAGTTCTACTTCAAGTGGTGGGGTGTGTACACCCAGGGCGACGGCGCGGGCGTCACCGGAGGCAAGGACGGCGTCGGCAAGGCCACCGAGTACTTCATGATGCGCATCGGCCTGCCCAACGGTCTGCTCACCTCGCACCAGCTTCGCGTTATCGGTGAACTGACAAAAAAATACGCGCGCAACCTGGCCGACATCACCACCCGACAGAACATCCAACTGCACTGGCTCACCATCGAGGCGTTGCCGGAGATCGTTGACGCGCTCACCGGGATCGGCCTCAGCCCCAAGGGTGCCTGCGGCGATGTGATGCGCAATGTGACAGGCTGCCTGCTCGCGGGACTGGACGGGCATGAACTCATCGACGCCAGTCCTCTCGCCGTCGAGATCGCGCGCGGACTCACCGCCAACCCGGAGTTCTACAACCTGCCGCGCAAGTTCAAAGTGTCGGTCACGGGCTGCCCGCTATGGTGCTCCTACCCAGAGATTAACGACTTGGCGCTCACGGCCATCCGGCGCGGGGACGAGATAGGTTATACGCTGCGCGTCGGCGGCGGCCTCTCCACCGAGCCGCACATCGCGGTGCGCATTCCCGCATTCATCCCGCAGGCGAAGGCCTACGCCGTGGTGGAGGCTGTCACGCAAATATTTAAGGAGCAGACCGAGCTGCGCGAGAACCGCACCCGCGCGCGCATCAAGTATCTCTTCATGCGCCATGGATGGACGGCGGAATCCATGCTGGCGGCCATCGAAGAGAAGCTCGGCTACAAATTCGATCCCAGCCCACTGAGCGAGGACGTGGTGCCGGACGACGTATACCGCGACCACATCGGTGTAACGCAGCAGCGTCAGACTGGGCTTTCCGCCGTGGGCGCGAGCGTGCTGCGCGGACGGCTCACAGGCGATCAGTTGGTCCAGCTCGCAGATTTGGCGGAGGAGTTCGGCGATGGCCACCTGCGCGCCACCATCATGCAGAACATACTTGTGGCCAATGTTCCCAACGCGCGCACTCGCGAAGTAGTTGAGCGGCTCAATCAAATCGGCCTGCGCGTCGAGGTCTCGCCCTTCTGGCGCGGCGCCATCGCATGCACTGGCACGGAGTTCTGCAAGCTCGCCATCGCCGAAACCAAGGGCTTTAGCAAGTGGCTGGTTGGCGAGATGGAGGAGCGCCTGCCCGGCTTCGACCAGCAGATCAAGCTGCACGTCACCGGCTGCACCAACTCCTGCGGACAAAGCTGGATTGCCGACATCGGCCTGGAGGGCAAGAAGATCAAGAAGGACGGCGTCATGGTGGATGCTTTCTACTTCTGCGTGGGTGGCGCGGTGGGCAAGTACGCGGGCATCGCGCGCCAGATCGGCTTCCGCGCGGCGGCCGAAGATTGCCCCGATGCCATCGAGCGCCTGCTGCGCGCCTATCTCGAGGCGCGCCAGCCCGGCGAAGATCTGCGCGCCTACTTCTCCCGCACCGACGATGAGACGCTGCGTGCCCAGCTTGCAGGCACAGCGGTCGCCCCAGTCGAACGTGACCCTCCGCCCGCTGGTGGGCGTCACCTCGTGGACGCATAATGGCCTATGAGCCTTTTCCCCATCTTTCTTAAACTGACGGGCCGGCCATGCATCGTCATCGGCGCGGGCGAGATTGCCGAGTCAAAGATTGATTCGCTGCTGACGGCGGAGGCACGCGTGACGGTGATTGCGCCTGCGGTGAGCGCGCGGATTGCTGCAATGGCTGAGGCGGGCGAGATCGTATTGCACCGGCGCGAGTATGCGACGGGCGACCTTGCCGGACATTTTCTCGTTGTTGCCGCAACTGACAATCCCGCTGTCAATCGCGCGGTCTTCGCCGAGGCCGTAGCCGTTGGAATCCTCATCAACTCCGTCGACGACCCGCCCTTCTGCGATTTTTATTTCCCCTCCGTAGTGCGTCGAGGAGACCTTCAGATCGCCATCTCGACGGCGGGTGCGAGCCCCGCGCTGGCGCAGCGTCTGCGCAAGGAGATCGACGCACAACTCCCGCTCGACACCGGCGAGTGGCTGGCTGAGTTGGGCAATCTGCGCCGCGAGGTGTTGCAGCGCGAGCCCGCCAACGAAGCGCGCCGCGAGCTTCTGCATCAACTCGCCAGCCGCGATCTGTGCGGCTTCGACGGCTGCCCCACGCGCGCATTCGCTCGCCGCCACGCTCAAACTAATCCACTGCCTATCGTCCCCTCCGAGCGCAAGCCATGAGGACCTCGGCGCGATCGGGGGTGGTCTATCTTGTCGGCGCGGGGCCGGGCGCCGCGGAACTGTTGACCCTGCGCGCCATGCATTTGATCGAAACAGCCGATGTCATCCTGCCCGACGACCTGGTCTCCGACGAAGTCCTCGCGCTGGCTTCGCCTACCGCGCTCGTCGTTCCGGTGGGCAAGCGTTGCGGCCAGCCGCGCATCACCCAGGCGGGAATCCACGCCCTCATGCTGAAGTACGCGCACGCGGGGCGCAGTGTGGTGCGGCTGAAGTCGGGCGAGCCGCTAATCTTCGGGCGCGCGGGCGAAGAGATTGCCGCGCTGACCGAGGCGGGGATTCCCTTCGAGATTGTGCCAGGAATTACCGCGGCCTTTGCCGTGGCGGCCGCGCTGAAGACGCCGCTCACCGACCGCGGCTCCGCATCGAAGCTGATCTTCGCCACCGCTCATCATGCAGCCGACAAGCTGCAACTCACCCCCAAGTGGGAGGGCGCGTTCCCCAAAGATGCGACGCTGGTGGTCTACATGCCGGGGCGCAAGTTCCGCGCGCTGGCCGATGAACTGATCGCCTCCGGGATCGATGCAGAGACGCCGTGTATTGCCGTCTCGAATGCGACAACCTCCGAAGAGCGCGTGCTGCACACCACGCTGGCCGCGCTCGAAGATTACGCGGTTGGCCCTGCGCCTGTGCTGCTGCTCATCGGCGATGCCATCCGTCCTGCATAAAATGCTCTAGGAACAGCCGGGAATATTATGCAGTACGTCGCCCTTGACCTCAACCACCGGGGTTACCGAGAGGCCGGGGCGCAGCACATAGTCGCCGTCCTCCTGCTGCAGATTGGTGAAATCTATGCGCACTGGAACGCGCTGCACCACCTTAACGTAGTTGCCGGTGGCGTTCTCGGGCGGGAAGAGCGAGAGCATGGAACCGGTGGCACCGCCAACCTGCGTCACCTTGCCGGAGAACTTGCGCCCACTGTAGGCATCCACCTTGATGGTCACCTTTTGGCAGGCGCGCATGTGGGTCAGTTGGGTCTCCTTGAAGTTGGCCGTCACCCACAGGTCGGTGAGCGGGATGATGGTCATCAGGTCCTGCCCGGCGGCCAGGTTCATTCCCACTTCGGCGCTCTTCTTGTTCACAATTCCAGCCACCGGCGCGGTGATCCGCGTGTAGCCAAGATTCAGCCGCGCCTGCTCCACCTTGGCCTGTGCCTGCTGGATGGCTGCCTCGGCTGCCTCGGCGCGGGACTGCTGCACGCGCACCTGGCCGGGGCCGTTCTTCACCGATTGCTCCGACTGGGCCTGCGACTGGGCCAACCGTGCCTTCGCATTTGCGACCGCATTCTGCTGCGCCAGCACATTCGCCTCGGCTTCAATGACCGAAGCCTTCGCTGCCGACAAAGCCTGCACCGCGGTGTCGTACTGCTGCTTGGAGATGACGTCCTTTTGCACCAGCGGGGTGTAGCGATCGACATCGTCCTGCGCCTTCTGCGCGTTGGCCATAGCCTCATCGACGCGCGCGTGGGCAGCCTCCACCTGCTTCTCCTCCTGCGCAATCAGGTCGGTTGCCCCCTTCACGTCGCTGGCTGTGGTGCTTACCGTGGTGCCGACCGTTACCTGCGTGATGGGCACGTTGGTGGTGGCCTGCGCGTACTCGGCCTGCGCGCTGGCCAGGTTGGCCTGCGCCTGGTCGAGCGCGACCTGGTAGTCGGTGGGATCGATCTCCACCAGCAACTGGCCGGCCTGCACGGTCTGGTTGTCTTCCACATGGACCTTCACCACCTGGCCCGTGATACGCGCGCTGATCTGGTACAGGTTGCCGTCCACCTGCGCATCGTCGGTGTCCTCGGTAAAGGTGGCGCGCCAGTAGAAGAAGGCCGCGCCCAGAGCCAGCAGCAGAACAACGCAGAGGACAACGATCTTGCGGCTGCCATTGTTCCGCGCGCTGTCGTCCAGCTCGCGCTCCGCGTCGGCGCTGGCCGGTACGCTGCCATTGTTTTCGGCGGACTGGTGGACGGACTGATTGGCGGTCTGGGTGCTGCTACGGTTCTGATCCTCTGCCACGATTACTTTCCTCCGAGATAATCTTTCAGGTTGGTCTGCGCGACGCCGAGGGCGCGCGCCAACGAGAGCTTGGCGGCGTTGTGCTGGTAGAGTGCGGCGATGTACTGGTCGTTGGCCTGTTCCATCGAGGACTGCGCCTGGCTCACGGGCAGGTTGTCGCTCACGCCTGCCTGGAAGCGCTGCTGCGCCTCGCTGAGCGCCTCGGTGGCCAAATCGACGTTAGACTTTGCCGCTTCCACCAGCTTTGCGGCCGACTGAATGTCGAGGATCGAGTCGCGAATCTCGGCGTTGATCTGCTGCACCTGGTCGGCCAGCTTGTCGCGCGATTGCTCCACCTGCGCGTCGGCAACGTCCTCCTCGCCGCGCGTCTTGGCGACCTGCAGGACCGGTGCGGATACGCTGCCGGTTGCGCTGTATGAGCCGTGCGAGTGGCCGGCGGTCTGGCCGATGTCGCCAAAGTCGCCGGAGAACTGCACAGTGGGGAGCTGGTCGGTGTGGGCCGCGGTCTGCCCGGCGCGCGCCGCGGCCAACTGCTCGCTGGAGGCAGCCAGGTCCTTGCGGTTCTTCAGCGCCTGTGCAAACGCTGCCGCGGGGTCCAGGTTGTCCAGCGCGGTGTACGGCTCCGTGTCCGTCAGGCGGTAGACCTGGTCCAGCGGCAGCCCAATGGCGCGCGCCAGCGACAGCTTGTCCTTGGCCAACTGGTTGGTTGTCGAGATCAGCGCCTGCTGCTCGTTCTGGTAGTCCACCTGCGCGCGCAGAACATCCAGCCGTGGGCTCACCCCGGCGTCGTGCGAGGCCGTGGCCTGGTCCAGAGAGAGCTTAGCCGTCGCCAGATCTGCCGTCACCGCGGTGATGCGCGCCGCGTCGGCGATGCACAGCAGATAGGCGTTGCCCACCGTCAGCACTACCATCTCGCGCGCGTCGTCTGCGCTGAGTTTTGCCGCGGCAAAATTGTGCTTCGCGGCAATGTAGTTCTCCAGGGCTGGAACATTGACCAGGCTCTGCGTCAGGTAGGCGCGGAAATCCTCCACCTGGAACGGCCCGATGATGGGGTTGAGGCCGGGGAACTTTAGTCCGAATGCGGCCAGGTCGATCTGCTCCGCCTCGATGGATGCGTTGCCGGTCACGGTGGGCAGCAGCGCCTGCAGCCGCTCCAGTTGCTCACCGTGCGCGTTCTGCTGCGCGGTGGTCTGCAAGATGAGTCCGAGATTCTGGCGCAGGCCGCGCGCAATGGCGTCGTCCATCGACAGGTCGAGCACTCCATCCGTAGCCTTACCCTCCACCAGCGATCCGCCAAACGAGCCTTGGGCGGGCGCGGACAGGTTCACTCCGCCCGGAGCCGCAAGCTGCCGCAATGCGCCTTCCGTTGCCTGTGCCTCCCCGGAAGATGTGGCTCCGGTGCTGCCTCCTTGCCCATACCCCATGGTGGCGGCAAGCAGCAGGGAAGTGAGGCCACCGGCCGTTACGGCCCTCCAGCCGGGCAACACTGCATTGCTTTGAACCATTGCTTCTATGTTACCCGTACTCGGGGAATAACTGAAAAAATGGCGCATCCCTTGTTCTTTCGGTCCTTCACGAGTGAGATTGGCGGCGGCGCGCATGCACTCGCCTCGGCCAAGCGGATACACTTTGGATGCGTGAGAAGAGGAGAGAGAACGATGCTTCTGGGAATCGACGTAGGGACAGGAGGAACGAGGGCCGTACTGGTGGACCGCACGGGACGCTTGGTGGCCTCGGCGGCCAGCGAGCACGCGCCAATCCGCTCCGAGCAGATCGGCTGGGCGGAGCAGCAGCCCGAGGACTGGTGGCGCGCCGCGCGCGAGGCCATCGCCGCCGCGATTGCCGCCGCCAAACTGGATGGCGCGGCGATTCACGCCGTCGCCTTGACCGGCCAGATGCACGGCTGCGTCCTGCTCGACGCCGCGGACGAGGTCCTGCGCCCTGCGCTCATCTGGTGCGACCAGCGCACCCAGCCGGAGTGCGACTGGCTCAATAACACGATCGGTCCAGCCCGCCTCATCGAGCTGACATGCAACCCTGCGCTGCCCAACTTCACCCTCACCAAGCTGCTCTGGGTGCGCACTCATCAGCCCGAAATCTTCGCCCGCATCGCGCACGTACTTTGTCCCAAGGATTATGTGCGTTATCGTCTCACCGGCGAGTATGCCATCGACATGCAGGAGGCCAGCGGCACGCTGCTGCTCGATGTGGCACATCGCCGCTGGTCGGAAGAGGTTGCCGAAGCCGCCGGTATTCCGCTCAGTTGGCTTCCGCGACTCTTCGAAGGCCCGGAAATCTGCGCGCGCATCAGCGAATCCGGCTCTGCCGCAACCGGCCTGGCCGTGGGGACCCCGGTGGCCGCGGGTGCGGGAGACCAGGGCGCGGGCGCGGTGGGCATGGGGATCGTCGCTCCCGGTTCCGTCTCCGCAACCATTGGCACCAGCGGCGTGGTCTTCGCCGCCACCGACCGGCCAACCATGGACCCCCTCGGCCGCCTGCACACCTTCTGCCACGCCGTGCCGGGGACGTGGCATGTGATGGGCGTGACCAATGGCGCGGGCCTCTCGCTGCGCTGGCTGCGAGACACCTTTGCCTCCGCCGTCCCCTACGACGATCTCACCGCCGAGGCCGCGAAAATTCCAGCCGCCAGCGATGGAATGCTCTGGGCGCCCTATCTCTTCGGAGAACGTACACCCCATCTCGATCCGGAAGCCCGCGCCGCATTCGTCGGCATCACCGCCTCGCATACCCGCGCCCACTTCGTCCGCGCGGTTATGGAAGGCGTCGCCTTCAGCCTGCGCGATACGCTCACCTTGTTCGCCGAACTCAAGATTCCCGTGGCGCAGATCCGTCTCGGCGGAGGCGGCGCGCGCGGCCCGCTCTGGCGGCAGATTCAGGCGGATGTTTACGGCCGCCCCGTGGAGTTGCTCGCCGCCGAGGAGGGCGGGGCCTTCGGCGCGGCCCTGCTGGCCGGCGTTGCCGTGGGAGCATGGCCCTGCGTGGAAGCGGCCTGTGCCCAGACGGTCCACGTCGCGCAAACCATTCAGCCCAGGGACGCTGCCGCAATGGACGCCGCCTATGCACGCTTCCGCAGGGTTTATCCTGCATTGAGAGAGATTGGGAGGACGTAATGGCAGAGCGGGAGATTGGCGTTGGTGTTATTGGATTCGGCCTGGGTGGGCGTGTCTTTCATGCGCCATTTGTCCATGCGGTAAACGGCCTGTGCCTGACGGCGATTTTGCAGCGCAAGGGCGACGAGGCCGCCAAGGCTTATCCCGCAACCAAAATCGTCCGCGCACTCGACGATCTCCTCGCCGACAAGACCATTGAGCTGGTGGTTGTCTCCACCCCCAACGAGACCCACTTTGCGATGGCCAAACAGTGTCTCGAAGCGGGCAAGCACGTCGTCATCGACAAGCCCTTTGCAGCGACAAGCGAAGAGGCGCTCGCGCTCGGCCAGCTCGCCAAGAGCAAGGGGCTGCTGGTCATTCCCTTCCACAACCGCCGCTGGGACGGCGACTTTCAGACCGTCCGCAAGCTGCTGCAGAAGGGTGCCGTCGGCCGCCTCGTCACCTTCGAGTCGCACTTCGACCGCTTCCGCCCCATCCCCCGCGAGAACACCTGGAAGGAGGCAGGGAACCCGGCGAATGGCATGCTCTTCGACCTCGGCCCGCACCTTGTCGACCAAGTCTTGACGCTGTTCGGCCCTCCCGCCGCCATTACCGCCAGTGTGCGCGCGGACCGCGACCAAACGGCCATCGAAGACGCCTTCGACATCACTCTTCATTACCCCGCCGCAAACGGTAAAGGTCTGCTAGCGCACTGCCGTACCAGCTATCTGGCCTGCGACAACGCGCCGCGTTTTCTGCTCCACGGCACCAAAGGCAGCTTCCGCAAGCATGGCCTCGACCCGCAGGAACCCGCGCTGGTCGGTGGCGCCAGGGTCCCCACGCAGGGCTCGCAGCAACCCTGGCTGCAGGAGGAGGAGTCGGCGTGGGGCACGCTGACCGTCGCCCCCAATCCCGCCGATCCCGCAACCCTGGTCACGCGCAACGTAAAGACCGAGCTGGGCGACTATCGAGGCTTCTACGCCAACGTACGCGACGCAATCCTCGGCACCGCGCCACTCGCCGTCACTCCCGCGGACGGCTTCCGCGTCATCCGCCTGCTGGAACAAGCCCGCGAAAGCTCCGCGAAAGGCTGCACCCTGAAGGTGGAGTTCTAAGAGCATCGCTGGTCGATCCTCTACTTCACCTGCGTCGCGAAAATCGCAGTACGCTCTCAATCAAGATCGCCGCCAACCCCGCGAAGAGCGCCAGTCCGGCCCATCGCGCACTCGCGGCCAAGCGCGGCAGCGCCGCAAGGCAAACCACAAGCCATGCCGCAATCGCTCCCGCAAAGCTGCCGTCTTCTACGAACAGCCCAACCACCTCGCGCGCAATCGACTTAATCCAGCGCATGGTCACCCCTCCCGCGCAACAGCGCACGCACGGCTGCGGCACAGTGGCACCAGGCACAGTGCAAGCGCAAGATACGCCGCTATCAGCACAGGAATAGCCAGGTTGTCTCCCGGCCATACGATACCCGCTCCCTCGCCTACCCAGAACGTCCCCAACGCCGCGAGCAGCCCACCGACGGCAAACTTCAGCGTGTTCTCCGGCACGCGCGCCAGCGGCCGGTGCAGCGCGACTCCCAGCGCGGCGATCGCCAGCAACGCAGCCACCGCGCCCAGCGAGGCGGCCGCCATCAACCCGCTTCCACCCGCACCCAGCGCAACCACGATAAAGACCACCTCCGTGCCCTCCAGCATCGTGATGTTGAACGAGGCGGCGAAGGCCAGCCTGTCCCATCCGCTAGCGACACCGGCCCCGCGCAGCGCGGCGGTCTTCTTCGCGTAGGCAGCCTCTTCGTCGTGCAGCGCAATCAGCCCGGCGGCGCGCAGGATCGCCTTGCGCAGCCAACGCATCCCAAACAGCAGAATCATGGCCCCGACGACCAGCTGGATCCGATGCAACGGAATGCGCGTTAGTGCCGGCCCCACGGCCGCAACAATCGCCGCCAGCACTCCCAGCGCCGCCGCTGCTCCCGCCAGCGCTCCCGGCCAGCCGCGCACGCTGCCTACAGCCAGCACCACCGTCAGCGCCTCCACGCACTCCACCAGCGAGGCCAGGAACGCCGCCGCCAGCGTCGTCCAAAGGCGGGTCGCTTCAAGATGTCCCAAGCCGAGGTTCATTCCGCTCCCGCCGTTCCCGGAATTGAAACTCCGGGCCCATGCAGTCTTCAAAAAACGACACGCAACGCATTGGATGCGTGTGACGGCGCAACGGACGGAACGATACTATACGCACAGTCTCTGTCATGTTATGACCTACATCCATGAACCAGCCGCCTAAGACGAATCCACCGCCGCAAGCCAGAACCAGCCGCAGGGCGTTCTGTGCGGCGTCCTGTCGCGGCGCCTCCGCCCTGCTTCTCTCGCGCAGTGGCCTGCTGCGCGCGACTTCTCTCGCGGCACAACCCAATCCACCCGCAACCGCGATCCGGCCCGACGTTGCCGCCATCGACCACGACCGCATCCTTGCCGCAGCCCAGCGCTACCTCACACAATTGCCCACACCGATCACCTCGCTGCCGTGCGCGCGCAGCCCCGGCTCGGCGCACGATTACTACTCCGAAGCCGAGCCCTCCTCGCTGGCCGAAGGCAATCCTCCCGCGAACACAGGCTCTTCGTCCAAGCCGGGCACTCCGCCTCCGCCCTTCACCGCGCATCGCGATGCGCTCTTCACCCTTGGATTGGCCGTGCCTGCGCTGGTATCGGCATATCTGCTCACTGGCGATCCGCGCTACGCACAGCACGCTGCACTCTGGCTGCATGCCTGGTTCGTCGATCCCGCCACCCGCATGACACCGCGTCTGGACTACGGCCAGGCTGTTGCCGGGCAACTCGCAAGCAGCAGCTTTGCAGGCATTCTGGAGACGTTGCCGCTGGTCGAAGTCGCGCAGTCCATCGCCTTCCTTACCTCCACGCTTAGCCCGTCCGACCGGCTCGCGCTGAACGCCTGGTTCGCAGACTACCTGCGCTGGCTCACCGAGGAGCAGGACAGCGGCCCGCGTCTGCCTGCCTTGGCGCGCGATCGCAAGGACCATCACGGCACATCGTGGCTCCTGCAGGTCAGCGCCTACACCCTTCTGACCACGCCCGCCGGCGATGCTCCCAAGTCCGAAACCAGCCCGCTGGAT
>Ga0326727_10022685_pt1 | contig 12089 bp, 8 predicted proteins | sample MB2enrmetagenome_FD_207643 | JGI IMG/M metagenome (GOLD analysis project Ga0326727, IMG submission 207643) | Lab enriched peat soil microbial communities from McLean, Ithaca, NY, United States - MB29MY | ecosystem: Environmental > Terrestrial > Soil > Wetlands > Peat | place: USA: New York... | reverse complement strand
AACGCGCCAAGGGCTTTCTGGCCGCGGTCAGCGTGGTCTTCGCGGTGGTCGAAGTGGCCGTGACGGCGATCTTACGGCATTGAGCGCAGCAAGCCTCTTCTGCACGAGCGCGGGCTTTCGTATAATGAACCCCATGAGCGATCAAACCTTGGTAGGCGTTGTGATGGGCAGCAAGAGCGACTATGAGGTGCTCTCGGCGGCCATCGAGATTTTGCGCGCGCTGGAGATTCCCTGCGAGGCGCGGGTGTTGAGCGCGCATCGCACCCCGGATCAACTCTTCGAATACGTGGCCTCGGCGCGCGGGCGCGGGCTGCGGGTGCTGATTGCCGGGGCCGGCGGCGCGGCACACCTGGCTGGCGTGATGGCGGCAAAGACGCTGCTTCCCGTGCTGGCGGTGCCGATTGCGGCCACTCCGCTCAACGGCCTGGACTCGCTGCTTTCCATGGTGCAGATGCCCAAGGGGATTCCGGTCGCCACACTAGCTATCGGCAAGCCCGGAGCGGCCAATGCCGCACTCTTTGCCGCCGAGATTCTGGCTTTGAATGACGCGGCGCTCTACGAACGGCTGGCCGCCTGGCGTGCTGCGCGCGCGCAAGAGGTTCTCGCTCAAGAGCTTCCGCTCTAGATCCTCAGGAGATTGCACCCTGGGCAGAATGCAATCCCGAGATTATTAATCTGTTTCGGCTGAACCGCTGCGCTGCTCCTTTCGTATCTTAATCTTGATAAACTCCACATCGAGAGGATTCCTGGTGGAAGCCACAGCCTCGCAGACCATACCACTAAACAGCCCCAAATCCGCGCGGCCCTGGCTGCTCGGTTCGGGGTTTGCAGTTCTTCTCATCGCTCTCGTCAAAATCGCCATCCATCTCTACACCGGTCGGCGCTACGGCTACTTCGTCGATGAGCTTTACTATCTCGACTGCGCTCGCCATCTTGCCTGGGGTTACGTCGATCAGCCGCCGCTGGTTGCCGTCGCGGCCTGGTTTGAGCGCACCTTCTTTGGCGATTCGCTGCTGGCCATCCGCATTCTCCCCATCCTCTCCGGCGCGGCGCGCATAGTCTTTACCGCATACATCGCGCGTTCGCTTGGCGGCGGACGCATCGCGCAAATCACGAGCGCGCTTTGCATCCTTCTTGCCCCAGGTTTTCTCGGAGTCGATCACTTCCTCAGTATGAACAGCTTCGAGCCGCTTTTCTGGATGGGCTGCGCGTGGCTCATCGTCCGCATGATCAAGACCGGCGATACGCGCCTTTGGCTTTGGTTTGGCGTCGTCTCCGGCTTCGGTCTTTTGAACAAGTACTCGATGGGCCTTTATGCACTCGCCCTCCTCGCGGGATTGCTGCTTACCAGCCAGCGCCGTCTTTTCTGGTCGAAGTGGTTCCTGATCGGCGGCGCTATTGCCTTCGTCATCTTTCTTCCCAATCTCCTCTGGAACATCCACTATCATTTCCCGTTCCTCGAGTTGCAGCAGAACATCAAGCATTCCGGCCGGGACGTGGCCCTAACGCCACTTCGCTTTCTCATTCAAGAGAACTCGGCCATGCTGCCGCTCAGCCTTCCCATCTGGCTCGGCGGCCTGTGGTTTTTCTTCTTCCGCGCGGAGGCCAAGCCCTTTCGCTTTCTCGGCTGGGCCTGGTTGATCACGGCCTTTGTCTTCATCGCGGTCAGCCCGCGCATTTACTACCTTTTCCCGGCCTTCCCCATGCTCTTTGCCGGAGGCGCGGTTTTCTGGGAGCGGTTCTGGATGAAGCGGCCTCGCCTGATCTGGCTGCACTGGTCTTATGTGGGGCTGATGATCGCGATGGGCATCCTGCTCGCCCCCCTCGTCATTCCCGTCTTATCCGTCGAAAACAGCATCCACTATATGCAAATCACGCACCAGAAACAGCCGGCTATCGAAACCCACAAGCTTGGCCCCTTGCCCCAGCTCATGGCCGACCAGTTCGGCTGGCCCGAGATGGCCGCCGACGTTGCCTCGGTCTACAACAGCCTTCCCGCCGAGGTCCGCCCGCGCACCGCCATCTTCACCCAAAGCTATGGTCAGGCCGGCGCCATCGACTTCTTCGGCCCGCGCTACGGACTGCCGCAAGCCATTAGCGGCCACCAGAGTTTCTTCCTCTGGGGTCCGCGCGGCTATACGGGTGAAAGCATGATTGTCCTTGGCGACCGCCGCCAGCGGCTCGAAGAGCTCTTTACCTCGGTGCGCTGGATGAAGCTTCACGAAAATCCCTACGCCATGCCCTACAACAACGTGGACATCTACTACTGCGAGGGATTGAAGCAGCCGCTCGCCGAACTTTGGCCGAAGATTAAGAAGTGGGATTGATTTTGTGCGCGGACACTACGGGCTGCGCGGGCGCAGGAAGTGCTGGAATCGAAGCTGCCGGAGTGATTCACACCCTCCCCAAGCCGTAAATCCGAACATGGACCACGGCAAAGCGCGATCTTAAAAATTGTCTAGGACGGATTTGGTGGGATCCTTTGGGCACACTCGCACTTGGATTTGAATTCCGATTGAGTCAGACTTCCGTACATCTCGGTCCCTGCCAACAAAATAGGGATCTCGATATACCCCTCTAAATGAGTTGCCGTCTACGGAGTATTTATAACGATATTCTCCATAGTCGCACCCCCAATTTGGATGCTTATAGTGGTAGCTGGTTATCTTGCCGAAATAGTTGGGCCAATTGCTGGTTCCGACTCTTCGGACGAAATTCACAATCGTCCGAAAGAAAAACCCGATAAAAGTCAAAATACCAGTGCCGTACATTTGATAAAGAGTTTATCAGATATCCGGTAGTATTACTCGATGTTCTTTTCCCACCGCTTGGGCCGGCGGTTTTGCTGCAAGATCTTCTTGCGCAGGCGAAGCGACTTCGGCGTTACCTCGACCATCTCATCCTCGGCGATAAACTCGATGGCCTGCTCCAGGTTCAGATTCCTGTAGGGCACCAGGCGGATAGCTTCATCGGCGCTCGAAGCGCGCATGTTGGTCATGTGTTTTTCGCGGACCACGTTCACGTCTAGATCCTTGTCGCGCGAGTGCTCGCCGACGATCATTCCCTCGTAGACCTCTACGCCCGCGCCCACAAACAACATTCCGCGCTCCTGCAGGCCGTTGAGCGAATAGGTGGTGGTCAGTCCCTGGCGGTCGGAGACCAGCGCGCCGGTGGGCCGCTGCGGAATCTCGCCCTGGTAAGGAATGTAGCCGTCGAAGAGCGCATTCATGACAATCGTCCCGCGGGTCTCGGTGAGCATCTCCGAGCGCAGGCCGATCAAGCCGCGGCTGGGTACGCGAAATTCCATGCGCACGCGGCCCGAGCCGTGATTGTGCATCTTGGTCATCTCGCCCTTGCGCGGGCCGAGCTTCTCAATCACCGTGCCGGTGTAGGCGTCGGGAACGTCGATGGTCAGATGCTCGACCGGCTCCATCTTCACGCCGTCCACCACCCTGGTGACAATCTCCGGGCGGCCGGCGGAGAGCTCGAAGCCCTCACGGCGCATCATTTCGATCAAAATCGCCAGTTGCAGTTCGCCGCGGCCCAGCACCTTGAAGGCATCCGGCGAGCCGGTCTCCTCGACGCGGATGCTGACGTTGGTCAGCAGCTCTTTTTCCAGGCGTTCGCGCAGGTTGCGGCTGGTCACGTACTGGCCCTCGCGCCCGGCGAACGGTGAGTTGTTCACGCTGAATTGAATCGCGATGGTCGGCTCGTCGATCACGATCAGCGGCAGCGGCGAGGGGTTCTCGACGCTGGTAATCGTCTCGCCAATGGTGATGCCCTCGACGCCGGCCACGGCCACAATGTCGCCCATCGCGGTTTCAGTGGTTTCGATGCGCTTGAGGCCGCTGAAAGTAAACAATTTAGTTATGCGCGTCTTCATCAGCGAGCCGTCGCGCTTGGAGATCGTTACATCGTCGCCGGCGTGCAGCGTGCCCTGAAAGACGCGACAGATGGCGATGCGGCCAAAATAATCCGAATAATCGAGATTGGTGACCAGAATCTGCAAAGTACCGTCGGCGTCGCCGATAGCGGGCGGAATCGTCGACACAATTGCCTCGAAGAGCGGCTGCAGATTCACGCCGGGCGTAGCCGGATCGAGGGTCGCCTGTCCCGCCTTGGCCACCGCGTAGAGCACCGGGAAGTCCAGTTGCGTCTCGTCGGCGTCGAGATCGATGAAGAGATCGTAGATCTCGTTCAAGACTTCCTGGGGGCGCGCGTCCGGGCGGTCGATCTTGTTGATCACCACGATGGGCTTGAGTTTGGCTTCCAGCGCTTTCGCCAGCACATAGCGCGTCTGCGGGAGCGGCCCCTCGGCCGCGTCAACAAGAAGCATGACGCCGTCCACCATCTTCAGCGCACGCTCCACCTCGCCGCCAAAATCGGCGTGTCCCGGCGTGTCCACAATGTTGATCTTGCCGCCCTCAAAGACGATCGCGGTGTTCTTGGCCAGGATGGTGATGCCCCGCTCCCGCTCCAGTTCGTTCGAGTCCATCACCCGGTCGGCCACCTGCTCGTTGGCGCGGAAGGTACCGGACTGGCGCAGCATGGCGTCCACGAGGGTTGTCTTGCCATGGTCAACATGGGCAATGATGGCGATATTGCGTATCGTCTGGGTCACGGGGGAGTTTTTCCTTCTTTTGGTTCGGCCGGTGAGGCCATGAGGTTGGGGGACGGAAACAGAGAACAGAGATCAGAGAACAGAGATCAGAGAACAGAAAGCCCTGATGGCGCTCTCAACTTAGCGAAAATCGCCGCACACTGCGGCACCTTCCATTGTATCAGCAACCTGAATTACAGCCTCTTCAGCTCCGTTTCGACCCGGCAGCCGTTGCAGTTGCTGTATTTCAGGCTCCCGCCGAGCTGGTGCGCCAGGCTGGCGGCCAGCTTCAGCCCCATCGAGGGGCAGGCGGCGGCGTCGAAGTGCTCGGGCAGGCCGGCGCCATCATCGCTGACCGCCATGCGGACGACGCCGTCCTCGCGATGCATCGAAATCTCGACCGTCCCTTTGCGGCCGTCGGGAAAGCCGTGCTTGAAGCAGTTGGAGATCAGCTCATTGGCCAGCAATCCGAAGGGGATGGCTTTATCCAGCGAGAGGGGAATCTCCTCGGTGTCCAGGCGCAGTTGAATCTGCCCCGGCGGCGCCGAGTTCGACGCTACAACCCCCTTGAACAGGTCGTGGAGATAGTCGGAAAGCGAGAGGCTGCCCACGTCTTTCGTCCGGTAAAGCCGCTCATGCACCAGGGTCATCGCGTGGACGCGCTGAATCGTGTTTTCGGTAACTGTGCGCGCCTCGCCGGGAGGCAGCAGCCGGCTACTCATCCGCAGCAGGCTTTGCACCACTTGCAGGTTGTTCTTCACGCGATGATGGATTTCGCCGAGAAGTACCTCTTTTTCCTTGAGCGCGGCCTCCATTTGCTGTTCGTGCTCGTGTTGCGCGGTCACATCATGAAGTGTGAGGACAATCATCGGCTGGGCGACCGCGTGCGTCTTGAGCTGCGCCGCGCGGGCCTCCACCCAGGCAATCGAGCCATCCTTGTGGCAGCAGCGCAAGATAGCCGCCTGGTGAGAGTTCGCCCCCAGGTTGGCAAAGATGGTCAGCAAATGTTCCCGGTCCTCCGGGACGACGATCTCCATCCATGAGCGCCCCGCCAGCTCATCTGACTCCCTGCCCAGCAGCGTGCGGCAGACGGGCGAGACATACACCAGCTTACCCTCGCCGCTGTAAACCGCCACCAGGTCCGACGAGTGCTCGACGATGGTGCTCATCAGCGCGCTGGTCTCATCGAGCCGGCCTTTCAGGCGGCCCAGCCGCGCCACTCGCTCCAGAACCAGCGGCAACTCATTCCAAAAGCCTTCCGTCTTCTTCACGTAGTCGGCAAAGCCCCGCCGCAAGGCCTCAATGATCACGCTCTCATCGCTTACAGCGGTGACAAAGACAACCGGAATCTCGGGAACGCGCGCCTGCGCCGCATCGGCTACCGGCCAGGGATCGCCGTCGGGAAGATGATAGTCCAGCAGCAGCGCCAGGTAATCACCGGCGCACTCACCGCTCAGAGCTTTCACTCCGGTCTCGACTCCGCCGGCAATCTCCACTGAATAGCCGGAACGCTCCAGCGCCCGACGCATCAACTCGGCTGCGCCGGGGTCGTCCTCTACCAGCAAAATCCTCTGGGATGAATGAGTTGCCGGGATGGGCATGCTGCTCATGACGCGGACTCCGCTACGGCCCCGGGACCGTTTTCCGGCAGCCGGATGATCTGGAGAAAGAGTCCCAGCCGCCTGATGGCTTCAATGAATTGTATGGGATCGACAGGTTTGGTGATGTACACCGAGCAGCCCAGCTCATAGCACAGGGCCACCTCGCGCGGATCGTCGGTGGTGCTGAGCATGATAATCGGCGTCTTGCAGGTTGTCGGATCGGCCTTGATCTGGCGCAGCACCTCCACGCCGTTGATGGCGCCGGGCATATTAATGTCCAGCAGGATCAGAGGGTTCGCGCCCTTGCGCCCGGCATACTCGCCGCGCCGAAATATATAATCGAGAGCCCGCGCTCCATCGCTGATCGCGATCAGCGGATTGCCCAGCGCGATGCGGCTCAGGTTGCGGCGCACCAGTTCGACGTGCCCCTCGTCGTCATCCACAATAAGGATGGTAAAGACGGATTCATACGCTTTCACGATCGGTTGCCCCCTGGGTGAATCTCGACGTTAAAACAGGAATTGCGGGCAAGGAAAAATGGAAGGCAGCTCCCTGGCCTTCCTGGCTCTCCGCCCATATTTTACCTCCATGCCGCTCCACAATGCGATGCGCAATCGCCAGCCCCATCCCTTCCCCTACCGCCTGCCGGGGATGAAAGCGCTGAAAGACCTGAAAGAGCTTGGTCTTGCCGTACTCCGGAATCCCCAGGCCGTTATCACGCACCCAGTAGTGGACCACCCCTTTTTCCACCTGGCCGCCCACCTCGATCTTGAGCGAGCGATCCGGACTCCGGTACTTGATGCAGTTGCCGATCAGGTTGGAAAAGACCTGGCCCAGGGCCGTCGCATCGGCGGTCACGGAAGGCAACTCGTCCACCTCGACCTCGGCTCCGGCCTCGATGATCGCCTGCTGGTAGGTCGCCACCGCGTTGGTCGCCAGATCCCAGACATTCACCCGCGTCAGTTGATAGACCTGGCGTCCCTGGCGCGAGAGGCGCAGCAGCGCATCAATCAACCGCTCGAACTTGTCCGCGGAGGCGGAGATGTAACGCAAGGCCCCGCCCATCTCATCGTTCAGGATTGGCTCGACGCCGGGCCAGCAGAACTCCCAATTCGGGCAGGCCTGGATGACCTCTTTGAGGCGCTTGCCGCTCTCCTCCAGTTCGCGCACAAACCCCTGCACATTCACCAGCGGCGCGCGCAAATCATGGGAAACAATATAGACAAAGGCCTCGACCTCCTGATTTTTGCGCTGCAACTCTTCCACCGTAATCTCCAGCTCACGGGTTCTCTCCACAACCCGGATTTCGAGATCGGCAGCCATCTTCGCCAGCGACTCCTCCAGTTGCTTTTGCTTGGTCATGTCGCGCGCTACGCGGATGTAGCCGGTCAGCTTGCCCGCCTCATCCCGAACCGCGGTGAGCGCCCCGCTGGACCAGAAGAGCGACCCATCCCGGCGCACGCGCCAACTCTCGGTCGTGCAGTGGCCGGTGCGCGCTGCCGCCTCCATCTCCAGCCGCGGAGCGCCGGTTTCGATCTCCGCCGGAGTGAAGACCATGGAATACTCGCGCCCCAGCGCCTCTTCCGCCGCGTACCCGAGGATATTCCGCGCCCCAAAACTCCAACTGTCGATCCGCCCCTCCGCATCCAGCGTGAAGATCACATATTCGGCCACGCTTCCGACGATGAGCCGGTAGCGCTCCAGTTGGTCATTGCGGCTGCGCAACGTCTCTTCAGCGGCCTTTTGCGCGGTCAAATCCCGCGTCACCTTGGCAAAGCCGCGCAGCTCGCCCCTGGCGTCGCGAACGGCGGTCAAGGTGATGAGCGCCCAGAATTTTGTGCCATCCTTGCGCACGCGCCAGGCTTCCGTTTCGTAGCGTCCCAGGCGCGCCGCCGTCGCCAATTCATCCGTCGGCAAGCCCGCTTCCGCATCCTCGGGCGGGAAGAAAATCGAGTAATTCCGCCCCAGGATCTCTTCGGCCTTGTACCCTTTGCTGCGCTTCGCCCCCACGTTCCAGGTAACCACCCGGCCCTCATGGTCGAGCATATAGATGGCGTAGTCGGTCACGCTCTCCACCAGTAGGCGGAACCAGTTTTCGCTCTCCAGCAGTGCCAGGTTGGATTCTCGCAGTGATTGGTTAGCCTCCCGCAAGTCCTGGCGTGACTCTTTCAATTTCTGGTCTGATTCCCGCGTGTCCTGGCTCGCAGCCCGCAAGTTCTGGCCGGTTTCTCGCATATCCTGGCCAGATTCACGTAAATTCTGGCTGGTCTCTCGGGCATCTTGGCCGGTCTCTCGCGTGTCCTGACCAGATTCATGTAAATCTTGGCGGGTCTCTCGGGCATCCTGGACGGATTCCCGCAAATCCTGGGCGAACTGCTCCCGGCGAGAGATTTCCTGCAACGGAGCAGCCACGACTGGAAGCTGCCCGGCAGTGATGGGATCAACTGGTTGCGGATCCTCGACGAAAGACATCCATGCCCCCAGGGTTCAGATTCTTGCGTAGCGCGGCTATCCATGGATCCAGGCGAACCCAGCGTCAGGGCGGCGCAAGCTGCTCAGAGACAACAATATCGCCCTAAGAGATTGATGAATGAGCAACTTTATACAGAAAGGATTGGGAATATCAGATGGAGTTCCAACGACGAACATCGAGGCCACGCGGCCTGAATCGGAACACTCCGCGATAAGCCTCCGCCTCCGGACGCTCCACCCTCGCAGTATTCTTGTTTTCGTGGCGGAGCGTGCCCTGAGCACAGTCGAAGGGGTGGGAGAGCACACCTCGAAGCAGCAGACTTAGAGCCTATCCGCGAATTGTGGCGCCGATCTCCAGACCGGCTGTACTGGCGGCTACCATGCCGCCAGGTGCGATGGGTGCAGGACTGGAAACCTGCACGACAGCCGCTCTCACGACAGCCGCTCTGGAGAGCGGCGCTACAAAATTAGCAATTTTTGGATAAGCTCTTAATTCACAGAGCGCGGCCGCGCGGTGCCCAGAAACGTGCCCCCTTGCAGCAGCGTATGCATCAGGTCTTTGGCGATGCGCGGGTCCGGGTCCATGCTGAGCCCGGTCAGCGAACGGCCCACCAGGCTATCGGCCGGCACACCCGACTCGCGCTGCAGCGCCTGGTTCACGCGCACTATACGGCCGTCTCCATCCAACTGCACCATGGCGGTGGGCGACTGATCGAAGGAGTGCGCCTCATCAAGCGTCTCTTCGATGGCCTGGGACAGCATGCGCAGGGCGGCATCGCGCACAGTGACCACAAAACCCTTGCGCGGACCGGAGATGCCGGCCAGCGGCGTCAAGCTGAGATCCACCCGCACCAAACCGCCGTCCGGCTGCCGCAGGGTCCAGCCAAACTCCTCCACCGAAATTGCGTCTTCGCTATTGCTGAGCAGGTCCGCGGCGCGTTGATTACAGTCGTTCAGCTTCAAGACCTCATGCAGCGTCCGGCCTTTGGCCTTGGCCAGCGTCCAGCCGGCCAGCACCTCGGCGGCGGCGTTCATAAACTCGACCCGGCCCTCGGAGGAGACCATCAGCACACCCTCGCGCATTCCGCTCATGGTGGCGGCCAGTTTGCGGTGCGCTGCCTCCTGGCGCGCGTCCACCTTGGCCTTGTGCAGCGCCACTTGCAGCGTGGCTTTCAGTTCGCCGCTCTGGAAAGGCTTCGTCAGGTAACCGTAGGGCATCTCCCGCGCCGCCCGCGCAATCGTGGTTTCGTCGCTGTAAGAGGTCAGAAAGACAACCGGAACCTGGTAGGCGGCGCGCAGCAGGCCGGCCGTCTGAATCCCATCCACGCTGCCCACGATGCGCACGTCCATCAGCGTCAGGTCGGGCCGGTGAACCCCGGCGGCCACCAGCGCTTCGTCGGCGCTCTCCGCCACGCCCAGCACCTCGCACCCCAGCATCTCCAGCTCCTGTTTCAGGTCCAGAGCCACAATGGGTTCGTCCTCGACAATCAGCACTTTGCCTCTCATGCTGTTTTCTCCTTCGGAATCTCCACTTGCAGGGGCTTCCAATCGCCCTCCAATGACGCCGCGATCACGCGATCATGTATTGGCTATCGTCTGGACAGGGCCGGAGCATTAGCAGAAAAAACAACACGGCAAAATCCCCATGTCATTAAAGTTTTTCAACAAAGTAGTTCGGACGGAAAGGAGGATAGCGTCCCGAATGCGCATCCCGAGTGCGATTCGCGGTAAGATGGGTTTCGCATCCCTTTTACCTTGTCCATGAGCCGTCAAGCGAAGTATCGACCCGCAAAGCCGCACCCCCGCCGCCTGCTCCTGGCATGCGTGGTGGCGTTTGCCGTCTTGCTGCTGCTTTTGCGGCTGCTGGCCTTTGTCCACGGGAGGCACTGAGCGCGGCCTGACCGCCGGAATGGAATTCTGCCAATGAAATTGTTTAGCTTCGATGCGGTTGAATCCCCGGAGGCGCGCGTGCTGATCCTGGGAACGCTGCCCAGCGTGAAGTCACTCGCCGCGGGCGAATACTATGCCTACCCCAGAAATTGTTTTTGGTGGATCATGGGAGAGCTCACCGGCGCCACGCTCGATCTGTCCTACGTGGATCGATTGGAAAAGCTGCGCAAGAGCGGCATCGCCTTATGGGATGTCTGCCGCGCGGCCGAGCGCGCCGGAAGCAGCGATGCGGAGATTCGGATGGAGACCGTCGAGCCAAACGATTTCCGCGCATTTTTCGGCGCACATCCGCGCATTGAACTCATCTGCTTCAACGGGCAGCCAGCGGAGAAGTTGTTTCGCCGCAAGGCATCGCCGCAGCTTGTTGACCTTCGACCGATTCCTTATCGGGTGCTGGATTCCACCAGTCCCGCCTGTGCGCGCATCACGCGGGAGCAAAAATTATTACGCTGGCGCGAGGCAATTTCGCCGTTTATTGGCCCAACTATATGACATTTTTTCGTTTTCGAGGGGCTGTTAAGGCAGAAAAATGGGCAAAATATCTCACATCGCGGGAAAACTGCCAGGGATATTATTGTAACTCTCTGATTCTATGCCTGATAAATGATCTGCATAGGTCAGAGAATAAATAGAGGGGGTGGGTGGTACCTCTCAGGGGTCAGAGATCAGAAAAACTATGGTTGGGATTCGTGGTCTCTCATCTCCGAGAATCCGGAGATGGGGGACTCAACTTTGCGGGTCGGACATCGGCCACCCGCCGACTCAAGCAATATCGATGTGGAGCCGCAACGGCTGGCGATTTGCTATGGCAGCCCGCCGCGGTTCCACTGTTCCGCTTCGGCACACTGTCTTCACCTACCACAGAAGTAAGATTTTGATTTTCATAACGGTAAAGGTCAAGGAGCGGTCAAAGCAGGAATACGCACTCGCCGACCAGATGAAAAGCCTAAAAGCGGATCAGGGACGGGAGGGGATGCAAGCCTTCATTCATCCCCAATGGGACCGCTCTTAGCGCGGATACCGGATATCGCGGCAGACGTGTACGCGGCCCTGCGTTGAAGGCTGGAAGCCAGGCTGTCCAAGCGGCGCCGGACGCCTGTGGCAGAAGCCAGATTAGCGCGACATCCTATGTGCGGCTCTACTCGTAGATCGACGGAGACTCGGAGTACAATGACTACACCTATACGGCAAAGTGAGACCGCCGGTTAAGAATCCTAGGATCTAATACGTGACCACGAATGCCGGCAATACACTGTTTACCTATAGTACAAAGGGTGTTTGTGTGAATCGATTTGCGGGGCTAATCTTCGTTCTTCTCCTTTTTGTGATTGCTCTTTCAATCGGGGCATGTGGCGGTGGAAGCCAGGGAGACGGGAAGACAAGCCAGAACCCCACTACGCCCACGGTGACCGTGACTCCAGCGTCCGGCAGCATTACGACCGCGCAGTCGCTCGCCGTGACCATTA
>Ga0326727_10022683_pt1 | contig 12091 bp, 7 predicted proteins | sample MB2enrmetagenome_FD_207643 | JGI IMG/M metagenome (GOLD analysis project Ga0326727, IMG submission 207643) | Lab enriched peat soil microbial communities from McLean, Ithaca, NY, United States - MB29MY | ecosystem: Environmental > Terrestrial > Soil > Wetlands > Peat | place: USA: New York... | reverse complement strand
TTACGGAAGAGATTCGGAAAGCTGAGCAGCGAATTGCGGAGGCGTTGAAGAAAGAGCGCGAGTGGCAGGAGGCTGAACGAGCCTCTTTGATCGCGAACCTCGAAAAGGAAAAGGAGAAATTTAGAAAAGACTTAGAGAAGCAGTCGAAGAACATGTTCGAGATAGAAGTCGCAAAAATGGAGGCTTCATATCGCCAGCAATTGTCCGCGGAACGCAAAAAAGCAGAGGAGGAGACTCGTGCGGAGATGAGCGCCCTGTATGAAAAGTCGATGGCCGATCTTAAGGAAGCCGCGGTGAGGGAGAAACGCCAGTTGCTTGAGAAGGAGCGAAAAGCCATCGAAGAAAGCAAGACGCAGATGGAAGGGGAGTTCCAGAAACGACTGTCTGGGGAACTTGCGAAGGGAACGGGATTGTCAGCGGCTGACCAGGAAAAAGAGAAGGCGAAATTTGAGGAGGAGACAAGGAAGCGGCTGCAGAAAGAGTTTGAGGAGAAGCTTGAAGCAGACCGGAAACGCATCGAAGAGCAGATCAGGGGGCAGCAGAAGGAACTTGAAAAGTCTTATGAGCAGCGGCATGAGAAACTGGAACAGGGAACCCAATCGGAGCTGAACAAGCGACTTGAGGAAATAAGACAAAACGAGCAGAAAGAATTTGAGCGTAAGAACAGCGAGATTCGTGCTCAGCTCGAAAGCGAGTACAACGGAAAACTGGCCGCTGAACTTGCCAAGGAAAGGGAACGTGTAGAAAAGCAGGTCGAGAAGGAGCTGAAGGAGCGGCAGTCGAAACTCGAATCGGAACGTAAGAAAGTTGTGGAGGAAGAGCAATCAAAACTCGACGACGCCCGCGCGGTGATGCGAGTCGAAATGGAGAAAGAAGTTGAACAGAAGGTTGCGGATGTAAAGAAATCGGTTGAAGCGATTTATAGGGAAAAGCTGAAGCTTCTCGGTGTCAAATTCCCCGATACACGTGAGGAAAAATTGAGGATCTATGTAACTCGGTTGAGAGAAGCCTGGGCGTCGCCGCCTGTAACTGCCGAAGCAGCGCGCGAGTTCATGCAGCTCCGGGACATACTTGGCTTATCGTTCGAGGATCATATCGAGTTGGAAGGGGAAGTACGGCTTCAGGTGTACGTGACGGAGGTGGAGAAAGAAATAAAGAGAGGCCACGTAAGATCGAACGATGAGAGTTTCTTGGAAGAGTTGAAGAGACGTTATCAGATCACGCCGGAAGAGCAGAAGAAACTCGAGCCTCATATTTTGGCGGCGTATCAGCGCGCAGTGATGAAGGCAGTAATACTTGTCGTGGACGACGAAGCTGGATTTCTCGAGACTGTGAGAGCGGTGCTCGAAGGATACGGCTACAGCGTCTTGACGAAACAGAGTCCTACCGACGCGTTGAAACTTCTTGAGACAACTAATGTCGACATGATCATAGCTGATGTCATGTTCTCGGGTACCGAAGGAGATGGATTTTCATTCTACGAGCGCTGCCAGAAGGTTCCTCATTTGAAGAAGGTCCCTTTTGTCCTGATGAGCGGGATGCATGAGAGCTTCTTCGTCCGGACGGGTATCCAGCTTGGGGTGGATGACTACCTGACAAAACCCGTGGATCCGGATATGCTCGCCGCAGTCGTCGAAGGGAAACTCAAGAAATACAAGTCCCTTCGTGAGGCTGACTAATTTTGTGAGTGCCTTCCCGCCGCGATAGCATCTTAGTCTCTCCAAAGATACTGAAGCTTCACGAAGAATTGCCTTCCAGTCTGTCTAATCCCAAATGGCTCACCGTAATCTGTCAGACTTGCAGTTGATCCTGCGTAGAATATTGTAAACGGATTCAGCTTGTAGCTGAATAACGGATCTATCTCGAGGATTTTGTTGAATTGATCGTACTGTCCGATTAGCCGCACGAATACCCGGTCGTTGAATTGATATATGGCGGATAATCTCGAAATGTAGCCGTCGAAAAGCAGATCATTTCCGAGAGTATCGACGAGGCGCGATCGCGAATAATCCAGTGTTACAGATAGTTTCTCGGTTGGTCTCATTATGAGTTCCGCACTAATGTTGTGGCCATTACCGAGTGTCGTGTTGTCTGACCGATAAATAAACTTGCCAATGGAAGCTGAAAGGCTTAGAGTCACCGCGCTCGAAGGTCGTGTGTAAAGATTAAAATTCCACCGATGTACTCCGAAAAAATTTACGGAATGGTACAATTCGTCATTGACAAGGAGATAATTGACGGACAGTTGAGTCTGGCTTTTCAATTGCGTGAAGAGAGTCGGAACGATCCACCTTTCTTTCCTGGCGCTCTCATAGTTGAAATGGAGAAATGAATCCAAGTCTAGCCCCCACCAATCTATTAAAGGAGTGTTTGGATAAAATTGAACTGTATGCTCCATTTCAAGAGTTCTGAGGTCATTCCCGAATATGTATCCATCTTCCGCTTGGAAGGTCGGTGACAAATCTCTATATGTCAACCTGAAACTGTAGATCTTTGCATCTCTCCTTATTTCCGCTTGAAGGCCTGTGCCACTAAATTCCTGTCCATAGAATCCCTTCTTGAAATTAGTGTTGCCGAAGTGAGAACTGTCCGAGACCACGGTCGTATCGTCTAGAGCCTTCGTGCCGGAATAAAGTAATTGGCCGTCAAGAGTATAGTTCCCTCCAAAAAACAAATTCCAATCTATTCCTCCGACATAATTGTGCGCATTTGAAAAGTCTCTGGCAGTTGCCAACGCTCCAACAAAAGATTGTGTCCCGAAGTCATATTTGGCTCTGAGAATGTTCGTGAATGATTTGTATGAAGTCGAAAACGAATTATCACCTGAATTATCAGATACACTTTCTTCTTCCCCAGCAATGATGAAAGCCGAGTTTCTATCTTCCGCGCCAAGGTAGGCGAGAGTAAGGGGGCCGGATTTTTCGATGACTTTTGCTGCTCCGAGAGGGTTGTTAATCATTCGGGAATAGTAAGCTTGGATTGCAGTGTTGAAAATGTCATTGCCTTCGATAAAGAATGGTCGTTTCTCGGGATAAAATAATGCGAATGTCGAGTTGACGCTTATCTGCGTCGCGTCGGATTCAACCTGGCTGAAATCTGGATTGGCGACGCCTTCAATTGAAAGGCTCGGATCGGGAGAGTATTTTCCGCCTATGCCGAACCTGCCTATTATGGGACCGTTTGAGAACCCGGAGTTTGGGTCATTGCTGTCATTTATCTCGCCGCTTTCCAGGCCCATTGCGTAAGGCAATAGTTCAAGCCCCCCCGTCGATTGAAGTCCTTCAAGTCCTTCTAAAGTTCCTCCTTGGCAGAGAAGGCACGGGTCGTTCAAATTCAAGCGCACCCACGAATACTGGTATCGGCTTTCCCGTGGAAAATTTCTCAGGAATTCTATCCCCCAGTCTTGGATGATCGAAGCGGGAAAACGAAGACTCTTGAAAGGCAATGCGATCTCCACGGTGTACCCGCTGTCACTCATCGCTCCTTTTGAATACCAGACCGCATCGAAATTTGCGTCCTCGTTGTTTCCAGTTCTCATGAGGTCCCCCTGGATTCCAAGCGGATTCACGGCAAACTCGTACGCCCTTTGGTGGTTCATATATGTATCCAGGAAGATCATTACCCAGTCATCATCAAACATATTATCTCTGTCCGCGACATGTGCCCGGATTTTGGACGGGCGTGTATCGTGGCATATAAATCCAATGTATAAGTAATCGGAGTTATAAAGAACTACTGCCGAAGTCTTTTGTTCTGCCGGGAGGTTATCGACCGGTTGTACTTCGTAATTAAGCTCAACTTCAGGTGCTAATTTCCAATGCGGATCAGTAAGTTTACCGGTAAGTTCAATATCCCCGTCTATTCTGACTGCTTTAATTACATACTTCGATTGATTGATGGATTCTGAATCTATCTGGGCAAATGCCGGGAGACAAAAAAACATCACAGCGTTGAACAAGATTGTGCTTCTCAATCCTTCCTCCATTTGTCGAAGATACGGATACCTGCAAAAGCTGTTACACGATGCTGAGAAGCTGAAGATCCCCTTTTGACGAAATGTTCATTGGATAGAAGAAAACATCCTTTGGACAAACAAGGACGTTTGTCTTGCTACACTTTTCCGACAATCAGGGCTATTAAGCCAAAGACCATCACCAGTTTATAACCAAAACTTGCTTCGGAAAATCCCCGTTGCGAAATGAGCAGGTAGGTTATATACACGGCGATCGGCAGGACCGTCAGACCGCATACAGCCAAGAACTGAATTGGCAAAATTCCCAATGCGTAAGCCGCCCACACCATCAAAAGGAGTATTACAGTCAGCGAAATAGAAAGATAAGTCGAAACTGTCGTCCCAAACCTCGTTGCGATTGTCTTGACACCGATCTGACTGTCACCTTTAACGTCTTCTGCGTCTTTGATTATTTCCCGGATCAGGTTTGCCATGAAAGCGAATATTGCGGCGGGATAGACATCCTTGAAGTTGTCGACAGATGAGCCGGCATATATGAACGCAAGACCCGTCACGAATGCCACTGTGAAATTCCCCCAGAAAACCGAGCGCTTCAATTTGAAGCTGTACATGGATATGGCTGTGGCTGCGGCCAAAGCAATTATTAACGAAGAAAGGTTCAAGGCGGCGCTTGCAATTAATCCGATCGATGTGACGATGAGATAGAAGGCTTTTGCCTTCGCCGACGAGAGCCTGCCGGAGGCTATCGGTCGGTTCGGTCTATTTATCCGGTCAATTTCAACGTCAAACAGATCGTTCACCGCATTTCCTCCGGCCGTTATGAGGGATGCCGCCACCGCCGCAATGAGAATTCGCAAGCTCTTCGCAACATCTATCCCGGACATTATCCCTGCACACTCCACACTCAGGAAGGTTATGACGACGTTGCCGATGCGTGCCAACTTCAAATAATCTCTCATGAAACTCCCACTAAAATGTAGCAAAAGTCGAGAAATGGCTGGGATCCAAAGGCACGAAGAAACCCTGTCTGCATCTTATCTGTGCGCCTATGTTCCATCCTGCCGTCTTGTCAAAATTGGTTGACGATTCCAAAATGTATCTTTCCTTCGGCGAAAGAGTCTCCCCTTCCGAGGGCGTAGCTCGCCTTCAATATTCCAATACCGGTCTCTATCTGCGCCCCGACTCCATATCCGTAGACTGTGAGCGAACTGGCCGGCACGTTTGCCACCGGATCGCTCTGTCGAAAAATATATCCTGCATCCAGGAAACCAAAAAAGAAAGATTCCCTTCCGGTGGCAAACCGGTATTCGAGATTTGTCCACGCTGCCTTCGTCGCTATGAATTGATTCTCGATATATCCGCGGATTGTATTTGTCCCGCCAAGTCTATACATATCGCTCTGATCTAGCTCCGTTCCGGTCACCTGCTCTCCGTAGATTCCTATTGCGATAATCTGTCTCGGGATGAATTCGTGGAACAACGAGAGAGCGATGCTTAGATGCTGTGTGTAATTGAGAAGCTTGGTATCAGGAGTTATTAACTCTGAAGGGCCGTAGATTTTCTTCTCTCCGAGCTGAAGCTGTGTCTCGTAAAGGACGCCGTGCTTCGGGCTGTAGTTGTCATCGCGGGTATCGAAGGTAATGCCGAGACCAAGATCTAGAACGCTGCTTTCGTACACCAAATAGCTGTTGCTCGCATTTTGGAGTGGGGTTGTGGACAGCGTGGCGATTGAGGCGTTCCCGCTGAAAGCGTCGCTTAACAAGAATGTGGTGGTAAGTCCGAAATTTCGTGTGACTGAAGTTGTGTCCTGCTGGCGCTGCGAGAAATCTAGCTCTGCATTTATCGGATACCCGAGGATATATGGCTCCGCGTATCCTATTTCTAGCTGCTGGGTAAGCTTTGTCTCCTGATGCCACATGGCACGAAACTTTCGGCCAGTTCCGAAGAGATTCGTCATAGAAATATCGATCATGCCCGTGAAGTAACCGGATTGGCCGAGCTGTGAAGGGACGTAGCCGATTACTCCGTCGAAAGTGTTTGAGTTTCCCTCGGTGACTTTCACGAGCACACCTGTTGTATCGCCGCTCTCGAAAATTTCAGGATCGCCGACGCTCTGGAAGAATCCTAATTTCTGAATTCGCTGCTTTGCGCTCGCCATTTCCTCCTCGCTGTAATAACTTCCGAGCGGGATCCTCATCGCACGAAGAATCACATAATCCTTCGTTTGCGTGTTCCCGTCGATCCGTATTGCATTGATGCGAAACCTTTCTCCTTCTTGAATATTTAATGCAATCCCAAGTGAATCGGCTCCTCCGCCATGATAAATAAAAATGCTATCTATACTCGCTTTGGCGAGCGGAAAGCCGCTGCCGTTGTACTCACCAATAATGTAATCGAGATCTTTCTCCAAATCGGCTTGATCCAGTGGTTTTCCGGTGTGGGTGCTCATTTCGTTCGCAAGCTCGCCGTAGTTGAAGAATCTGTTTCCTGATATCAGCAATTTACCAACGAGCAGCCGTGGACCTTCGGACACATAAATCGTGAGAGTCGATGAGCTCGATTCAGCCGAGATTGAAAACGAATCGACTTTGAAAAGGAGATAACCTTCAGAGAAATATTTCTCCTGGATCGATGAGATGCCCGCTTTGATACGGGAAGTGTCCGAAGCAGGAAAATTCAGCGGCTTAAAGAATTCAACCAGATCCAGGCTGGAAAAAGCATTCGCGCGGACAAATCTTACCTGGCCAATTTTGCTCTGAGCATTCGCGATAATGGAAAGAGATGTGAATGAGATAATCCCAACGACAAGAAACTTCATTTCGATTTGAAAAATAAGAAGAGACGGCGACAAGAAACAGGGATAAAAACCCTTGTGAACGTCCGGAACGTTCGCGAGATTGCATTGTCCTATGTCTACTTGTGAAACTGCTGTATTGGTTTCACGCTCAGCTCTCCTGTCTGCAATGATTTGATGGCCTTGACCGCAGCCGACGCCGCGGAGAGTGTGGTTGCAAACGAGACCCTGTGTTCGATCGCTGCCCAGCCGATCGCATATTCATCATATCTTGCCTCCTCACCGAGCGGAGTATTGACGATGAACTGTATTTTCCCGTTCTTGATGTGATCTACAATGTTCGGCCTGCCTTCGCTGACCTTAAACACCTTTTCGTTGTCGATTCCATTGGAGGCGAAGAACTTTGAGGTCCCCGCGGTTGCGATGATCTTGAAACCGAGGCTCTTGAAATCGCGTGCGATTGCGATCGTGTTTTGGTTCTTGTCGTTGTCGTTTACGCTGAAAAATACCATCCCGGTAGTTGGTAGAGGATTCCCAGCCGCCGCCTGAGACTTTGCATAAGCCGCTCCGAAGCTTGAGTCAATCCCCATGACCTCGCCGGTCGAGCGCATCTCAGGTCCAAGAAACACTTTCACTTGCGCGAACCTGTTGAAAGGAAAGACAGCCTCTTTTATAGCGATGTGGTCGTGGTCGTTGTTCACCGCTCGGAGATCCATATCCTTCAACTTCTTACCGAGCATGATCTTTGCCGCGACTTTTGCCAGCGGCAGTCCGATGCTCTTGCTGACGAATGGGACAGTTCTGCTTGCTCGCGGATTGACTTCAAGTATATAGACGATATCCTCCTTCATTGCGAATTGAATGTTCATGAGACCGACGACATTCAGCCCCTTCGCGAGCATATTCGTGTAATCCTTGATCTCTTTGAGACATTTATCGGTAATCATGTAGGGAGGAATGACCGCCGCGCTGTCTCCAGAGTGAATCCCGGCTTCTTCGATGTGTTCCATGATGGCGCCTATGACGACATCATCGCCGTCCGCGACTGCGTCGACGTCAAATTCGAATGCGTCTTCGAGAAATCTGTCAATCAGGACCGGCTTATCGGGAGAAACATCAGCCGCGGTTTGCATGTAGCGCCTGAGAGATTCCTCGTTGTAGCAAATCTCCATGGCGCGTCCGCCCAGAACGTACGATGGCCTCACGAGCACGGGATAATTGATGTACGAGGCCACATCGACGGCCTCGGCAACCGAATATGCCGTGCCGAATTGGGGATGAGGAATCTTCAATCTTCGAAGCAGCTCGCCGAAACGTTTTCTGTCTTCAGCTATGTCGATTCCCTCGGAGCTTGTGCCGAGCAGTTTCACCCCCGCCTCTTCGAGAGGTTTCGCGAGCTTGAGAGGAGTCTGTCCTCCGAAACTTACAATTACTCCCTCCGGCTTCTCTTCTTCGATCACGTTCATCACGTCTTCGAATGTCAGCGGCTCAAAGTAAAGCTTGTCGGCGGTATCGTAATCTGTCGAGACAGTCTCCGGATTGCAGTTGATCATTATGGCTTCGTAGCCTTCATCGCGTGCCGCAAAGACTCCGTGGACACAGCAATAATCGAATTCGATTCCTTGCCCGATCCGGTTAGGCCCGCTTCCGAGGATTATTACTTTCTTCTTGTCGCTTCGGACAGCCTCGTTCTCTTCCTGGTAAGTCGAAAAATGATAAGGAGTTTCTGCTTCGAACTCCGCGGCGCAGGTGTCAACCGTTTTGAAGACGGGATTTACGTTCAGCTTCATGCGGAGGTCCCTGATCCTGTCTTGAGTTGTACCAAAAATCTCGGCGAGCTGCCTGTCGGAGTAGCCTAACTGCTTTGCTTTGAGAAGCGTTTGTTTGTCTAGCGGTTTCTTCTTCATTTTTCGGAAACGCCTCCCCCAGATACCGTTGATTTCCGCAAGTTATTTTCCCCGCCGGTCCACAAAATCCTCCGGAAGACCCTACTGCTCGACATAGTAGTTCTCACGGAGTTCGTTTTCGAAATCGACAATTTCCTTCACGTTCTTAAGGAACCACGGATCGATTTTGGTCAGCTCAAATATCTCCTCGACCGGCAGCCCTGCCTGGAGGGCATAGCGGAGGTAAAAAACATTCTCAGGTTTCGGCTTCTTAAGCTGGTTTGCAATGGTTCTTTTAGCCTCCTGCAGCTTGTTGGCCTTCAACTTCGAAAAGTCGTATTTGTCTTTTCCGTCGCTTCCAATACCGAATCTACCCTGCTCGAGCGAGCGCAGGGCTTTCTGCAGAGCTTCCTTGAACGTGCTCCCCATCGCCATTGCCTCGCCGACCGATTTCATCTGGACGCCCAGAGTGTCATCCGTTCCTTTAAACTTTTCAAAGTCCCACCGCGGGACTTTGACGACAACGTAATCTATCGATGGTTCAAACGACGCCGGCGTTTTCTTGGTTATATCATTTGGAATTTCGTCTAACGTAAATCCGACGGCGAGCATTGCGGCTATCTTTGCAATCGGGAAACCTGTAGCTTTTGATGCAAGCGCACTTGAACGTGAGACTCTCGGGTTCATTTCGATTACCACCATCCGGCCATCTGCCGGATCAATCGCGAACTGGATATTCGAGCCGCCGGTTTCGACGCCTACCGCGCGGATGACTTTCTTCGCCCAGTCACGCATTTTCTGATACTCCCGATCGGTCAATGTCTGGGCCGGCGCCACAGTGATGGAGTCGCCGGTGTGGACGCCCATCGAGTCGAAATTTTCGATCGAGCATATGATGACGACATTGTCTCTTTTGTCCCGCATTACCTCAAGCTCGAATTCCTTCCAGCCAAGGACAGATTCTTCGACGAGTATTTCGCTGATCGGGCTGACGGAAAGCCCATGCCGCGCCATTTCCCTGAACTCTTCAATATTGTAGGCGACTCCGCCGCCCATCCCGCCAAGTGTGAACGAAGGTCGTATGATGGCAGGGAAGCCGACGCTATCGATGATATTCATTGCCTGCTCGATCGTCCGAACGAATCCTCCGCGGGGAACTTCCAATCCAACCGATGTAACGGTATCCTTGAAAAGCTCGCGGTCTTCCGCTTTGTTGATGGCACTGAGATTTGCTCCGATCATCTCTACGCCGTTCTTCTCAAGTACGCCCGACTCGGCAAGATTGACTGCGATGTTTAATGCGGTTTGACCGCCCATCGTCGGGAGGATGACGTCCGGCTTTTCGATCTCGATAATTTTCTGCACGAACTCCGGAGTGAGCGGCTCGATGTAAGTCACGTCGGCAAGTTCGGGATCGGTCATGATCGTCGCGGGGTTGCTGTTGACGAGAATGACTTTGTAGCCGAGTTTGCGGAGAACCTTACAAGCCTGTGTGCCGGAATAGTCGAACTCGCAGGCCTGGCCGATTACGATTGGCCCGCTTCCAATTATGAGGACGGAATTTATATCTTCACGTTTAGGCAATAATGATCACTGTTTTTTTTGAGGTAGAAGTTAATTGTTGGGGGAAGCCTAATCAAGGAGATGAACAGTGTTTTGAAAGTCCTATCTCAAAGACCAGAGCATGTGGAAATATTTTGCCTAGTGGGTCTTAATGACGACCGCAATTTGGACAGGGCAAACCTGACTCAGATCAAGTCTATCTCCTGCGGCAAATCAATTCACCTTTTCCGATTGGAACGATCATTGAGTCGACCCTGTTGTCGTCCAATGCTTTTTCTATCATAACTTTGAGATCTTCATAATGGCTAATGGCATTGTCTGCAACTATTATTCCGCCTTTTACCATTTTTGGAATGATGATCCGGTAACATGTTTCATAAATCTCTTTTTCGGCATCAAGAAAACAAAAGGAAATGTGTTCAAGTGCGTTCAAGTATTTGACTGCATCGCCTTCCACTAATTCGATGTATTGTTCTATTTGTGATTCCTTGAATGTCTCTCTTGCAATGTTCGCCTTCTCCGGCAAGATTTCAAAAGTTCTAATCTTCGTTTGCCTTTCAATACATGCGAGTGAGATCCACATTGTAGAATATCCGGCACTTGTTCCCACTTCAATGAATTCTCCTTCGGGACAGGTCGAAGCTATGATTGCAAGGAATTCCCCTGTTTCAGGCGGGATTTGTCGCAACCGCTGTAATTTTGGTGTTCCATCGTTCCGGTCTCTCTTGTCGATTTCTTCAAGATATGCCATTCTCTTTTTCATCGTGTCTGTAATATTTTCGAACACTTAGTTCACTCCTTTATGATGGTTAGTCTTCCTAACTGGGCGTTGCCATTTCTGTCAACGAGCACCGGTCGACATGGGAGGATGGAAAATGCAGAGAGGAGAAAGGTCAGTATAATCAATGCAGTATCTCCCCTGAAATTGCATTTCCCGGAACATCTAATAGCTGGATACTCGACATGGTCCTTAGGATTGAATTGTCTGTATATACCCACACTACTTTCTTGTCCCGGGTTATCTCGAAGACATGCGGAGCCTTTCCGAATTGGTTGTGCCCCAGCCAATTGGTCAGAACCAAATTCCCATTCGGCAAGACTTGCATTCCCGTCATGAACTTCAATTCGATTCTCGGCAATTCATCCTTCGTCAGTTGCCATATAATGTTCCCCGATGTATCGATTTCGACGACGCGCGGGTCGCCGTCATGGTCGGAACATGCGATAAGTGTATTGCCATTCGGCAATCGAATTACCGAATGCGGGCCCCCTTTGATCGGTATCTCGCGGATCACTTTGCCAGTTGAGTCATACTCGCAAACTTTGTCCAGCCCATAATGCGCGACAAGATAATTCCCGTTTTGGAGTTTCCTTGCGTTGCGCATGAAGAAATGCCCGCCGTCTACGCTATCGGGAAGAAGCTTCACTTTCCTGACAATCTTTCCGTCAGGAGCGACTTCTAGCAGCGAGCCTGAGTTGCATTCACCTATGAATGTATTGCCGTTGGGCAGCCGCTGGCAAGCGTATATTTCACTTTTGGATTCGTATGAAAAAACGACTTCCTTTTTTCGCGTTACTTCCTTGACTCCGTTGCCCGTGTTGAACAGAAGATTACCGTTCGGAAGAACCCAGACGTCGTTGCAGCGTTCTGCCGGGTACTCCCAATCCACTTTGCCCGTTTCCGAGATAATGAAGACTTTTCCTTGGGTGTAGTCTGTGCACACGAATGGGTGGGTCACGACTTTTGCACTATCCGGTTGTGCGTAGGAATCGGCAAAGGCAAGCGCAAGAAATAACGTGATAGGGAAAGCTCGATTCATCTGGGAATTCTTTTTTTGTCGGTTCCTCTGAGTCCTTCCAAACGAGTTCTTGCGC
>Ga0326727_10022682_pt1 | contig 12092 bp, 8 predicted proteins | sample MB2enrmetagenome_FD_207643 | JGI IMG/M metagenome (GOLD analysis project Ga0326727, IMG submission 207643) | Lab enriched peat soil microbial communities from McLean, Ithaca, NY, United States - MB29MY | ecosystem: Environmental > Terrestrial > Soil > Wetlands > Peat | place: USA: New York... | reverse complement strand
GCCCCGCTGGTCTACTTGAACGAAGCGATGGCGCTGGCCTCGTCGTCCTTGATGTCGAAGACGGTGACCAGCTTGGTCAACTGCAGCAGGTCGTGCACCTTGCGGGTCAGCTTCAGCAGCTTGACCTCGGCCTGCTGATTCTTGGCGGTGGTAAAGGCGCTCACCAGCTCGCCCAACCCCGAGCTGTCGATGTAGTTGACCTCTCCCAGGTTGAGCAGGATGTTTTTCTTTCCCTTGCCGATCAGGCCGCGAACGGCGTCGCGCAGTTGCACGCTGCCCTCGCCCAGGGTGATACGCCCGCTAAGGTCCAAAATGGCGACCCCGTCCACTTCTCGGGAAGCAATTGTCAATGCCACGGATATTCCTCCTTGTTGATATTACGGTAATAGAACTGGGGCGCTCCGGGCGGTGGAAAACTCCCGGGGCACGAGAAAGTCTCGCCAGGAAGCGAATTTTTCGGTATATTAAAGACTCCGGCACTATCCCAGATGCGTGCAGGCCTGCTCCGAATGGCCATTTCATGAAAGATAAGGCGATTTCCTTGAAAGGGATCGCGTGGCATTTGTGTATCTTGGGCCGGAAATTGTATACCGCACGGAAAATTTTCATCGAGGAGTTGCCATGCATACCTCGGATTATCGTCTTCGCACTCCACGGCCGCAGGGGCTCTACCATCCGCATAACGAACACGATGCATGCGGGATGGGGTTGGTCGCCAGCATTCGTGGAGAAAAAAGCCACGGCATTATCCGCAAGGGCCTCGAGGTGCTCATCAATCTCACCCATCGCGGCGCGGCGGGCTGCGATCCGGATACGGGCGACGGCGCTGGCATTCTAATCCAGATTCCGCACATGTTTTTTGCGCGCGAATGCGGCGAGCTGGGGATGCAGTTGCCCGAAGCAGGCGCGTACGGCGTGGCCATGTGTTTTCTGCCGGTTGACAAGCATTGCCGCTTGCAGGCCGAGGGCGTCTTCGAGCGCATCGCGCAGGAAGAGGGGCTGAAGGTGATCGGCTGGCGCGATACGCCGGTGAACGGCATTGCCATCGGCCGCGAGGCGCGCGCCTCCCAGCCCTACATCGAGCAGTTGTTTCTGGGCAAGCCCGCTGGCCTGGATGAAGACGCCTTCGAGCGCCTGCTCTACCGCGTCCGCCGCCGCATTGAAAATGAGATGGTCGCCTCGGAGATTGAGGGCAAGGAGTTTTTTTATATTCCCTCGCTTTCCTGCCGCACCATCGTCTACAAGGGCCTGATGCTGGCGCCGCAGATTGAGAAGTTCTACTACGAATTGGCCAATCCCCTGGTCACCAGCGCCCTCTGCCTGATCCACCAGCGCTTCTCCACCAACACCTTTCCCAGTTGGAAGCTGGCGCACCCCTACCGCTACGTGGCGCACAACGGCGAAATCAACACCATTCGCGGCAATATCAGTTGGATGAACGCACGCCAATCGGTGCTGGGCAGCCCGCTCTACGACGGCAAGATCAACGATCTCTATCCGGTGATCGTCCCCGGCGGCAGCGACTCCGGCTCGCTGGACAATGCGGTGGAGTTTCTCTATCAGTCGGGCCGCTCGCTGCCCCACGTGATGGCCATGCTGATTCCCGAGGCATGGGCGGGCAACCCCGACATGGACGATGACAAGCGCGCCTTCTACGAGTACCACGCCTCGCTGATGGAGCCCTGGGACGGCCCGGCGGCCATGGCCTTCACCGACGGCCGCGTGATCGGGGCGACTCTCGACCGGAATGGGCTGCGCCCCGGCCGCTACATCGTCACCAAGGACGATCTGGTGGTGCTGGCCTCCGAGGCCGGCGTGCTGGACGTGCCGGCCAAGGATATTCGCAAGAAAGGCCACCTGCAGCCCGGCCGCATGTTCCTGGTCGATACTGTCGCCAAGCGCATCATCTCCAACTCCGAGATCAAGAAACAGTTGGCCGGCCGGCAACCTTACGCAAACTGGCTGCAGGAGCAGCAGGTCACGCTGGAGCAGTTGCCGGAACCTTCGCGGATGATCGCTTCCAACCCCGAGACCTTGCTGCGCCGCCAGCGCGCCTACGGCTACAGCGAAGAAGACTTGAAAATCCTGCTGGCTCCGATGGCCGCGCGGGGCGAAGAACCGGTCGGCTCCATGGGCTCCGATGTGCCGCTGGCCTGCCTCTCCGACCAGCCGCAACCGTTGTTCAACTATTTCAAGCAACTCTTCGCGCAGGTCACCAATCCGCCCATCGATCCCATCCGCGAAGAGATGGTGATGTCGCTGATCAGCTACATCGGCACGGAGCGCAACATACTCGACGAGGCGCCGGAGAACTGCCACACGCTGAAGCTGCCGCATCCCATTCTGAGCAATCGGGACTTGGAAAAACTGCGCCGCGTCTCCACGGGAGATCTGCTGGCCACTACGCTGCCGGCGCTGTTTCGCGCCGCCGACGGCGAACAGGGCCTGAAGCGCTCGCTGGAAGAGTTGAGCGCCCGCGCCTCGCACGCCGTGGAGTCCGGTTACACGCTGCTGATTCTCTCCGACCGCGGCGTCGATCCCACCTATGCGGCCATTCCCAGCCTGTTGGCCATGGCCGCTGTCCATAACCGCCTGGTCATCGAGAAGACCCGAACCCAGGTGGCGCTGATCATCGAGAGCGGCGAGCCGAGAGAGGTGATGCACTTTGCCCTGTTGATCGGCTACGGCGCCAGCGCCATCAACCCCTACCTGGCCATAGAAACGCTGCACGACCTGAAGCGGCTTGGCCTGCTGCCGCATAACGTCACCGGCAACCAAGCGGAGAAGAACTTCATCAAAGCCATCAACAAGGGCCTGCTGAAGACCTTCTCGAAGATGGGCATCAGCACCCTGCAAAGCTATCGCGGCGCACAGGTCTTCGAGGCCGTGGGGCTCAATCGATCGCTGGTGGACACATACTTTTCAGGCACCGCTTCGCGCATCGAAGGCGTGAGCCTGGAGGTGTTGGCGCGCGAGGCGCTGCTCAAGCACGCCTACGCATTTCAGCCGCTGACGGAGTCTGAAACCGAGCTGGTGGTCGGCGGCCACTATCAATATCGCGAGGGCGGCGAGTATCACCTGCTGAATCCGGTCACTATCGGCACGCTGCAACGCGCCGTGCGCGAGAACAATCCGGCCACCTTCCAGGAATACACCGATCTGCTGGACGACAGGAACCGCCATCTGTGCACGCTGCGCGGTTTGCTCCAACTTAAGTACTCCGATAAGCCGCTGCCGATCGATAAAGTCGAGCCGGCCAAGGAGATCGTCAAGCGCTTTACAACCGGCGCCATGAGCTTTGGATCGATCAGCAAGGAGGCGCACGAGACGCTGGCCATCGCCATGAACCGCATAGGCGGCATGTCCAACACCGGCGAGGGCGGCGAGGATGAAGAGCGCTTCAAGCGCGACGCCAACGGCGACTTGCGGCGCAGCGCCGTCAAGCAGGTAGCCAGCGGCCGCTTCGGAGTCACCGCAAATTACCTAGTCAACGCCGACGAGTTGCAGATCAAGATGGCGCAGGGCGCAAAGCCAGGCGAAGGCGGCCAGTTGCCCGGCCACAAGGTGGATGAGATCATCGCCAGAATACGCCACTCCATTCCCGGCGTGGGCCTCATCTCGCCGCCACCGCACCACGACATCTACTCCATCGAAGACCTGGCGCAACTGATCTACGACCTGAAGAACGTCAATCCCCAGGCGCGCATTGCCGTCAAGCTGGTTGCTGAGGCCGGCGTGGGAACCGTGGCCGCCGGCGTCTCCAAGGCGCACGCCGACGTGGTGCTCATCTCTGGCGACAACGGCGGCACCGGCGCTTCACCGCTCAGCTCCATCCAGCACGCCGGGCTGCCGTGGGAGCTGGGCCTGGCTGAGGCCCAACAGGTACTGCTGCTGAACGATCTGCGTGGCCGCATCAAGGTGCAGACCGACGGCAAACTCCAGACCGGCCGCGATGTGGTCATTGCGGCTCTGCTGGGCGCCGAGGAGTTCGGCTTCGCCACCATGCCGCTGATCAGCATGGGCTGCATCATGATGCGCAAGTGCCACCTGAACACCTGCCCGGTGGGCATTGCCACGCAGGACCCAGTGCTGCGCGCGCGCTTCACGGGCCAGCCCGAGCACGTGGTCAACTTCTTCTTCTTCATTGCCGAACAGGTGCGACAGCAGATGGCCAAACTGGGCTTCCGCACCTTCGATGAGATGGTGGGACGCGTGGACAAGATCGACGCCGCCGTCGCCCATGACCACTGGAAGGCCAAAGGCATCGATCTCTCCTCGATCCTCTACTTGCCCACGCTGCCCTCGCGCGTGGCGCGGCGCAAGGTGCAGGCCCAGGATCACGGCCTTGACAAGGCGCTGGATCACGTTCTCATTGAGAAGGCCGCGCCTGCACTGGAATCCAGGACCCCGGTGACAGGAAGCTTCGCAATTCGCAACGTGCATCGCACCGTAGGCGGAATGCTGGGCGGCGAAATCGCCCGCCGCTACGGCTCGGCCGGATTGCCGGACGAGACCATCCACTTCAAATTTACCGGCTCGGCCGGCCAGAGCTTCGGCGCCTTCGTTCCCAACGGCGTAACACTCGAATTGGAAGGCGAGTCCAACGATTATTTGGGCAAGGGACTCTCTGGCGGGCGCATCATCGCCTATCCGCCGAAGAATTCCAGCTTCCTGCCCGAAGAGAGCATCCTGGTGGGCAATGTGGTGCTCTACGGCGCTACCAGCGGCGAAGTCTTCGTGAACGGCATAGCCGGCGAACGCTTCGCTGTTCGCAACTCCGGCGCCATCGCGGTGGTCGAGGGCGTGGGCGATCACGGCTGCGAGTACATGACCAACGGCACGGTGATCGTCATTGGAAAGGCCGGACGCAACTTCGCCGCCGGTATGAACGGCGGACGCGCCTTTGTCTACGACGAGAGGGGCGACTTCTCCACGCGCCGCTGCAACACCGCCAGCGTGGATCTGGAGCCGCTCAGTTCCGATGCGGATATTGCCGAGGTGCGCGGCCTGCTGGAGCGCCACCGCGACCTCACCGGCAGCCCGCGCGCCGCATGGATTTTGGAGCGCTGGGACGAGTCGCAGCCACACTTCATCAAGGTCTTTCCTCACGAGTACAAGCGCGTGCTCGGCGTTCAGCGCGCCGAGGCAGTTTATTCCTCTCCCACAACTTCGTCGCCCGTGGCGGCGGCAGCCGAGGTGCACCATGGGTAAGGTCACAGGATTTCTGGAGATCGAGCGCGAACAACCCGCCCGCCGCAAGGTCGAGGAGCGGCTCCAGGATTGGCTAGAGGTCTACCAGCCTTTTCCCGAAGAGAAGCAGCGCGAACAGGGCGCCCGCTGCATGGATTGCGGCGTTCCCTTCTGCCACTCCGGCTGTCCGGTCAACAACCTGATTCCCGACTGGAACGACCTGGTGTACAACGGCCGCTGGGAGGCCGCCATCCGCCGCCTCCACGCCACCAACAACTTCCCCGAGTTCACCGGCCGCATCTGTCCTGCGCCTTGCGAGGCCGCCTGCGTGCTGGGCATTAGCGAGCCGGCCGTATCCATCAAGCTCATTGAGCGCAGCGTGGTCGAGCGCGCCTGGGATGCGGGCTGGATTCATCCCGAGCCGCCCGAGCAGAACACCGGCAAGCGCGTGGCCGTGGTGGGCAGCGGACCGGCGGGTCTGGCCGCGGCACAGCAGTTACGCCGCGCCGGCCACTCGGTCACCGTATATGAGAAGAACGACCGCATCGGCGGCCTGCTCCGTTACGGCATTCCCAGCTTCAAGATGGAAAAGCACGTCCTCGACCGCCGCCTCCAGCAGATGCGCGCCGAGGGCGTCACCTTTGTCGCCAACGCCCATGTGGGCGTCAACTTGCCGGTCGAGAAACTCACCGAACGCTATGACGCCATCCTGCTATGCGGCGGCTCCGAGCAGCCCCGCGACCTGAAGATCCCCGGCCGCGAGCTCAAGGGCATTCACTTCGCCATGGAGTTTCTGCCGCAGCAGAATTGCCGCTGCGAGGGCGACACCATCGACCCCTCCATCGCCATCCTCGCTGAGGGCAAGCGCGTGGTCATCATCGGCGGCGGCGACACCGGGGCCGACTGCCTGGGAACCAGTCTGCGCCAGCGCGCCCTGAGCGTTCACCAGTTCGAGATCATGCCCAAGCCGCCCGCCCAGCGCGCCGCCTCCACCCCCTGGCCCATGTGGCCCATGCAGTTGCGCACGGAAACTTCGCACGAAGAGGGCGGCATCCGCGACTGGAGCATCAACAGCGTTGAGTTTACAGGCGACGCCGAGGGACGCGTCCAGCAGTTGCACGCGGTGCGCGTCGGCGCACCGCCGAAGTTTGAACCTATCTCCGGCTCCGAGTTCAGCCTCGACGTCGATCTGGTGCTGCTGGCGATGGGCTTCCTGGGGCCTGTGCGCTCGGGCATGATCGAGCAATTTGGAGTGGCTCTGGATAATCGGGGCAATGTAGCCACCGACGCCGGCTACCGGACCTCAATCGAGAATATCTTTGCCGCCGGCGACATGCGCCGCGGCCAATCGCTAGTGGTTTGGGCCATCAGCGAAGGCCGCAAGGCCGCCGCTTCCGTCGATCGCTATCTGGCCACCATTGACGAGCCCGTCTCCCAGCACCATCGCGCTCTGGCCTGATTGGTTTCGTGCTTGCTTTGCCGCCAGATGATTCAGCGATTCATTGCAATCCGGCATGGAGAAGGCAGGAAAGAATAATCTCGGGCAAGTTATTGATTTTAAGTGGTAGGCGAGGCGGGGATCGAACCCACAACCCCCGGCTTAGAAGGCCGGTGCTCTATCCTATTGAGCTACTCGCCCATGTACAACTTATTTTAACGTTGACTGGGCTAAAGCGCATCTGTGAATGCCGCCAACGCAGCTTCCAGGGTCTTTTCTGCCGCTGCGGGCGACTCTCCGCATGCGGTCAGGTAGGCGGTGACTCCCAGGCCCATAAGCTCCGGGGAAATGAAGGCGCGGCGAATCATAAGATCAGCGCGGCAGCAGCTGAGCGGGACAGCGTGGAGGAGGCCGCAGACGCGCTTGCATGCCTTCTCGGCCATTTCTGGCAGAGTCCATTGCTGGTCGCTTTTAGGAAGCAGATCAATGAAACAGCCCATGGCGTGTGCTGTGCAGCCGGGCGGTGCATCCAGCTCATCGGGGTCAAATTCACCGGCATCCAAGTGCGGCCAGAAATCGCATTTCGAGGTCCATACCGGAGAATCAGCGGCATTCAGCTTTGACAGGGCCTCAGCCAACGCCGAAAATTGAGCCGCCTCAGGTAGATCCAAGGCGCGTTCCGGAGCGCGTTGCAGATCGAAAAACCCCACCCAATGCGCTTCGATCACCGGCGCATCGCCACCCACTTCGAACTCCCAATCAGCTTCCATGAGTCTTGGCCGTCACCGCCAGCAGGAACCGCATTACCGTCGTCTCCGCCCAGTGAATTTCGTTGCCTGGATCGCGGGAGAGGTAGGCGCAGTGGCCGCCGTGGCGGGTTTCTACAAAGGTCACGTGGGGGTTGGCGAGCAACTTGGCGCGGGTCTCCGGCAGAAGGCGAATGAAGGGATCGTCCAGGGCGTGCAGCACGAGCGTGGGAACCGCGATCCGGTCCACCATGCGGGCAGCGGCGGCGCGGTCATAGTAGTCGTCGGCGTCGCGAAAACCCCAGTAGCGAGCCACAATCTTGTCGTCGAATTCGCGGATGGAGCGCACCGGCCCGATAACCTTCCGGCTCACATAAATGCCGGGAAACAACTTTGCCTTGCGCTTGTAGCGCGCCAGCAACCCGTGTAGAAAACGCCACTCGTAGAGGCGGTTGAATCCCTCGTGCAGGGCGTCGGCGCCGGGAGCCAGGTCGATGGCTGGGCAGACTGCGGCCACGGCGCACAGGGGTCCCCGATTATCACCCCACTCCCCGGCCAGCTTCAGCACCAGGTTCCCGCCCATCGAGTAGCCCGCCAATGCCACTCGTTTCAGCCCGAACCGTTCTGCATAGTGGCGCACCACCACACCCACATCGCCTGAGAGTCCGGAGTGATAGAGCGTAGGCGTCAACGTCTCCGTGCCGCCGCAGGTGCGCATATTCATCCGCACCACGTTCCAGCCGGCCTGCCACGCCCGCGCGGCGATGCCTTGAATGTAACGGGAGTCCGACGAGCCTTCCAGGCCATGAACCAGCACCACGGTCAACCGTGCAGCAGGCTCAGCCTGCCAGTGGCAATGGCACAGCACGCGGCTGCCATCCGCCGGGTCCACCTCGACCGTCTCCGAAACAGCCGCCAGGCGGAAGGCTGGCCGGGGATAAAAATTCCCGGCAATTGTCTGCAAATGGCCGCTGCTCAGGCCGCGATGTGGCTCAAACGGGGTAAACCACCCCTGCGACGAAGACCTGTCTCCTCGGCCCCTGGGGAAACCCGCAGGCAGTCCGGTAGTAAGGCGGCTAAACTCTTCATTTTTCTTGATATCTGGGGTCACGGAAACTCGCCCATACGGCCGGTGAGACAGGTTGCGCCCACAGCGGCGAGTGCAAGTTGGGGCGGCTAGTGGGGATCGAACCCACGACATCCTGAGCCACAGTCAGGCGTTCTGCCGCTGAACTATAGCCGCCGTATACACCGATTGTAGCATCGAATCAGATACTCCAGCCCACTCAGGCCCCATGCGAGCCCCCTGTCCCGCCTCACGTCCGGCCTGCTGGACCTTGCAACGCCGGGCGCAACCCAACTACCAATTCGCGCTACAATCGAAGAGTGTCGGGGCGTGGCGCAGCCTGGTAGCGCATCTGCTTTGGGAGCAGAGGGTCGGGGGTTCGAATCCCTCCGCCCCGACCAGTATAAACTATTGATAATAAATGTAATATAGCCGATTCCGGTCACGCATCTGCTTTTTCCCGCCACTGCACTGTAGTCGATTTTGTAACTGAAGCCGTGGACTGCGCCCCTAAACTGAGACAAATCGGAGTGCGACTCTTTTCAGCGAATGGAGAGCGTCGATGTCGAAGCAACAGCGGTACTCTAAGGAATTTCAGGAGCGGGCTGTGCGGCGGATGAAGCTGGGCGACAATGTCAGTCAACTGTCCCGCGAACTGGGAGTGCACCGGACCTGTCTCTACAGGTGGAAACGCCAGTTGGGACTGCGTCCGCAGGGCCGAAAGCGAGCCGTGGAAGAAGATTGGCGGGACCGCAGGATCGAAACGCTTGAGGCCAAGATCGCCCGCCTGGAAAGAATCGTCGGCGGACAGTGGCAGGAGCTGGATTTTTTCGAGAGTGCCTTGCGAAGGATCGAAAAGAAGGACGCGATGATCGGCGGTGGCGGGAATCGATCTACGCCGAAATCCGTTCCCGGATGCGCGCGCAAGGCGGACTGAGCATCCAGCGCATGTGCGAGCGAGCCGAAGTCAGCCGTGCCAGTTTCTATCGTCATTGGGAAGAGCGGGAACCGGCTGCGGCGGAAACAGAGTTACGCGGCGCTATCCAGCGGCTGGCCGTGGCGCATCGCTACGACGGCTATCGTCGCATCGCGGTGCTGTTACAGCGGGAAGGGTTGGTTGCGGACGCCACGCTCGCCGAAGTCCGCGTCCCCCAGCCGAAAGGCCGGCCACGGCAAAAACCGAAACGGGTAATCGCGGACCGGGGTTTCGACTCGGACCCACTGCGACAAAGATGGAAACGACGCGGCATTGAATTGATTGCTCCCTACCGGAGGAACAACAAGGAGCGGAGATATGAAGATGGCCGGAAGCTGCGGCGCTACAAACGACGCTGGAAGATTGAACGAACCAACGCATGGTTGGGGCAGTTCCGCCGATTGCTGGTCCGCCATGAACATCTCTTCACTACCTACCGGGCCTTCTTCTATCTCGCTTGCCTCTGGATTACATTACGGAAATGTTTTTGAAACATGCGCTAGGGTTTTGTCACCGAATAATCCTTTGCCTTACGTAACGCGAACCTCCTACTACATGTAGCCAATCATCCAAGAGTTCAGAACTCTCCATGCGAGTCGACTCGTCATTGCGTAAGCGATCTATATCCGTTGCGAGAGACGGAGACGCCAAATTATTAAACCGGATTACTGCTTCTTTCGCTTCATCACCATTGAGAAAGACATATGCATCCGCTCGGAGCGGTCGCGTTACTTGCCACCCCAACCAGTCCGGTCGGATTACATCATCCAAGGGCGTCGCGCGAAAATTTAGCCACGAGCACAACTGCCTTGCAATACGAATGACTCTGGCATTGAATTTCAGTGGGTTCGCTAATACGGTATCGATAATAAGATGCTGAGCCAATTCCCGCCGTTCACCGTCATTCGGGAATCGATCCACGAGTGCGGCAGCGACAACCAATGCAAATTCCGGATTCAGAAATGTTGTCTCTGGCCTTACTGCAAGGATCGCAGCCTTAGATAGATCAGGCACCACTGACGCGTCCAAACGAGTTGATTTCCCAAGTAGGAGGACGCTCATCAGCGCGCCAAACGTGAATGTCCGTCCTCCCAACTGGGAAGAGCATAATCGTTCGGCAACAACCTCACAATATTTGTTCAGCATCGCTGACGAGAATTTCGGAACGCGTGTATGGATAATTCGGGCCGCCGATAGTGCAATCACATCTTTCTCGTGCACGCTCGCTGAGTGCATCCTCCTGTACGCATCAGATAGCATACCGTCTATTGCCTCTGGAGGCAGTACCCTAATCTGCTTGCTAACGGGGCTTCTGGCCTGTGATACGGAATCTCCTCCTTTAGGAATCTGGAACGGCGGATAGCGACGATCTCTCCCGCGAGCGATCCGTCGCACTGCTTCCTTCATTGACGAATCTACGGGGCGGTCGTGCGACACATGGAACGTACGGGAGCTTGTAGGTCTGGATGGCCACCATTCATCGTCGGTATCGAGCCACCAAGCTTTGCCTTCGTCGAGCACAGAGACGACCAACAGTGGTCTTTGGTAATACCAACGCTCGAGGACTGTCGGCTCGATGGAAATTGGCCAATCCGTCTGCGACGGCTCACGAGTCTTAATCTGAACCCACAGGGTGTGGCCCTGTAAATCGCTCCACTCCAAATAACCATCGAAGCCTTCCGATTCTCGCCCATGAACAAAAATAGCATCCCAACCCCGCACCAAATATCCAAATAGGTCTTCACCGTACATACCGTTGCGCCTTCGCTCGTGACCCATAGCACTAGCATCACGATCGCACGCCACACTCTCATATGGCCCTTCGCCAATCTCATCTTTGCGCCTCGACTCGCGACTCATAACGCCCCCCGAGGTTCAGAAGATCGTTTCCACAGTCTCTACCGTCTGATACCACCTAATTCTAGGACCGATGATTGACCGAAGCTTCCATCGCAACGTCTTAGGCGTTGCTTTTACCTCGGCCAGGAGCAACTCGGCTGAGTGCAACGCGTGGTCGAGCATATTCGGTGGCTGCCGACCATCGAATAGTTCCGGCAAACGTTCTGCACAAAGCGCAAGGTTCGTGCAAACGGTATGGCAAAACCCCCAGTCGGACTTCAATGCGCCACACACTCTCTCAACATTGATTTGCTCTCCGTCTTTTCTGCCGACATCGAATGTCCCCAGTAACGCTAGGACATCTGACCAGTCAGTTTGTCGAAGGGCAACACGCTGCAACTTCGAGAGCAGTAAATCTGCGAGAGGTAACGTGCATTTGTCTATCTGCAGTCTGCCCCTGAGTCTCAAACGATGGCAGTAATTAAGATCGTCCAACACTAAGTCGATGGATAACCTTCCATTCGTGAAGAACGCCCGCCTCCCATCCGTTGCGATCTCTATCGACGGGTCGCTTATGAAGCCACGGCAGGACAACAGCGCGTGGACACGTCGAGAATCATGAGTGGCGCAAACAAAATCCATATCCTTCCACTTCCGAGATGGTGACGACGCGACCTCTACGCTCTCGCGACATCGCAGAGCGACCGCCACAGACCCAAAAAGCCGCAGCAAAAGGCCATCTGAATTAGCTGCCGATACAATCTCCGTGCTCAAGTCAATCAGATCAGAAAGGCTAATCGCGATACTACCGCACGAGGCATTATTCAATCGGGATCT
>Ga0326727_10022681_pt1 | contig 12093 bp, 10 predicted proteins | sample MB2enrmetagenome_FD_207643 | JGI IMG/M metagenome (GOLD analysis project Ga0326727, IMG submission 207643) | Lab enriched peat soil microbial communities from McLean, Ithaca, NY, United States - MB29MY | ecosystem: Environmental > Terrestrial > Soil > Wetlands > Peat | place: USA: New York... | reverse complement strand
GGGTTGAGGTGTAGGTGCCGGTGGCCGCCTGTTCGGCCAGTTCCTGCATGCGGATGAGCTTTTCGTCGGTGACCCCGAGCGCGCCGTCGGCGGTCTGGAGCAGCGAGATCGCGTCGTTGGCGTTGCGCACGCCTTGGTTAAGTGTGGAGATGTTGGCGCGCATGAGTTCGCGCACGGCCAGGCCGGCTGCGTCGTCCGAGGCCTGGTTGATGCGCAGGCCCGATGACAGCTGGTTGGTGGCGTTGGCGAGTGACTTGTACGCCGAGTCCAAGTTCTGGGTGGCCGTCATGGCCATCATGTTGTGGTTGATTACCAGAGACATTTCCGTTCCTCCTTGAATTCGTTATGCATCCTTGCATTTCTTCCCGGGGCGGCCAGCCGTATTAGAGCCTCCACTGGTCAAAATTCCCGGACTGACAGACTTATCGGCGAGCTTGAAAAATACATTAGGAAAAAGCGGCAAAGATTCCGCGGAGGCGGGATGGACCGGGAAAGCGCGAGGCGGGCGGCGGAAATACTGGGCCGGGGCGGCGTGCTCGCCTTGACCGGCGCGGGTATTTCCGTGGAGAGCGGTATCGCTCCGTTCAGGGGGCCGGGCGGGCTTTGGAGCAAATACGATCCGGCTCTTTTTGAGATTGACCGCTTTTACGAGAATCCGAAACGCATTTGGGATCTGATGCGGCAGGTTTTTTTCCGGGATATCGCCAAGGCTGCGCCCAACACCGCCCATTTGGCGCTGGCGGCGATGGAGAGCGCCGGGCTAGTCGACGGCGTGGTCACCCAGAATATCGACGGGCTGCACCAGCGGGCCGGCAGCCGCAGGGTGATCGAATTCCACGGCGGGCTTTCGCGCCTGCGCTGCCTGCAATGCCTGCGCGCCTTCGAGGCGAACGCCCAGGCGATAGCCCGGGACGTGCCTCTGTGCCGCGAATGTGGCGGGACGCTCAAGCCGGACGTGATCTTCTTCGGCGAGGCCATACCGCCCGAGGCTTCCAGCGAGGCTATGGAAATGGCCCGCCGGGCGGCCAGCATCCTGATCGTCGGCACCAGCGGCGAGGTCATGCCGGCGGCCGCCCTGCCCATGACGGCCAAGCGGGCCGGGGCCTCGGTCATTGAAATCAACCTGTCGCCGAGCCGGCACACGCCGGCGGTGACGGACATCTTTTTGCAGGCCAAGGCGGGTGCTGCCCTGGGCGCGCTTTTGGAGCAACTCGGCCTGGGAGCCCCGGGCGGGTGAGGGACGGGCGGGGTTATTTCGCCAGAAATTCCTCGGAGCTTACGATCGCGAGCGGGCGGTCGGCTTCGGGGGCGGAGCGGATCTTGCGCAAGGCGGCCTCGGAAAATTTGCCGGGCAAGGCGGCCAGCATGGCCTCGGCCGGAGGCAGCGCGGGCGGGGCTGTTTTGACGACGGCGAATTCCCCCCGGCACAGGCCCTCGGCCAGGCGTTTGCGGGCGGCGAGACCCTGTTTGCCCGGGGCGGAGGCGGCCGAGCGGCCCGGTTCCCGACCGAAAAGAGGGCAGTCCATTTTGGCCAGCGCGTGGGCTAGGGCGGTGTAATCGAAACCTTCGGGTCCAAGCAGCCTGACTGCGGCTACGGCGAATTCAAAGTCGCTTTGGGGCGGTCGCCAGGCCTTGGCGCTGCCGAGAAATTCGCGGCTTGCGAACAAGACCGCCAGCACGTCGCGGATGGCGCCGCCGTGCCCGCGATAGGCGGCGGCCATCTTGTCGACCAAAGCGGCCGGGGGCGCGCCGCGCAGGAAATGGGCCGCGAGCCTGGAACAGACGAATTTGGCCGTGGCCGGGTCGGCGGCCAGGCATTTCACGGCCAAGGCCAGCTCCCCGCGCCCTAGGGCGGGTATCCCGACCCCAAGGAAATCCTTCGGCCCCTTGGCGTGGCGGAGCGCATCGAAAGACACCCCGTTTTCATCCCCGGGTTCGCGGGGCGCGCCCAGGCCCCAGCCGGTGAGGACCGAGGCCAGGGCGGTCACGTCTTTTGGCTGCGCCTGGCCCATGGTCATGTCTTTGAGCACGGTCCTGGCCAGCGCCGGGTTGAGCGTCCCCGGCGCGCTTTTGATCCCCGGGCCGCCCGGGGCGGAACTCTCCCAGTTGTCGTAGGCCACGAGCATGGCCGGATGACGGATAACGGCCGCCAAAAGGTCCTCGAAACGGCCAAGGGCGAAGGGGAGTATCGCCTCGCGCTCAAAGGCCCCATACCAGAGCCTGGCCAGGCTTTTGCCGGTGTCGGGCAGGAAAAAAGACAGCCAGAATCCGGCCATGGCTTCTTTCAACTGGCGGGGACTGAGAGCCGCCCTGGCCAGGCGCGAGGCCAAAGCCTGAACACCCGCCTCGCGAACCACGGCCTCGGCCGCGGCCGTATCGCCGGACTTGGACTGGGTGCGGAAGAGCTCCACCGGACCGTCGGCGCATAAAGGCAGCGAGGCGAGATAACGGGTCAGGATGGCGGGCTCGGGCAGGCTCTCCGGATCGAGCTGCCGGCGGACAAAGTCAGCGCCCCCGTCGTTGTTTATACTGCCGTAAAGATCAATGGTCGGCCCAAAGGTAAGACGCTCCACCACGAGCGCCGCATCGGCCTTGGCCGGGGGGGCGGCGTGGGCCGGCGCGGCCAGCGGGAACAAATGCGCCAGAAAGATGATCGCGGCGAGAATGTATGGCATATGTGTGTGCTGTTGTTCGCCGGGGGACTCTGCTTGCCTTTTTGCCGCCACGGCTCTAATCACCCCGCATTATGCTCGTGCTCACCGAAAAACGCAAGGCCCGCATCCGGGAAGTGGCCGCCAGACGGCAAAAAGACCTGACCCTGGTCCTGGCCAACATCCACGATCCGCACAATGTTTCCGCCATCCTGCGCAGCTGCGACGCTTTCGGGGTCGGGCGCGTCCATCTCTATTACACCGTGGAGGCCTTTCCGGCGCTGGGACACAAGTCCTCGGCCTCGGCCAGGAAATGGGTGGAGACCGTCCGGCACGGCAAGCCCGGCTCCTTGTGCGTCCCGCTGGCCGACCAAGGCTACCAGATCCTGGCCGCGGGCTTAAGCGAAAAGGCGAGGCCCCTGACCGCGTTCGATTACACCGGCCCGACCGCCATCATCCTGGGCAACGAACACCGGGGCGTGGACGAGGAATTCGCGCCCTACGTGCACGGCGAAGTGTTCATCCCCATGCAGGGCATGGTGCAAAGCCTCAACGTCTCGGTGGCGGCGGCGGTTTTCCTGTTCGAAGCCTTCCGGCAACGCTACGCCAAAGGCCTCTACGACGAACCGTCTCTGCCGCCGCAGGAGCTGGAGGCGCTGGTGGAGAGGATGGAGAAGAAGTGAGAAACCGGGGGCAAACCCATTCTTTATGTCACCGGGTCAGGGCGGCTCGGGATTTCCCAACCAACGCGCGACCAGGGGCAAACACGGAGCGAGCCGCGGGGACTTGGCGTGCATAATTGTGTTTGGCGTGCTGCCCATGCCTCCGGATCAACTTGTTTTGACCTTCGTGATGAAAGTGAATTTGGACAAATCCCTAATGCAAGAAACAATATTGAGGCATGACCGGTCACATTTTATTGTAAATCTATATATTGAGACTCCTCCAATGACTTTTTTTAGTCCAATATTCTCTATTGAAATTTTTTTGTCATTAAAGAAAATTACCAGAGTATCAAGTATATCCTCCTTGATCCCTGTATCATTGCATGAAATTATTATGTCTTTATATACATCATGGGGTATTCTTATGTTAACTTTTTTTAAAACTGCTAAAGAAACGAGGCCTATAATTGTGCAGAATGCTGGTATAACCAGCATTCCAGCCCCCAGCGCCATGCCGACACCTGCATTGAACCAGAGAGTAGCGGCAGTTGTTAGTCCTCTAACCGATCCCTTGTCCTTGATAATGACTCCAGCGCCAAGAAATCCTATGCCTGTAACGATTTGAGCCGCTATCCTCGCTGGATCAAGGGCGACGGTAATATTTCCTGTCGTCTCTCCTGCCTTATAATAAAAGTACTTAGAAATAACCATGATCAGCGCCGAACCGACACAAACAAGAATATTTGTTCTCAATCCCGCGCTTATACCATGTCGCTCTCTTTCGTAGCCGATCAGCGATCCGCAAATGCTCGCCAGGAAAATTCGAAACAGCATTTCGAATTCATAAGGATATTCACTCATGGCACACCTCTTCACTGAAAATCGAACGCAACCTGCGAGCGAAGCCTCGTTATTGGCTGATGCCGCGGGTTAGTTCAAGAGATGAGCAAGCATCCCGCAGCCCTGCCAATGATCACCACGCGTGAGGTGCTTTTTATTGCCTGGAGCACAAAGTTTTCAACCTTGCGCTCTTGCGGCAGACGCCGCATAGCCACGCCCGTGGCGTGACGGTGCTTTTAAATGGGAGCATAAAAATTAAGAAATTTTTTACTCCGTTAATATGACTAACAATAATTCCCCTCTGGTCTTCATCTCCCGAATTTTTCCTTCTCCACGTTGTCCGGGTCCACGCCGCAGGCGGCCAGTTCGGCCAGGACCGCGTTCTGCATGGCGCTTGGGCCGCAGAGGTAGTAGGCGGCGCCGGGCGAGACGCCGTATTTGAGCAGGGTGTTTTTAGTGAGATGGCCGGATTCGTAGGTCACGGCGGGCAGGGAGGGATCGTGGTACTTCTCGGCGCCCGGCGCGCGCGACAGGACGTGGACCACGCGCAGGTGCAGTTCGCGGGTCATGCCGGCCAGTTCGTTCAAGCTGAAGGCGTCGTCGAGCGTCTTATTGCACCAGAAGAGCCGGATATGGTTTTGGGCTTTGATGTCGCGGAAATGCCGCAGCACGCTTAAGAAGGGTGTGATGCCGACGCCGCCGGCGATCATGACGATGTCGTTTTTGTCTTCGATGTCTTTGCAGAAGGCTCCGAAGGGTCCGGCGCACTGGACGGGCGTGCCCGGGGCGAGTTCCGGCACGGTGCTGGTGAAGTCTCCGGATTTTTTGATGGTGAAGCGCAGCAAAGAGCCTTCTTCGGGCGCGCAGGAGATGGTGAAGGGGTGGGGTTCACTCCAGCCGTCCTCCCGTTTGACCCGGATGGTGGCGTATTGTCCCGGTTTCCGTTCCAGGAAACCCCGGTTCGGGAAATCTACGACCAGCGAATTCGTCTGGTCGGTCTCTTTGATCACGGCCAGGACTTTTCCTTCGGGCGCGGATTCGGGCATGGGTCGTTCTCCTGGTTTCCCTCGGTCCGTGGATTGCCGTTTCCCCTTTGCCCCGGGCCGGGATTCACGGCAGCGGTGAACACCAGAACCCAGCCGAAAGGGATTCCAAAGGGGCGATTGCCCCTTTGGCCGCCGGAGGCATTCTTCCTCTTCGCTCAGCAGCAGTCGTCCGTGCCGCCGCCGCAGTCGCAGGACGGTTCGCCGCCGGTCAGCCAGCCGTGGATGATGGCCCTGGCGCAACCGACGCCGGGGGAGACGCTGATGGCTCCCACGGGGCAGTTGAGCGCGCAGGCGCCGCATTCCATGCAGGCGTCGCGGGCGCTGTCCAGGGCCTTGCCGGACTGTATTTCGAAGACCGCGTGCGGGCAGACGTCGAGGCAGACGCCGCAGCCGACGCACAGGGCGCGGTTAAGACGCAAGGTGGCCACGCCGGGGAGGTAGAGCAGGCCGCGCATGTCGGTCTCCTTGCCGGGGAGGGCGCCCCGGCTTCGGTTTGAGGAACAGAACTGTAAACGTTGGACCTCAATCCCTGGAAAATGTCAATCGGGCCGTATGCTTCCGGGATTTCGACGGTGCGTCGCCCGAGTCGAGCCGTCGGCCTTAATATCCCAAAAAGCGCGGCAGGAGCCAAAAGGCCAGGGCCGCGGCCAGGGCCGCGATTTGGGCCGGGATGGCCCGGCGCATTTCTTTTTCCACGCCCGAGGGCGAGGTGAAGGTCGAGGAGCCGGTGAAGTTCATGGCGAACCAGGAGGCGGTGGCGACGATGAAGAGCGCCTGCGCGGCCAGATCGGACCAGGCGACGCCCCCGGCGTAGCCGGCGATCCAGACGAGCGCGGCCGCCGCGCCGGTGGCGGCGCCCTTGAGGGAAAATGACCGGCTCGGCAGGACGGGCAGAAGCGCCGGGGCGAGGAAGTTGCCGGCGCAAAAGCCCGTGATATAAGCGAGCAAGGCGTGGCCGCCTTGGGAGGCCATCCGGGAGAAGGAGAAGACGTCCGGGCCGATCCCGCCGAGCACCAGGCAGGCGGCCGCCGCGTAAGCCGAGGTCTTCCAGGTGTTGACCAGTTCCACCGGAGTCACGACCAGGCGCGCGATCAGTCCAAAGGGGACGCGGCGCATGGCGGCGTCGGCTTTTTTGCCGTTTTCCAGAAAGCGTTTGATGTCTTTTGCCTGTACCGGGCCGAAGACCACCCGGAACCCGGTTTTTTTTGTGACCTCGAAGCCGCACACGCCGGAGGCGCCAAGCTGGGGCAGGATCAGTTCGCGTTTGGGGGTGAGGTTTTTGAGATCCACGGCGGCTAAGCGCGAGGTGAGTTCGCCGGTGGAGAAGGTTTTTTTCCCGGCGGCGCACCAGACGTTGATTCCCTTGGTGTCCAGGACCAGGATCCAGGCGCCCAGGCCGGCGAGTTCGCGGCGCAGGCTGTCGAAGGTCAGTTTGTAATTGGCCGTGACCAGGATAGGGCTTTCGCTGTCCGGGTCGCCCACGGCGTAGAGGCCCGGGGCCACCCGGTAACTGTTGCGGCCAAAACCCAGGCGAACGCCGAGCGCGCCCAGGCGGTCAGCCAGGCCAAGGCGCGTGGCGACGCGCGGGACGGTTCCCCCGGCGGTCTTTATCCAGCCGGTGACGCAGGGCAGGATTTGGTATCCGGCGATTTCCCGGGACCGGCCCGGCGGTTTGGCGCAGCACACGGAGGCGGGCGGAACGTCTTGCATCCCGGTGATATCGCGTGCGCCCCGGGCCGGTTCGCCGTCCGGCCGGCAGCAGGAGGCGTCCGGCGTAGCGCCAAGGGGCGCCAAGGTGTCGGTTTTCATGCGGCGGGCCTTGGTTCGAACTGGTTTGGCGCAGGATTTCATAACATCGGGGCTCAGTCAACGGGAAGCGTGGCGCAGGGGGGACTGGAAAAAAATCCCTGACGACTTGCCAAATATTCGGATATGATTTAATTTGGAATTGAACTCATGTCCGTTCCATGGATGGGAACGGGGCTCTTTGTCTGAGCCTGGGAAGGGAAGCCGCAACTTCCGCCGGCCGGATTTATCCGACCAAGGCCCGTCCATGGCAGGTCCCATCGGCGCTGTCGCCGCCGCGAGCTATGCCCGGTCAGCCGCTCAGCTGCCCGCGGATTCCACCCCGTCCCAGGGCCAGGTCGGCGTCGCCAAGATGGTCACGCAGTCCTACGGCTTCCGGCTGGGGCCGCTGGGCATCGAATATTCCCGCAAGGAAGTCGAATTTTCCTCCGCAACGGGCGACGCCGCTTCGAGCGCTGGCAGCGTGAGCGGTCAGAGCGATTTGACCGCGCGCTCCGAGGCGGCGCAATCGATGCGCCTGATCCAGGATCAGATGTCCGCCGCCGAGGCCGGCGAGGAGCAGGGGGAGCAAAGCGTATCCATCCTGCCCAGGGGGCTGGCGGCCTACGCCCAGTCCGCGCTCGGCAAGGACAAGAGCCGCCGGGGCTCGGTGCAGGCCGTGGTCTGAATGGACCTCTTCTTGCAAATATAAATTCCAGGCGGCAGACCTTGCCGCGAAAAAAACATGGAAACCGTCCACTGCCATATCCTGCACCGCGATCCGGCCGTGATCGTGGGTTTTGGCGGGCCGCTCGGTCCCGCCAAGTTCATGGGCAAGTACCTTGCCGATCTTCCGGCCTGGTTTTTGGTCAGCCCCTGGTGGTCCATCGAAGATCCGGGCATCCTGGGCGAAATCCTGGAGGCCTACCCGGCCTACAAAAAAGCCTATCCCGGCCATGAAATCGTCTACCTCTGCAACACCGACCGGGAAGTGACGCTCCTTCGCGAGCGCGGCCTGCCCGCGGTCTTTTGCCACCAAAACGCCTTCATCGACGAACGCCTGTTCGTACCGGACCCGCTCGCGCCCAAGCCGTTCGACGCGATCTACAACGCCCGCTTAAGCCCTTTCAAACGCCACGACCTGGCCCGGCTTATCCCGCGTTTGGCCCTGATCTATTATGGTCTGGGGGAAAATGAACGGCAAATGCACGCCTTGATCACCCGTCTGCTGTCCGAGGCGGCCTTTTTGAACGGTCCCCCCGAGCCGGGGCGGTTGCGTTGGTTTTCCCCGGAAAAAGTCGCCGGCTACTATAACCGTTCCCGCGTGGGACTTTGCCTTTCGGATGGCGAAGGGGCCATGTACGCCAGCGCCGAATACCTGTTGTGCGGCCTGCCGGTGGTCTCGATCGAAAATATCGGCGGCCGCGATTATTTCCTGGATGCGCCCTATTGCTTCACCGCCGAGCCGCATCCCGAGGCGGTGGCCCAGGCGGTGAGGTACCTCGGCGATCAGCATTTCGATCCTTTCGCGATCCGCCAGGCCGTGCTGCAAAAAATGCTGCCCGAACGCGAACGCCTGATCGCGCTCGTCCAGTCGATCCTTGACGCATCGGGGAAAAACACGGATTTCCGGCGGATATGGCCCGAGATCTTCATCAACAAGCTGCACATCCTCAATCGCGATGCCGCCGCAATGGCCGAGAGCCTGCGCGCCGGCCCTGATTCCGCCGCCCGGCCCGCGCGACCGGCGGCGATGGCCATGGCAAGCGAGTTCGTATCGTAGCATCGTTGACAAGTTCAAAAATGCTGGTAGCTTGCGGCCGTGATGAAATCTCAAGGCTTTGCCAAGACGCCGCCCACGCTGGCCGAGCGCCTGCTGTTCGACGATGACGACTACGATTTGCTGGCGATCGTCTCGGAAGTCTTGGCCCGGGGCGACTATCCCGGACTGAGGCGCCTGCTCGCCCCGCATCTGCATCCCCACGGCATCAAGGAAATGGCCGCCAGCAAGGGCCTGCGCGTGGCCTACGCCATGGCCCATCTGCTCGGTTCGCTTGCGGCGGGCAAGGCGGAAAGCCGGCTGGCCGCCTTGCGGGCGGTGCGCGAGGAGGCTTTGTACGCCTCCCCAAGCCCGTGGCGGATCAACACCGCCCGGGTGCTGGCCCAGATCATGAAGGAGTTGGTGCGCGGCAAAGGGACGAGGGCCGACCGGCTGCGCCTGGCCCATGACTTTCGCCTGGCCTTGGCCGGCGATCCCCGCTTCGTCCGCGGCCAACTGCGCAAATACCACCTGATCGAGATGAGCGAGGAGTGGAATCAACTCTCCTTTGACGACCATGTCCACGACGCCAACACCAAAGGCCGCAAATCGCCCACCCACCTCGTCCTGGACGCCTGGATCAAGGGTATCCGCAGGCTCACCGTCATCCACTACAACTTCGTCGAGCCGGTCGCCGCCGGAGAGCTGCTCGACGCAGCCGACATCATGGGCGTTACGGTGCGCATCGGCATCGAGTTTCGGCTCTGTTTCCGGGGCCGCCAGCCCAAACTCATCTGGGTGCCGCGCGGATTCGCCGACAACCGGGACTTTCTGGATTTCCTCGGGACCCAGGAGGTCAAAGGCTTCTTGCACGAAGCCCAGAAAGTCTCCAAATATCACGAATGGTTCGTGTTCGCCGCCCTGGCGCGATTCAACCAGGTCCAGCGGCCGAAATTGTGCGAGCGTTTCGGCATCGACCTGGCGCCCATCGGGGAGCAAGACCTGATCGCCTTCGTGGGCGTGGGGCAGCTCTCCTTTTTCCACCTGGGCCGGCTGATTTACGAGCGCCTTCTGCCCTTGTTCGAAAACCGCGCCCGGGAGCTGGCCGGGGGCCTCCCGCAGGCCGACCCGACCAAGCGCGAGGCAATAAACGCCTTGATCGCCGCCATGGAGAGCCTGGACCCGGAAACGCTCATAGGCGACTATCTTGAACACCTCGAGGGCGGAATCGACCAGGCTCCGGGAGAACTGAGCCCCCCCCCCGAACCGGACCTCTTGCGCCTGAGCCCGGACGAGCTGATCGAAAAACTGATCAAACTCCACAGCGGCCACCGATTCATTCTTAATCTCGGAGAACTATCGGCCGCCGACGTGCTCGAAATCCTCTATGACTGCAATGGCGAGATATCCCACCTGGAAATCGTCAATCTGCGCAACCAGGCGCTCGGTAAATGCCGCGACACCGGCCTGATCGCCGAACTTCAGACCGCCCTGTCCTCGGGCAAGGCCATACGCTTAAAGCAAGTCGTTCAAACCATCCTCGATACGGCTGGCGACGGAGAAAATGCCGGCAACGACCAGAAAGCCAAACTTGCCGCCGTCTTGTCCGACTTCAGCCGGTTGTGCGGTCTCTACAGCCTCACAAAACCCTTGCGCACCGCCATCGGCTCGGACTCGACAGGCGATTCCAGACGCGCCAGAGGTATGGGGCTGGTGGTCGCCGAAACCCTGCCGGCCCGCTCCAGGCATATCCTTACAGCCTTCACCGGCGCGGCCCGTCTGGAGATGCCCGTGCGCATGGCCGTCCACGAACAAATCGCCTTGCTGCCGGACGTTGGGCAAAGCCGCCTGGGCAAGATTCTGGCTGCGTTCCTGCCCTGGCTGCCGCGACTGGGTTACCGACGGGTGCGCACCTGGGTCAGGGAAAGATATCGCCCGGCCAGAGAGGGCGAAAGCAATATCCTGGTGCTCGGCGGCGTCCACACTCCGCCCAAACTCGTCCCCGGCCTTGGACTGGGCGCCCTGCAAAACGACTGGAAAATCACCTGGACCCACCTGAACAGCCATCTCAAGAACAGCCTCAAAATCCTGGCCGGGCTTATCCCGGCAGCCCTGACCTTCGCCCTGACCAAAGAATGGTGGCTGCTGGCCTGGGGCGGCTCCTTGATCTGGTTCGGCATCACCGGGCTGCGCAACGTCATCCAGTCCGTGCTGGGACGCGGCGGACTCAAACGTTCGCCGCTCTTGCCCTGGCAAAGCTACGTCAGCTGGAGCCGGGTGGCCGATTCGCTCATGTTCACCGGCTTCTCCGTGCCGCTTCTGGATTACCTGGTCAAAACCGCGTTCCTGGATCACGGCCTGGGACTGACCGCGGTAAGCGCCCCGGTCGCCGTCTATTTCACCATGGAGCTGGCCAACGGACTGTACATCTGCGGGCATAACCTCCTGCGTGCCTTTCCGGCCAAGGTCGCGGCCGCCAACATCTTCCGCAGCGTTTTGGCCACGCCCCTGGCCGTGGCCGTAAGCTACCTCGCGGTCAAGCTGCTCATCCTCGCAGGCGTGACAAATCCGGCATTCGAAGTGCAACAATGGGCGGCCATCATCTCCAAGTTCGCCTCCGATTGCGTGGCCGCCGTCATCGAAGGCCAAAGCGACCGGGCCGCCTATGTCCGCCTGCGCTACCTGGACTACGCCTCGAAATTGCGCCGCCTGTTCGCCGCCTACTCCAGCCTCGAGATCCTCTTTCCGCGCGAGAAAGCCTTAAGCCTGCTCGAAACCGCCGGCGCGCTGCCCGACCCCCCGAACCCCGCCGCCCGCGAACTCGAACTCGTCATCACCGTCCACGCCCTGGACTTCCTCTACTTCTGGTACTTTCAGCCGCGCGCCAGGACAGTGCTCACGCGCTACATCCGGGAAATGCCCCGCGAAGAACGCCGGGTCTTCCTGCTCTCGCAATACGTCTTGCTGCGCAGGCGCGAAATCAGCGAACTCTTCCTCGACGGCCTGGTCGGCAAAAACTTTTCCAAAGCGCTGGCCTTCTACCTGGACAACGCCAGAAATTACCTGGACGCCATCCAGGAACTCTGCGGTCGCGAATACCCGCGGGAATACCAATCCATCACCGCCATCGTCGCCAAATACCAGCAAGAAAACGAATTATCATCGGTGTGACCGGGAGCTGCGCCCCTGGCCCGCGCCAGAGGAGGCTCCGCCTCCTCTGGACTCCTCCGCCGGGGGGACAACTGTCCCCCCAGACCCCCCGGGTAAGGGGCGCCGGTTCCAACTCCTTCCCGTCTTGGTTCTTGGCATGTCGCCGTGATACGCGATGGTTGCCGGGCGCCCAGGCC
>Ga0326727_10022679_pt1 | contig 12093 bp, 7 predicted proteins | sample MB2enrmetagenome_FD_207643 | JGI IMG/M metagenome (GOLD analysis project Ga0326727, IMG submission 207643) | Lab enriched peat soil microbial communities from McLean, Ithaca, NY, United States - MB29MY | ecosystem: Environmental > Terrestrial > Soil > Wetlands > Peat | place: USA: New York... | reverse complement strand
CCTCCAAGTTCACGGAAGTCGGCTACGTCGGCCGCGATGTCGAATCCATGATCCGCGACCTGGTTGAGATCGCGATCGAAATGGTCCGCGAAGAAAAATTGGAAGACGTCTCCGACAAAGCGGAACTGAACGCGGAAGAGCGCCTGCTCGATATTCTTCTGCCCCCGATCTCGGCGCGTTCGTCGGACTCCAGTTCGTCCGCCAGTTCGACCGGCGGAGTCGTCATCGACGCCAACACCAGCCTGACCGAATCCTCCAGCCGCACTCGCGAGAAGCTGCGCCAACAATTGCGCGAAGGCAAACTTGACGACCGCACCGTTGAAATCGAAACTCGCGAACGCAACTTCCCCTCCTTCGAAATCATCTCCAATCAGGGCGTCGAGGAGATGGACGTCAATCTCAAAGACATGTTGCCCAACATCTTCGGCCAGCGCACCAAGAAGCGGAAGATGAAGGTCAACGAGGCTTTCGAGTACCTGATCCAGGAAGAAGAGCAGCGCCTGATCGACATGGAGCAGGTCACGCGCGTCGCCATTGATCGCGTGGAAAACTCCGGCATTATCTTCCTCGATGAAATCGACAAGATCGCCGGCCGAGAAAGCGGCCATGGACCGGACGTTTCACGCGAAGGCGTGCAGCGCGACATCCTGCCCATCGTCGAAGGCACCACCGTCAACACGCGCTACGGCATGGTTCGCACCGATCACATTCTGTTCATAGCCGCGGGCGCGTTCCACGTTTCGAAGCCGAGCGACCTGATCCCCGAACTGCAGGGCCGTTTCCCCATCCGCGTGGAACTGCAATCGCTCACCATGGAAGACTTCGTCCGCATTCTGACCGAACCGAAGTCGTCGCTGACGAGGCAATACATAGCGCTGCTAGACACCGAAGGCGTAAAGCTGGAGTTCACGCCCGACGCTCTGGAAGAAGTAGCGCGCTTCGCCTTTCGCGTGAACGAAGGCACGGAAAATATCGGCGCGCGCCGTCTGCACACCATCATGGAGCGAGTACTAGACGAGATCAGCTTCGAGGCGCCCGAAAAGAAAGGCCAGCAGTTCGTAGTGGACTCGGCCTACGTGCAGAAGATGCTGAGCGAGATCGTGAAAGACCAGGATCTCTCGCGCTACATTCTGTAGAAGTTCTCGACCATAGGGGACACAGCGGTACCACAGCCTGGTCTTTTGCGAGGCTGCACGCGAACTGGCAGGATGAAACAGTACCAGTGGCCAGTACCCAGTACCCACAACGCGCCACAAGGTTCACTGGGTGCTGGGTGCTGGGTACTGGCCACTGCTTCTCTGGTACTCTTTCCTTTTCCGCATGAAAGTGAATCTTGGAAAGATCCTCGCGCCGGTCGCGCTCTGCCTGCTGCTGGCCAGTTGCGCCCAGGTCGGGCCGCCGCTGCCGCCGTCGCTCGAACTGCCCAGGCCGCCGGCCGATCTGCGCGCCAGCCGCAAAGGCAATCGCGTCACGCTCAATTGGAGCGAGCCTACGCTCACCACTGACCGCCAAAGTGTGCGCTACTTAGGCCCCACCCTCGTCTGCCGCAGCCTGGAATCTGAGATCGGAGAGTGCGGCAATCCCGCCGCCATGTTAGCGGCGCCATCTGCCGCTCCGCAGAAATCAGGCTCAGCGCGCTCCGCAACTCGGAAGTCAGGCTCCCCGCGCTCCGCGCCGCAGACCTACATCGACGCTCTGCCCGCAAACATGCAAACGCAGGATCCGGCCGCCGAAGTCACCTATGCCGTCGAGGTCTTGAACCGCAACGCCCGCGGGGCCGGATTGTCGAATCGCGTGCACGTGCCCGCCGTCCTGACCCTGCCTCCACCAAGCAATCTATCCGCTGAACTCACGGGCGATGGCGTCGTGCTCACCTGGACAAGCGCCGGCGAATTGCGGAACCCCGGCGTCCAACTTCGTTATCGCATCTATCGGCGCGACGAAGGCTCCGGCAAAGACGCGCTTGCGGGCGAAGTCCCCTTGGGCAAGCCGGGCGCTGCCCACTTCACCGACTCAAGCTTCGAATGGGAGAAGACCTACCTCTACCGGATCACCGCCGTAAGCATCGTCAAGAGATCCGACAGTGAGGTGCAGGTTGAGGGAGACGACACTCCGCCGGTGCGCGTAGTCGCCCATGACATCTTCCCACCCGCCGTACCCGCCGGCTTGCAGGCGGCGTACTCGGGCGAGGGCCAAAAGCCATTCATCGATCTCATCTGGGCGCCGGTCACAAACGCCGATCTCGCTGGATACAACGTCTTTCGCTCGGAATCGACTGGAGCCGAAGTCACGACCAGGGTGAAGCTGAATTCCGAACTGGTGAAATCGCCGTCGTATCGCGATAGCGCCGTCGCCCCCGGCAAAACCTATACCTACTCAGTCTCCGCCGTGGACGTGCGTGGCAACGAAAGCCAGCGCTCCGAAGAAACCAGTGAGCCCGTCCCGTAGATTTTCCTTAAGCGATCTTTCTGCCCCTGGTTTTTGGAAATTATGTTTAGATAATGTTCTGATGAAATACTGCCGATTCAATCTCAACGGTTCCGCCCACTACGGCCTGATCGAGTCTGTTGCAGGCAGCAACGAAGACGAAATCACCCGCCTGCTCCTCCAGGCTCCGCAGGATAGCGGTGGCGACGTCGAAGGCCTTCCCAGCCGCCGCATGGACCGCATCCCGCTCCGACAGGCATCTCTGCTGCCGCCGGTCGAGCCTTCCAAGATCGTCTGCGTCGGCCGCAACTATCGCGAGCACGCCGCCGAACTCGGCAACGAGGTGCCGCAGGCGCCGCTCTTATTCTTCAAGCCGCCCTCTTCCCTGTTGCCACCGGGTGGAACCATTCTTCGGCCCAAAGTTTCCGAGCGCACCGACTACGAGGGCGAACTGGGCGTAGTGATCGCCCGGCGCTGTTACCGGCTCGCCGACAGCGACGACGTACGCCCCTACATCCTCGGCTACACCTGCGTCAACGATTTCACCGCCCGCGATCTGCAAAAAAAAGAACCGCAGTGGGTCCGCGGCAAAGGGTTCGATACTTTCTGCCCGGTCGGCCCCCTGGTCACCGACGGCCTCGATCCCTGGGCGGGCGTCCAGGTGGAAACCCGCGTGAATGGCGAGGTGCGGCAATCGGGCAACACGCGAGATTTTATTTTCCCGCTCGACGTCGTCATCCGTTACATTTCGCAGATCATGACCCTCGAACCCGGCGACCTGATCGCCACCGGCACGCCCGAGGGCGTTGGCCCGGCAGTCGCCGGCGACGTCGTCGAAATTTCGATCGAAGGCATCGGCCAGTTAAGCAATCCTGTAGCCGACCAAACTTAGGGCCGTATATGGAAAATCCCCAGCGTGCTTTCGAACTCTTGCAGGCAGGCGATGCGGACGGCCTCCGGCGGCTTCTGGAACAAGACCCCGCTTCTTCCGACGTCCACGACGCGAACGGCGTGAGCCTCCTCATGCATTCCCTTTATCGCGGCCGTCGCGACTTGGCGGAACTGATCGCGAGCAAGAAGAAGGCACTGGACATTTTCGAGGCCGCCGCGCTCGGCCGTCTCGATCGCCTCAAGGAACACCTCCGCGATACCGCCGCCATCAACTCCCGCTCAAAAGACGGCTTCACGGCCCTGCACTTCGCTTGTTTTTTCGGCCAGCCCGAGGCCGCCCGTCTGCTGCTCGAAAGCGGAGCGGCAGTCGACGCCGTGGCCGCGAATCCAACGCGCGTCATGCCGCTGCACTCCGCCGCCACCGCCCGCAACCTCGAAGCCGCCCGCTTGCTGCTCGAACGCGGAGCCCCCGGCATTGTTAATGCCCGCCAGCAAGGCGGTTGGGTTCCGATTCACGCCGCGGCTCAGAACGGAGATCGCCCCATGGTGGAACTATTGCTCAAGCACGGCGCCGATCCCAAACTGGCCAACGACGAGGGCAAAACTCCAGCCATGATAGCCAGAGAAAAAGGCCACGAGAAGATAGCGACTCTGCTGGAACAATAGCCCCGAACCGGTGGAGCGACGGGCGTCCTCGCCCGTCCAAGGTTGCGTAGGGACAGCCGCCCCCGGCTGTCCAAGCCGAGCGAAGCTCAGTCTTGCGCACTTCGCCACGAGCTCTAATCTCATGATTCTAAATAGACAGCGGTGGGTGCCTCCCTAGCAGCACTAACCACTAGATCGCGTTTGCGACGTTGCAACCTCGCGCACGTTACCCGCGGCTGCCCGCCCGGAAGCTTCCTTCCCGATCTATGCATCAAACCGTCTATAATGAAGCATCAGTTGCTTGGGAAGGGCCTGTCTGTTTCCCCGGAAGACCAGCAAGCGAAGATCAAAAGGGCCAAGATCAAAAGGGCGAAGATCAAAATTATGTCGACGAAGTTGAAGGTCACTGTCATTGCCAGCTCGCTGGCCATTCTGCTGTTCACCATCGTTGGCGGTTTTGTCAACGTTCGCGCTTCTTCGAATGACGGCGCGTATCGCCAGTTGTCGGTGTACAGCGAAGTGCTGTCGCGCATCCGCCTCGAATACGTGGAAGAGCCCAATATCGCCGGGGTCACCGATGGCGCGTTGCATGGCCTGCTGGAATCGCTCGACGCCAACTCCAGCTACTTGTCGGCGGCCGAGTACAAGCGCTACAAAACGATGAAGTCCGATGGCAAGGCCGATATCGGCGCCACCGTCTCGAAGCGCTTTGGATACGCCGCCGTGGTCGCGGTGATTCCTGGAGGCCCGGCGGATAAGGCCGGGGTGGAGAACTCCGACATCATCGAATCCATCGAGGGCAAGAGCACGCACGAGATGTCGCTGGCTGAGATTCACGGCATGCTGATGGGCGAGGTCGGATCGACGATCACCGTGGCCGTGGTGCGGCCGCGGCGCGCCGAACCGCAGAAGATTGTGATCACGCGCGACCTGGTCACCATTCCGCCGGTCAGCGGCAAGATGCTCGCGGACAACGTCGGCTATATCAAGGTGGACGCGTTCCCCGAAGGCGAGTCGCAGGAAATCGCCGGCAAGATTCGCGACCTGCAGCGGCAGGGAGCGAAGAAGCTCGTGTTCGATCTGCGCAACTCCGCCAGTGGCGCGGAGTCTGAGGGCGTCGCTACCGCCAATCTTTTCCTTGACCATGGCACCATCACCTATCTGCAAGGGCAGAAGTATCCGCGCCAGGCTTTCAACGCCGATCCCGCCAAGGACATCACCAGGCTGCCCGTGGCCGTGCTGGTGAATCGCGGCACGGCGGGCCCAGCCGAGATTGTGGCCGCCGCAATCCTCGAGAACGCTCGTGGCGACCTGGTCGGAGATAAAACCTTCGGCGACGGCTCGGTGCAAAAACTGATCGAGATGCCGGACAGCTCCGCCCTGATTCTTTCGGTCGCGAAGTACTACTCGCCCAGCGGTAAAGCAATTCAGGATGCGGCCGTCACGCCGAACGTCCTGGTCGCGGATGCGACTGAAGACGACGGCGGATTGCTCGACGAGGATCAGCAGGCAGCTCCCGGCGAAAAGCCCAGCGATAAGAGAGATGAGAAACCGAAGAACCTGATCGACGACCAGTTGAACAAAGCCTTGGAAGTGTTGAAGAACCGGGAATCGAAAGGCTGAGGTTTCAAAGTTTCAAGGTTTCAGAGTTTCGAGGTTTCAAAGTCAAGATCGCTCGCTTTGGCGGGCGATTTTTTTGCTTATGAGGATATGCGTGATAGCCCAGACTTGACCTTGCACACCACGCTGTCGGATGGGGTCGCTGCCGCCAGGCCGCAAGAAGGTTCTTGAGGGTAATGGCTGAAGGGCGAACAAACGACGCAAGATTACGTAAACGCCTGGTAACGTCAGTTGCCGCACGACCACTTTCGGCACGGTGCAAGTACAGACTTCGAGATGTGAATGCGCCCTTGTGCTCGCGGGGCACGGAGTCAATTCCAGTGCGGGTTGGAATGACAGTTGCCGTATTGTGCTCATTGCACGTCGCACGTTCTGAGGGCTATCGTCGGTTTACAACACCTATCGCTAGGGCTAAAATAAGTCGGTTCGGAGCGAACTCCTTGCCCTAACCAGTCTGCGCTCTTCTCTCCGGGGCCTTTGTCTCGTCCTCGCTCTGACTGGAGGCTTTATGAAGTCTCTCCGCTTCGTCTGCGGGTTCGTCGTTTTCGCGTTCGGCACTCTCCTGATGGTGCTGGCGGCACAATTGAATCCTGTCGTCAACGCCAATCATCCGAATGCCCTTCCCGACGCTCAACAACTGCCGGCGGGAACGGGCGCGCAACTATTCCCGGCCTCTCAAGGGCCGCCGGTTCATTTTGCGAAGCCGGTGCTCTCTAGCTCGGGCGGATTCCTTGCCGATTCCGTGGCCATCGCGGACCTGAACGGAGACGGCCATCTCGATCTGGTCGTCGCCAACGTGGGCATGACGGGCTTCGGCCAAGAAGGCGTCGTGAGCGTGCTACTGGGCAACGGCGACGGCACTTTCCAGGCTCCGGTAGGTTACGACTCCGGCGGCATAGGCGCCCAATTTGTCGTGATCGCGGATGTGAACGGCGACGGTTATCCGGATCTGGTCGTGGCTAACTCGTGCGAAAGCAGCGCCGACTGTAATTATCTCGGCGACACTGGTCTGGGCGGAGTCGGTGTGCTGCTGGGTAACGGCGATGGTACTTTCCAGGCTCCTGTCCGCTATAGCTCCGGTGGAGGAAATGCCTATGCGGTCGCGGTCGCGGACCTGAACGGGGACGGCTACCCGGATCTAGTCGTGGCGAATTGGTGCGAGAGTAGTAGCGTTTGCAGCCTGGGCACGGGCCTCGAAGGCGGCGTGAGTGTACTGCTGGGCAACGGCGACGGAACCTTCCAGGCGCCCGTCAGCTACGATTCGGGTGGATTTAATGCTGCGTCCGTCGCGGTCGCGGACCTGAACGGAGACGGCCATCCCGATGTGGTCGTGGCCAACGCCGGTTCCGGTTGGGTGAGCGTGTTGCTGGGGAACGGCGACGGCACCTTGCAAGCCGCTGTCGATTACAGTTCCGGGGCGGCTTTGCCCTGGGCGGTTGCAATTGCGGACTTTAACAGCGACGGCAAACCGGATCTGGCAGTGGGCGGCGGCAGGGCGGTGAGCGTGCTGCTAGGCAATGGTGATGGCACCTTCCAGGCGCCCGTCAGCTACGATACGGGCGGTGTCTCCTACTCGGTTGCAATCGGGGATTTGAACGGCGACGCCAAGCTGGATGTAGTGGCGGTCGGCAGCGGCGCGGGGGTGCTGGTTGGCAACGGCGATGGCACCTTCCAGCCGTATCACCTTCGCCAGCCGGGCGGAGATTCGGTCGCGATCGGGGATGCCAATGGCGATGGCAAGCTGGACCTAGTCGTAGCCCGAAGCTGCGAGCGGACCGGGAAAAACTGCACGAACGGCGCCGTTGGCGTGGCGTTGAACAACTTAACCGCGAGCACGACGACCGCAGTCACGTCATCGCTTAATCCATCCCAAGTCAGCCAGACGGTGACCTTCACAGCCACGATCAGTTCGAATCCACCGATCCCAAACCAGGAAGTCGTGACGTTTTACAATGGCGCGACCAACATTGGAACGGGCACGACGACCAATGGAGTAGCGACCTTGACCACGTCGTTCCCGCAAGCGAAGACTTACACCATCAAGGCAACGTATGCCGGGGATGCTTTTCACAAGGCCAGCTCGGGAACCGTAAAACAGGTAGTGAATCCTTAGTTCAGTTTCTTTGTTAGCCCTCCAGAGTTCCATTGTGGTGAAACACGTCAACATCTGCCACTTCCGTGAACATTGAAACCTTGAAACTCTGAAACCTTGAAACCTGGCCTCTGCGTTACCATTGAAATGTTGAAACTCTGAGACCTAGAAACCTGCCCCTTGAAAGTCATCTACCAACATGTTCCGACGGTAGAAATTGGCGGACTGAAGTTGGTCGGAGTCGTCCTGTTCGGACTGCTCGTCCTGCTCTCCGCCGCGGTGGGCGCGGCCGCCGGGCTGCTGCTGGTCTACTCGACGGATCTGCCCCAGGTCGGAGAACTCGAACGTTACCGCCCCAGTTCGGTCACCGAACTCTATGACGGACAGGGCAGAGTCATCGGCACCTTTGCCCTGCAGCGCCGCGTCATCGCCACCTATGACGACTATCCGCAAGTTCTCCGCGATGCGCTGGTCTCGATCGAAGACAAGGATTTCTACCGGCATTCGGGCATCAACATCTGGCGCATCGTAGGCGCGGCCTATCGCGATATCGAATCCGGCGGGAAGGTGCAGGGCGCGTCCACGCTCACCATGCAGCTCGCCCGCAATCTGTTTCTCTCGCCCGACCGCTCGTTTTATCGCAAGGTGCAGGAGGCGCTGCTCGCCATCCAGATCGAGCGCCGCTTCACCAAGCCGCAGATCTTCACCCTCTACGCCAATCAGATATTCCTCGGCCACGGCGCTTATGGATACGAGGCTGCGTCGGAATTTTATTTCAGCAAACCGGCCAAGCAACTCAAACTCGAGGAAGCCGCGCTGCTGGCGGGACTTCCCAAGGCGCCGCAATATTACTCGCCCATCAACCACCCGGACCGCGCGATCAAACGGCGCAACCTCGTGCTCAATGCCATGCTTGAGGACGGCAAGATCACCAAGGTCCAGGCGGAGGAAGCAAAGGGCAAGCCGATCGTGCTCGACTTGCAGAAAGATCCGAATTCGCTGGCCCCGCACTATGTGGAAGAAATCCGGCGCTACCTCGAAGCGAAGTATGGCAGTGACCAGGTCCATGAAGGCGGCCTGCGGGTTTACACGTCGCTCGACATGGATCTGCAGAAGTCGGCGCGCCAGGCGCTGCTCGACGGCCTCGCCGCCTACGAACGCCGGCACGGTTGGCACGGCAAACCCTTTAACGTGATTGCCCAGGGTCAAAAGCTCGACAAATACGCAGATCCGGATTGGGATGAAGAGCCCGAAGTCAACGGATACATGCACGCCCTGGTCACACAAGTCTCGCCGGCCGCGGCTGAAATCCGCTTCGGCCAGCGCACAGCCACGCTCTCGCAAGCCGATATAGCCTGGACAAAGCTCAAACCCAAGCTTCCCGAAATTTTCCAGGCCGGCGACATCGTCTACATCAAAGTGCTCTCGCTCGATGCGGACGGAAAAGCGCGCGTCAGTCTGGAGCAGGATTCAGGGGCCGAAGGAGCCCTCGTCGCCATCGATAACGCAACCGGAGAGATCAAGGCCATGGTCGGCGGCCGGGACTTCAACCTCTCCAAGTTCAACCGCGCCACGCAGGCGCTGCGCCAGGTTGGGTCGTCTTTCAAGCCGTACGTTTATACCGCCGTGATCGACCAGGGCGGCAGCCCCGACGACACCATTCTGGATGCGCCGGTAACTTTTCAAACTGCCTCCGGCCCCTATTCGCCGCACAACTACGACGCCAAATTTGAGGGCACCATCACGCTGCGCCGCGCCCTCGCGCAGTCCAGAAACATTCCCGCGCTCAAACTGGCCGACCGTGTCGGCATTAAGACGGTGATCGAATACGCCCGCCGCTTCGGCATTACCGCCAACATTCCCGCCTATCTGCCGGTGGCGCTGGGCTCGGCGGAAATCACGCCGCTCGAGCAGACCTCGGCCTTCAGCGTGTTTCCCAACGACGGCGTGCGCGTCGCTCCGCGCTACATCACCAAAGTGACCGACTACGAAGGCCGCATCCTGGAGGAAGATTTCTCCGACATCAAAGACGCGGTCAGTTCGCGCACCGCGCGCGTCATGACCTCCATGCTGCGGGAAGTTGTGCTCCATGGCACGGCGGTTGCCGCCGCCAAAATGCCTTACCCGCTGGCGGGCAAGACGGGAACGACCAACGACTTCACCGACGCCTGGTTTATCGGCTTTTCGCCGTCGCTCACCTGCGGCGTCTGGATCGGCTTCGACGAAAAAAAATCTCTCGGCGAGAAAGAAACCGGAGCCCGGGCCGCGCTGCCCATCTGGATGCAGTTCATGAACGTCGCGCTGGCCGGCAAAGAGCCCGGCGAATTCCAGCCGGTGCCGGGGCAAGGGACGGCCGTCGCGCGGAAAGTGGACACCCCAGACGTCGCGCCGGGCGACGGCGAATTACATTAGTGGAGAGCCGGGCGTCCCCGCCCGGCTGGACCCTTCGACTTCGCTCAGGGCAGGCTCGCGAGACGCCCGTCCCTCCACCGCATGACTCCTCACGCGGCCACGGCACTAGTGAGTTTGAGATCTCCGTGATTAACCCAGCTTCCGCAGCAATCGGCCAATGCGCACGACGCGATAAAGAGGAAACAGCGCCTCCGGCAATCGCATCGCCGCAACATCTCCCAGGCTCGGCGTCGAGGCCAGGCGCCAGAGATATCGCCAGCGGTCGCCGCGCCGCTCACGCAGTTTCAGGATCAGGCGGAAGTATTCCGTGGATTCAAAATCATAAGCCGCACCGCGAGCGAGACGCTCGGCGAATTCAGCGCCCAGAGCGGGCACTCGAAGATCGGCCGCAATCATTTCCTCTGCGGGTTGGGGAAGCTCGGCCCGAAGCACGTTCTTCACCAGCCAGAAACTTACGCCGAGAATACGAGCGATCCCCAACCTGCGCGCCTGTGAGAACACCAGCGCAAGGTCGATGGTCTGGCTTCGGGATTGAGACCGCAGAGTTTCCGCAATATCCGCCAGCCAGATCAATCGTGTCCAAAGGTGCTTGGCAGCGTGCAGGCACAGCACCAGCAGCGAATCTTCAGGAGACAGGCAAGGCATTTCGCACCCGCCGACAACCGTGCGGCCGGCGCGCGCCAACAGATCATCCACGCGCAGATCGACCCCATAAAAATACGGCAGCAACGCCCACTGCAATTCGACCAGGTTCTTTCCCGCCGCGCTGTCAAACGAGCGCTCGTAACCTGTCCGCAGACAGAATCGCTCGACGGCCGGGGCAAGGTCCGGGGTGAGAACCGAAGAAGGGCGATATCCGATTTCGGCCAGAGCCTGCTTCGCTTGCTCGAAGTCCGCGGGAGAAATCAGAAAATCGAGATCCGAGAAATTTCGCAGTCCAAGATCGCCGTAAGCGGATTGCGCCAGCACCGGCCCTTTGTAGGGAACCGCCCGCAACTGCCGGCGCTCGAAGTGTTGCAGGATGCGCGCCAGTTCGGCGCTGAACCACAAGCTGCGCCGCAGATTCGCTTCGTGCGCAGATCGCAGCGCGCGCTCGATTTCGGGCGGAAGGCCGCGGGCATGTTCGGTCAGGTTGCGCGCCGCGAGCGGAAGAATTCCATGGTACTCAGCCAGGCGAAGAACCTCGCTCCAGTCGAGCGCTGAAAGATTCCAATCCGCAATGCGCTCGATCCGCTCCGGAGACAACTCCGCGCCAGCCAGCGCGCACAGGAGAGCAAATTCGTCTGCTCTCTGCGGCGCGGCGCTCGATGCGGGAGACTGAGGCAAGAGTTCGGTCATGGAAGCGGATTCTTCTGCGCGGCAGTCCGATCACAGCAACAAAAGCCGCTGCTGAAAACAAGCCTGTCGTGGCGGCGCTGAAAAATGTGTGCGAGTGCTCGTTTTTGGGCAACCGGGTGGAACGAATTAGAAAAGGATCCCGCCCCGGAGGGGCGAACCAGCTTAGCCCAGCGCTTCAGCGCTGGGGAAAGTGGAGAAAATGCCTCAAGTCCCGGAGGGACGACCCAGCTCTCGCGCACACTCTGAAGCGCCGCACCACTCAAAATCCTAGGCATCGCGAATCGCCACTATAATACAGAGTCTTCGGCGCGCGTCCGAAACGCAATTCGTCGGTCGCGTCGGCACTTTCATGGACCGAGTCGTCTTCGAATCCGTTCGCAAGATCTTTCGCCATCGTCCCGCCCTGTTCAATTGGCTGGGAAGGGAACGGGGCGGCGAGACCGTTGCCTTGAAAGACGTTTCTTTTTCGGCGGCCCGCGCCGAGGTGCTGGTGCTGCTCGGCCCGAACGGCAGCGGAAAAACCACCGCCCTCAAGCTGATCTCGACCATGCTCCTGCCCGATGCGGGATCGGTGCGCGTGGGCGGTTTCGACGCACGGCGCGATGCCGGCAAGGTCCGGCGGCAGGTCGGCATCGCCGTTGCCACGGAACGGTCGTTCTTTCCTCGCC
>Ga0326727_10022676_pt1 | contig 12095 bp, 11 predicted proteins | sample MB2enrmetagenome_FD_207643 | JGI IMG/M metagenome (GOLD analysis project Ga0326727, IMG submission 207643) | Lab enriched peat soil microbial communities from McLean, Ithaca, NY, United States - MB29MY | ecosystem: Environmental > Terrestrial > Soil > Wetlands > Peat | place: USA: New York... | reverse complement strand
GTGGAGATCCCTCGCATTTGGGGACCTGGGATACGAAACCCTCAACAAACTCCGCCCGTGCGGCCAGCACCTACGCGGCAATCGCCTCCACCGGCAACGCCAGAGCCTGTTGGCGCAGCGACTCGAAGAGAATGCTGGAGAGATAGCGCTCGCCGAAGTCCGGCAGCACCACCACGATCAGCTTGCCGGCATTCTCCAGCCTCGCCGCCACCTTCAGCGCCGCGGCCACAGCCGCGCCCGAGCTGATGCCCACAAACAAGCCCTCTTCAAGCGGCAGCCGCCGGGCCATCGCAATCGACTCGTCGTTGGTCACCTGGATCACTTCGTCCACCCGGCTCATATCTAGCACGCCCGGCACAAAGCCCGCGCCGAGGCCTTGAATCTTGTGCGGTCCGGGTTTGCCGCCGGAGAGAACCGGGCTGTCGGCCGGCTCCACGGCGATGGCCTTGAACTCCGGCTTCTTCTCCTTGATGTACTTGCCCGCTCCGGTGATGGTGCCACCGGTGCCAACTCCAGAAACAAGAATGTCGATCTTGCCGTCCGTGTCGTTCCACAGCTCCGGGCCCGTGGTGTAATAGTGAATCGCCGGGTTGGCGGGGTTATTGAACTGCTGCAGAATGTATCCGTTCGGCGTCTTGGCCAGAATCTCATCGGCCTTGGCGATGGCGCCCTTCATGCCGTTGGGCCCGGGGGTCAGCACGATTTCCGCGCCAAAGGCCAGCAGCAACACGCGCCGCTCCAGGCTCATGGTCTCCGGTATGGTGAGAATCAGCCGATAACCTTTGACCGCGGCCACAAAAGCCAGCGCGATGCCGGTATTGCCGCTGGTGGGCTCAATCAGCACCGTCTTGCCGGGGGTAATCTTGCCCCGTCTCTCGGCATCGTCGATCATCGCGAAGCCAATGCGGTCTTTCACGCTCGATACTGGGTTCTGGCTCTCCAGCTTGGCCACTACGGTTGCCGGCAGCCCGGCTGCTATTTTGTTCAATCGAACCAACGGGGTTTTGCCAATGAGTTCCGTTACATTTGCGGCGATGTGCGCCATGATGATCTCCTTTGCTGGAATCGAATTCCAGACGGTTCTGTTCTGTGGGGTGATGGGTCAAACTATGGGGCGGGAAAGAGTGCACGAATGGGGCGCACGTCTCCGTCGCAAGGTACACCAGGGCGGTGTTAGCGACATCGACGCATGAATAAAGCATAATACCGAAGCATGGTTTGTGGCAAGTGGGAAGTTGCAGCAGTGAATGCGGCTAACTGCGCGCGCAAGATCGAGTCATAAGCAATAACACGGTCCAGGCTATTATTCTGAAATGTGACGACAACGCCAACCACACCCCCCGAGACTCCGCATCGCAAGAGAATCCTCCGATCCTTCGTTCTAGGACTTGGCCTCGGCGTGGTGTTTCTCTGGTTGCTTGCCGCGCTGACCCTGGTAGCCGCGCGTTGGATCGACCCGCCGACAACCGCCTTGCACATCGAGCGCCGCATGCAGGCATGGATTCACCACAAGCCGTATCACGAACGCTATACATTCATTCCACTCAGCCAAATCTCGCCCGATTTCCAGCACGCTGTCATCGCCGCGGAGGACGCGCGCTTCTACCAGCACCATGGCTTCGATTGGAACCAGATCCAAATCGATGCCGAAGGCGATATGGAAGGCGGCCGCATGCGCGGAGCTTCCACCCTTACGCAGCAGCTCGTAAAAAACCTCATCTTCGGAACGGGCGGCTCGATTCTCCGCAAGGGCGCGGAGTTCACTTTGGTGCCGGTGGCAGAATTGGTCCTCGGCAAGCAGCGCATTCTGGAGCTCTACCTCAACGTGGTCGAATGGGGACCGGGCATTTATGGCGCGGAGCCGGCGTGCCGATACTACGACGGAATCGCGGCTCGGAATATCGGCCGGGAACAGTCGGCGCGGCTCGCCGCGATTCTGCCGGCCCCACTGAAGCGGCGTCCCGAGCGCATGAATCACTACAGCGCGATCATCCTCAATCGGATGGATCAGATGGGTTGGTAATCGCGAGCCGCCAGGTGCTGGCTGCCACAGCTTCTGAGCCTACTTGTGCCATATCAAGCGCCTTCCAGTTGCCCCATCAGTTCTTCCCACTCGGCGGTATGCGCGGCTAACTGCGCGCGCAACTCCCTGGCCAGCGTAGTCAGCCGCTCGGTCTCGGCGGTGCTGACATAAACCCCCAACTGCTCCTCGGTGTGCGCAATCGCAGCCTCGATGCGTGGGGTCTCTTCTTCGAGGAAGGCGCAGCGCTCCTCCATCTGTTTCTGTTTGATGGGATTCATGCGGCGCGGGCGATCTTTCGCAACATCAGCCTCAGCATCAGCCCCATTGCCGTTCTTCGCGGCAATCTCCTGCGGTCTCCCTTTCGCTGAGACATCAACGGAAAGGCTGCCGTCTGCAAGACTTTTCCAGCGCAGGTAGTCTTCGTAATTGCCCTCGCAGCTGGTCACCTTGCCGCCCTCGACTTCCAGCACACGCGTGGCCAGCCGGTCGATAAAGTAGCGATCATGGGACACGAAGACCACCGTGCCCGAGAAGGCCGCCAGAGCTTCGAGCAGCACATCCTTGGCGCGCATGTCCAGGTGGTTGGTAGGCTCGTCAAGAAGAAGAAAGTTCGACGGCGAAACCAGAATTCGCGCCAGCGCAAAGCGGTTGCGCTCGCCGCCCGAGAGCACGCCCAGCGGCTTAAAGACATCGTCGCCGCTGAACAAAAAACAGCCCAGCAGCGAACGCAGCTCGCCCTCGGGCACTTTAAGCGCGGCGCGGCTGATGTCGTCGATCATGCGCGCGTCGCCGTCCAGCACCTTGTACTGGTCCTGCGCAAAGTACTCGCAGACCACGTTGTGGCCCAGCTTGATGTGCCCCGCGGTGGGCGGCTCGGCACCGGTCAGCAGGCGAATCAGCGTGGATTTGCCCGCGCCGTTCACGCCCACCAGCGCCACGCGGTCGCCTCGATCGATTCTGAAGCGCACGCCGCTGAACACCTGCTTTGCGCCATAACTCTTCGCGAGTCCCTCGGCCTCCACCACCATGCGCCCCGAGGGCTGCGGCTGGGGAAACCGGAAGTGAATCGTCGATTCGGCTTCGGGAATTTCAATGCGCTCGATCTTTTCGAGCTCCTTAATACGCGACTGCACCTGCCTGGCCTTAGTGGCCTGATAGCGGAAGCGGTTGATGAAGGCCTCCAGGTGCTCGATCTGCTGCCGTTGATTGTTATACGCCGCCTGTAACTGCGTCCGCCGCTCATCTTTTTGTGTGAGATATTTTGTGTAATTGCCTTGATAGATCGTCACCCGTTTATTCCATATCTCCACGGTTCGATCAATCGTTACGTCAAGAAAATACCTATCATGCGAGATAAGTATGTAGCCGAAGGGATAAGTGCGAAGATAATTTTCGAGCCAGTTGCGCGTTTCCAGGTCTAAGTGGTTTGTCGGCTCGTCCAGCAGCAGCAAGTTAGGCTTGGCCAGCAGCAGCTTGGCCAGCGCGATGCGCATCTGCCAGCCGCCGCTGAACTCGTCGGTCTGCCGCGTCCAGTCTTCCTTGACGAAGCCCAGCCCGGTCAGCACGCCGCCAACTTGAGAGTCCAGCGCGTAGCCGTCCAGCGCGTGAAAGCGCTCCTGGAGAATGGAGTAGCGCTCCGCCGCGGCCTCGTACTCCGGCCCGGCGTGATTGAGCACGGCCAGTTGCCCGCCCAGCCGCTCCACCTCGCGCGCCATCTCGTGCAACTCGTCGAAGACGCTCAGGCACTCCTCGAAGACCGTCCTGCCAGTCAGCGCCAGCCCCTCCTGCGGCAGGTAGCCGATGCTCATGCCGCGGGTCTGCTGCATCTGGCCGTAGTCCAGCGTCTCCAGGCCTGCCAGCACCTTCATGATGGTGGATTTCCCCGTGCCGTTGGCGCCGACAAGTGCGGTCTTTTCCTTGCTTCGGATCAGCCAGTTGGCTTCCAGGAACAAGACTCGCGGTCCATACCGCTTGCCGGCATTTTGCAGGGAGAGCATCTACTCCATTTTCGCACTACCTGCAATGCGGCCAGCGGCTCGCTATTCGCTCGCATAGGCCTTTGATGCGGCCAACACCCCTCGCTACTTCTCAGACGAGCGTGCAGCCGCGAAGCCGATTGTCAGGCGATTTCCGTGCGGCAGCGGCTCCCAGTGAAGAGTGCCGGCAAAGCGCCGCATCAGTGGCACTCCCAATCCTCCCGGCTGGTACTCCTCAATGGAAGCCGCCGGCCGCGAATCCGCTGGCTCCATGGGTGTAAAGTGCGGAGCCTGGTCTTCGATGGTGAAGGTCAGGCTCGTTCCAAGGGAGGTGAAATCGATGGTGATGGCGTGATCCGGCTGGCCGCTATATCCGTGGCGGATAATGTTCGAGAGCGCCTCTTCGAGGCAGAGGTTGATGGCGTAATGCGTCTCCCCGGAAAGGCCGTACTCCGCCGCCAGCGCGTCTACCCATGGCCACACCCGCGATAGCTCCGCAAGCCGGCTCGTCAGAGTCAGCCGCGTATCCGCCTTGTGAGCACATTTTCCGGGCATGATTGAAGCCGGGCCGCGGCAGCCGCATGGGGCGCGTACATTTCAGGAATAGTGAAATTGCGTTATTTCAGCGCGGCCAAAGCGGCACTGAGTTCATGATGGATGGGGACGATGCTGTCGATTTTGCTTGCCGTGAGAACTTCCTCCACCATCCCGGTGGGCGCGAATAGAACCGCCTTGCCGCCGCGCCGGTGAATCGTTTGCGCTGGCACGACGAGGGAGCGAAGGCCCATCGAGCCAAGGAACGTGACCTTATGCAGGTCGATGAGGAGCAGCATTTTGCTGCCGGCGAGCACATTCATCTTCAGGTCCACGGCCGCGGCGCCTTCAATGTCCAGACGCCCTTCCAGCACGGCCCTGGTGATGCCGCCATCCAGCTCTTCGATCGAAATTTGCATTCATTCTCCTTCTGCGAGCGGCCATATCCAGGGTCAACGCAAGCCCCAGCCGTGCTATGCCGCCTCCCTGTTTACATTATCGTAATGCGCAAGTGTGAATTTACTGTAACCGGAAAAAACGGTCCCCCCGCAGCGTCGCAACGATTTGCGCGGCGGGGTCCAGGGCCGGCGAGCTTCCTGAAGAGCCTTTGGCCGGGAGCCTGAGTTCAGCCTTCAGAGTCATGCGCTTATTGGCCTTGAACTCGGCGCTCGCAATATTCGATGCCTTTTGCACGCTGCCGCCGCGCGCGATGACACGGAATTCATGCACTCCCGGCGGAACAAACAGGTTATCCAAAGCCGCCTTGTCGCCCGCCGAGCCCTTGAAATAAACCTTATTATCCATTTCGACAGTAATGACCAGGCTGGGCGGGAAGTGGTCCAATTCCAGCTTCAGGCGGGCATTCTGTTTGGGGTCAAGCGTCTTTGGACCGAAGGCCACGGGGGGAGATGGAGCGCGTGTTGCAGCCGCCGCGGATGGCTTCGGGGAATCCGCGCTCGGCGCGGCTTCAGGCGCGGGCGACGGCTGCGAGGATGTGGCCGCCTCCGCGGGTGACGGCTGTGAAGATGCGGCCGTTTCCGTGGGAGTTGATTGCGAAGCTATGGCCCAATCCGCGGCCTGTTGCTGCGCAGCCGAATGGTGGCGATACAGCAGATACCCGCCTCCCGCGGCCATGGCGACAAGAAGAATCGCGGCGGCGAGCAGCAGCACGCCCTTTTTTCTGGCTGGCGCGGCTGGCTGATGCGACTTGATTGTTGCGGTTGTCTGGCTGGGTTTGGGCGGCAAACTGGGGGTGACGTCGCAGGTCTCCTCCGAGACTATGGAGGCTCCCGCGGTTCCCACGGCCACTGACGCGCTGGCTTGCAGGCTCGAGGTCTTTGCGCCGGCGCGCAGTTGCGCCAGGGCCTGGGCGAGCTCCTCGCCGGTTTGATAGCGGTCGGCGGGGCTCTTCGCCAGGCACTTGAGAATCACGCTATCCATGGCGGCGGGGATGGCGGGATTCAGCTTGGCCGGGGGAACGGGTTCGGTGTGAACAATTTTGTAGGAGACGGCGGTCATCGTCTCGCCCGGAAAGGGCTGCTCTCCGGTCGCCATCCAATACAGTATGACGCCCAGCGAAAACAGGTCGGCGCGGCCATCGATGGGCCCGCCGGTAAACTGCTCTGGCGGCATGAAGGCGGGGGTTCCCAGAAGCTGGCCGGTGGTGGTAATCTCCCCGGCGGTCAGCTTGGCGACGCCAAAATCGGTAATCTTCGCCTGCTCCGCGCCATCCGCCTCGCGCGTGGTGAGCAGAATATTGGCGGGCTTGATGTCGCGATGAATCACGCCCTTGCGGTGCGCGTGTCCCAGGGCTTCGGCGATCTGCTGGCCGATCTCGCAGACACGTTCCAGCGATGAGCGCTCGCCCTTCTTGATGGCATCGGCGAGCGTCCTTCCCGGCACGAATTCCATCACCAGAAACGGCACGCCCTCGTGCTCGCCGACATCGAAGACGGAGACAATTCCGGGGTGGGACAGAGCGCCGGCGGCGCGCGCCTCGCGAAAGAATCGCTGCCGGAATTCGCTGCTTTGATCGCTGGCCAGTGCCCCGGAAAGAATGGTCTTCACCGCCACGATGCGGTCCATGGCCGGGTCCTTGGCGCGGAATACGCTGCCCATGGCGCCATGGCCCAATTCATCGATGATCTCGTACCGCCCGATTGTTTTTGGCGTGCTCATAGCCTGATTCGTAACACTTTAGCATAATGCGCCGGCATAAAAGATGAATCTTTAGACTGCCGGTGAAGCCTCCGGGGCCGGCGCGCGATAACGCGCGAAAAGCAAGGTCATATCATCCGACTGGCTGGCTCCGCGGGAAAATGCCTCCACTGAATCCAGAACGATCTGCTTCAGCGTGTCAAGCGGCGCGTTCTGCTGGCCGGCCAGAGCCTCGCGCAGCCGGGATACGCCGTACAACTCTTCGTCCGGGTTCTCCGCCTCGCTGATGCCGTCGCTGAACAGCACCAGCGTATCGTCCGGCTCCAGTTGCAGGCTGGCGGCGGTAAACACGGCGTCTGGCAGCAGGCCGACTGGAAATGATCCTTCGCTGTAGAGTTCGCTGACCTGGCCGCGCCTGAGCAGCAGCGGCGAAGGATGGCCGGCCTTGATGTATTCCAGCCTGCCGCCGCGATCGAGCAACGCGAAGAACATGGTCGCATAGCGCCTGACTTCGCCGTGTTCACAGAGAAATTTGTTGATGTGGTTGAAGACGCTCACCGGCTCCGTGCCCAGGGCCATCGCGGAGAGCGCTCCCTGCAGCATGGTGGTCAGCAGAGCCGCCCCCAACCCTTTGCCGCTGACATCGGCAATCAAAAACGCGGTGCGCTCGGGTCCGGCGGCAAATACGTCGAAGTAGTCGCCACCCACCTCATGGCAGGGGTAGTGCATTCCGGTGACGGCCAGACGCGGAAAATCGTGCAGGCCTTGCGGAAGCAGAGCCTGCTGAATCGCGCGGGCGATGGAAAGCTCCTGTTCCAGGCGCTGACGCTCGCGCTCACGTTCCACCAGTCGCGCATTGTCCAGGATGCTGGCGGATTGGACCCCCAGCGCATCGAGAATCTGCCGGTCGAGATCGGAAAAAGCCGCCGGCCGCCTGGAATCGAGATACAGAATGCCCAGAAGCTGCCCCCGCTGAAGCACGGCGGACTCGTCCGAATTGGCGCGGGGCATGGCATACAGCGGAATGGCGATGATGGAACGAAGGCGCTGCACTACGACGCTCTCCGCGCTCTTCAGATCAAGATCGGCCAGATTCAGGTCTTCGCTGATGACCGAGGCATGGCGGTCGATAGCCTGGCCTAGCGCGGTCTGGCTGGGAGCAATGCTCTCCGGCGCCAGCTCTTCGCCGTCTTTGCCGCGCGCCAGCCGCACCCGGAATGACCCAGCCGCGCCCGCTTCCATCAGCAGGCCGCGATCGGCATGAGTAATGGCGATGGTGTGATCCAGCATCGTGGCCAGCACCGACTCCAGCGGGAGCTGCGAATGGAGCAGCGATGTGGCTTCGAGCAGCAGATTCAGCTGGCTCAATCCTCCGGAGGGCTGCGTGCCATTCATCGACGGCATGCTTCCCAGGCGCGTAAGCATGCTTTCAATAACATCTGCGGCGGCGGTGGAGCGAAAAATAATCTCGCAGCCATCTTCGATGCCGAATTGAATCACATCGCCGTTCTGCAGGCTCTTTCGCGTCACCTTTTCGCCATTGACAAAAATTCCCTGGCGGTGGCCGCGGTCCTCCAACCGGTAGCCGCCTTCCTCGGCAACCAAGGCGGCGCAGTTGCGCGAGATGCGCCGGTCATCAAGCTGTAAATGATTGCCGGCTTCGCTGCCGCGGCCGATCAGGAATGGGGATTGAGTCACGGGAACAATCTGGCGCGGACGGCCGGGGGAGACGACCTCCAGGACGGTTTCATGGGTTGTAGGATCGTCAGGCATGGAAGACCGGAGTGTGACGATTGTAGCATTCAGTGCGCCTATCGGGAAGGCAGGCGTTTCCCTGCAGACAGGCAGATGCGTGGTTTCCCCGAGGGCCGGGGTGCTCCAAATCTACGGTCGAATCTCGACCGGCGTGCCCACTGCAACCAGCTCCCAGACCTCGTCGATCTCCTCATCGGTGACGGCGATGCAGCCCAGCGTCCAATCGTAAAGCCGGTGCGCCGCGCCCACATATCCCTGGCCGTTGGGCAGGCCGTGGATCAGGATGGACCCTCCGGGAGAGACGCCGAGCTTGGCCGCCCGCTTGCGGTCCTCCGCGTTGGGATAGGAGATGTGCAGAGCCTTGTGGTAGTGGGTAACAGTGTACTTGGCATCGATGATGTAATGGCCCTCCGGAGTGCGACCGTCGCCCTGGCGCACTTTGGGCGCTAAACCGCCCTGCCCCAGCGCCACCTTATAAGTGCGAATCACCTTGCCCCCGGCAAGCAACTCCATCAAGTGATCCTTCTTCAGAATCAGAATCGAATCAGCCTTTTGAAGCGCTGTCTGCTGCTGGGCAGGCATCGCCCCAGCCAACGTCAACAAGGCAAGCGATATACAGGCGCAAGCCATCCATGCAGCAAATCCGGCACAAAGCCCACGCCTGTTCATACACACACTTTAATCCAACAATCCACCGCCGCGGCATTCGCCGGCATCGCATTTCACTCAGAAGATTGCTGAAATATTCAAGCCAGGCGTGAGTAAGTTGAGGTATAGTGTCTCGTAACCGGGAAAACACGTTAATTCCGGATATTTTCTCAACAACAAGGAGATCACCATGGCAGATCAACCAAGCGCGGCTCCGGCCAGCTCCGGCAGTAGCGCGGTTAAGATCATCCTGATCATCGTCGCGGTCATCGTCGTGCTTGGCATCCTCGCGCTAGGCGCTATCAGCTACGTGGGGTATCGCGTTGCTCGTGCCGTCCATGTAAGCGGCCCGAACGGCCAGGTGTCAATCAATACCCCCGGCGGCACTATCACCGCCAATCCATCGCAGACCTACACCGCGGCCGAGCTGGGGACGGATATCTATCCCGGCGCGCAGAGCACCACCGGCGGCATGAAGATGAATTTGCCCACCGGATCAATGGTGATTGGAACATTCCTTACTTCGGACTCCAAGCAGCAGGTCATTGATTTTTACAAGGGCAAGTTTGGCAGCCAGGCCGCGGTCTTCGACACATCCGACGGCGCGATGCTCACACAAGCCGTTAGCAAGCAGGAATCCGTCATGGTGACGGTTACCGCAAACCAGGCACGGGACAAGGGCCAGACAAGAATCGTCATCACGCATACCATCAACACCAAGGCTCCCTGAAGCCGTTAAGAGCATGTTTCTGGGGCGTCCGGTGACCTCCGGACGCCCTTTTTGCGGCCATCGCTCCGGCAATTGATATTCCATCCATGCGTAGGCCTGCTCCGATTCCGGTACCATATTGTAGTTACCTATTACAGAATGAGCCTGATAGCCAAGCTGGAAATTTCAGGCTTGAACTCATCGGCAAGGAGATCATCATGGCGAATGTCTGCGCAAAATGTGGCGCTGAATTAACCCCCAACGTGCAATCCTGCTCTTCCTGTGGCGCAGCGGCCGCCGCCCAACCAGCCGTAGCACAATTCATCGGAGAGCCGCCCACATCCGGCAGCAGCACGCTCAAGATTGTACTGATTGTCGTCGCTGTCATCATCGGACTGGGCATTCTTGTCATAGGCGCCCTCGGCTTCATCGGCTATCGCATCGCCAAGAATGTCCATGTTGACCCCAGTGGCCGGATGACGATGAACACTCCGGCCGGCACCATCACCACCACTCCAGTCGACAATGTCACCGAGGCCGATCTGGGCGTGGAAATTTATCCCGGCGCGCAGAGTACACAGGGGAGCATGAAGATGGAAATGCCCAACGGCTCGGGAGTGACAGGCGCATTCCTCACCTCGGACTCGCCCGCTCAGGTGCTCGCTTTTTACAAGGACAAGTTAGGTTCTGCCGCTACGGTCATCAGTTTCTTAGGCAGCACCACGATGCGCCTGACAATCAGCCGGCAGGAGTCCATTCAAGTGATGATTCGCGCAAACTCAAAGCTGGACAACGGCAAGACGCGGATTATGATTTCACATACGAAGATCACCAAAGCTCCCTGAAGCTGCTTCGTACCGCATCCCTGGGGCATCCGGAACTCTCCAGATGTCCCTTATGCGGCCAGTGCGCAGACAATTGATTCTCTATCCATGCGCAGGCTTGCTCCCCATCCGGTACCATAATTGAAGGTACCTATTGCAGAATGAGCCTGAAAGCCAAGCTGGAAGCTGTCATCTACGCCGCGGAGGAGCCGGTCACCCTGGCGCAGCTCGCCGTACTCTTTGCCGCCGAAGCCCTGGAATGGAAAGCCTGCAAGGTAGCGCAGGAAGCCTCTGCATCTGACGGGCAGGCACCCCAAGCTGATTTAGCAGCCGCCCAACCCCTGCCCTTGGCGAATGAGGAGTTCGCCAATATGGAGCCGGATTCCGCCGAACAAGCCGCTGAGACTCAACCGGAACTCAGCCCGGAAGCTGCCGCGGAGGCCGAACTCGAAGCCCGCCGCCTGGCCCGCCTGCGCGACCGCGAGGTCCGCGAGATCCTGCGCCCGTTGCTCGACGAGCTGATCGCCTCCTGCGCCTCCGACGACCGCGGCGTCGAGATTCGCGAGGTTGCCGGCGGCTTCCGCATGGCCACCAAGCCGGAGTATCACGACGCCGTCCGCAACTTCGTCAAAAGCATCAAACAACCGCTCAAGCTCTCCTTGCAGGCTCTGGAAACCCTGGCCGTCATCGCCTACAAGCAGCCGGTCACCGCGCCCGAGGTCAACGAAATTCGCGGCGTGGATACATCCGCCGTCTTCGGCACGCTGCTCTCTCGCAAGCTGATCACGACGGCCGGGCGAAAGGCTGTCCTCGGCCGGCCCATCCTCTACAAAACCACCCGCGAGTTCCTGCTCCGTTTTGGCCTCAAGGACGTCTCCGAGCTGCCCTCCATGGAGGAGTTCGAGAAGCTGGCCGCTCTTGAATTCGACGAGCAGGAGCAGGCCGCCGTAGAAGACTCCCAGCAACAATCAAGCCTCGACCTCGAATTTGACTCGTCCGCCAGCGAAGATTCAGAAGACGTGCCGGACGAAAGCATGGAACCTGAACCGGGGCCCCAAACGAAATCGCCCATCACGACCGCCGGGACGGCGGCCAGCAATTAACCCACCACCCCGAAGAGGCCGCTCCTGCTGCGCCTCCCCTCACTGAGCAGGCAGAAATCGAGACGTTCCCCATGGCCAGCCCCAAAACAAAGAAGACCACCACCAAGAAGACCGTAGTAAAGAAGACCGCGGCGAAGAAAACCGTAAAGAGCAAGAAGGCCGCGCCCCTCAAGCCAGAAACAACTGAACCTGAGTTAGCACTCCCACTTGAAGCCGAAGTCCCCAAAATTGAAGACCCCATCGGAGACGAGACCGACGGCGAGGCCGAAACCACCGTTGAACAGGCTACGGAAAAACTAGAAACTGAGTCGGTTTTGTATCAGGGCACGACTTCAGTCGTGCCGCATGAGCAATTAATAGGCGACA